>Ga0209607_1001745_pt1 | contig 18096 bp, 17 predicted proteins | sample AD_UKC117_MetaG_FD_184413 | JGI IMG/M metagenome (GOLD analysis project Ga0209607, IMG submission 184413) | Active sludge microbial communities of municipal wastewater-treating anaerobic digesters from Hong Kong - AD_UKC117_MetaG (SPAdes)... | ecosystem: Engineered > Bioreactor > Anaerobic >... | reverse complement strand
AGTTGGCTGTTGGAGCATCTGGCCCGGCCATCTTTCACCTTTGCCCAACTGGCGCGCGTGCTGCGTCCCGGCGGCGTGTTTGTCTTCATCACGCCCAACCGGCGGCATCCGCTGTCGGCGCTGAACGGGCTGCTGGGCCGGTTTAACCGGCTGCAAGGCGCGTTGGTGGAACGTTTTTACGGCCGTGCCAGCGCCGACACCTTCCCCACCTACTACTGCGCCAACACCTCCGCCGAACTGAGCCGGCTGGCGGCCGCCCAGGGATTGACGCTTGGCGAACTGCACGCCATTCCCGATCCCACCTATTTAGCCTTTACCCCTGCGCTGTTCCGCCTGATGACGCAGTTTGAAGCCCGGCTGCCCGCCGACCGCCAGCTTCATCTGGTGGGCTGCCTGCGCCGTCCGGAGTAAGCCGATGTTACACGATCTGTCATTCGGACGCCGACTGTTTTATCGCTACCTGGGCCTGGCCTATGGGTTTACCTATTGGACGAGTCACAAAACCTTTTTGGGGGCTACGTGGCAGGGCTGGATCAAATTTTTGGCGTTTGGGCTGCTGCTGGCAGCACTGATCTTTCGTTGGGGCGTGTGGGGGATTGGCGGCACGGCCGTTTTCCTGGTCTGGATTTACTTTAGCTATTGGCGGGCCAAAAAGGTCGGTTATAGCAAATTCGTGCCCAACGACACAGCCCCACTGCCCTCCGGCGACTGGCTGCCGCCTTATCAACGCGCGTCGCTCTGGGCTACCGGGGTGTACCACGTCACCGAGTTCAACAAATTTCTGCTGCTGCGCCCGGCCGAATACTGGCAGGTCCCGTTAGGGCAGCACATTGTGATGGTGGAGCACCGGCGGGAAAAGTATCTCTACCAGTTTTTTGACTGGCGCACCCTGCAGCAGGTGGAAGCTGGCTGGCTGATCTTTGGCGCACGGCCGTTAGCCACACTCGCGGTGACTTTCGTGTCTGCCTGGGTAGACGAGGGTAAAAAGCCGGAAGTGCGCACGATTTATCTCTCGTTTTCTGCGGCCGAGGCGCAAACGGCCGTCTGGCGCACCATCATCAAAGACGTAAATAGGCAGCCAGCGGAATAAGCCAATCTAGCTGTCTGGGGTGGGCGTGGGGGCCGGCTGTTCCGGCGCAGCGGCCGTCGGCAGCAGCCGCGACACCAGAATGTCGTCCAGGCCATCCCACACGCTTTCCAGATCGGCGGCGGCCTGATTCGGGTTGCCCGGCAGGCTGGCGGCGGCCAACGTCAGCCGTATGCGAATCACATCCAGATCGGTGGCGGCGGCGCTTTCGGTCGGTAGGGTGCTGATAACGGCCGTCACCGTGCCCGTCGCTTCGTCCACGTCAGCGGCAGCCAGACCGAGGTTGTTTTCCAGCAGGCGCAGCCGGGCGCGGGCGACCAGTTCCCAGGCCCGGAACAGGGCCAGCGATTGGGCCATATCGGACACGGCCGTTTGCGAAGCGTTGGCCTGATCGGCGGCAGCGACGGCCGTGGCCTCTGCCGCAGTCAGCCCCGACTTCACCTGGCTCACCTCGCCGGTCAGCCCATCCAGTTCGCCGCCCAACGCGTCAATCCGGCCAGTGCTGGTGTTGAAGTCCGCCTGCAAGGCCGTCAGGGCGGTGCTCAGGTCGGTCAGGCTCTGGGCGGCAGCGGCGTCGTTATCCAGCGTGACGGCCATCGAGGCGTCCAGCGCATCCAGCATCTGCGCTTGCCGGTCCATGTCACCGACCAGACTCTCCAGGCGAGTGTCCAGGTCTGTATAGCGGCTGTCCAATTCGCTCAGGCGCTGTTCCTGGCCGGGATTAGCGCTGAGCAAGGTGTCTACTTCGCGGCGCAAAATGTCGATGCGCGATTCCTGCGCCGCAAACCGGGTGGCCACACTCTCGGCGGAGCGGCTGATCTCGCCGCTGATCACCTGATACAGCCACAAGCCCCCCCAGGCCACGCCGGCCAGCACAGCCAAAATCAGCATGACAATGACAAAAGCGCGCAAAATGCGGTAGAGGCTGCGGGCTAAACGGCGGCCAAATCCGGGTGTTGAGTTGGTGGGCGAAGCATTTCCTTCCATCATGTCAGCTCCTTAAATTATGCCTGGCGGTTTATGACGATGGCGTGGCGGTGGCCACCGACGTGGCGGTGGGCGTGGGCGATGGGATCGCCGTGACCGCGGATGTGGCGGTGGCCAGGGGGGTACTGCTGGCCAGGGGCGTGCTGCTGGCTGCCGGCGAAGGCGTCGCCGACATCAGGGGCAGCGGCGTGCGGGTTGGGAGTGGGGTGCGGGTCGGTTGGCCGGTAGGGGACACGGCCGTTTCCGGCGACGCCTGAGCGTTGGGAGTCTGGCCAACGGCCGTGGCCGTTGCTTTGGCCGGCGTGGGGGTCGGCGTCAGGGTCAATGCCGGGCCACCCACATCTTGCAGCAAGGCGCGCAGGCCGGCCAGGAAGTTGTTAAAGGATTCGGCCGCGGCCGCGGCGGTTTCAAGCTGAGTTTCCGCCTCCGTGAGCCGGTTATCCAGCGCTGAGACATTGCCGGAAACGGCCGTCGCCTGCGCAGCTACCGTCGCCAGGCCCTGGTTCAAATCAGACATCGAGGCGTCGGTTTCGGCCTGACGGCCGTCCACGGCTTCCAGCCGGGTCGCCAGCGCTTCTACCTGCGCGTCGCGCGTTGCCAACGTGTCCTGCAAGCCTTGCTGCCGGATGTTGGCCTCGGTGATGTCGCGGCGTAACTGGGCGTCGGTCTGGCTGAAGGTCAGCGTGCCATTTAGCCCCATCAGGATGGCCAGGCTAAAAACCACGCCGAAAAACGCGCCAAGCAGCGCCCCCAGCAGCAAAAACACGCAGCCGCGCCGCTGGGAAATGGTGGGCGGCGCCGCCGGCGGCGGGGGCGGAGCGGTTGATGGTGACTCTTCAACGGTCATAGGGTCTTCCTCTGGTTCAGGGGTAGGTGTGGGACGTGGCTTGGCAGCGTCGGCCGGTTCGGCAGGCGCAACATCCATCGGCGAGAAAACGGCCGTGCCCACCACAATTTCCGGTTCAGCCTCTGGCTCCGCCGGCAGGGCGGGTTCTTCGGTCATGGGCAAATCTTGTGTGTCTGGTTCTTCGGGTATTGTTTCTTCGGGTTGTTCTTGTTCTTCGCTCATCATGGGAGTCCTTACGCAAAATTCCAGTTTCCGGTTGTAATTCGGGCCGCGCCGCTCAGGCCAAGGCGCTTTCGTCGCCAGAATCCCGGACAAACACACAGGAGGCGTCAATGATCTTGACCACTTTCTCCACAAAGTCAAGGTCGGGGTGGGCTTGTAAGCCCAAAATGCTCAGATCGGCGGCCGGGGCCTGAGCCACGGCCGTCCAAAATTCGCCGATCAGCACCAGAATGGTTGTATTGGCCGGCAAACGGGCCAAACTGCGCAGTTCTTCCAGGAATTTTCGCGCCGCCTCGCGGGTGGCCTCGTCGCCAACGACCATGCACAGGTTGATACGGCCGTGCCAATTTTGCCGGATCTGGTAAGCCATCAACACGGCCAGGTCCAGGTTTGCCAGGCGCAGCCCCAACCGCCAATCCGGCCCCTGCCCCCGCATCCAGACGTTGATAACCTGCTCCTGGCCCAATCCCACAATGGGGTGCTGGGCAAACAAGGCGATACCGATATGGGGCAAATCGGCGGCGCGACCCAGCAGCCAGGCCACCCGCTCCCGCGAGCCGTTGGCCGGCCACGGCAAAAACAACAAGTTGGGGTGGAAAAATCCGCCGGTTAATACCTCCATCGCGGCGCGAGTGCCATCGATAAAATCATTGTCTTCCAGCATAGACGCCCACGCCGGCACGCCGTCATTCAAAAAAGCGCGCGCCAGGGTATCGATATCGGCCACCTGAGACGGCCGTTCCGGCGGATAAATGCCGATGATGTGAATGGAGCCTTTAGGCAGGGTGATGGCGTTCAGAAAGCGGTAGCTGCCGCGCAGCGCCTTGGTCGACGACACTGGGGCCAGCACGTTGGGGCTCCAGGTGCGCTCTGTGGCCGTGGGCAGCTTGCTCACTCGCTCCACAGCCCAACGGGCCAGCGACAGAAACAGGCCGCTGCGCACGTCTTCCCAAGGGGCATTAAGCTGCCGGTGGATGAGATAGGCGTAAATGAAAAGGGCCAGGACGATGGCGACCAGGCTAAAGATCGGGTTGATCAAGACCATCACCACCAGGCAGCCGACCATGCCAATGAGCGGCACGATGCGCGGGATGGCAAACGTGGGGCGAAAGCTGACCATGTTCAACGTTTGCTCGATGAGCACGACGGCGTTGAGCATGAAATAGGTGATGAGGAAAAACATGGTGATCAGCGGGGCGATGGCATTCAGCCCGCCGCCAAAGAGGGCAAACCCAATCGCCAGCAAAACGATAACGGCCGTGGCCAGCATCGCCTGTCGTGGTTCACCGGCGGCCGTTTCCTGGGCAAAAAAACGGCCAAATGGCAGCGCCCCGTGATTACCCAATGCCTGCATCACCCGCGGCGCGGCCAGCAAAGAACCCAGCGCCGACGAAAACGTGGCGCCCAACAAGCCGGCCAGCACCGCCCAGGAGAAATATGCCTTGTCTACCATGACTGTCGAGTTTTGCAGCAGTTCATCCGGGGTAGCCACGCGGGACAACCAAAAGGCCAGCACCAGGTAGATCACCAACGTCAGGCCAATGGCCCCCATCGTACCCTTGGGAATGCTCTGTCGCGGATCTTTCAGGTCGCCGCTCAGGCTGATGCCCGCCATGATGCCGGTCACTGCCGGGAAGAAAACAGAAAAGACGTACCAGAAGTTTCCATCTGGAAAACTGCCAAGTAAAACAGGCTCGTAGATCATGCCCGGCTGCACGGCCGTGGAGAAGCTGCCTAAAAAAATCGAAAATAGCGAAAAACCGACGATACCCAAAATGAGAAACTGGATGCGCGAGGCAAACTGGGCGCTGATAAAAGCAATCACAAATACCACGGCAAAGGTGACCAGCACAATGACCACCGTCGGGTGATTGGGAAATATGCGCTGCCAGCCTTCGGCAAAAGCAAAAATATAGAGCGCCGTGGAAATGCCCTGGGCCAGATACAATGGAACACTGATGCTGCCGCCCACTTCCAGACCCAATGACTGCGAAATGATGGAAAAAGCGCCGCCGGCCCCCACGCGAATGTTGGTGGAAATAGAAGAGACCGCCAACCCGGTTGTCACAGTGATGACGTGGGCCAGGATGATGATCAACAGCGCGCCGAATAGGCCGGCATTGCCCACCACCCAGCCCAGACGCAGGTACATGATGGCCCCCAGGATCGTGAGCACCGTGGGCACAAACACACCGGCAAACGTGCCGAATTTCCGGTTCTCTTCAGCTTTGTTGCCAAAACCCAACTGCTGCAGGATGCCTTGCAAGTTGCTCATTTTACCTCCGGTGGTGGGTAAGTGATGATGGGCAGTAAGCCGATTGTACACGAGAGGAACGGCCGTATTCAAGTAACGTTGACAAACAATCGGGTTATTTCTATACTGAACGCGCTTAAGCAATGCACCGGCTGCCGGAAGTAGTCCAATTGTTTACGATTCACGTTTGCCGGCGTTTAACTGCTTTCAGGAGAAGTCAATGAGCCAGGCCACAGCGCGCTTAGTTGTCCAACGCGGCCCCAATCCCAACCAGATTTACGATCTGGTCCAGGACAAAATCACCATCGGTCGCTCGCCGGCCAACGAAATCGCCATCACCGATCCCGAAATTTCGCGAAAACACGCCCAACTCATCCGCCAGGAGAGCGGTTACGCGCTGGAAGATTTGGGCAGCACCAACGGCTCGTTCGTCAACGATCGGCGTGTGGTGGGCCTGACGCCGCTTCATCACGGTGACGTGATCGACCTGGGCGAAGCCATCAGCCTGGTGTATCAGGCGGCAGCGCCAGAACCGGACGCCACCCTGGTAGAAACCGGATCCAGCCTGGCGGAATTGGATACCATCCCCGAGGGTTTGGCCGCTCCTGCCTTTGCGCCGCCTGCTTATGAAGCCCAGCCACGGCCGTTTGTCCCCCCAGCCCCCGCCGCCGAGACCCCAGAAACACAGGGCATGTCTTGCGGCCAGCGTATCCTGATTGGCTGCGGGGCGATCGTGCTGCTGTTGTTTCTGTGCACCGCGACGTTATATTTTCTGGATGCGTATGATCAGGGGCGACTGTTGTATTGTGGCGCGTTACGGCCGTTTTGGAATTTCCTCCTCGGTCCTTTTGGTTTCGCCCCGCTGTGCGCCTGATCGTGTAAAGGAAGCTGCCTGTGTCCGAAAACCCCCGCCTGCGCCCCCTCGATTTCCAGCCCGTCACCCACATGGGGCAGCAAATGTGGTACCTGCGTGATCCCCTGCAGCTCACCGCCTACCAGCTGGTTATGCCGCCGGCGCTGGCGCAAATGTTGGTATTCTGCGACGGCACGCGCACCCCAAAAGAAATTCATGCCGCCTTTTGCCGCCACGTTGGCCAGCAAGTTGATTTCGCTCTCATCTCTGATGCGCTGGAACAGTTGGATGCAGCGTGTTTGCTGGATAACGCCCACGCGCGCCAGGTGCAGCAGGACATGTTAGCCGCTTATCGCGCCCAACCCCATCGCCCACCCGCCCTGGCCAATCTCAGTTATCCGGGCGAGCCGCAAGCGCTTACAGCTTTGTTTCAGGAATACGGCGCCGGCGACAATCTTAACGGCTGGCAGCCCTGGCAGGGACGCGGCATTATCTCGCCGCACATCGATTATCAGCGGGGCGGGCCTGTGTATGCGAAGGTATGGCGGCGGGCGGAAACGGCCGTAGCCCAGGCCGACCGCGTCATCATATTCGGCACCGACCACAACGGCAGCGCCGGTTCCGTCACCCTCACCCGGCAAGCCTACGCCACCCCCTACGGCGTCCTGCCCAACGATCTGGCCCTCGTAGACAAACTGGCCGCGGCTCTCGGCGAAGAAGCCGCGTTCGCCGAGGAACTCCACCACCGGCAGGAGCATTCGGTCGAGCTGTCGGCCGTCTGGCTGCATTACACCTACCAGAAATTGGGCCTGGAGCCCCGGCCGATGATTCCCATCCTGTGCGGCTCGTTCCACCATTTTGTGATGAACGGTTCCCATCCGGCGGAAGATACGGGGTTAACGGCCGTTATCGAAACCCTCCGACAGGAAACAAAAGGCCAAAACACTCTGGTCGTCGCCTCCGTCGATTTTGCCCACGTCGGTCCCAACTTCGGCGACAACTTCGTCATGGACCAGCAGCGCCGCGCCAACCTCCAGACAGCCGACAACAACCTGATGACCGCCATCCTCAACGGCGACGCCGCCGATTTTTACCAGCAAATTGCGGCCGTTCAAGATCGCAACCGCATTTGCGGCTTCTCCTCCATCTACCTCATGCTGCGCTACCTGGAAACCGTCACCGGCGGCCACCGCATCGCCTACGACCACTGCCCTGCCGACCCTCAAGACCATTCGCTCGTCTCCATTTCTGGCCTCCTGCTCAACTAAATCCCCTTTTCGGCCCCAATTGTTGTAAAAACTCAACAAAACACTTGACATATTCCCAGTTTTGTTGTATTTTTACAACAGTTAATTTGTTGTAATATCCCGCATTGATCACCATGTCCATTGGTTACAATGCCCATAGTCGTATGGCGAAAGAAGATCTCTTAGAAAACTACGCTGGCGTTCAAGAAGTAAGCGATCGCCTGAACATCCACCCGGAATCGGTGAGGAGGCTTATTCGCCAGGGGAAATTACCAGCCATCAAGTTTGGCAACAAATGGTTGGTAGAAAAATCCACTCTGGAGCAATACGCCAGTCGCTACGATCCACGTCCGGGGAATAAGGCAACACTATTGTAAATCAGCATCAGGCAGCAGTTTGTGAAACACCTGATGCCCGCAAGTTGGAGAGGGTAACAACATGCAAAGAGCACCTGAGCTAGAAAATGTAGCGTGCATTCGTGTCGTTGGTGTCGGCGGCGGGGGCTGTAATGCCGTCAACCGCATGATCAGCGAAGGCGTGACCGGCGTCGATTTCATTGCCGTCAACACAGATAATCAGGCCCTCCTCCTCTCCAATGCGCCGGTGCGCGTGCGCATTGGCGACAAACTGACCCGCGGTCTGGGCGCCGGCGGCGATCCCGAACAGGGCGAAAAAGCCGCCAACGAATCGACCGAGGAACTGTATGACGTTCTGAACGGGTCCGATATGGTGTTTGTAACGGCCGGGATGGGCGGCGGCACGGGAACAGGAGCGGCGCCTATCATTGCCAAATCAGCGCGCGAAATTGGCGCTCTAACAATTGGCGTCGTCACCCGGCCATTCCTTTTTGAAGGCAGCCACCGCACCAATTCGGCGGAACAGGGCATCGAACGGCTCAAAGAGCACGTTGATACGCTCATCGTTATTCCCAACGATCGCCTGCTGGAATTGACCGACAAGCGCGTCTCCCTGAAAGATTCCTTCCGCATGGCCGACGACGTGCTGCGTCAGGGCATTCAGGGCATCAGCGAGCTCATTACCATCCCCGGCCTCATCAACCTGGACTTTGCCGACGTGAAGACGATTATGTCCGAAGGCGGCGCTGCCTTGATGGCTGTGGGCCATGGCGAGGGCGATGATCGCGCCCGGTTGGCTGCGGAGCAGGCTATTAGCTCGCGGCTGCTGGACGTTACCATCGACGGGGCGCGGGGCATTTTGTTCAACGTCACGGGCGGGCCGGACATGAGTCTATACGAAGTGAACCAGGCCGCGGCCATCATCCGCGAAACGGCGCACCCGGACGCAAATATGATCTTCGGCGCTGTCATCGATGAGACGATGGGCGACGAGATGCGTATTACGGTGATTGCCACCGGCTTTGATCATTCTTTGTCGCGGCGGCAGTTGGTGCAACAGCAATATACCCGCCCGGCAACCCCAGTAGCCAATCCGCCGCAGCGGCAGGCGCCGCCCCCGGCTCCGGTTCGTGAGCGTGAGCACGAACCAGTACAACCCAAGTTCACGCCTAACAATTTGGATATCCCTGCGTTTTTACGCAGGCGATAGAGGCCGCCAGCACCTTTGCTTTCGTTGAAGCGATAATTGCATCGCTTGCGAAACACATCCCCTCTGCGTGCGCCCCCTGTTCATGTGAATGGGGGGCGTATTTTTTTGCCGCAGGCAGCGATTCTAAAAAAGGCTTGACCACACTGGGTGGGGATGATAGAATTCCAGCCGCTTGCCCTCATCGTCTAGGGGACCAGGACGTAAGCCTTTCAAGCTTAAAACCGGAGTTCGAATCTCCGTGAGGGCACAAGAAGCTCCGCCAAAAAGCGGGGCTTTTTATTTTTATGGTCCGTTGTCGAGTATCATTCGCTGACCATGGACTGTTTGCTGGTGGATGATTGACCTTTTCCTGGAGGTGGGCATGAGACTAGGGTTGATGTTGGGTTATGCCGGGCGGCGGATTGAGCTGCCACTGGATTTAGTGCAGGAGGCTGACCGCCTGGGTGTGTATGCCGTTTGGACGGCCGAAGCGTATGGTTCCGACGCGGTGTCGCCGCTGGCCTGGTTGGGCGCGCAAACGGAGCGCATCAAGTTGGGCACGGCCATCATGCAGATGCCGGGCCGCACCCCGGCCAACGCGGCGATGACGGCCATGACGCTGAACCAGTTGAGTCACGGCCGTTTCCTCATGGGCTTAGGTCTGTCCGGGCCGCAAGTGGTGGAAGGATGGCATGGGGTGAGCTATAAACGGCCGTTAACCCGCAGCCGCGAATACGTGGAGATCGTGCGCCAGATATTCCGCCGTGAAGACCGCTTGAGCTACGATGGCACGCTGTACCAGATTCCCTACCAGGGCGCCGACGCCACGGGCCTGGGCAAACCGCTGAAAAGCACGCTGGAAGCGCAGCCCGATATCCCCATCTACCTGGCGGCCATCGGCCCGCAAAACGTGGAACTGACGGCTGAAATCGCCGATGGCTGGCTGCCCATCTTCTTCTCGCCGGACAAATACGACGCCATCTACAAAGAGAGCGTAGAAGCCGGTTTCGCCAAAGCAGGCAGCGGCAAGAGCCTGGCCGACTTTGACATCGCGCCAACGGTGTCGGTGGTGATCAACGACAACCTGGATATTTGTTACAACATGTTACGGCCGTTTCTGGCCCTCTACATTGGCGGCATGGGCGCGAAAGGCAAGAATTTTTACAACGATCTGGCGGTGCGCTACGGCTACGAAGCGGCGGCGGCCGAAATCCAAGACCTTTACCTGTCAGGCAACCAGGGCGCGGCCATGGCCAAAGTCCCCGGCGACCTGATTGACGAAGTGGCTCTGGTCGGGCCGCGCGAACGGGTGAAGGAACGCCTGAGCCGCTGGATCAGCAGCCCGGTGACGACGCTGAACATGACCGTCTTCGACGTGGACACGCTGCGGACGATGGTAGAACTGCTGGCTGAAGTGGCATAAAGAGGGAGACTGAAGATTGGGCACGTCGTCAATCTCCAGTCTCCAGTCTCAATACAAGTATGGAATCCTGGAAAACACTTTCTCGCAAAACCATTCTGAATCACAGCAAGTACCTGAAGGTGGAAGAGCACGTGGTGGAGCTGCCAGACGGCCGTATCATCTCTGATTGGCCCTGGGTGGTGACGCCTGACTTCATTAACGTGGTGGCAGTGACCATTGAAGGGCAATTTCTCTTTTTCCGGCAGACCAAATACAGCGTTGACGGCGTCTCCCTGGCGGCGGTGGGCGGCTTTTTGGAGCCGGGCGAAGACCCGTTTGCCGGCGCGCAGCGCGAACTTTTAGAGGAAACCGGCTACGCCGCGCCTGATTGGTCTTTCCTGGGCAGATACTCAGTAGACGGTAACCGTGGGGCGGGCAACGCCTATTTTTACCTGGCGCAAAATGCGCGCCGCGTGGCCGAAATCGACGCCGACGACCTGGAAGAGCAAGAACTGCTGCTCCTGTCGCAGACGGAGGTGGAAGCGGCGCTGGACGCCGGGGAATTTAAGCTGCTGCCGTGGACGGCCGTTGTCGCCTTAGCGTTACGTCAGATCTAGTCCAAATTGACTTGCGTGATGGTACAATAACCTTCGATAGATTTTCTAAGGATGGCTTGATGATGAGACAAGTCCTTATTTACCCTGGCGAAGACAATTTTTGGATTGCAGAGTGTCCCAGTTTACCCGGCTGCATTAGCCAGGGCGAAACACGAGAAGAAGCCATTGTAAACATTCGCGAGGCTATTGATCTGTACATTGAATCCCTGACTGAAGATGGGCTAGATGTTCCTGTAGATAATTTTGCAGCGATTCTAGTCGCTGTATGATTGATGGGAACATTACCTAAAATTTCTGGAGCAGATTGTGTAAAAGCCCTAGAGAAAGCGGGCTTTTATTTTAAAAGGCAGCGAGGCAGCCACATTGTCCTGCGACGCAATGATCCATTTGCCCAAGTTGTGGTGCCCAATCATAAACAGCTCGATCGCGGGACGCTGAGAGCGATTATTCGGCAGGCAGACCTCAGTGTGGACGAATTTTTAGGCCTTCTGTAGATTGGTTTCGATGAGCAAACACAAGCCCTTTGAATACATTCCCGTGGTGGAAGTAGACGAATACGACGCCGAATGGCAGGCGCGGCGCGAAGCGGTGGAGATTGAAGGCCGGGAAGAAATGCTGGTAGCCCTGATTGAGGAACTGGTGGGCAAACGGCCGTCTTCCCCCAAATCCTACTCCCGCACCATGCTCAAATACGTCCACCAGGGGCTGCCCTGGATGTCCAAAAGCCAGGTGCTGCAAGCCTACCAGGAATTGTGCGAGCAAGATTACCTGCCATACGACCCGGAAGTGCGCGTGGCCCTGCAAACCAAGCCGGTACGCAGCCAGTCCGGCGTCACCGTGGTCACCGTGCTGACGAAGCCGTATCCCTGCCCTGGCCAATGCATTTTCTGTCCCACCGACGTGCGCATGCCCAAAAGCTACCTCCACGACGAGCCGGGGGCGCAGCGCGCCGAACGCTACAAATTCGACCCCTTCGACCAGACGGCCGGGCGCATCCGCGCGTTGGAGCAAATCGGCCATCCCGCCGACAAGATCGAGCTGCTGATTTTAGGCGGCACCTGGTCCAGCTACCGGCGCGATTACCAGGAATGGTTCATCAAACGCTGCTTCGACGCGATGAACGGCGTGGAGGCGGACACACTGGCCGAGGCGCAGGCGATTAATGCCACGGCCGTGCGCCGCAACGTGGGGCTGGTGGTGGAGACACGCCAGGATCACATCGATGTGGAAGAGCTGCGCTGGCTGCGTACTCTGGGCGTGACCAAAGTGCAGGTGGGCATCCAGAGCATGGATGAGCGCGTGTTGGCGCTAAACAACCGCGGCCACGATACGCAGGCCACCCGCGACGCGTTTCGCCTGCTGCGATTGGCCGGTTTTAAGATTCACGGGCACTGGATGCCCAACTTATTGGGCGCAACCCCGGAAAGCGACGTGGCAGATTACGGCCGTCTCTGGATCGATCCCGCCCTCCATCCTGACGAACTCAAAATCTATCCCACCATGCTGCTGGAAAATGCCGAGTTGTACGACTACTGGCAGCGCGGCGAGTACCGGCCATACACCGAGGAAGAAGTGGTCGACGTGCTGGTGCAGTGCAAGCTGCAAACGCCACGGTATACCCGCCTGACGCGCATCATCCGCGACATTCCCACCACCAACGTCGTGGAGGGCTTTAAAAAGGCGAACTTACGCCAGTTGGCCCAAAACGAAATCAAGCGACGCGGCCTGCGCTGCCAATGCATTCGCTGCCGCGAAGTGCGGCGGGAGCGATTGACAATTGACGATTTACAGTTGACGATCGAAACGTATGCGACGGATGGCACGACGGAGCATTTTCTAAGTTTTGTGAATGAGGATGATCGCATTGCCGGATTTTTGCGGCTGTCGCTGCCCGATAAAAGCCGGCCTCATCCGCTGCCGGAGCTGGAAAACCACGCCATGATCCGCGAAGTGCACGTGTATGGCCCCGCGCTGCCCATCGGCGAAGACAGCCAGGGGGAGGCGCAGCACATGGGCCTGGGCACGCTGTTGGTGGAAAAGGCGAAGGAGATGGCGCGGGCGGCGGGATACGGCCGTATCGCCGTGATCAGCGCTATTGGCACCCGTGAATATTATGCCCGGCATGGTTTTGAACTGGACGGACTGTACATGCACGTTTCTCTCTAGCCCAGCGGGTCCGATGCCGATTTTGCTGCACGTTGTTCCCATACCAAACATTTCTCACGCTGGAGAAATGGCATGACACGCGTATTAATTGTTGATGATGATGCCCTGCTGCAAGATATTCTGGCCGAACGCTTGAGTCTACGGAATTATGAGGTGTTCATTGCCACAAATGGCCAGGAGGCCGTCGACGCTGCCCGGTTAATTAACCCGGACGTTATCTTGATGGACATGCAGCTGCCCATACTCACCGGCTGGGAAGCCACCAAACTCCTCAAAGCCGCGCCAGAAACACGATCCATCGCGGTGATCGCTCTGACGGCGCATGCCCCCTTAAATGATCGCCAAAAAAGCCTGGATGCCGGCTGCGACGATTTCGAATCCAAACCGATCAACTTCGACCGGCTCATCAGGAAAATTGAGGGGTTTGTTGCCCGCCAGAATTTTACCGAATAACGCGTTGATTGCTGGGGGTAACGGCCGTTACCGGCTCAAACCACTGCCAGCCCACCCTCAGACAGCCACCCGGCCCCGGGCTTTTGCTGTGTCGCGCATGGTCATTAACGATACCCCGACGCCATAAGTGATAAAGTCGCCAGCTGGCGTTACCGCAATCACCCGTGTCGCGGCCAACTGATCGGCATCGACGGCCATGCCACGAAATAATTTTTGCAGCAGGTCCGCCGGTAGGTCGGCCGGTTTCAGGATGTCGGCCGTGCCGGAAAACGTGATCGTCGCCGCCGGAATCTTGATCCAGGGCATCACCGGGATGCGTTTGTGAATTGGTACGGTCAAAGAAACACAGGGGTTTTGGGCAATGTGGCGTACTTTCCACGCACTTTCCTGGCTGGTGATGTACAGCCGCCGCTGATGGACCACGTAGACAATGCCCACAGTGCGTGCTTCGTTGCCCGCTGTGACCATACCCAACACAGCGAAGAGTTGTTTTTCCAATTCCTGCCATACCAGCTCAGTCGTTAATTCTGATGTCATCGATTTTTCTCCAGGGGACTATTCGAGTCGGCTCCGAACCCGGCTTGCGTAAATTATTTTTTTCCGAATGATCAAGTGATCCGTAGAAAGATTTCAGAAGACCCGAAGGGTTTGAATCCCAGGATACTCGACTCAATTGGTGCAAAACCTTTCGGGTCTAATTCCCAAAACCTTTTGCGGTTTACTTAACTGGACACTTTACGAAGAATTTACCACCAGGTTCTGAACGTCACCACCGTTTCGCCGAGAACACGGCCGTCGCGGCTTCTTGCCTGCAGGTTCATGGTCACATGCTCGCCCGGCGGCACGCTGATGGTAAGGGGAAAGGTGATCTGGCCGTTTCCGTCCGTAGCCCCCAGCGTCAGAATCTGGCTTTCTGCGCCATAAGTCAACACGAGATCGACCGTTAAGTCGGTCACCGGATCGCCGCCCGGGGTCTGGGCGGTGACGTAGAGGACCTGTGTCTCGCCGCCGTATAGGATGGGGGATTTTACATAGGCTTCCAAGTTGACGGCCGTAATGCCGGCGGAAGAAACGGGGCGCGCGTCGCGACTTTCCTGGTAGGTGAAGCGCATTTCGCCATCGAAATGGGCCTGACCGAGTGGGCTAAGCTGCACGCGCAAATCGGTTGGGGCTTCGGGACGCCATTCGAGACGGCCGTTTTCAAAATATTGCACGCGCAGGTCATCGACGTTTAACTGGCCGGAAATAGGCCGCCCCAGCAGGATTTCGCCATCGTGGTCATTGTAAAAAGTCAGAAATTCATCCTGAACCGTGTATTGGGTTTCGGGAAAGGTGCGCACCACGCTGTTAACCGGCGTGGGAGCTGCGACCAATTCGCGTAAGCCCGCCAGCGCCCATTCGCCCAACGGCGTCACGACAATTTGCCGGGTTCCCAGGTCGTATTCCAGGCGGACATTTTGGAAATATTGCAGGGCACGGCCGTTTTCCCCGGCTACGAACAACTCGGAAATCGGGTCGCCCAGAAGACGCCGCCCACCATGCTGATTGTAAAATTCCAAAAATTCCGGCGCGACCGGGATGCCGTTGCGGCCAACGGCCGTAGGGACCGGGTCCGGCGCAGGGCTGCACGCAGCCAGCAAAACCGCCAGCGCCACCAGCCACCAAACCTGCCCAATCTGTCGCATCTTGCTCATTCGTCTACCAATCGCGTGCGCTCACTCGTATGCCGACCTGTCTAGCATCTCATGTTCTTCACGCAGGCGCAAATAACTTTCGTACCGCTCCGGGGCGATACGGCCGTCTTCTACAGCGGCCCGCACCGCACAATTTGGCTCATGACGATGGCTGCAATCGCTGAACTGGCAATCCGGCACCAACGGCGCAATTTCCCGGAAATAAGCGTCCAGCTCCCAGGGCTCCAGGTCGTACAAGGCCAGGGCGCGAATGCCCGGCGTATCGGCCACGTAACCGCCCTCCGCCAGCGGGAAAAGCTCGGCATAACGCGTGGTGTGCAGCCCTTTGCCGGTGGCCTGGCTGACTTCGCGCACTTTCAGCCCTAGCCCCGGCTCGATGGCGTTCAACAAACTCGACTTGCCCACGCCAGAAGAGCCGGCCAGCACCGAAATTTTGTCGTGCAAACAGGCGCGGAGCTCCGCCACGCCTTCGCCGGTAACGATACTGGTGTAGATAACCTGGTAGCCAATAGCTTCATAGAGTTGGAATTGGCGCTGGGCCGCTTCCCGCCCGACCAGATCGATTTTGTTGACGCAGATAACGGCCGTTAACTCGTTCACTTCCGCCACCACCAAAAACCGATCCAGTTTACGCAAACTGGGAGCCGGATTCCGCGTCGCAAACACCAATACCAGCTGATCCGGGTTAGCTACTAACACCTGCTCCTGGTCAGAAGACAACCGGCGCGCTTCCGGCGCGGGGCGCGCCCGGGAAAGCACAGAATGACGCTCCATCACTGTTTCTATCGTCCCCGTACCATCACGATTCAGGGAAAGGGTAACCTGATCGCCCACCGCTACCAGCGACGTGTTTTGCCATTCTTGCTTCAAGCGGCCCGGCAGTTGGGCAACGATCGGTCCCTGGTCAGTTTCCACCGTAAAAAAACCGCTGATTGCTTTCGTTACCAACCCGGATAAGTTTTCCTGCTTCAGATGCGCTATTCTCCCTATGTAATCTACCCTGCATTATAACCAAAAAGCAGCTGAGACGTGAGGGTCTGCAAGTCCCACAAAAATCCCCCCATTCCCATCAGGCGAAATCCCCTTCCAATCAGTCAAAATGCCCAATCTAGTGCCAAATAATCTGTCTATAGTATACTAACCCGGATTAGTGACAGACTACAACGCTTATCTGTGACTTTCATCATTTTTTTGAAGCGCGCGGTATGAGAAAATGCCCGCGATTTGGCGATTTACAATACCTCCACGCAAACAAAACCTGTGGAGGCAATCAGGACTCTGCAAATCGGTGTAGTCCATCCTAAGGAGGTTATATATGTCTGCGATGCACGGAATCTCGCCGTTTGAGCAAGCCATGATCTACGTGGTCCTTGCCACGGCCTTTATCGCTTTGGGGTACGCTTATTGGCTCGCCCGGCAAACCTTTGCCGCCGACAAAGGCAGCCAGGCCATGCAGCGTATCTGGGGATTTATTCGCGATGGCGCCAATGCGTACCTGCGCACACAGTTACGCACCATCGTCATCCTGATAGTTCTCCTAACCGTGGCGATGTTTTTAAGTGTGGCCCTGGTGAAGCCCACGGGAGAAGCGAATGAATTGTTCTGCGGCGATGCTGTGGAAACTGCTTTTGCCCAAGACATTGCCGCCAACACCGGTCTCTCAGAAGCCCAAATTTTACCCCTCTTACAAAATCAAACAGCCAAAGAAATAGCCGATGACAACGGCTATGCAGCGTTCAACCCGGAGCGTGTTAGCGCTGCGGTTACCTGCCCCGCGGCCACATGGTGGATTGCCAGCGGGCGGGCCATTGCCTTTGTCATGGGGGCGTCTTTCTCGGCGGCCGTTGGCTTTATCGGGATGAACATGGCCGTCCAGGGCAACGTGCGCGTGGCCGCCGCCTCCCGGACCAGCTTCAAGAAGGCGCTGACGATTGCCTATCGTTCCGGCACCATTACCGGCATGCTGACAGATGGGTTAGGGCTGCTAGGAGGCACCCTCATCTTCATCATGTTCGGCAAAGCTGCGCCAGACGTGCTGCTGGGTTTTGGCTTTGGCGGCACCCTGCTGGCTTTGTTCATGCGCGTGGGCGGCGGCATCTACACCAAAGCTGCCGACGTGGGCGCGGACTTGGTCGGTAAAGTGGAAGCCGGTATGGAAGAAGATGATCCACGTAACGCGGCCGTTATCGCCGACCTCGTAGGCGACAACGTGGGTGACTGCGCCGGTATGGCCGCCGACATCTTCGAATCCTATGAAGTGACCATCGTGTCCAGCCTGATTCTGGGTCTGGCCCTGACAGCCCTTACCGGGCAGTTGTTCTGGATCGTGCTGCCGCTTTTGGTTCGCGGCATTGGCGTAGTCAGCTCCATCGTGGGCACGTATGCGGTCTCCTTGTGGAACGTGGAAGATGCCGAAGAAGCCATGTACAAAAGCTATGAGCTGTCCAGCGGCATTACCATTATTTCGACCTTCTTGCTTTCCGTCTTTTATGCCAGCGCTCAAGACCCCGGCGGCAGCATGATCTCTCATCTGTCCTTAGGGGCGTTGGTTTCGGTGGGTGTGGCTCTGGCTGTGGTCTTCAATCCGTTGACCGCTCTGGCTACCAGCGCCAACAGCCCGCGCGTGCGCAACATTGCCAAAGCCACAGCTTTTGGTCCGGCTCTGGTTATCTTGGAAGGGCTTTCGCTGGGTTATCTGTCCAGCGTCTGGTCGGTATTGGTC
>Ga0209607_1001740_pt1 | contig 18116 bp, 15 predicted proteins | sample AD_UKC117_MetaG_FD_184413 | JGI IMG/M metagenome (GOLD analysis project Ga0209607, IMG submission 184413) | Active sludge microbial communities of municipal wastewater-treating anaerobic digesters from Hong Kong - AD_UKC117_MetaG (SPAdes)... | ecosystem: Engineered > Bioreactor > Anaerobic >... | reverse complement strand
TCTTTGAAGCAAAAGGCTGGGAGGTAGGTTTTATGGCTCGAACATCGAATAAATCTTCCCGTTTGCGGCCAACCAACCATGGATAGATAAGTGGGGGAGTGAAGTTGTGAAGATTACTGATTTTGATGACAGCTTGGATCCGGTCATACTGAAGCGCGGGCGTGAGTACTACCTGGAAGGCCGGGTCAGTCGTCTTAAGCAAACCGCGGCAGGCTGGACAGCGGTAGTTGAAGGAACCCATGATTATCTGGTGGAGGCGGAGCTGGAGCCGAACGGCTTCATAAGTTTCAGCAGTTGCGATTGTCCCTATGAGGGCGGAGAGTACTGCAAACATCAGGCGGCGGTCTTATATGCCCTGCGGGCCGGGGTTGCGACTGACGGACAGACCCGTTCAATTCGGCGGTTCAGCCTCTCTCCTTCTTAAACCAGTTGATCAGGAACAATATCCCGATGAAGAAAGCTGGCCCGGCGATTGTCAGAGTCCAGGCCAAGCCGAGATACCAGGGCAAGTCAGAAGACAATACGGTGAAAATGGTCCGTGCGCTATAAAGCAAACCTGCCAGGATAAATGCGATTGCTCCCACTATTTCATATTTCCAGGCGATGACCAGCAGCACCAGCAGAATAAATACCGGTATGTTATGCATGATCAGTCCGATCACGATCTGACTGGTACTCAGTCCGGGTTCGATCACATCCAGAGAAAACAGGGCTAAAAAGCAAATAAACAGGATTGAAGCTACCCTTGGTTGTTGATGTCAATGAAAAATCAGGCCATTTGCTGGTGAGAAATTAGGCCACCTGAGCAAAAACTAATCGGTGTTTGTGTTCTTGGCAAGAGCTTGTTTGAATCGGTAGCTTTCGCCATTGATGTTCAGGATATGTGCCTTGTGGGTCAACCGGTCCAGCAATGCGGCTGTCATTTGATGGTCGCTAAACACCTCCGTCCATTTCGAAAATTCAAGATTCGTGGTAATTATGATACTGCCCCGCTCATACCGGGAGGAGCAGAACTGGAAAAGCAATTCGGCTCCGGACTTGCTGAAGGGGACATAACCCAATTCATCGATTACAATCAGCTGGTAAGAAGAATATTGTTTCTCCAATCTATTCAGTTTGTATTCCTGCTGAGCGGCCATTAGGTCGTTTATCAGACCAGCGGCGGTAAAGAACTTAACCTTCAATCCCTGGCGGCAGGCTTCATAGGCAAGAGCGGTGGCTATGTGGGTTTTGCCTACACCTGAACTCCCTACCAGAATCACATTTTCTTGTTTTTTAATGTAATCGCAGCTCGCCAGCTTCAACACCTTCTGTTTGTTCAGTGAGGGGACGGCTTTGAAATCAAAGCTGTCCAGGGTTTTGATCATGGGGAAGGTTGCAAGTCGGATCCCGCGCTGGATGCGATTGCTGTCTCGCTGGGTTACCTCCTGTTCCAACACCCCCAAAAAGTACTCCTCGTAGCTTAAATTGTTGTCTTCCGCTTCCCGCGCCATCGGCAGATAGACTTTGGCCGCCTGGGGCATCCTCAATTTTTTAAGGTAGGTTTCAATCAACAGATTGCCGGCTGCGTTCATCAGCGATCGCCTCCCATATTGACCAAAGCACTGTACTTGCTGAGATCCGGAGGCATGACATGCACTTCGGGGATATGGGCGATCTGTGCTTTGCTCAGGGAAGTTATCTTGGGGCTATCTGTATTGAGTTGCATCAGTATATTTAGCAGACCGTCGTAGTTGTACACGTTGTAGGCCAGAGCCAGGCCGATAGCGTCTTCTATCTGCTCGGTTGGGTATTGCCGGTTAAGCATCAGTATCCTGACGAATTGCCGGTTGCCCCTGGGATCTCTGGCCGCCAGACCTCTGCGATACTCCTCATACACCGGCGGCAAGGTCTCCGGCCGATATACCCTGGTATTGGCCAGGGCCCTGGATTTCATCAGGAGCAATTCCAGGTAGTGATCCAGCACCAGTATTTCCTGATTCCGACCGTAGATCCTGCGGTGGGTGACGATTTCATCATCATCGGGAATTATCTCGATCTTATCCACCGCGGCTCTGATCAGCACCTTTTGCCCGACATGCCTTACCGGTACTGAATAACGGTTGGTCTCGAATTGTATCATGGAATATGTATTTACTTTGGCCTGGACGTATCTTACACAATGGAAGGGTTCCGCCGGCAACGGCCTTAAGGCTCTTAACTCCGCTTCCCAACGGGGATTCTTAGCCAGCAGCTCCACACACCTTTGCTGCAGGTATTCATTCAATTCCTCGAACGAATCCACGTCCGGATAGGGGACGAAAAATCTCCTGACCGCTTCCTGGCCGGCTTTTTCTACTCCACCTTTTTCATTACCTCGTCGGGGCCGGCAGAAGTTTGCCTGGTAGAGATAATGGGTTCTAATGGCGATGAACCGCTCCTGTTCTTCCCTCTGGCTGCCTTGGAGGACCTTCTTAACAGCGGTCTTGAGGTTGTCATAGGCTATCTCACCTGGCACTCCGCCCATGAATTCAAAGCAGCGTCGGTGCCCATCGAAAAAGGCTTCCTGTTTCTCGAACGGATAGGCCCGGACGAAGAAGCCACCGGATGCACCCAGTTTCATCACAAACAGATAGGCCTTTTTCTCCTGCCCGCGCAGATGGAACCATGCTTCTATCCAATCCACCTCAGCATGTTGGCCCAAATCGAATTCCAGTGGGAGAAATCCTTCTCTGGTCTTTTGGCGGGTGTTGCGCAGATAATCGGTTATGGTGCTGTAGCCGCCGCTGTAATCATATTCGCTCTTGAGCCTCTCATAGATCCTCGTCCCCGTATGGCGTTGCTTCCTGTGGCGGGTGAGATCTGTTTTGAGGATCTCATCGATTATCGGTATGAAGGGTTCCAATACCCGATGTGGTTTGGCCTTGCGCAACTTATACCGGGGCGGCTCCGAATCGGTCGAATTCAGATATTTGGCTATGGTATCACGATGGTGCCCGGTCCTTCTGCTTATTTCTCTAACACTTAGACCTTCCAAGTAGTACATTTTCTTGATATGCTCTAACTGTGCCATCTTAATCATTTCCTTTCCCCCTGTACGATAATGCGTGGACAACATCATCATACAGGATTGGAATATTAAGGTGGCCTATTTTTATTCCAGCATCTGGCCTAATATTAGGGTAGCATCAACAGCTTCCTGAACGATTTTGGGATGAATATCTTCTTCCAGAAGGATGGTAGCATAAGTATGTCTCAACCCATGTAGATTGAAATTCTCTATTTTGCTCAATTCCATGAGGTCAGCAAACTTGCGATTAAAATTCCTGGGTTCCAGCGGAAGACCGAATTTGGTGCAGAAGACAAGATTATGGTCTTCGTATTTCTCTCCAGCCCTCATTTTTTCCTCATTTTGAAGTGCCTTATGCTTTTTAAGTTCTGCCATAATACCCATTGGTATTGCTACTGTACGGTTGCTCTTGACCGTCTTGGGATCTTGGAAACTAAGCTGAGTCTTGTTCTCCTCCCCGAAAATGGCAATTCTCACCAGTGAACGATTGACTTGGATATTGGCTTGTTCAAAATTAACGTCAGTCCATCTCAAGGCAAGTAGCTCACCTCTCCTGAGACCTGAGTAAAGGTCAAGTAAGAAAGCTCGACCCAATCTATCACCTTCTAATACTCCTTCAAACCTGATGCGTTCTTCATTTGTCAGCACCCTTATGGTCTTCTGTTGTCTAGTTGGTAATACAGCACCCTCACTCGCATTCCTATAGACCCTGTTTTCGGTTAATGCCTGTTTCAGGGCTTTATGCAGGACCGTGTGAATCTTTTCCACGGATCTAACAGATAAGCCTCCTTCACCATCGATCCTACCCGACTTCAATTTTTCATTATATAATCTCTGGATCTGTATGGTAGTCAATTTTTTGAGTGATACTTTACCAATGGTTGGTTTTAAATGCTTTTTGATCAACATGGAGTAGTTGTCATAGGTATTTGGCCTTACTTTAGCCTTAATATACATATCCAGCCATATTTCCAGCCATTCTCCTACGGTGATATTTTCGCTATCTATGAAGGCACCTGTTTGGAGATCACGCAGCACTCTGATTCTCATTGCATTGGCTTCGGCGGAAGACTTAGCATAGGCCCTAAATCTCTTTCGCTTGCCTGTTGCTGGATCAATTCCGATTGGAATGTCGACTTCCCACCGTCCGTCTTTTCGTTTAGTGACTGATCCCTCTCCATTAGACCTTTTGTTCGCTTTTCTGGTCATAAAATACCTCCCCATAACAATTATTTTCAGCAGGGATTTGCCTCTGATTTACTGATTGGATCGCTTATTGATCCAGTCTCTTAGGGCTTGCTTGTCAATATAGATTAGTTTACCTATGCGTAGAGTGGGAAAGTCCTCTATTGATGTCATCTGATATGCGGTGGTCCTGGAAACATCAAATATATTGATAAGGTCCTGGATGGTTAACATAGCTGGCAACTCATCCCAATCGCTTACTCTCTGCCGTTGATGAGATGAGAAACCATAGATAAAATAATCTTTCATTTTAGATTCTGCCCGCTTTGCCTCAGTTAGACTGCTTAGACATAAATTAAGAATACTCGTAATATCGCCTCCCTCTTTAAGCTTTTCTACTTGGCTGACGCCAACTCTCTACCATGCTCACTTCTCTTCCAGTCTCCTCCGTAAATTCCTCTGCCGTTTCCCCAGCCTCTAATATCTTGGCTATTGCCTGTTCCTCTCCCGATGTTTGCGGGTATTGATGCGGCTCTGGCACTTAGTGCTGCAATACTGGATATCAGCACGGTTGGTTTCAAAATAGTGGCCGCATTCCTCGCAGGGTCTGCTTACTACTCCTCTTTGAACATCCATCAGAACCATCATATATAGGGCGGTCAGTAATGAGTCGAAGGACCACTCCAGCTGTTTGGATATGGTTAGGTTAGCGGTATCGGAAGACAACTTGACGCTAGTTCGGTTGGCCAGTTCTGCGTTTATATGCTTCACTACGATTTCCATGGCTGAGGCCAGTTTTTCTGTATCGCTCATCGTCCCCTGCAGATATGGATTAGCTGAGGCCATTAACTCCTTGATAGGCGGGTGCTGATCTTCTAGCAGCTGCGACACCTTATCCTCATCTTTGAGGAATAGAGCGGTAAGCATATCCAGAATCCAGCGGAACCGCCTTTGCTGGTAAGTAAATTTCTCTACTGATTCCCCTGCATACAAGCTTACATCTAATATGGATGGTATCTGTTTGCTGTCAATATATCTGCTTCCAAATTCCCCCACTGGCACATCATAGGCTTCCATGAACTCAGCGACTGGGATCAGGTCATCGGAATCATGGAGAACGACCAGGAGCCCTGTCTGCTTTCCTTCATTTATATATGGTCGAGTTATCTTCATAATGTCCCGACCTATGATCCCCAAAGGCCCGTATTGGTTGTAGAAAGATACCATCTGCTTCGAATCATCAATATCAATGCTGGCAAATATATGGTGCAGATTATCCCTGCTGCGATTGCCCTCATTGTAGAAATCAAAGGGATCATAGTACCCTTCTTTGCCTCCTGGTAGGGGTCTAATAATTTCGCCATCCATGATGTACGGCCGTTTGAACCATGTTCCTATCGTATTTTCCATTTCATTCCTCCTCTGATCTTTCCTGTTGACAATTTTCTATGGTTAGAGCTATACTGTGATTAGTTTACTAATATATGCCTAACCGTTATCATTTTCTTCTTACATTATAGTTGAATATGTTGGGTGCGTCAAGGGGATCTGGCTTGTCAGCGACTGCCGTCTCAAGCTTTGGAAAGGAGGAACTAAAGGCTTGAGTCAGTATGCTAGGTCACCATGATAGCAATGAAATCATCAGATTCCTGCTACCACTTTTGATGCGGCAGAATGCCAGATGAGTGTTGTTAGTATAGCTCTAGTAATAACCAAACATCTGTGTCATTACTGCAACACCGACACCAACACATTACTGTAGGAGGGAAACAAATTGTTAGATAGTCTAGATATGGTTATCAGAGCATCTGTATCTGAAGAGATGTTAGTAGCCAGTTGGAATCCGCCCAGGATTGATTGCCATGACCATTTCAACGAAACTCAGTATAAAAGCTATCGGTATCAGGTAGGTGGCGCCAACTCCCCACTACTGACATATACCAAGGAGAGCAGTAAATTTAGAGTCTACGTACCATCCATGCCTAAGTTCTGTTTAGGTACAAGTGCTGTTGCTATAGACGATAACTTTGTTGCTAGGTCCCTGGATCAGGTTGAACAATATGTGCTTAATGCTGGGGTTCAAGATTTGCCCCCCATCTCTGCCTGGCATGTAGCTTCAGCAGACATCTACTACGACTTGCAGGTAGGCGAGGAAGTACCGAATTACATCTCCAGTCTTCGCCCTCTATCCATTTCTGGATATAAGAGAGTTACCTACGATGATGAGACAATAAGCTGGCAGAGAAAAAGCGGAGGTAGAGATATTAAGTTTTATGACCGTGAAGCCAAATGCATTAGCAGTCGTGAGGATCCTGCAACAACCCATTTCAGCCAAGGGATTATGAGGTTTGAGGTTAAGACCAGAGCAGAGGATTATCGCCGCAATATTGGCTCTACTGATATTGGGAGCATCTTCAAGGGCGAGGTCATATTACCTATGTTGCAGGCGTACCTGGATCGCTTGGATCTCAATAATCTTCGCATCACTACAGAAGGCGATATGCGTAGAGCACTAACCAGAGCTTACGGTCAAAGGCGAGGCTTGGAGATTATGGCTTTCCTAGGAGCCCAACTTAATGGCGATGAAATTACTCTCTCAAGGTCAACCATTTATCGCTATAAGAGGGATTTGCAGCAACTTGGTCTAGTACCAGTCATAGGCATTCGAAGACTGTCAGCTCTACGGATAGGTAATATCCCAGACACCCAGACCAGGTTGGCTGAATTTGTTGCCCATAATGACTGTATCCGAATGGCAGGGTAGGGGCTCGTCCCCTTCCCTGCCCTACATAACCTTACTTCTGCCAAAAAGGGTATGTCCCCCACATAGGGTGTTCACTTTTTCCGAGCAGTATAAGTTGAAATTATGGAAAGGTGAATGTGGAAAATGCTTAATTTTGCAGGTATTAATATATCCTAGGTTGTTATTCCGCCTATTTAGGGCACCGAACCCAACAGCAAACTGCCTTACATGCGGCTGTATACAACCATCGGAAGGCCTGAGGGTGCTCTTTTGCATATAGTGCCAGTCCCTATGGTAGTAAGATAAAGCCCGCACCAATGTTAATGCGGGCTTATCTCTTTCCTATGCCTACGATACCGAATAGGTCTGTCTTGATCCCGTCAAGCTGTGCACACCCAGAATAAGACTGGACGGGTGTAAGAAAGATCTATATTTTTCTACCTAAGTATTGTTCACATTGCTAGGACAATCATTGCCCTAGACCTCTCAAGCTTTTTATAGTCTGGGCAGCCGCCAGGAATCTGTGAATACTTCTAGAAGTCCCCACTACATATGTCAGCGTGATACCGCGCCCACCACATAAGATATTCCCAAATCTTATATACCTTAAAGTGGGCCCAGAACTCATATTTAGACTTCTTTACCTCATCCAGACTAATGTTGGGGTTTACACTATTCTTGAATTCAGTAAATAGCTGATCAAGAATTTCATCACTAACGTCTTCGGTAAGATCTTGACCCTTATTATAGCCGCCAGTTCCATATGGAACAAAAGCCTGCAATTTCCCGCCCTCTTCTGAATTCAAACAATTACTGAGATCCTCTATGACAATCCAACCAAGTTTGGTCTCGTTGATACTAAATTTTTTGGTAGCTTCCGCAGCGAATACCTCTTTAGATTGAGCAATAATTTCGAATAATTCCCTCTCTTCAGGGTCTTCGCTGTCGGGATCATAACTCCCATAACCCCAATCAGCTATTAAGTTTTCCAAAAGTCCCTCCTCTTTCTCGGTAAGCTCTTTGATGCTCATTGTAGACATTCCTCCCATAAATTATTTTTTGCAGCCACGTTGCGCAGCTCACACTTTGTCTATCATACACCCATCTACATAAATGTTAAGGATTGGGTGAGGAAACGGCTTCTAATGATGGTATATTTTACCGATTGCTTACCCAGAATTGTACCTTGATTAGGCTTGATTAGCATTGATCTCCTCGGTTTGTTTTTCCATAAAACAAATAGCGAACCTCCGAAGAGATCCGCTAAGAACATGGGAGTCCACCTGTCCACCCATCCTTCTATATGAGGCTGTAAGGGTGTGGGTAAAGTCTGCCTAAGACCTATTAGGGTATTTATTCGTCCCTGCTTGTCCTGTTTTTCTAGGTGATCTTCTATTAGTTCTTAAAACATGGTATTTCGGAACTGGTCTCTAAATTCAGCCAAATCTATCTGTGTCCAATCAGCATCCCCTGCTAACTACGATATTTATCAAGATTGAAGTAGGGAGCATCATCGGGCCGTTTTCTAAAGAAGGCCAGATAGACTATTTCCAGAATCCCAACTGTATTGACGACCAATAGGACTATGTACCAGACCAATTGCCTGTTGCGGGCAGCATGCCACAAAGCAATGCCTTTCCAAGTGACCGCCCAGGTAATAATAATATAGAACCAGGGACTGCTCGGTTGTAGGAATTGCGGTATGTTTTCCAATAAGCTGCCTCCTCACTCAATGACCTAGCAAATGATTCCATTCAGCTGGGCAATTATAAGTTCTGATCTGGTATCAAGGATTCACATTTTCTTCGTCTTGTTCTTCCAGGCTCGGATCATATTCATCAGTGAAGGACTGAACATTGCCTCCGCAAACATTAATAATGAGTTGGCGGAGATTCTCTCTTCTATTTGCTACATATTTGGACCAAGAATCTGAACTGAGTAACTCAGGATCGATTCCATGGGTCTGCAATATCTCATCGAACAGGTTCGCCCCTAACTTGTCTCTCCATTTATTAACGTACTCAGACGGTGCTACACCGCTTATGCTGCGGTTTACCGAAGCTCCTATCAAAGTTTTATTTACAATCGTATTAGCTCTCTCGTCATTAATATTCGCCTCTTTAAGGTATTTGGTGGGGAAAATGTGATGATGATCCATACGTAGATCATAGTACAAAGCTGTGGTTAACTTGCCGCCTCCTCCAAAATCCCTAGCCCCTTGTTTGGCTAGCAAGCATAGTATTCCTCTGTAGATCGCATTACGAATAGACTGTATTTCCTGTAAGGAATCAGATCTGAAATTAAACGATTTTACTACGTCGGGCGGCTCTCCACCCTCTACCCACTTTATTACCTCTTCAAAATCTTTCGCAGAATTGGTCTCGGTCATACTGCTATACCTCTGACTAAAGACACTGCACCAATACCAATTGGCTATCTTAGGCCATGCTGAATTCATGTCGCTAGTCCCTTTTGACCACTGCAAATATGATAAAATAGCCGATAGTGGCACAATCAGGGTAACATATGGTAGTATTTGTTGAGCAATAATCCCCTCATCAGTCATGAAAACACCTGCAGCCTTGTATCCAGCAACCAGGGTATCCCACCACTTCTGAACTGTTTCTGCATCCATATCCATCAAGTCCTGTTTTCGGCAAGCTACGGCTATACGGCTTTCAGGATCTCTTTTCTTGCGATCATACGTATCTAATATGGATAAGCTTTGCAGAAAATAGGTTCCATGCAGCGGTTGCATCGCCACTTTCTCTGCCAGTTTATGAGAGGTTCTCTTCCATTCCTCATTCAGTTCAAAACCTTGCGCCCACAGGATAGCTGTACAGAGGTCGAACACATCTAACGGCACACCCGTACTGTTTACCTTTTCAAATATGTGGCAAATAGCTCCCAACGGAAGATCTGGCCTTAACTCCACCATTGGAAACGGATAGGTTCTAATTCTATCTAGCCAGGGTCTTACTAATGTATCCCACAGCTTATCTAGCTCCAGATATACGTCCATATCCTTGTTGGACAAGTTAACTAAATAGGCCTTTTTCCAGTCTGCTAAGTTGCTGTTAGTGTCAAAAGTATATCTCAGTGGCAGTGTTCCCGCTGCTAACTCTCCTTCTAAATTAGTGATATCATATAATGGCGTCAATCCCTGATACCTAATCTTCCTGCCCTTTTTGTCTTCCATTATGTAAAATAGTGCTTGCTCAAAGAAGGGATCTCCGACATCGATGCTGCCGTCTGGATCAGACATTAACATGGCTACATCTAGGTAAAAATAATAGGTGCGTTTATTGAACTTGACGCCTTTTTCACTGAAAAGAGCCTGGTACAGACTGGTTAGTCTTTGTTGGCCATCCAGAATCATTAGGTTCGGTTTTGCTTTTAGATGTTCCCCTGAGCCCTCAAATTGCCGCAAAGCAAAGCTTTCAGTAAGCACAGGCATACTCAGCAGGCTCCCAGCAGGATAACGGTATGCAACTGATACAATAAGATCTCTGACCATCTCTGGCTCCCAGATCCATGGTCTTTGGAAATTAGGAAGCGCAATTTTATGCTTATCAATTCCCCCAAGCAAGTCTGATAATGGTTCTGGTTTGGCAGTAAAAAGGCTGCCATCTCCAGCGATATCCATAGTAATCCCTCCATACGCATCCTAAAATAAATACCAGTGCTTTAATACATCGTTATCCGTCAGGCCTCATTCGCCATGAGCCTGATTTTATGGCTTCCTTAATGGCTCGCATGGCCTTGCCTATAGGTAGACCCGCAAACGGAAACTGTACTTCTGCTTCATATGGCTTGAAGGCGGCTTCCATGGCCCAGCGATATTCCTTCCCACCCAATCCCATCACCTGGCCATACTTATTCAGCCCTATTTCCCGAATAAAGTTTATCAGTATCTCCGCTTCCATAGGCTCAGCGGATTTTTTCTTAAAGCTGATATTATAAGATTCTGGAATCATGAAGCTATGATACATGACTCCTTATTTGCCCCTCTGTTCTCTATATTGGATAATCACTCTGCTTCCTTTTCCTCATAATCATGGCAATAATTAGAGCTAAGATGATTAGTGCCCCACCACCAAGCAGGGCTATGTTGGTCATGTTCCAAACTTCGGCTGTCATGGCAATCGGATTCTTTTGGCCTGGCACTAGAGTCCAAACTAAAGTTTTACCCTCATCTTCTATTTTAGAGGCATTATGAGTCAGAGCCGCCACAGGCAGTGTCAGAGCAAAGTTGAAGTTCATGGATCTCAGCATGCTCTGCGTCATAGCGTCTTCTTGAGCAGATTGGCCTGCAGAACTATTTGCCATATCACTCATATCAAAATCCATATTGAATCTATATGCAGTCTTTAAGAAACCTTTTTCAATAATCAGGCCCTCTCCTGGCTTAATATTGCTGTCCATATTTTCTTGCCCAAATAGTTTCCCTTCCTTAAGGCTCTCCTGTAAATTATCAATGTGTTTCTTCGCTTCAAATCCTACCATGCCGTTTTCATTAATATTAGTGGTTGCAAATCCAGATGCTTGAGCATCAGTCAACATCTCCCCAATCGGATCACTGCTACTGCCTTCTTCGCCAAAAGCGGTCGCTAATGCCAATAACTTTGAATCCATTAGCATTTTATAATCGAAATCACCACTGCCATCTTTATTTACGGTTAAGTGGAAATCGGCATCAATACACCCAGATAGGGCTATGGACGCAAGCAGTAATATGGATACCAATAATAACCTAATCTTATTCAATACGATTCACTCCCACTAATTTAATAATTACGAATTTTTAATCCCTCGGGTTTGCTCACAGCAGAGCTCATTTGCGAAGATGCCAATCGGCGCCAGGAGTTCCTATAGACTCAGCCTTATCCCGTTCTTCTTGAGCCAATCCGACCTTAACTTATGGTGATGGCTGACGTTGTTCCTCTTACTGAACGCAAGCTAATGTTTCAATGATGGTATTTTTTTGAGTTAAGGGATAGTTGAATGGGATGTGACAATAATCTATAACTTATCTTGATCAACTTGTTTATATCCTAAAGATGTTTGACGCGGATGCAGTTCATGTTTCTCGATAATATCGGCAAAGTCTTTGTCTTTAAGAAGTTCGTCCGATACGTCATAGAAGTCCGTTTTTATGTCAATTGTGTTAATAATATCATCAACACTAGGAAATCTAAGTTTGTCAAGTACAAATATATACACGAATTCCATAATAATGGCCTGTTCATCTCTGGATTTACCGTAAATTTCTCTCAAATGTCTATTCTGACGGAAAACAATGTTTAGGAAATCTTCATTCTTAGGGCATAGCGATGCCAAATATTTTACCAATCCATGTCTGCTGTTATCCAGAATCTCTTTTAGGCTTTTTCTTGCATCGGTGTCGCCTTCCACCGCGAATCTTTCCATCACCTCGTCACTAGGCTCGTCTCCCCAATATGCTTTAAAATCACTGATTAACTCAGTAACGTCATTTACATAGTCCGCTTTCTTTGTAGTATCCAAAAGTTTGCCAAAGCGTCCCGCATCTAGCAGGCTACCCTTATATTTTTCCTCTAATTTTTTCAGTTCAATCCAGAAGGTCTTTGTATCCTGCAATGCATCAATGTCCTCACGGTTGAATACATTCCAACTACTACGCAACCTGTCAACATTCGTGGGCAACAATCTTATAAACGGTTTAAGGTTAATACGCTTGTTCTCAATTCTGATGCCATAAATCGTTTGTTGCACTATCTTATATTTATTGCGATAAACAGATATCTTCTGTAACTGGGTGGGATCCACAGCAGGATTGGTCTTCAAGTTCAGTAAGGTATCACCTATGGCTTCGCTGACATTATCCTGAAGTTTGATTATTGTTTCATCAGGGGTATAGCCCCCAGGGAACTTTATTAAATTATCCTTCACCTTTTTGGACTTCTGTGCATCAACCTCTAGATCTGGGAACTGCTTAATAATATCATCGGCAACCGCGCCTTTGCACAGGATTCCATTGGCAAATGATGATTGCATCGTTTCTGCTTCTGCAAAGCTAAGGGTAGGACCATATAACAGAGCATTGTTATCAACACATAAAATGGCCATCCTGATGCGGTCTACAAGTTGAATGTTAAAACAGTCCCCATTATCATGGATTAATTCCAGTGATGCTTTGTCACCGAATCCCAACCTTATCGCCTTATCCCCTGGCTCCATATATAAGTCAATCTTCGTGCCTCTTGTTGCCTTGACCTCAATAAGAGCCTCTATTTCTTGACCCAAGAATGCTGGTTTTGCAAATATTATCCTTTGGTTGGCAGCAAGAATAAATTTGAGCACATCTTCGGTGTTAACCTTAATAAAAGATGTGGTTGAATCCATGTAAGCCTCATCCCCCCTCAGTTGAATCATTGAATAACGTCAAGCTCATTTAAGCATTTGCCATAGCATCATTATTAAAGGACTTATATATATCCATCATCAACAGATCCATCAGCTTATTCTTGAAATCCTACTCTTTGATATATGTAATGATTATTGAGTATTTTCCCTCATCTGAATCAGAATAGATATACCTGTAGTATCCCCCTTTTTCTGTAAAGGCTCTTACCTGGGGCATAGAATGCATTATAAAGTCCAGCTCTATAGAATCAATTATTTCTTCGCCTGCAACTATCTCAACCATTAGTTCGCATTCTCCATCTTCTTCTGGTGCAGCCCAGCCTATTCTATATTCCTTACCACAATACTGCCTTTTTATATACGCAGCTATATATTCGTCGATGTCTTGCCAGTTGATTATCAGTTTAGATCTTTCTCGGATATAACTTGGTGTACCTAATAAACTAAGATAATCGATCTCTTTTTCAACATCCTTCTTACTGCAACCACAAGTCAAACGCAAAGCTCTGGCAAGGTATTCACCTGTGCGCTTAATGATCTCAATTGTATTTTCATTAAATTCAACATTATCCCCGTGTATTATTTTGCTTCTGGTGTTGTAAAAGGCTTTGATGTCCTTTTCAATCTTTTGCCGTTCTCTATAACTCTGCCCAACTAATAGCGCCGTGTGAAGTCTTGCCTTATAACTAACGTTTTCATCACCCCTAATTATCAAGGCCTCCAAGGTAATTGCAAGGTCCAACACAATATCCACTAGAGATCGACTGATCATAGCGGCCGCGAACTTATGAGCAGCCAGTGTCCACGACAGATTTTGGATAGGGTAGTAAGTTTTGGCCACTTCATAGAAGAACTTAGGAAATTTATCATCCAATGGGGTTCTGTATAGCTTAATAAAGGGATTTCCATCCGTTTGTCTAGTGGGATGATCTATTTCATGATCAAATGCGGGAGTAGGCGGTTGGAATAGGCTGTATATCGACCTCCTTGAATCTATTCCATAACTTAGTATAGGTCCGATAAAATAATGGCAAGAATGATATACACACAAAGATTGGTGCGCTATCAGAAGTGAGGATAAGCTATCCTTCATATCCTTTAATTCTCTTCTACCATAGGTATACTTTCTATCTTCATTTGAGTGACCTACCAAATAATGATCTGGAGGATTAAAACCCTTGCTACGAGGCAGATAAATTATATCTAATTCATCAGTTCTTGGAACGATACAAAGGTAATCGCTTATGTCATATCTTGCAGCATCGCCAATATTAGGGTAATATAGGCCCGCAAAAGCATAACTTATGGCATCTGGAAATAATTCCGCCAGTGGCATTTCAACCTCCATTTTACATCCATATCATAACGTTATAGGGATAACCGTATGCCATTGTTTCTCAGCCAATCCTGCCTTGCCCTATAATCAGGCATCAAAGATATCACCAGGTTCAAGTAGGTCCTGGAGTGGTTCGGCTGTACGAGGTGGCAGAGTTCAGTCACGATGATGTAATCCAGTACATCAGCAGGAGCCATTACCGCCCTCCAATTGAATTACAGGTTGCCGCTGGAGCTGCAGCCCCATCTTGTCTTCTGTTCTCTAATGGTTATCCTGTTTGGCGATACCTTCAGCATTGGTAGAATCTGTAACATCATAGTCTATAATTCTCTATAAACTTCTGAATGACAAAACAAAATGGCTCGTATTGACCATCAGAATATGGCTCTTTTATTCTTGCAAGCTCATCCCGCCAGTCTGTCTGATCATCACACCAGCGATAAGCCTCAATAGCGCTATTTCTTATGTTTTTCAGTTTACAATTATTCAAATTGAGTACTTCTATAGTATCCTTTGCTTCCTTATCTAATCCATAAATATTACCAGCATCATCAAAATCAAGTCTTTTAAAGCATTCTTCATCTAGGGGCGATACATGGATATCCATATTACCCTTATTGGCATCGCAATTTAGAGGATATTGGCGATTGTGAACTCGCTTATCTTGGCCGCCTCTACACGAACACACTAGATTTGTGTAATCCAGTTGTAAGCAAGGATATCTTTGCCTGCACTTGATATGTTCAATTACCGAATTCTCAAACTCAACTCTCTGTCCGCAGTAACAGCAAATATATCCCTGTTCTTCTAAGAGCGACTTGCGGAGAGATTCTTTGATTTTTTCGGATAAGTCGCTAAATGAAGATCCTTTCTTGCGTTGATATTTTATGAATTCGAGTGGTGGTGTTTGCTTCTGAATATATTTCATGGTCATCACCTCTCTAGTCTGGACATTGATATTCTGGCTGTAATAAAGAAGGGATCTTCTTCTGACAGAAGTCCTTTAAGCCTTTCCAATGCTTCTATTGCGGGCTCTTTATCTCTATGCACTATGCTGTTCCTAAACTCGGCAATTATGGCTTCGATGCCAGCTGGTCTCTTTCTTACCTCCATAAGCTCTTCCAGCACTTCGGTCACATCTCGATTAAAGGTTTCAGCTGAAGGACTAAAAATTGCTCCGTCTTTCAGGACTAAGATGTTGCCTTTTTTCATTTTCCCCAGAGTCAATGGAGAGTGGGTGGTGAAGATCACCTGACCTCTTATTTTGATTCCGTTTATAATGTCAACAAACGTTCTTTGCCAGTTGGGATGTAAATATGAATCGAATTCATCCAGCAAAAACAGTGCTTTATAATCTTTGGTTATTTCTAATATTGACAGTAGCTGGCTCAGCTGTTGCTCGCCTTCACTAAGGCCCCTGTAATTGAATTTTTTGCCACCCTGAACTATATCAAACCTTATCCATTCCAGAACATCGGCTTGGGCCAGCACCTTAAATATAGTAAATAATCCAATCGCCCCGATGCTTTCATCTTTTAGTTTAGCAATATCATCAATCACTATTTTAGATCGGTTATTATCGATAATTTGATAAACGCCAAGCTGTGTTAAAGCATATAATTCATTTGCAACCGTTCCAATAGCACTCCAAAAATTATCTGCCTTACCATGTTTGCTCCATCGAGGTTTGTGCAGATACAATGTAATCGGCGAGTGGATTTCTTCTATCCCAACTAATTTACATATTTTGTCATAAGTCTCAGTTTGGAAAACATAGTTTGACAGAAGAGCAGGCCCAAAATCGTCTACCGAAAGGTAGGTTATAAATTTAAAATCTATATCTTCATCTTTCTTAAGCATGGTTTCAAATCTTTTGTCCACAGAGCCCTCTGAGATTTCCTTTAGCCTGTCGGTTTCTCCTGCGTAATATAAGAATAGTGCCTTTGGCATAATTGAGTTAATGCCCTTTTTCGCGACCTTTTTGCCATTTTTCGATATGCTCAATTCTCCGCTTAAATTGCTGATTTCTATCCCGCTTCCATCAATCGAGTATTTTATGCAAAAACCAAACGGGAACTCCTTTGAGTCCGCCAACACTCTGGAGAAGATAATCGTTATTGCCTCCATAACGTTAGACTTTCCACTGCCGTTATTCCCGATTATTGCATTTACAGATGACTCTTCATTAAAATACATTTCTAGCGTATTAAGGTTTTTATATCCATCGATATACAGGTACTGTATTTTAATTTCAGTTCACCCCTCTTTCTGCACATATTTCCTTTAACAACTTTAGCGCACTTTCCTCCTTGGGATCGTTGGTGCCAAGTTCCCCTCGGAAGGCACGGGCTAGGATGGCTTTCTTCATTAGATCAATCTTTTCGATCGCATCGCAAAGCTCTTTCGCCTGCTGCTCTTTCCCAAAGAGATTATCCAGGATGCGGACAATTTCTTCCTGCTCCAATACTGAGGGCCGATTTATCGAAAAACTTTCCAAGAAGCTTTTGGGGACACGCTGTTGTCCAACGGCTCCCGACATAACAGCCTTTGCTTCATCCCTGACATGTTGGCTTCTGAGTGTGTGATACAGGAAATGGTTATTTAACTTGTCCGAACATCTCAGAACGTGAAACTCAGTTGATCCAAAACCTATGTCATTTGTAAGCTTCCCGACAATTGCCGTCTTGCCGTTTTCCATGCATGGAGTGATTTTTGCAAAAATAACATCGTTTTCCCTGAAATTTGTATAACCTTTCTTTACTTCTCCCAACATCTTCTCTTGCGGTGTTTCAATAATACCTAAGACATCTGAAACCGCAGGCATAGGAACGAATGTAACAATTAATTCGTCTGACAGTCCTTTTACGTCAACTCTCTTAGGGTTGACCGCACTTACTTCTGATAACGGACATTCTTCCCAGCTGTCTATACCTATGCCATGTTCTTCACGCCACTTTTGTGTTAAATCCCCAGTAAAAGCTTTATGCAGAATGGCTGCTTTTCGGGTGTCAAAGGAATCAAGTGCACTCTGGACCAATTCTTTGGCCTGGTCGAGTTTATCAAACAGACTTTCAATCCGATCGACAATCCGTTGTTGCTCTGCCAGCGGGGGTAATGGGAAAGCATAACCTTCAATATCACCTTTCCTAATGGATGGTGAATTGTCCCCTTTCATAAAACCGTTTAATCCATCAACGACATATCCACTAGTCATTAGCCAATATATATATTTGCTATTAGCTAGATTTGAGGGCCTACAAATGTAAAATCCTGTTGAAGCTATACAATGAGCTAATGTTTCGTCTATGTAGGCAATATTTTTAAGATATGGTCTGACCAAAGAGAATATCGTATCCCCAGCCTTTAATCCACGGCTGGCTCGGCTGGGGGCATTTTCG
>Ga0209607_1001736_pt1 | contig 18129 bp, 13 predicted proteins | sample AD_UKC117_MetaG_FD_184413 | JGI IMG/M metagenome (GOLD analysis project Ga0209607, IMG submission 184413) | Active sludge microbial communities of municipal wastewater-treating anaerobic digesters from Hong Kong - AD_UKC117_MetaG (SPAdes)... | ecosystem: Engineered > Bioreactor > Anaerobic >... | reverse complement strand
CAGCACGCAAAAGAAATACGGCTGGTACGTCAACTTGCCCACCACGGGGGAGCGCATTGTAGTTAGCGGATCGGTGAGAGGGAAAATCTTGTTCATGAATACGATGATTCCTTCAAACCAACCCTGTGAATACGGCGGTTCAGGCTGGCTAGTCTCCATTGATTTCGCCAATGGCGGAAGCCCAGACACAACACCGTTTGACTTGAATCGCGATAGCCAGGTCGATAAAGAAGACCTGGTTACAGTCAGCAATAATCAAGATGCTGCAGTAGTCGGCGAGAAAGTTGAAGGCATTCCAGCTCGCTCCAGCTTCTTGAGTAATTATCAATACACGCCCACCAGTTCGACAGCGCAAGGCGATCAAATCAACATCCGCGAAGTCGAGGGTGTCGATGCCAATATCGCGGGCCGCCTGTCCTGGAGAGAGTTGTGGAATCGGTAAATGCCAGCTAACCAGTCATTCCGGGTTTGTTTTGGCCGGCAAATCCGGAGACCACGCCTAAAAGGAAACACGCATGCCGGATAAAAAAGGCTTTACTTTGATTGAGATCATTGTCGCAGTCGCAATAGTCGGTATTCTCGCGGCAATTGCCTACCCATCTTACCAAGACAGTGTGCGCAAATCGCGGCGGGCAGACGCGAAGGGAGTGTTACTGGAAGCAGCGCAATGGATGGAGCGGTTTTTTACGGAAAACAATCGCTACGATCAAGACAAGGCGGGTAATGCGGTTGTCCTCTCTGCCGCTGTTCAAAAGTCTCCAAAGGAGGGAACAACCAAATACTATAATGTTAGCCTCAAGTCTGACTGTAGTACTGCTAGCGATACGGTAACCGCCAATACATTCACATTGTATGCGTGCCGAATAGCGACTTCTCCTCAAGCGAGTGATAAGTGTGGCACCCTGAGCCTGACGAATACTGGGGCGAAAAGCATCAGTGGCGCAGCCACAGGAGTCACTGTCGACGATTGCTGGCGTTGAAAGCATGCTCAAAAGAAAGGCCGGCCCAGTGCCGGCTTTTTTATTGCATCCGTAATCATGCGTTGCAGCGCAGCTCGTTCGATCCGTCAAGCATGAGGGCTGAGCGATATCCCTTTTCTGAATCCACGCCGCGCTGCCGCGCTATACTTGACTTTCGATTACGATGAGAAAACCGGGGGCGGCACCGTCGTCCCCTTCGGCTTTTGGAGGCGCCCGTGCGCGATGTTTCAACCTTCCAGGGATTGATCCTGGCCTTGCAAGACTACTGGGCACGCCAAGGTTGCGTGTTGTTGCAACCCTACGATATGGAAGTGGGTGCGGGAACCTTCCACCCAGCCACCTTCCTGCGCGCCATTGGCCCTGAACCGTGGAGCGCTGCTTACGTGCAGCCCTCTCGCCGCCCTACCGATGGCCGCTATGGCGAAAATCCCAACCGCCTGCAACACTATTATCAATATCAAGTGGTCATCAAACCTTCGCCACTGGATTTGCAGGATCTCTACCTTGGTTCACTCCAGGAACTCGGCCTTGATCCTCTCATCCACGACATCCGCTTTGTCGAGGATAACTGGGAGTCTCCAACGCTGGGCGCCTGGGGCCTGGGCTGGGAAGTGTGGCTGAATGGCATGGAAATCACCCAATTCACCTACTTCCAGCAGGTTGGTGGTCTGGACTGCAAGCCAGTCACTGGCGAAATCACCTACGGCATCGAGCGTATCGCCATGTATCTGCAAGGCGTAGAAAGCGTTTTCGATCTGGTTTGGACCGATGGGCCCTTGGGCCGCGTTACCTACGGCGATGTGTTCCACCAGAATGAAGTCGAGATGTCCACCTACAATTTCGAATATGCCGATACAACTTCACTGTTTGTCGGATTTGACACCTGCGAAGCTGAAAGCAAACGGTTGATCGAACTGGGCCTGCCCCTGCCCGCCTATGAAATGACGTTGAAAGCCTCGCATACCTTCAATTTGCTGGATGCCCGTAAGGCCATCTCGGTCACCGAGCGCCAGCGCTTCATCCTGCGGGTCCGCACCCTCGCTCGCGCCGTTGCCCAAGCCTACTACGATGCCCGCGCCGCTCGTGGCTTCCCCATGTGCCAATCGGCGGCTACTGCGCGCTTGGAGGCCCTCCATGCCTGATATCCGCGATTTGCTGATTGAAATCGGCACCGAGGAATTACCCCCTAAGGCCCTGCCCGCTCTATCTGCCGCTTTCGAGCAAGGTATTCGCGAGGGCTTAGAAAAAGCGGGTTTGACCGCTAGCGAAATCCACCGTTTCGCCACCCCGCGCCGGCTGGCCATACTTATCGATCACTTGCCGGTACGCCAGCCTGACCGCCAACTCGAACGCCGTGGTCCAGCATTAAGCGCCGCCTTTGGCTCAGACGGTCACCCGACGAAAGCGGCCGAAGGTTTCGCCCGCTCCTGTGGCGTTACCGTGGCTGAATTGCAACAGCAGAAAACCGATAAGGGTGCCTGGCTGGTTCACGTCAGCCAAGAACCAGGCGCCGCCACGGCAGACCTGATTCCTGGCATCGTTGAAGCCGCGCTAGCCAGCCTGCCGATTCCTAAGCGGATGCGTTGGGGGGATCGCGAGGATGAATTTGTGCGGCCGGTGCATTGGGTAGTGCTGCTGTTCGGTGACGACATCATCCCGGCAACCATCATGGGTGTCGATACCGGCCGGGAGACCCGCGGTCATCGTTTCCATCATCCACGATCGATCCGTTTAACCGTACCAATCCGCTATACCCGGCAATTGGCGACGGAAGGCAAGGTCATTGCCAGCTTCAACGAACGCCGTGAGGCTATCCGGGTACAGGCCGAGGCTGTCGCCGCTGAACTGGGAGGGGTGGCTGTTATCAAGCCAGAACTGCTGGATGAAGTCACGGCGCTGGTCGAATGGCCGGTCGCGCTGGCTGGCAATTTTGAACGGCGGTTTCTGGAAGTGCCTGCCGAAGCGCTGATCAGTACCATGCAGGATAACCAGCGCTACTTCCCGGTAGTGGATACTCATGGCCGGTTATTACCGCACTTCATTACTATTACCAACCTGGAAAGCCAGGACCCGGCCCAAGTGCGTGCCGGTAATGAGCGTGTCATTCGCCCGCGCTTTAGCGATGCAGAGTTTTTCTGGAAACAGGACCGCAAGCAACCGCTGGCAGCGCATATGGAAACGCTCAAGCATGTGGTGTTCCAGCAACGGCTCGGCAGTCTGGCCGATAAGAGCACCCGAGTCGCCCGTCTAGCACGATTCATTGCGGAACAAGGTCACAGCAATATTGACTGGGCGGAACGGGCAGCACGATTGGCCAAATGCGATTTGATGACTCAAATGGTGCAGGAATTTCCAGAGCTGCAAGGTGTTATGGGCCGCTACTATGCCTTACATGATCAGGAAGCCCCTGAAGTTGCACAGGCGCTGGAAGAACATTACCTGCCACGCTTTGCTGGCGACCGGTTACCTGCCACTGCCACTGGACGCAATGTCGCCCTGGCCGACCGGCTCGACACCTTGATCGGCATATTTGCCATCGGCCAAGCGCCTTCCGGCGCGAAGGACCCCTTTGCGTTACGCCGTGCTACGCTGGGCGTACTGCGGATTCTGATCGAAGGCAAGCTGGACTTGGATCTGCGGACCCTGCTGGAACACACCGCCGCGAACTTCGATGTAGCCCTCCATGCGAAATCAGCCGTCGAGACCGTTTTTGACTTCATGATGGACCGGTTGCGTGGCTATTATCTGGATCAAGGTATTCACCCGGATACATTTGAAGCAGTGCTGGAGTGCCGGCCAGCCCGGCCGCTGGACTTTGACCGCCGGGTGCGTGCGGTCGGTGCTTTCCGGGAGCTACCGGAAGCCGCCAGCCTAGCTGCTGCCAACAAGCGTATTCGCAATATTCTGCGCAAAATAGATACCGTATTGCCCTTCGAAGTTCGCCTTGATTTACTGACTGAGGAGGCAGAGCAAGCACTGGCGGGCCGATTGGCGGAACTCTCCTCCGAGGCGATACCGCTGATGGAGGCCGGTCTGTACGGAGAGGCGCTGAACCGTTTGGCGAGCCTGCGTGAGCCGGTTGACACCTTCTTCGACCAGGTGCTGGTAATGGCCGGGGATACCGCAGTACGTGATAATCGCATTGCTCTACTGAACGAACTGAGCAGTTTGTTCCTGCGGGTAGCGGATTTCTCACGCCTGCAAGATTGACGTTAGCGATCAGGAGCAGGCATTTTGCTAGAGCCTGGAACTTGAAATCTAAGCCCCTCTCCCTCGCTTTCCCTTTTGTAAGGGAGAGGCCGCTTTGGAACCGCTGATGGTTTCACGTGAAACATCAATTGGAACCGGGAATCCGGCGATGGTTTCACGTGAAACATCTTTTACTTGCACCTTCTTACCTTGAATGAATATGAAGCTGATTATTTTGGACCGCGATGGCGTTATCAACGAAGACTCTGATGCCTTCATTAAGTCCCCAGATGAGTGGATACCGATCCCTGGTAGTTTGGATGCATTGACCCGGCTCAGTCATGCCGGATATCGAGTCGTGATCGCTACCAACCAATCTGGCGTAAGCCGAGGGCTATTCGATTTAGAAACACTCAATATGATCCACAAAAAAATGCACCGGCTGGCACAGGAGACCGGCGGTTTGATTGATGCGGTATTTTTCTGTCCAGACACCGATGAGGCCAATCCTTATCGCAAACCGAATCCCGGAATGTTCCTGGAAATTAGCCGCCGTTTGAAATGCCAGCTGCAAGGGGTCCCCATCGTAGGTGATAGCGTGCGCGATATCCGGGCCGCCCGCGCGGCCAATGCTTGGCCGTTACTCGTCCGAACGGGAAAGGGCGCTGTAACGATTGAGCAGGAGACGGAAAGTTGTGCAAATGTTCAAGTCTTCGATGACTTGGCCGCAGTGGCTGACTATCTCATTGCGTTGCAATGAAAAATTTTCGATCTTGTAATTATGTCTACTCAAATCTCTGCCCAACGCCATACCCTGAACCTCTTCCTGCGCTCGCTGTTATTTTCACTCGGTATGATTGTCTCGACCAGCGGGGTGGCCTCACTCGTCGTGCTGAGTTTTCCCCTGCCCTTTATCCGGCGCTATCGCTTATCCCAATTCTGGTCTCGTTTCAATATCTGGTGGTTACACATCACGTGCCGGATCGATTATCAACTCAGCGGCGTTGAAAACATTCCCGGCCGGCCGGTTGTCGTGATGGCCAAACACCAATCAACCTGGGAAACGATCTTTCTTCATCAATACCTGCCGCCTATCGCCTGGGTGGTCAAACGCGAGCTGCTGTGGATACCTTTTTTTGGCTGGGCGCTGGCATTACTGCGGTCAATCGCCATCAACCGTCAGGCAGGCGCCTCAGCAGTTAAGCAAGTCATCCGGCAAGGTGTGGAACACCTGCATCAAGGACAGTGGGTGCTGGTATTTCCCGAAGGCACCCGGGTTGCTCCGGGCGTTCGCAAGCGCTATGGCATGGGCGGGGCCGTGGTGGCCGTACGCAGTGGCTGTTCAATTCTGCCCATCGCGCTGAACGCTGGGGAGTTTTGGCCACGAGGAGGATTTATCAAACGCCCTGGAACCATCCAAGTTGTCTTCGGCCCGCTGATTGACAGTGCTGGGCGTTCACCACAGGATTTAACCCAGCAGGTGGAAGATTGGATCGAAAAGACGATGGAGCGTATTAGTGGCGAGTAAAAGACCGGCCTCTGGAAAGCTGCCGATCCAATTCTGCCAGCCGTTCCGGGGTGCCGATATCGCGCCACACGCCCCGGTAATACTCACCGCTGACTTTTCCAAACGTCATCGCCTGACGCAACAGCGGTCCTAATGGAAACCGGCCCGGGTTACATCCCGCAAACAATGCAGGATGCAGGACGCTAATTCCACTAAAAGTCAATTGTGGTGTCCCATGCTCCATGACATGTCCATCGTCCAAGAGCGCAAAATCCCCTTCGGCGTGATGCGGCGGACTGTCCACTAGCACCAGATGCGCCAGACCGGCGGCGGGCGCATCCAGCAACCGGGTGAACGAATAGTCCGTCCAGATATCGCCATTGACCACAATAAACGGTTCTGATCCGAGCAAGGGCAATGCCTGAAAGATACCACCCCCTGTTTCCAATGCAGCCGGCGGCTCCAAAGACCAAGCAATGCGCATATTCCAGGCACTGCCATTGCCCAACACCGCCGGCAATTGTTCACCCAGATGGCCCGTATTGATCACAACATCAACGATTCCCGCTGCTTGCAATCTTTCAAGGTGATGGACAATCAGCGGGCGTCCGGCAACAGGCAGCAACGGTTTAGGGGTATGGTCAGTTAAGGGGCGCATCCGCTCGCCGCGCCCCGCGGCCAGAATCATTGCTTTCACCGCAACTGCTCCACCGGTGGTCTCCAGCCATCTATGCTACGCAACCGCAGCAGGCTGCATAAATCAGCCAATTCAGGATAACGGCCCGCTACTCCTAAGATGTAACCCAGAGTCCGCGGAATATCATGCAGATAACCTGACTTACCATCCCGTAAATTAAGACGGGCAAAGATACCCGTGGCTTTGAGATGGCGCTGCACACCCATCAGATCAAACCAGTGCAGAAACTGACCGGCATCATCCAAACCCTTCATACCCAGCGCCCTCAACCGCATCCAATAATCCAACACCCAAGCTTCAACCTGCTCACGCGGCCAAGCGATATAACAATCGCGCAACAGGGAAACCAAATCGTAAGTGACAGCGCCCATTACTGCATCCTGAAAATCCAGCACACCGGGATTATCTGGATCTGTGACCATCAGGTTGCGGGAATGATAATCCCGGTGCACCCAAACACGCGGTTGTTCCAGCGCATTACCGGCTAACAGTGCAAAAGCACGATCTAGGATATGATGCTCCTCTGCGGTTAACTCCAGGCCAAGCAACTTCCCCAAAAACCACTCGCGGAATAACTCCATCTCACGGTGCAATAATGCCGAATCGTAAGGCGGCAGTAATGATGAAGCTGGATCGCCGCCGGTCTGCAACCGCGCCAGCGCCTCCAAAGCATCTGCGTACAGAGCAGGAACGCTACGCTGATCCAATTCAGTCAGGTACTGGCGGGCACCAAGATCCGTCAGCAGCAACAATCCTTGATTGAGATCGCTGGCCAATACTTCGGGCGTATTCAATCCTAACGCGCGCATAGCTTGGGCAATAGCGACAAATGGCCGGCAATCCTCCTTGTCTGGCGGCGCGTCCATAACAATGCATGTCCGGCTATCGTCGTACCAGACCCGGAAATAGCTGCGGAAACTGGCGTCGCTGGAGGCGGGAGCAATCCGCCTCGGAGACATGGGTAAAACCTCAGTCAGCCACTCACGCAACAGTTGCTCACGATCACTCACGAAATTGACTCCACCTTTCTAAATCAGATATCAGGTTTTTACTTGGAGCCGAAAACCTGGAACATAGGGATGGTTTCACGTGAAACATCAAATCGAGAATCTACAACCCTGAAATCTGGAACATAGGGATGGTTTCACGTGAAACACACGGTTTGAGAAAACTGCTATCTGGAACACAATATCCTTGGGATACGATACTTGATCTGGATACTCGATTGCAGCAAGACTCAATCTATGCGATGTTAGGGCACTTTCATCAACACGTAAAATCCTGTTCCGTGACGCCGCATTATCAAACACTCATCATCGGCGCCATGCTGGCTCTGTTACCACTGGCCAGCGCCCAGGCGCAATCTTCTAACCCTTTCCTCAATCCTTGGGCGCGCTGCGAACCCGACGAACTGGCGAGGGATATCGTCCCGATGCCGAATGCGTCATCGCCAGACACGTTACCACTCCAGGCCGATGCGGACCGGATTGAATCCTCTTCGGCCCAATCGGTACTGGAAGGCAATGTTAGCCTATCGATGGGCACCCAACGGTTGCGTGCCGACCAGATTATTCTGGAGCGCCCCAGCAACCGGGCGCGAATCGAGAAGGGTTTTACCTATGGTGATCCCAATCAAGCCATCCGCGGCCAAAAAGCGGAGGTCGATTTAAATACCGAAACTGGCTGGTTCAAGGAGGCGGATTATTATCTGCCAAACCGCAATGCTCAAGGACATGCTGACGAGGTGAAGGTAGACCGCCGCCAGCAACTCAGCCAGCTTGAAGACGCCACCTACTCCACCTGTCCGCGCGGCCACGAGTTCTGGGAATTGCGCGCGCGCGACATGCAATTGAATGAAGCAACTGGGCGCGGTTCAGCGGCCCATATCAGTATCGCTTTCAAGGATACCCCGCTGCTTTATTTTCCCTACCTGTCTTTTCCTATTACTGATGAACGGCAGTCAGGGTTCCTGTTTCCACTCCAGGGCTATGGGAGCGAAACGGGTTTTGAGCTACAGATCCCTTATTACTGGAACATCGCACCCAATCGCGATATGACGATTACGCCTCGGCTCATGACAGCCCGAGGGTTATTGCTAGGTCTGGAATACCGCTATCTATATCCCAACCATCAGGGACAAATCGGCGCTGAGTATATTCCGCATGACCGGCGTTACGAGAATGATCGTGGCTCATTCAAAATCAGCGACCGTGCCGCGCCGCTGCCAAATTTTTATACCGATCTTCACTACGAGTATGTTTCTGACGACGATTACCTCCAAGATTTGAGCAATAATCTGGAGTTCTTGAGCGTCAACTACCTGGAGCGGCACCTGGATGCCCGCTATGATGGAAACGGCTGGCAGGCGCTGGCGCGCGTACAGGGTTACCAGATCTTGAATCCAGCATTGTTCGCTATTACTGGAGAACCTTACCAGCGCCTACCGCAACTGCTGTTCAATGGCGCTTGGCCAACCAGCGCTGGCGGATTCGATTACCGGCTATACGGCGAATTCGTACATTTCGAGCAATCCGATGTGGTCACTGGCACCCGGCTGGATCTATGGCCAACCGTTGGCTGGACGCTGCAAGAATCTTGGGGCTACCTCAAGCCCGAAGCAGGTTTCCGTCACACCCGTTATCAGCTCGACAACAATGCGCCAAATATCCCTGACACCCCCTCGCGTGACATCCCTGTGCTCAGCTTGGACAGCGGCTTGCTCTTCGACCGGTCACTTCAAGCCAGCTGGCTGGGTGTGACTTCAGGAACGCAGACCCTCGAACCTCGACTGTTCTACCTTTACGTTCCTTATCGCAATCAGAACGGCATCCCATTGTTCGACAGCAGCCGGATGGACCGCGACTACGACTGGCTGTTCCGTAAGAATCGTTTTACCGGCGCTGATCGAATGGGTGATGCGAATCAGTTGACCGCCGCATTGACGACCCGGGTGATCGACGGCCCTAGTGGCCGGGAGCGGTTACGCGCCAGCATCGGTCAAATTCAATACTTCGAAGACCGCCGGGTCACGTTATACCCCGATACGCCAGCGGCCACCCAAGACAATTCCGGGTTGATCACCCAAGGGCAGCTGAATCTCTCATCCCAATGGTCAATACAGGGCAGCATACAACTGGAACCCGATAATCAGGATTTTTTACGGGGTGCTTTCGATCTGCGCTACTACGCCAATCCCCGGCAACTGATAAATCTATCCTACCTGCTGGATCGCGATCCTTCGGAACAGTCGCCCGATACCAGAGATCAAATTGATTCGCTGGACATATCTTTCCTATGGCCGCTGACTGAGCAATGGCGGGTATTGGCTCGCTGGAATCAAGCCATGAATGTCAACCGGAATCTGGAAACGCTGGCAGGACTCGAATACGAGGATTGTTGCTGGGCATTGCGGGCAGCCGCTCGCCAATATCGCGACAGCCCGGTAGATACAGATGCAAAAACTGGATTTTATATCGAATTGGAATTGAAAGGGTTATCCCGATTGGGCGGCGGTCTTGAAACCGTACTCCAGAATTCCATTCTTGGCTATCAACCGATCCGCTATTAGCCTTCTACTGCTGATGACTCGCATGAATAAACTGCTTTTTCCCCTACTGTTGAGCCTGCCGTTATGCACCCTGTCCATTACCGGTCAAGCACAATTGGTGTTTGGTCCTGGCACGGAAGGAACCGCCAGCACATTGGACACGATCGTAGCGGTGGTTAACGATGATGTGATTACTCACAGGGAACTCAATACCGCTATCGCGCTTGTCGAACGCCAGATGCGCCAAAACAAGGTACAGATTCCACCCAGGGCTGATCTGGAAAACCAAGTGCTAGAACGGTTGATCCTGTCCCAATTGGAATTGCGCACCGCCGAGCGTAACGGAATCACCGTAGATGATGCGACACTGAATACGGCTATCGACGACCTAGCCCGGCGCAATAATATGAGCCTGACCCAGTTGCGGCAGACCGTCGAAAAGGATGGTATCAGTTTCGCCAAATTCCGCGATGATGTGCGCCGGGAGTTGATGGTGGCCCGGTTACGACAGAAAGCGGTGGACAGCCAAATTCAAATTTCCGATCAAGACGTGGAAAGCCTGCAAACCCAATTGGCCGGGCAGATTAATCCAAGCGGTAACAGCGGTAGCACTGAATATCATATCGCTCAAATTCTGATCGCTGTGCCAGAAGGCGCTTCACCAGAACAAATCGCAACAGCCAAGCGTCAAGCGGAAAATGTGCTGGCGCAACTGGGCCAAGGCGGTGATTTCGGGCGGCTGGCCGCCAGCGTCTCCGCGGGTCAACAGGCATTGGAAGGTGGCGATCTAGGCTGGCGGCGCGTCGATCAATTGCCTACCTTGTTCACTGATGCCGTGCTTAAATTGCAACCTGGTCAGGTTAGTCAATTGATCCGCAGCCCAAGCGGGTTTCACATCGTCAAGCTGTTGGATGTCCGGGGCAGCAATGATCCACGCCCGGAGGCCCAAACCGCGACGGCTGATATAGAGCGCACCCGGATACGCGAGGCGCTGTTCCGGCGGCGTTCCGATGAAGAGTGGGAACAATGGCTGCGCCGTTTGCGTGATGAAGCCTATGTGGAAATCCGCCTGCAACCGGCTCGATCTGCCACCGCAACGCCATGAGCGGTGCTGCGGTTCGACACTCGCCCCACTCGCCCCGCAAGCGCTTTGGTCAACACTTTTTACATGATCCTGAGGTCATCGCCTGCATTGTTGCAGCGATTCACCCGGCGATGGGCGAACGGATGGTGGAAATCGGTCCTGGGCAGGGAGCGCTGACCCGGCCTTTATTACGGGCCGTGGGCGAACTGGATGTTATAGAGCTGGATCGTGATCTACTGGAACCATTGCATGCGCGCTGCGCTGGGCTGGGGACACTGCGCATTTATCAAGCGGATGCATTGGAATTCGATTTTGCCAGGCTGCATAGTGACGGTCCCCGGTTGCGGGTTGCCGGCAACCTGCCCTACAACATCTCAACACCGCTATTGTTCCATCTACTGACCTACGCTGAACATCTCTCCGATATGCACTTCATGTTGCAGCAAGAAGTTGTGGAACGCATGGCGGCGGACCCAGGCAATCCGGCCTATGGCCGGTTATCGGTGATGCTGCAATATCGCTGTCAGGTAGAGTCACTGTTCACCGTTGAACCTGAGGCGTTTTATCCGCCGCCAAAAGTGCAGTCCGCAGTCGTTCGTCTGGTTCCACGTGAAACATTGCCTGTTATTGTGCAAGATGAAAAGCGCTTTGCTGAGGTGGTGCGCCAAGCATTCTCTCAGCGCCGCAAAACCTTGCGCAACAGCCTTTGCGGGTTGTTGGATGCTGATCGAATCAAAGCAGCCGGCGTTGATCCGGGCGCTCGCCCGGAAACATTGGATTTAGCAGCCTTTGCGGCGTTGAGCGATGCCATCATAAGCTGACAACCAACGTCTTCATGGTTTCACGTGAAACATTTCATCCAGATGGATCGAAGTCTGAAGTGAGTGATTCAGCGGTTGCCCGTATGGTTTCACGTGAAACACTCAACAGACGCCTTGCTACCCCCGTAAATCTCAAGATGTGGAAGCTAACAATAAAAAATGCCGGGAGGTTGGAATGGTTGTTTGTTGTGATTCTTGTTGGCCATGATCGTCGCTGTCGTTGCTGAAAAGCCTGCAGTCGCTCGTGACATCGCCAAAGCCCTGGGCGCCCGTCAGCGAGGCGAAGGTTTTCTGCATGGTAACGGTTATGTCGTGACCTGGGCGATTGGTCATCTAGTACGGCTTGCCGAACCTCACGAAATCAATCCCGGCTGGAAGCACTGGCGACGTGAACTCCTGCCGATGCTGCCAGAACGCTGGCCCTTGATCGTGAGCGACCGCACCCGCGAACAATTTGAGGCCGTTCGCCGTATTCTCAACGATGACGCCATTGACCGGGTGGTGTGTGCGACCGACGCCGGCCGTGAAGGCGAACTGATCTTCCGCTATCTCTACGAAGCCACTGGCTGCTGCAAACCGATCAGCCGGTTATGGATTTCCTCATTAACACCGGATGCGATCCGTCAAGGTTTCCAGAACCTGCGCGACGGTCATGAATTTGACCCGTTAGCTGCCGCTGCCAGGGGACGCAGTCAGGCAGACTGGCTGGTTGGAATGAACCTGTCGCGGGCCTACACCCTGACCTGCGGGATGTCCGGCGAGGATGTATTGTCAGTCGGCCGGGTACAGACTCCGACGCTGGCAATGGTTGTGGAACGGGATCTTGCTATTCGCGCCTTTGTTCCCGAAGATTATCGGGAAGTGGTAGCTACGTTCGTACCGGTCTCCTCATCCGCTCCATCCTCACGAGAGAAAGAGCAGCGTTACCAGGGCGTCTGGTTCCGCGGCGAACGCCCGGAAGCCAAAGCCAAGCGCTTGCCCAAGGATGGCCAAGAAGCGGAACAAATTGCTGCCCGCGCCAGAACAGGCCAAGCCATCATTGAATCCTGCAAAGCAGAAACCCGCCGCGCCCCGCCACCCTTGCTGTACGACCTCACGGAATTACAACGTCACGCGAACCGGCTGTACAGCTTCAGCGCGCAAACAACCTTGGATATTGCCCAAAAGCTGTACGAGCAATACAAATTGATTAGCTATCCACGCACCGACAGCCGTCATCTCTCAACGTCTGTGGCAAGGACACTCGGCACAATCGTCGCGGCAATTGAAGAAACCTACCGGGATCGATTGGCGCCTGGCACGGGTCAGCCGTCATTAAGCAACCGCTTCGTCGACGACAGTAAGATCACTGACCATCACGCCATCATTCCTACCCCCGTACCTGCCCGGACACTGGCCGCCGACGAGCGCAAGATTTATGACTTGATCTGCCGCCGGTTATTGATGGCCTGGCACGATGATCATCTTTGGGCCGTCACCACTCTCATTACCACGATCCACACCCCGAAAGAGAAAGCAGCCATCGTCGACCGCTATCACAGCACCGGCACGGCTGTGGAACAGATCGGCTGGAAAATTCTGGAGGCAGAGACAGATAAATCGGTAAAGAAATCCAGCAGCAAGCGCAAGCCGGCCAAAACGACTCCCGTCGAGCATGCTGCGACCGAAGAAGATACTGAACAAAGCCTGCCACCGGGCCTGATCGTTGGTCAGCCACAACACGTGTTAGAAGCGCGCGCCGTCGTCAAACAAACCCGCCCGCCACCGCGCTTGACCGAGGCCACGCTACTGACGGCAATGGAGACCGCTGGACGGCAGTTGGAGGACAAAGAACTTTCAGCGGCAATGAAGGAAAGCGGATTGGGGACTCCAGCCACTCGTGCTGACATCATCGAAACCCTGCTCAAGCGCCAATACCTGATCCGCGATGGCAAGACATTAAATGCGACTGAGCGCGGCATCCGGCTGATTGAAACCGTCCAAACGCCGATCAAGAGTCCGGTCATGACCGGCGAATGGGAAGCACGTTTAAAACGCATCCAGCGCGGTGAGGGAGATTTTTCTGGTTTTATGGCCGGCATCACCAGCTTCGTGACCAACGCGGTAGCACTGGCCCTAGCCGTGACCCGGCCCGCCTTATCACCAGGGCCTCTTGCCATAAATGGAGAAGGAATAGCCAGCCCAGCTCTAGAGCCAGCTCCACAACGCCCGCCAACGCCGGTGGATCGCTTGCACGATCTGTTACAAAATGAGTTTCGCCTGCCTGCTTTCCGGCCTTATCAGGAGCAAATCTGCCGAACTGTGACGGAAGGCCGCTAACTGGAAACAGAGTGACTTACCGGAGCCGGTAAGTCACTCTGTTTCCAGTTACCCGGCATCGCCCGCGCTGGAACCACGCTGGTGGTATCGCCGCTGATCGCATTGATGGAAGATCAGGTCGCCAAACTATGCGAATGGGGTCTGCGCGCTGAGCGCATTCACTCTGGGCGGGATCGCGCAGTTTCGCGCCAAGTATGCATTGCCTACTTACAGGGGCAGCTGGATTACCTATTCATCGCCCCGGAACGGCTACGCGTCCCTGGTTTTCCCGAAATGTTAGCGCGGCGCAAGCCGGTGCTGATCGCAGTGGATGAGGCGCATTGCATTTCACAATGGGGCCACGATTTTCGTCCTGATTACCGGATGCTAGATCAATATCTACCTTTGTTGCGACCGGCTCCGGTTATTGCCTTGACCGCGACGGCAACCGTGCTGGTGCAGGATGACATTGTCAACCAACTCGGGATGAGCGACGCGACGCGCTATATTCATGGCTTTCGCCGGCCCAATCTAGCAGTAGAAACAGTCGAGACACGCAAACCGGAACGGCATGCAACTGTCCGGCAAATTCTGGCCGATCCGGACCGGCGTCCTGCCATTATCTATGCACCCACCCGCAAGGAGACCGAGGCACTGGCGCTGGAATTGGGTGTGGATTATCCAGTTGCAGCCTATCACGCCGGTATGGATCCACGGGAACGTGAGCGGGTGCAAGGACTGTTTAACGCCAGCCGCTTGCAGGCAATCGTCGCTACGATCGCGTTTGGCATGGGCATTGATAAGCCTGATATTCGTACAGTGATTCATACGGCCCTGCCAGGCAGCGTCGAGGGCTACTACCAGGAAATCGGCCGGGCCGGGCGCGACGGACAACCTGCCCGAGCGATTCTCCTGTATTCCTATGCGGATCTGCGGACTCACGAATATTTTCACCGGCGCGGCTATCCTGAGCTTGTGCAGTTATCGCGGATTTTCCTGGCGCTCAACGCGGACCCCCAGCCCAAGGCAGTATTACATGACTGGCTGGGCATGGATCTGGACGTGTTTGAAGCTGCAGTAGAAAAATTACTGGCGCATGGCGGCGCGCGGCGAGACATGGAAGGGAATCTCAGCCGGGGCGAGGATGGCTGGCAGCGTGCCTACCAGCAACAGAGCGATCACAAGCTGCTGGAACCCCGGCAAATACTGGAATTCGCTGATAAGGCCACGGGTTGCCGGATGGTGCGGCTGGTACGCCACTTCGGTGACCGGGATGATGATCAGCCCTGTGGAATTTGCGATATCTGCGCACCTCAGGCGACGATTGCCCGGCGCACTCGCCGGTTGAGCCATACGGAAAGCCAATGGGCTTTGCAGGTGTTGGAGGGGCTATGCTGGCGCGAGGGGCAAACACCCCGCCAGTTATGCGAGCGGCTGACTGAAGGACAAGAGAACCGGCGGGCATTCGAGCAATTGCTGGAAGCAATGGCTGGAACCGGGTTGGTCGAGTTACAAGATGACACCTTTACCAAGGATGGCAAGGTCATCGCCTTCCGGCGGGTCTATCTGACCGAAACAGGGAAGAAGGCAGGTGCCGGTGAGGTAGAAATGATGCGATTAGCCGGGAAGGCAGCAACGACAGTGAGGCCAGAACACAAACGGAATAGAGGGAAACGGCGTTGAAATGACGCGTATACGGCAAAAGCCGTCACCAGCGCAGATTCTGGCAACGGCTTTTATTCTTCCCAGCCAAGGATTACAGATTGGCCGAACGCCACCAGCTATTGTGATCGCGGCGCAACTCTTCGTGGGTCGGCATGGGATAGAAAGCCATATCAGCGCCATTGCCCATGTAGAAACCGCTCTTGATCATTCGATAAGGGAATTCCAAGGAATGCACCCGGTGCACCAGCTTGGTATGCTTGTCTTTGGTATCCAGTTCCAGCAAGGCCTCGCGCAGATGATGCATGAACGAATACGGCAAGTCGCCTACGGGGCCATTGGCCGGATCAGTCGCCAATGCGCCCAAGCCCAATTCAACGAAGCACAGGCCAGGGAAACGGATGAACTTGGCCGGCTGACTGGTCACGCCTTCATAGTAGGCGGCGGGACCCTGAGTGCTAACCACTAAACTATTAACCGGCGCCAGATCCTGATACATGTGCAGGCCGCCTGAAGTATCAGGTGGTGCGGTTTCGCTGCGGGTCAAACCTAAAGTGTGGCCATAGGCGGTGCTCAGATAGAGTTTGCCTAAGGCGCTGACCGGAATATGCTCCAACACCCGGTAAATCGAAATATATACTGAATTTTTGGGTTGACCATCCGGGTGCGGTGCGCAGCGGGCAATGCCTTCTTCAAGCGGGAAGTATTCATGCCGGAATGAGGGATCAACCTCGAAAAAAATGGCTTGTCCCTTGGATTTATATTTGTGGCCAGTCGCATAGTATTGCCCGAACTGTTCCGGTGGCAGCATGGACGCGATCAATGCTTCAGGGATCAGCGAAAAGTACAGATGGACAGTCATGATGTGTGCTCTCTCCAGGTTTTGAAAGGGATGGGACGAATAATGCCAATAATATGATAGATCACCGGGTAACAAGGCAGAGAATTATACCGCTTTTTATCAGGTTTCGTGATGAAGATGGTTTTATTCGATCGCCTCGGTCGCTCCCAAGTGGTTTTCCAGAGCATCCAGCGTCGTAACAGACGGCTGGCATTCGAGTCCGCTGCAAACATAGGCGGTCACTGCTGCCAACCCAGGTTTTTGTTCAGCGAGAGACCCTTCCGGCAAGACGGCCTCCTTGGGAATGGCCAACGTCAACCGGCGTGGCGCGTAAGGCCGGGCACAACGTTCCCACCATTCGGTGAGTGATACTGGATCGCCACGCAACACGATGGTCTGCACCGGTTCCTGGTATTCCTCCAAAGCCGTCAACAATGCATTGCACGCGTTAGGGATCTGCCCCAATGCCGGCCACGCCCAGCGCAGTGTGCGTTCAGCAGCCTCCAAGTAGCGGGTGTGGCCGGTGAGATGGCCGAGCTTAAGCAGTGCTTGCGCAGCAATGCCGTTGCCGGAGGGCAGCGCATCGTCGTAAGGAGGCTTGGGCCTTTGGATCAGCATTTCATGATCGTCGGCCGTAAAGTAAAAGCCGCCATGCCGATGATCTTCGAACCGCTCAAGCAATACATCAGCCAGCGCCATAGCGAAATTCAGATCACCTTCCCGCCAACGGCATTGCAGCAACTCCAAAATGCCATCGATCAAGAAAGCATAATCGTCAAGATAGGCATTCAACCGGCTCTGTCCGTCCTTGTAGACTGCACGTAACCGGCCTTCGCACCAAAGCCGGGTGTGGATGAAATCCAGCGCCCGTTCGGCGGAAGCGGCAAAATCGGCGCGCCCCAGATGGCGGCCCGCGATGGCCATGCCGCGAATCGCCAATCCATTCCAGGCAGTCAGAATTTTTTCATCCCGGCCTGGCCCTATCCGTCTGGAGCGGGTAGCGAGCAACTTACGCCGTGCAGCAGTCAGCCATTCGCTCACCGGGGCCAGTTCCACACCTCGCCGGCGAGCCAGTTCAAGCGGATCAGTAGTAACCCGCAAATGCCAGGCATGACCTTCGAAATTGGGCGGCAGTTCCAATCCGTAGCAGGCAGCGAAGACGGCATATTCCTCAGCCGTCAGTAATTCTCGAACCTGCTCAGGCGTCCACAGGTAAAACTTGCCCTCTTCCCCTTCGGAATCAGCGTCGAGGGTGGCGTAGTAACCGCCTTCAGGCGATTGCATCTCGCGGATAATCCATGCGCCCGTTTCCTCGGCAACGGTGCGGAACAGCGGGTCTTGGGTTGCCCGCCACGCCTGGGCGTAGAGTGCAAGCAACGGGCCATTGTCGTACAACATCTTCTCGAAATGCGGAATTTGCCATTCAGCATCGACCGAGTAACGGCAAAATCCTCCACCGAGATGATCATAAATACCACCGGAGGCCATCTTGCGCAGGGTGTG
>Ga0209607_1001733_pt1 | contig 18145 bp, 17 predicted proteins | sample AD_UKC117_MetaG_FD_184413 | JGI IMG/M metagenome (GOLD analysis project Ga0209607, IMG submission 184413) | Active sludge microbial communities of municipal wastewater-treating anaerobic digesters from Hong Kong - AD_UKC117_MetaG (SPAdes)... | ecosystem: Engineered > Bioreactor > Anaerobic >... | reverse complement strand
GCGCCGGGCTTGGTCGGTTTGCCCGCGCTCTTGAAGAACTTGTAGCCGGGCCCGTCCGCCTGCGCCGGGGCGACCAGGATCGCCGACAGCGTCGTGGCGGCCAGGGCGGCGCGGATCAGTCGCACCCTTCGACGGTACGTGGCGCTTGGCCCGCCCGCCAAGGCCGGGCGGACGATCACAGGGCCAGGTCGGTGATGAGCGGCGCGTGGTCGCTCGGCGGTGGGGTGCCCTTGGTCCCCGTCTTGCGGGCGTCGCGGTCGATGAAGGTGTCCGAGACCGACGCGGTGAACGTCGGGTTGGCGAGGATCAAGTCGATGCGCATCCCGAGGCCCTTGTGGAAGTTGCCGCCCCGGTAGTCCCAGAAAGTGAAGGGCTGACCCTTGCTGATCGTGGGTGGCAGGTCGGTCAGCCCGAGCCCCTCCAACTCCTGGATCGCCACCCGCTCCGGCTCGGACACGTGGGTGCTGCCGACGAAGTCCGCCATGTCCCACACGTCGTCGTCATGGGGTGCGACGTTGAAGTCACCGAGGATCGCGAAGGGCTGCTGCCCTGCCGCGGGACCGGCGGCGTACCCGTGCAGAGCCGACAGCCAGCGCAGTTTGTACAGGTAGTGCGGGTTGTCCAGCGTGCGTCCGTTCGGCACGTAGACGCAGGCCACCCGCACGCCCCCGCACACCGCGGCGATGAACCGGGGCTCCGGGGGATCGGCCTCGTTCGGGAATCCCGGTACTCCCGGCAGATCGGTCAGCACCTCGTCGATGCCCACGCGGGACAGGATCGCCACCCCGTTCCAGCGGCCGTCCCCACGGTGGACCGCCTCGTACCCGAGATCGCCGAGTTCTTCGTACGGGAACTGCTCGTCGGCGATCTTGGTCTCTTGCAGGCACAGGACATCGGGTTTCATCACCTGCAGCCACACGCGCATCCGCGGCATCCGGCTGGGCAGGGAGTTGACGTTCCAGGTGACGATTCGCACGGGTTCAGTCTCCCAGACGACCGCCACTGCTCAGGAAGGTTGAATGAATCCGACCACTGAGTTGTCCGATCCATTCAACCTTCCTCGACGATCACCCAGCCGTGCGCCGACACCGTGCTGCCGTCCACATGCCCGGCCACCACCCGGCCTCCGATCGGCAGCTCGGCCGGATCGTCGGCCAGGTTCAGCGCCACCAGTAGCGCCCCGTCACCGAAGGCGGTGCGGTACACGATCTGCTCGTTGGTCAAATGCCGCACCTCGGTACGCGCATGCTCCAGCCACGCGTGCCGACGTCGCAGGCCGATGAGTTCCTGGTGCAGGTGGAACCAGTGCTCCCCCAGGCTCGACAACTGCTCGGGGAGCTCGGGAAACGCCGGCCGGACCTCGTCGTCACCGCCGGGGCGGTCGCGCTTGATCCCCCGGAAGCCCTGTTCATCGCCGGCATAGATCGAGGGCGTCCCGCCGACCGTCATCAGCAGAACCAGGGCGTGCGGATAGTGCTGTTCATCGGTGAGCTTGCTCGCGATACGCGTGACGTCGTGGTTCCCCAGGAAGGTCATGGGCACGAAGGTGTCGAGGAAGTCGTTGTGCCGCTGCAGGTTCCAGTCGAGTTCGAACAGGTTGCGGTCGTTCAATGAACTCCAGGTCGCCTTCCACAGCTCGTACTGGGTGACTGCATCGAGCCCGGCCTCCTCGACGTAGGCGCTGTAGTCGCCGTGGATCATCTCGCCGACGATGTAGACCTCGGGGAACCGCTCGCGCACCCGCGGAAGCACCTTCGCCCAGAAACCCGCCGGGATCGCATACGCCGCGTCGAGTCGCCAACCGTCGGCGCCGCGCTCCAGCCAGTGGCACATCACGTCGACCACGAAGTCCGCGACGACGTCGGACTCGTGATTGAGCGTCACCAGATCGCGATGTCCCTCGAAGTGCTCGTACTCGCCGCCCGGGTACAGGTGGAACCACTCGCCGCGGCCTTCGGCGAACGCCGGGAACTCGCGGCCCACGTGGTTGAACACACCATCGAGCAGCACCCGGATACCTCGGCGGTGGGCGTCGTCGACAAGATCCCGGAAGTCCTGCTCGTCACCGAGTCGGGGATCGATCCGGTAGTAGTCCACCGTGTCGTATCCGTGGGTTGCGGAGGCGAAGACCGGGCCGAGCGCCAAGCCGGAGGCGCCGAGTTCGATCAGGTAGTCCAGCCAGTTCCGAAGACGGGGGAGGCGATGAACCACCTCGGGTTGTGACTGTGCCGGCGCGTCCACGAACCCCAGTGGGTAGACCTGCCACCAGACGACGTGGTGCACCCAGTCGGGCATGGGTCAGAAACTCACCTGAGGAGCAGCGCCGGCGCCACCCTCGAGTTCGAAGTACTCCGCCTTCTGCGCGCGCATCAAGGCCGCCACCAGGTTGTCCGGGACCGACGCGATCCGGGTGTTCCATTCGCGCACGTTGTCGTTGTAGTACTGCCGCGCGAACGCCACCTTGTCCTCGGTGTCGGACAGTTCCTCCTGCAAGTGCCGAAAATTCTGGTCCGCCTTGAGGTCCGGGTAGTTCTCAGCGACGGCGAACAGGCGGCCCAAGGCCGCGGTCAACACGTCTTCGGACTTCCCTGCGGCCGCCGCCCCCTGCGCTGACACCGCGGCAGCGCGGGCCGCCGTGACCTCCTCGAGAGTGGACTTCTCGTGCGCCGCGTAGCCCTTGACCGTGTTCACAAGGTTCGGGATCAGGTCGTGGCGACGCTGCAGTTGCACGTCGATCTGAGCCCACGCCTCCTCCACCTTGTTGCGCAGCCGGATCAGCCGGTTGTAGAGGATCACACCGAACACGGCTATCAGGACTACGATCGCAAGCACGATGAAGGTCACGAGGGCAGGGTAGCGTCATGCGGATCCCCAAGTTCCGGTTCTTCCTGGTTCTCCTGCTGCTCGCGGCCGTCGTCGCGGGGTGGCGCGGGCTGTACCCGATACCGCTGAAGACCGCGTTCGGCGGCAGTGGCGAACAGGTGACCGACACCTCGATCCTGGACAAGTACGCCGTCGACTTCTCCCTCGACGCTGACGGCCGGCTGACCTCCACCGAGCGCCTGGATGTGCAGTTCACCCAGTACGGCAAACACGGCATCTACCGGATCTTCGACACCCAGGACGCTCAGTACGGCAACGTCCAGCACCCGGTGGAGGTGCTGAGTGTGGACCGCCGGGAGAACGGTGAGTGGATCCCGGAACCGTATGAGGTGAGCCAGAATGGCGGCGGCACCATGACGATCCGGATCGGGTCGCCCCACCGCACCTTCGACCCCGGAATCCAGCGCTATCGGATCGTGTCCTCCACTGACAACGCGATCACCCGGGCCCAAGACGGCCCGCAGGGCGCTGCCTCGCAGTGGTACTGGGACGTCGTGGGTTCGGGCTGGGCGATGCCGATGCGGGCGGTCGAGGTCACCGCGCAGATTCCGCCGACCGTGGCTCCCCCCACGTGCGAGGCCAGCGTCGCCTGCGAGCTCCAGGACACCGGCGACGTGTACTCCATCGCGCTACAGAACCTGCGGCCCTACACACCCGTCACGATGAAGGCCTTCTTCGCAGCCAGTCCCCCCGGCATCCAGCGGACGCTGCGGCAGAACGCCGGGATGTTCGGGGTGCTGGCGTTCGTTGCGCTCTCACTGGCCCTGACCGGTTCGACGTTCGCCCGATCCCGGGAACGACGCCCGGCGATTGTGCCCTACTTCGAGCCGCCTGGACCCGACCCGCTCACCTGCGCCTGGACCCTCGACGAGGCACCGGCCGGCAAAGCGGTCCCGGCGGTGTTGCTCAACCTGGTGGCCCATCGCGTACTGGAGTTCTCCGCCGAGCAACGCACCGCTACTTCCGATGCCGGACCGGCGTGGATCAAGCTCACCAGGACCACTGCTGCCGTTCCGGACCTCGTGGGCTTCCCGGAGGCGTTGAGCCGCCTGGGCCTGATCGCACCGGGCAGCGAGCGCCTCATCTCCAAGAGCAGCGTGGCCGATGGCAAGGTACTCGGTGAACTCAACGGCGACATCACCGGGCAGACCGACGACAAGGTCATTCGCGACGGCTACGCCACCCGGGTCGCCGGATCAGGATGGGCGCTGCTGGTGGCCTACCTGGCGATCATCGGCGGCTTCACCGCCTTGATCTGGCTGACTGACGGGCTGTTGATCGCCACCATGTTGTTGGTGGCCGCCGTGGCCAGCCTGGCGATCAACCGCCGAGACACCACCCGGCTCACCGAACGGGGATCGGCTGTGCGCGATGCCACCGCAGGGTTCAAGCAAGTCCTGTCAACACCGGCCGCCACAGAGCGGTTCGACTACGCCGCTCGAATCCGACACTTTGACGAGTACCTGCCGTGGGCGGTGGCCTTCGACTGCGCCGACGAGTGGGCGGCGTCGTGCACGCCACCTCCTGGCAGCCCGGAAGCGACTGCGATGGCCGGTACCTCCACCTTCTACTCCTCCCCCACGACCACGTCGAGACTATGGGCGATGAGCACCGGCGTGGCAGCGGTCGAGGCATCCGCGGTCGCCGCCTACCAGGCAACGCAGCGCTCCTCGTCATCCGGTGGTGGGGGCGGCGGCGGAGGTGGGGGTGGATCCGGTGGGGGCGGCGGCGGGTCATGGTGATGGACCGGTTGACTGATTTCAGTCAACCGGTCCCCTGGAGTCCCAGGGCTGCCCTAGGGTGGTGACCACCTCAGGAGGTTGCACATGCGTCGTTCGCTCTGGGCCGTTCCGGTCGCCCTACTCACGTCCTTGGCAGTCACGGCTCCCGTCCAGGCCGACGGGCCAGGGACCTACGGCAAGAACGATGCCGGAGGGTTCCGCAATGTCCTGCCTCCAGGACAGAACGGACTGGACACGCTCGGGCAGATCCTGCAGTTCCGAAGCAATGGCGCACTGCCCAAGCACTGGGCCGATCAACAGCCGCTGTACGACGGACTGCTGTATGCGTCGCCCACGCTGACCGACGCTCAGGTCAACGACTACTACAAGGACGCCACGTTCGGCGTCAAGAAGAAGAACCGCACCGGGGTGGTCAAGCCGCGCAAGGGCGTGACGATCTTGCGCGACAAGCAGTACGGTGTCCCGCGCATCTACGGCAAGACCCGCAGTGACACGATGTTCGGCGCCGGATACGCATCGGCGAATGATCGCCTCTTCCTGATGGACGTGCTGCGGCACACCGGTCGCGCTGACCTCACCAACTTCCTCGGTGGTGCGAACCTCAACGCCGATGCCAGCCAATGGCAGAACAACGCCTACACCGAGGCCGACCTGAAGAAGATGCTCAAGGCCCCGGCGCACGGCAGCCAGAAGGAGTGGAACAAGCTCCACAAGGACGTCAACGCCTACGTTGCGGGCATCAACGCCTACATCAAGGCGGCCCGCAAGGACGACGCCCTGATGCCCGGTGAGTACGCCGCGGTCGGCAAGAAGCTGAAGAAGTGGACGAGTCTGGACGTGATGGCCACCGCCTCGCTGTTCGGCGGCATCTTCGGCCGAGGCGGTGGTGCCGAGGTCACCGCAGCGCAGATCCTGCGCGCGCTCGAGGCCCGCTTCGGGGTCGACCAGGGCCGGGCGATCTGGACCGGTTTCCGCTCGAAGAACAACCCGACGGCACCCACGACGATCCCGGGCAGCTTCCCGTACATGACCGGTGATTCCTTCGCCACTAAGGGTCTCGCGCTTCCCGACGCAGGTACTACCGTGACCCCGTGGACCGTGATCTCAGGCGGGTCGTCGACGTCGGCCCTCGCAGCCGCAGCCGATGACACCGTGTCCTTCGGCGATGCGCTCCAGGAGGAGCAACTCGACGCCCACCACTCCAACTGGGAGCTCATCTCCGCCAAGAACTCGGCCAACGGCCGCCCGCTTGGTGTGCTGGGTCCGCAGGTGGGCTACTACCTGCCCCAGGTACTGATGGAACTCGAACTGCATGGTCCCGGCATCGATGCCCGCGGCGCGGCCTTCCCGGGCGTGAGCATGTACGTGCAGTTGGGCCGAGGGCGCGACTACGCGTGGAGTGCGACCTCTGCCGGATCGGACAACGTGGACACGTTCGCCGAGGCCACCTGCGGCGGCAGCAAGTACAAGTACAAGTACAAGGGCAAGTGCCGCAAGATGGAGAAGCTCGTCCGCGACCTCTCCTGGACACCCAACGCCGTCGACAAGACGCCGGCCGGCAAGGCGAAGCTCAAGGTCTACCGGACCGTGCACGGGTTGGTCACTCACTACGGGACCTCCCACGGCAAGCGCGTCGCATACGTCACTGCCCGCACCACGTACCTGCACGAGGCCGACTCGATCCTGGGCTTCCGGCGGTTCAACCAGCCGAGCCAGATGAGTTCTCCCAGCAAGTTCCAGAAGTCAGCCTCGAAGATCCAGTTCACGTTCAACTGGGCCTTCCAGAACGCCAAGCACACCGCCTACTACCTCTCCGGTGCCTACCCGAAGCGGGCCAAGGGCACCTCACCCGACTTCCCGCTGCTGGGAACCGGGAAGTACGACTGGCAAGGGTTCGACCCGAAGACCTACAGCTCGGATCTGCTGGCCTTCAAGCGGCACCCGAAGACCAAGAACCAGCCAGTCATGGTCTCGTGGAACAACAAGCCGGCCAAGGACTGGTCCGCCGCCGACGAGCAGTGGGGCTTCGGGCCGTTCTACCGCTCGAACCTCATTGAGGAGAAGCTGCAGGAGGCAGTCAGTGGCGGCAAGAAGGCCACCCTGGCGCAGGTTGTTCAAGCCATGGAGGAGTCGGCCACGCAGGACATCCGGGCCGCCAAACTGCTCCCGACGGTCTTCGACGCCATGGGGACTCCTTCCGATCCGGAGGTCGCGGCCGCCGTGGACAAGTTGAAGGCATGGATCGCCGACGGTGGACACCGGCGCGATCTGGACAAGGACGGGGTCTACGAGCACAACGAGGCGATCCAGATCCTTGACGCCTGGTGGCCCAAACTCGTCACGGCGCAGTTCCAGCCAGGGCTAGGCGACGAAGCCTTCGCGGCGCTGCAGACCATGATCTCGTTCGGAGCGGTCTCGAGCCGGCCGAGCGCGCCGAGCTTCTCCGATGGTTGGTGGGGCTACAGCCTGCAAGATCTGCAGCGGGTGGCCAGCGGCGCCGACGTCCCGGGCGGCTTCCCTGTCGCCTTCTGCGGCAACGGCGATCAGACCGCTTGCAGCACTACTCTGCAGGACTCGTTGAAGCAGGCGCTCACAGTGACCCCGGAGCAGTTGTACGCCTCCGGTGCCTGCACGACCGATCCGCAGCCGTCGTGCTGGAACGCCAACCGAGCACGGGTCACGGCTGGGGTGACCCAGCCCAATGTGTACCCGTTCCAGAACCGTCCGACCTTCCAGCAGGCGGTCAGTGTCGGGAAGTAGCGGGTTCGGGTCAGCCAACGGACGTCGCCCGCCGCCGATCCTTGAGGGCTGGACCCGCGGGACTCGAAGCTGACCCTCGACGGTGCTTGCCGTCGCTGGGGCCCACGCAGGCACACCTGGTGGGCCCCAGTCGGCTGGAGTCAGCGGACGATCTTGAAGTTGAAGGCCGACGTGCCCAAGGCGCCCCACAGGCGAAGCCAGACCGGCAGCAGCATCTCGGTGCCGCGGGCGGTGGTGATGTCGCCGAGATCGATCACGTCGGTGTGGCCGAACTCCTCGAGCAGTCCAGTGACGGTCTTCTTGGCGTCGTCGTCGTTGCCGGAGACGAAGACGCTGGAGCCTTCGGGGAGGGCCGCCGGGTGGACCATCAGGTCCGCGTTGAGAGTGTTGAGGGTCTTGACGACCTTGGCCTCCGGAAAGGTCCGCTGGATCTGCTCGCCGAGGGAGTCGGTGTCCTTGACGAAGAGAGTCGGCGGCATGCCCTGGCTGAAGTCGAGGGGGTTGGCGATATCCACGAGGACCTTGCCCGCCAGGTTCTCGTTGCCAGCCCGACTGAGCACCTCGAGACTCGCCGCGCCGCTGGTGGCGTTGACGATCAGCTCAGCGCTTGCGGCGGCACCGGCGAAGGTGGCCGATCCGATGCCGTCGTGCGCGGCCGCCCACACGGCATAGGGGGCGGTGCCCATGGCGTCGGGCTCGGAACGCGCAAGCGTGGCTTGCGGGTCGCGGGTGCCGACGGTGACGGTGTGGCCGAGTTCCTGGAGGCGGCCGGCGATGGTCCGCCCCACCATGCCGGTACCGAGGACTGCGATGTTCATGGTTCTCCTTTGATTGTGTACTGAGGTAGACAGATCTGTCTGCTACCGAGCATGACACTAATAGACAGATCTGTCTACCTCGGCGCTAGAATGGTGCCATGAACGCGACTCCGGCCACCTCCGCCCGCCGTGCGGCATCGGTTGCGCCGCCGGTCCGCGCAGCTCGGGAGCGGATTCTCGACACCGCCTTCGGGCTGTTCTACGCCCACGGCATCCGCGGCGTGGGAATCGACCGGATCATCGCCGAGTCCGGGGTGGCAAAGGCGACCTTCTACAAGTACTTCCCAGCCAAGGACGACTTGGTGCTGGCCTATCTGGACAAGGTCGACGCGGTGTGGAGCGAGCAACTGCACGCGGCTGCCTCGGCCGCCGGCCCTGACCCAGCGGCACAACTGGTGGGGATGTTCGACGCGCTCGACAGCGCCTGCCGACGGGAGGGCTACCGGGGGTGTGCGTTCATCAACGCCGCGGCTGAGAACGAGGCCGGGACTCCGATCCACACCCGCACCCTCCGCCACAAGAACCAGGTCCGGGCCTGGGTGCGCCAGCTCGCCGTCGACGCGAATGCGGCTGACCCCGACGCGCTGGCCCGCAGCCTCACCCTGTTGCTGGACGGCGGATTGGCCAGCGGATCGGTCGATGCCGGCGCCGATGCACCGGTGGTGGCGAAGGCAGCGGCGCAAGCGTTGGTGAGTGCCGCAGTTGCCTAACGACTGACAAGTATTGACAATTGTCAGTCGTTAGGCCATTCTGGAGTGGTGAGCACAGAACCGTTGACCGCCGAGGCGATCCTGGACGCTGCCGAGGAGGCGCTACGCCGCTTCGGTCCGGCAAAGACGTCAGTGGTGGACGTCGCCCGAGCCCTCGATGTCAGTCACGGCAGCGTCTACCGGCACTTCCCCAGCAAGGCCGCCTTGCGCGACGCGGTCACCGAACGGTGGCTCGAGCGGGTTTCGGCGCCGCTGGAGGACGTGGTCACCCGACCCGGAACGGCTTCGACGCGGCTTCGCGACTGGGTGGTGCTGCTCTCGACCACGAAACAGACCATCGCCCGCGAAGAGCCAGAGCTGTTCGAGACCTTCCACCAGCTGGCGACCGCCTCCCGCGAAGTCGTGGCCGAACACGTTGACCACTTGATCGACCAGGTCTCACGCATCGTGGCCGACGGCATCACATCAGGCGAGTTCGCCGACGGCGACCCCGACGTGCTCGGCCGGGCCGTGCTCCACGCCACCGCGCGCTTCCACCACCCCGCCCTGGCCGGGGAATGGGGGACGCCGGACCTCATGGCGGCCGAACTGGACGCCGTGTGCGCGCTGGTGTTGCACGGTCTGCAGCGCAACCCCTAGCCCCTTCCCACACGACACTCACAACGCAAAGGAACCCCCATGACCATCGACAACGACGTCATCATCGTCACCGGCGCCAGTTCCGGCATCGGTCTGGCTACCGCACGCCACCTGGCCGGGCTGGGTGCCCGACTCGTGCTGGCCGCCCGCAACGCCGACGCCCTGCGCGAACTTGCGGCCGAACTCCCGGGTGCGATTGCCATTCCCACCGACGTGACCGACCTAGACGAGGCCACCCGGCTCGTCGAGCAGACCATCGCCCGGTTCGGACGCGTCGACGTCCTGGTCAACAACGCCGGCCGTGCCATGGCCAAGCCCGTCGAGCACATCGACCTCGGCGAGTACACCGATCTACTGGAACTGAACGTCGTCGCTCCCCTGCGGCTCATGCAATTGGTCATCCCCCACCTGCGCGCTCAGGGCGGCGGCCAGATCGTCAACATCAGTTCACAGGCCTCGACCGCCTACATCCCCTACATCGCCGGCTACGCCTCGACGAAGTTCGCACTCAACAACCTGTCCCTGACCGCACGCGAGGAACTCGCCAAGGATGACATCGTGGTCAGCATCGTCAAGCCCGGCATCGTCGACAGCGACTTCGGTCAGAACACCCCCAGTCCCGAGCCGGGCCACCTGCGCCGCGCCGAGGACGGCAGTCTGCTCTCCCACGTCATCGCACCCGAAGCGGTCGCCGCAGCCGTGGCCGCCATCATTGACAGCGGCGACGCAGAGATCAATATTCTCGGATCCTGAGCGGACCGGTCGAAGGCCCTACAAGGGGTGGCCTGGGTCTTTGGGTACCTCAGCGACAACTCAGTTGTCTGTGGGGTACCCAGTCGGAGCCCTGACCCTGGCAGAGGATGCGGGACCCGTGGCCGCCACCGGCTCAGAAGGCCCCACAAGGGGGCCCTGATCCTGGCGGAGGATGCGGGATTCGAACCCGCGAGGGCTGTTAACCCAACCCGCTTTCCAAGCGAGCGCCATAGGCCTCTAGGCGAATCCTCCACCGACGATGGTACGGGTAGGTCCCTGTGCGTATCCTGGGAGGGACCCCTCGTGCGGCGGCATCATGCCCAACTCCCCCAGGGCCGGAAGGCAGCAAGGGTAAGCGTGCTCTGCCGGGTGTGCGAGGGGTCCCTTTATGCCCGGTTCGCGACGCTGGGGAAGTACGCGGCCTTGCGTGCCCGCATGATTTCCCCGAGTGGACGATGCTCGACCAGGGCAGACCACGGATCGAAGTGGTCATTGGCCACCGCGTCGGGGTCAGCGAGCGCATCGGCCTCCAGTACCGCAACCGACTGCTTGGTGGCACTCCATGGCGTCCGGCCGTCCTCGATCGGCGTGGCCTCCGGATCTGTGTAGAACTGAGCCTCCACACGCCAGCGCAACGGTCCGGCCTGGATCCGACTGGCCACATCGGTTCCCCAGTCCCGCCATGCCAACAGATTGCGGCGGGCGCCGATCGGGCTCAGGTGGACGTGCGCGGCATAGGGACCCCAGGCCACCGGGGCACAACTGTGGAAGTCCGAGGTCGCGAAACCGGTGAACGGTCGGGCCATGCCCGCCGCCTGCTTGAGCATCTCAAGCGGCCCGGCGACCACCCCGTGTTTGGCGATCAAGTGCTGTGCCAGCGCCTTCTGCCCCTTGGCAGCCGCCGGCACGAGTTCCGCGAAGTCGCGGGAGTCGCGGAAGCCGAAGGACGGCCAGTTGATGAGCAGGAAGTCCTGGCGGTCGGTTGTGCCACCCAGCGCCGCCTCCCCATCGAGACCGCGTACGGAGAACGCGAATCCGCGGATGTCGGGCACCGCGTCAGCCTGCGGCACCATCGACCCGTTGGACAGGCGGATCACGACGTCGTACTCGCCGGGTTGGGCGAACAGGCCCTGCGCAGCGTGCTGCGGCAGCCCCCCGGGCACAGTCAAACGTCCCGTGAGCGCTGCCACCCCCCGACGGTGGAAGGCCCGGCCGGGTCCCTTGCGGTCGTTGATCCGGGACTGCAGCCCGGTGATCACCTTCGCGAAGTCCTCGTGCCGCTGTTGCTCGTCATCGCCGATCACCTCGGCCCACGTGGTACTGGGTTGCGCCATGGGGACAGTCTGCCCTCATCCGACCGGTTGGGTGGAGTCCTCACCGACGGTCGCACCCTGCGCTTAGGCTGGGGCAGTGGCCCTCGCCCTCTACCGCAAGTACCGCCCGGGACGCTTCGACGACGTCATCGGTCAGGAGCATGTCACCGAACCGCTGAAGCGCGCCATCGACTCCGACCGGGTACACCACGCATATCTGTTCTCCGGGCCACGCGGATGTGGCAAGACCTCCAGCGCGCGCATCCTGGCCCGCTCCCTGAACTGCGAGAAGGGCCCGACCTCACAGCCGTGTGAGGAGTGCGAGTCCTGCATCGCGCTGGCCCCCAACGGTCCCGGCAGCCTCGATGTGATCGAGATGGACGCCGCCACTCACGGCTTGGTCGACGACGCGCGCGAGTTGCGGGAACGAGCGATGTTCGTCCCCGCCAACAGCCGCTACAAGATCTACATCATCGACGAGGCGCACCAGCTCGGACCGGGGGCGGCCAACGCACTGCTGAAGCTCATCGAAGAACCCCCCGAGCATGTGCGGTTCGTCTTCGCCACCACCGAACCCGACAAGATCATCGGAACCATCCGCTCGCGCACACATCACTACGCGTTCCGGCTGGTGCCCATTCGCACACTCGCCAACCACCTGGCGGCCGTCTGTGAATCCGAAGGGGTTCCGGCCGAGCCGGCGGCGCTCGCGCTGGTGGCCCGCGCCGGCGAAGGCTCGGTGCGTGATGCGATGTCGATCCTTGGCCAGTTGGTGTCGGGGACCGGACCGGACGGTCTCACCTACGCGGCTGCGGTCCAGCAACTCGGTGTCACCGACGCCAGTCTGCTCGACGACGTGACCGCGGCGATCGCCGCCGGGGACGTCGCGCGGCTGTTCGTACGGATCGGGGATGTGGTGGACTCCGGTCACGACCCCCGCCGTTTCGTCACCGACCTGCTCGAGCGGTTCCGGGACCTGCTGGTACTGCACGTCCTCGGAGTCGACAAGGCCTCCCAGCTCGTCGATCTGCCCGACGACCGCCTGCCAGAGCTGGCGGAGATGGCGCAGGGATTCGGCCGCGCGGAACTCAACCGCGTCGCGGACGCCCTGTCCGAGGCCTTGAGCGAACTGCGTGGTGCCACCGCACCGCGACTGCACCTCGAACTGCTCATGTCCGAGGTGTGTCTGCCCACTGGCGCCACGGATTCCCTCGACATGCTGGCCCGGCTCGATCGGCTCGAGCGGCGGATGGAAACCGTGGCAGGACGGGCAGCCGCCGCACCGGCCACACCGGCCGCACCGGCCGCACCGGCCGCACCCGCGCCGCGCAAGGAACCCACACCCGAACCGGCAGCACAACCAGCCAAACCCGCGCCGAAGCCCGCCGGCCGACCCCCGGCGGCTGGCGGCAGGCGACCGCCCGGTCCGCCGCCGGCCCCGTCGCTCGACACCGCGCCACCGTCGGCACCCGAGTCGGTCGCGTCGGCGCCTGCCGCGTCGAGCTCGGACGTGCCGATGGACAAGCTCATGGCCCTGTGGCCACGTGTACTCGACCGGGTGCAGGCCAACAGCCGCGTTGCCCACCTGTTGGTGCGCGACTGCCGCCCGGTGTCGCTGAGCAACTCGATCCTGACGCTGAGTCAGACCAATGCCGGCGCGGTTGCCGCCTTCGCGCAGGGCGGTCACGCCGAACGCGTCCGGCAGGCGATCCTCGACGAACTGAAGCTCGATCTCACCGTGGAAATGACACTGGGTGACCAGCCGCCTGCGACCCGCCCCGCCGCGCCGGAGGTGGTTGTCACGGACAGCGAGGACGACACCCCCAGCGAGGACGACGAGTCCGTGGAGGCCACCGCGGAGACCGGCCTCGAACTTCTGCAGCGGGAACTCGGGGGGCGCAAGATCGCCGAGTTCGACGCGGAGTGATCGATGTACCAGACGTCGTACGAGGGTGTCCTGCAGGACCTGATCGACCAGTTGGTGAGGCTGCCGGCGGTGGGCCCGAAGGGCGCGCAGCGCATCGCGTACCACCTACTCGAGACCGACCGCGAGGATGTTGAGGCGCTGGCCGGGGCACTGCTGGCGGTGAAGGACCGGTTGACGGTGTGCGAGGTGTGTTTCAACACCGCTGAGGGAGCGCTGTGCCGGGTGTGCCGCGACGAGACCCGCGACCCGGCCGTGCTGTGCGTCGTCGAAGAACCCAAAGATGTGATCGCGATCGAGCGGACCCGGGAGTTCACCGGCCGTTATCACGTGCTCGGGGGCGTGCTCGATCCGATGCGCGGGATCGGTCCCGATCAGTTGCACATCAGGGAACTGTTCACCCGCCTCGCCGACGGCACGGTGCAGGAGGTGATCCTGGCCACCGACCCCAACACCGAGGGGGAGGCGACGGCCGCATATCTGGGGCGCCAGATGGCGACCATCGGCGTGGCCGTGACACGTTTGGCAAGTGGATTGCCGATGGGCGGCGACTTGGAGTTGGCTGATGAGGTGACGCTCGGACGAGCGTTCGCAGGACGCAGGAGGATCGATGCCTGACCTACCCGGCGACGAGGTGTCGGTGACCGCCGCCCCGACCCCCGTCGACTCGACCGCCCTCGAACTCGCCGAGGAGATGGCGATCGCGGTGCAGGAGTTCGTCGTCGCGGTGGAGCGGGTGGCCACCGTCGGCCTGGGCGACAGTGCCATCGCACTGCTGCTGATCCACACCTCCCAACTGGCCGCGCACGGCGCGCGACTCGGCGCGGTCACCGATGTCGTCCCCGAAGGACGCTACGAGCCGGACACCGGCGGCGAGCCCGAGGTCGACGACCTACGGCTGCGGCTGGCCGAGGTCTTCGGTCCCGCGGACCGCTACAACACCATCGACGACCCGTACTTCCCAGCACCGGAGATCGTCGAGTCGTCGCTGTCCGATGATCTGTCGAGCATCGTCACCGACCTCAACCATGGGTTCGGGCACTTCGCGGCGGGGCGGCCGATCGAGGCCCTGTGGTGGTGGCAGTACGCGTACCTGTCGAGTTGGGGCGAGGACCTGCTCAACGCCCACACCGCGTTGCGGTCGATGATCTCGCACATCAGGCTGGATCTGGAGTCCCGCTGACCCGGTCGAGGAACTCCACACTGAGACCCACGTAGTACGGAGGCCTCCCACGGCTGTGGAAGCCGACGTGTCCGCCGTGGTCGGTGAGCACCAGTTCGGTGGTGGGCAGAGCCTCCCAGTCCACGGACAGGTACGGACCGAACGGAACCATGGGATCGTCCTTGGAGTGGATCAGCAGCAGAGGCAGCTCGACCTTGTCCAGGTAGTCGATGCTGGAGTTCACGGCGTAGTACTCGGCCGCATCGCGCCAGCCGTGGCGCGGCGCGGTGACGGCGTTGTCGAACTCCACGAGACCCTTCGCGGCCACGATGCCCGCCCGCTCCTCCGGGGTGTAACGGGCGCCACGGCGCAGTGCCTCCTTGCGCAGGCGGTGCACCAGGAACTTCTCGTACAACCCTCCGGCCATGTGGTGCAGGTGCTCGACGCTCACGGCGAGGTCCAGCGGGGCCGAGACCGCAACCCCCGCCACGACGTGATCGGTGTGCTCACCCAACAGTTTGATGGTCAGGTTGCCGCCCAACGAGAAACCCACCACGGCAACAGGGCGGTCCAAGGAATCGATCACGGCTCGGACGTCCTCCGTCTTGCCGCCGTGATACATGCCTACGGCGTGCTCCCCGGTGCCCGCCCCACGCAGATCGAGGCGCCCCACCGGGAAGCCGGCGCCGATGAGCCCGGCGGCGAGGTACCGCACATAGTCGGACTCAGCACTTCCACCGAGGCCATGGATCACAAGCACCAACGGCTTGTCCGGGTCGCCCTCATGCAACAGCAGCGCGAGCCGGTCACCGGAGCCGTCGGGCATGTCGACCAGCACCACCTCCGGTTCCGGCAGACGTACCCTCGGCGGCAGGAGCCGACTGCGGGTCGTCTGCAGATGGGGGTTGCGCAGTGCCCGTCCCGGCAAGTAGGCGTCCATCGGCTTCAGGCTAGCCGCATGTACAGGGCAATGCGGTGACCCCACTGCCACTGTTGTGCGGTCCAGGATCCCCCCAAGACGCACGATACGGACGTCGACCCCACACGAAGATGGCAGTTTCCGGAAAGGCGATTCGCAAAACGTCCACTTCGCGAGGCCCGTGCGGCGGACACACGCCATTTCCCTCTGACGCGGGCTGCCCGTAGGCTGGGCACGGAGGGAGGTTGACGTGGCAGCAGCGATCTTCTGGCTCATCGCGGCAGTGGTGTTCGGGATCCTCGAGGTCATGAGCCTCGACTTCGTGCTCATCATGCTCGCGGCGGGGGCGCTTGCCGGCGCCGGCGCTGCGGCCGTCGGCGCACCGCTGATCGTGCAGGCAGGAGCAGCGGCGGGCGTGGCGGTGCTCGGGATCTTCGCCGTGCGACCGATCGCGCTGCGCCACCTCAAGACCGGGCCGACCGCCCTGACCGGCGTGGACGCCCTCATCGGACAACGTGTCACGGTGTTGGAACCGGTGACCCCTGACAGCGGCCGGGTCAAGCTCAACGGCGAGATCTGGTCGGCGCAGCTCGAAGACGCCTGGGACCCGCTGGACACCGGCGCCACCGGGACCGTCGTCGCGATCCGCGGCGCCACCGCGATCATCCGGCCCTACTGACATCCGGCCCTACTGAGGAGAAGACATGACCGCAGCCATCGCCAGTGCCGTAGTAGTCCTACTCGTCCTGCTGTTCGTGATCATCGTCATCGCGAAGACGGTGCGGATCGTCCCGCAGGCACAAGCGTGCGTGGTGGAGCGCCTCGGCCGCTACAGCCGCACCCTCGGAGCCGGTCTGCACATCCTCGTACCGTTCGTGGACAGGATCACCTCACGGCTGGATCTGCGCGAGCAGGTCGTGAGTTTCCAGCCACAGCCGGTCATCACCGAGGACAACCTTGTGGTGAGCATCGACTCGGTCATCTACTTCCAGGTCACCGACCCCAAAGCCGCGACGTATGAGATCCAGAACTACATCTGGGGTGTCGAGCAACTCACCGTCACGACCCTGCGCAACGTGGTCGGCAGCATGGACCTCGAGGCGACCCTGACCTCCCGCGACCAGATCAACAGCCAACTGCGCGGCGTGCTCGACGAGGCCACGGGCAAGTGGGGGATCCGCGTCAACCGCGTCGAGCTCAAAGCGATCGACCCGCCCCCGAGTGTGCAGGAGTCCATGGAGAAGCAGATGCGCGCGGAGCGGGACCGCCGGGCCGCGATCCTCACCGCCGAGGGCATCAAGCAGTCCCAGATCCTCACCGCCCAGGGTGAGCGGGAAGCCACGGTGCTGCGGGCCGAGGGTGACAAGCAGTCGGCGATCCTGCGCGCCGAAGGTGAGGCGCAGGCGGTCCAGAAGGTCTTCGACGCCATCCACCAGGCCGACCCGGATCCGAAACTGCTGGCCTACCAGTACCTGCAGGCCTTGCCGGAGATCGCCAAGGGCGAATCGAACAAGGTCTGGGTCGTGCCCGCGGAACTGACCGGGGCGCTGGAGAATTTCGCGTCGGCCTTCCAGAGCAAGCCCCCGGCGTAGATGGAGCTGCTGGAGCACACACCGCGACGGGTGTTGGCCATCGTCGCGCACCCCGACGACATCGAGTACGGGGCGGCCGCGGCGGTGGCGATGTGGACCAGCGCCGGCGCCGACTGCCGCTACCTGCTCGCCTCCCGCGGTGAAGCCGGCATCGACGGCATGGATCCGAAGCGGGCCGCCGAGGTGCGTGAGGCCGAGCAGATCCGCAGTGCGGACGTGGTGGGGGTGTCGGTGGTTGAGTTCCTCTCCCACCCCGACGGCACCATCCACGACAGCATGGCGCTGCGACAGGAGTTCGCCCAGGCGATCCGGCGACACCAACCCGACACAGTGCTGCTGTTCAACCACCGGGAGACGTGGGGACCGCACGCCCGCAACAGCGCCGACCACCGGGCTGTGGGAACGGCCGCACTCGACGCCATCGGTGATGCGGGCAACCGGTGGATCTTCCCCGGCACACCACCACACTCGGTGCGGATCGCGCTCGTGGCCGGATCCCCCGAGGCCACCCATGCCCTCGACGTGTCCGACGGCGTGGACCGAGCGGTGGCCTCACTGTCCGAACACCGGGCATACCTCGAGGGCCTCGGCGAGCATCCGATGGCCGATCCCCAGTTCCTCCGGGCTTTCCTCGAACAGACCGGCGATCGGGTGGGCGTGCCTGCCGCGCTTGCCGTCGAGGTGTGGCGGTTCTAGTCAGAGACGTCAACTGGATTACCGGGCTCCCGTTCGGGGGAGGCTATTCCGTTAGAGATCGGCATCTTGGTTAGTCGGCGGCAGGTTGGTTAGAGTCCCACGGCCGTATAGGGCTAACCGGAGTGCCGTGTCTCTAGTCCGAAAATGTGCTTGGCCACCGGGGGTTGTTCCCGGCGTAGCCGGGATCAGGCGGCTGCTGGTTCGAGGGTGACTTTGTAGCCGAGTCGTTCCAGG
>Ga0209607_1001732_pt1 | contig 18149 bp, 13 predicted proteins | sample AD_UKC117_MetaG_FD_184413 | JGI IMG/M metagenome (GOLD analysis project Ga0209607, IMG submission 184413) | Active sludge microbial communities of municipal wastewater-treating anaerobic digesters from Hong Kong - AD_UKC117_MetaG (SPAdes)... | ecosystem: Engineered > Bioreactor > Anaerobic >... | reverse complement strand
ATTGATCTTATTTGGCATATTTTTATAATGTGATTATCTGCGGGTGTAATTCAGTGGTAGAATGTCAGCTTCCCAAGCTGAACGTCGCGAGTTCGATCCTCGTCGCCCGCTCATAAAACTCACAATAAATCAGGAATATTTGAACCTGTTGCTTACATGATCTGAAATTATCGCCCTCTGAATGTACAACTACTGTAAAGCCCATTTCCGTATTCTACACTAAAACATCACTGTAAATACATGAAGATTAAATCATCTTAACTTAATACCTCTGAATTCAATATAATTTTGATCATTTCTCTCTTCATTGCAAAGATCGACCTGCCATAGTCAAATTCTGAGTAAAAAAAGAAAAGCGAAGTTATAAAACTTAAACAATTGCAAGTTGAGTGTTAGAAAAATTACATGTATAAATTTAAATTTTATTACTCTGAACTCTTCAAAAAGGTCCCGGCTGAACATACGGGACCTTTTTGAAATTATCTGCATCCTGTACTTAGGATTTATAACTATTATATATCACAAAAATTAAATAAATAGAGGCTTCCCTTTAGTTGCCATATGCTCAGCCATCTTTCGTGAGTTTTCTGTTTTCCAGCAATCAACAAACATTTCTCTCTCGAGTGTAAGCATAGCATCTTCTGAAATTTCCTCCCCCTTGTAAGCCGTGCCTCCGGATATGATATAACCGACTCTTCTTACAACAGTGGATATATGCGGTGCAATTCTATAACCTGCAAGCATGTCCGGGATATTGGCGTCAAGCGCACCCATGGCATCCTGCCCCATAACTTTTATAGGAAGATTCGCCGGGGGGGCATAACCATCCTCCGCCATCCGGAGAACCTCTTTCTTTGCCTCACCGATAAGATAATCCTTATTAAAAACGATCCTGTCCTGCGGCCGGAGGAAACCTTTACCCCGTGCCTCCTGTGCGGAGCCTGTGGGCATCGGCATTGCTATTGTCTGAAATGCCTGAAGGAAAACAGAAAGCCAGTCTGCGGGAGTAACAACCGTCTCGCTTAGTCTTCTCCACATCTGGTAGCACCCTCCCCCCGCGGGGACAAGTCCGGCTCCAACTTCAACCAGGGCCATATATAGCTCATTATGCGCAACAATCTTATCTGCCCAGAGACAGACTTCACATCCCCCGCCAAGAGCCATTCCATAAGGAGCCGCAACTACAGGAAAGGGAGCATACTTTGTCATCTTCATCCCTGCATGAACATCGGCTATGAAATTATTAATTCCCTGAAAATCTCCTCTTTTTGCAAGATCGAGCATGAATTTCAGATCCCCGCCTGCGCTGAACGCGCCGGGCATCCCTGATGCCTGGTTGCCGTTTACCATACCGGCGCCATTTGCGCGGATAAACTCCACGACCTTCGGAACCATGTTAACAATCTCACCATTGATTGCATTCATCTTTGTATGATATTCGAAGCAGAATACACCGTCACCGATATCCACAAGTGATGCGCTCGGTGTTCCCATAACAGTCTTTGATTTATCAGTTTTTATATTTGCGAGAAATATCATCTGCGGGCTGTACTGAATATCCCTGTAAGAGCCGAAACTGATATCCCAGTACTGTTTCCTGCCGTTCTGGACTCTGTAAAAAGTTTCAGCTCCCTTATCAAGCATGACTTTAATTGCCGGAGGAATTGTATATCCTGATTTTTCAATTCCTGCCAGTGAATCCTTAATGCCTATGGCATCCCACATCTCAAATGGACCAAATTCATAAGCATAGCCCCACTTCATCGCATTATCTATTTCAACAAGTGAATCACATATTTCCGGTATCCTGTTAACAGAGTAAACAAACTCGCACGATAGTAGCCGCATTGCAAATTCACTGTTATTGAAGATATACTTTATCTTTTCAGGAATTGTTTTGAATTCTTTTGTAGCCTCAACTACCGGGTAGGTTGCTTTTGTATCATAATCAACATGCTGGAGAGTTTTAATGTCGATCACCTTCTTGAATTTCTTTCCATTCGCGTCTTTACCTGAGAGGTAGAAACCGCCGATCCCCTTTGCCTTGTTCCCGAACATCCCCTTTGACATCATATCCTTGAAGAATTTCGGAGTTTTATATTTATCCCTGAATTCATCATTAACGAGAAGATCGTAAGAGTTGTCTGCGATGTGATCAGTCGTATCTGCACCGACAAAGTCAGTTAGGCCGAATATTCCTGTTCCGGGGATACCCATGGGTTTTGAAAAGATAGCGTCCGCTTCCGGTATAGTAACAAGACCTTTTTCAAGGAGTATAAGAGCCTCGCAAATGGATATCATCCCGATCCTGTTGCCGATAAAATTGGGAGTATCCTTCCCCCATACAACACCTTTACCAAGAGTCTGCTCTCCCCATTTCGATACAAAGTCACACACCTCTTTTGATGTCTCGGGTCCTGCTATACACTCAAGAATTTTCATGTAACGGACAGGATTGAAGAAGTGAAGGATAAGGAAATTCTCTTTAAATGCTTTACTTCTTCCTTCAGCCATCTGTGCAATCGGGAGGCCTGAAGTGTTGGAAGCAATGATAGCTCCGCTTTTCATTATCTTTTCGAGTCTTGCAAAAAGTTCCTGCTTGATTTTAAGATTTTCAACAACCACTTCAAAGATGATGTCAGCATCTTTAAGTTTGTCGAAATCATCTGTGACGTTTCCTGTCTCAATAAGCGTAAGATCCCGTTTTTTGTCCATGAATGCCGCAGGCCTTGCCTTAATCTGCGCCTGTAGACCTGCTTCAACAATTCTGTTTTTTGCTGACCTGTCGTTTTTTTCAGCATCAGTCAGATCAAACGGTGCGATGTCCAAAAGAAGCGTTTTGATACCCGCACTGGCACAGAGCGCGGCAATCCCTCCCCCCATTATACCTGAACCGATAACTGCTGCTTTTTCAATCCGTCTCATTATAAAATCCTCCTTTTTTATTTAATATTCTCAACAATAAATGCACACGCAGGTCCTCCGCTTGCACACATGCTGGCACAGGCATAACGCCCCCCTCTGCGCTTAAGCTCATTAATCGCAGCCATTATTATCCGCACACCTGTCATTCCCACAGGATGGCCGATAGGTATTCCTGACCCCATAACATTAAGATCCTCTATTGAAATTCCAAGTTCTTTCTGACATGCCAGCGCCTGTGCAGCAAAGGCCTCATTTAATTCCCAGTAATCTATATCTTTAACTGATAATCCGGCAAACTTAAGCGCCCTGTGAACCGCAGGTACAACCCCCATTCCCATAATCCTCGGTTCACAGGCTCCTGATGCTGATGCTTTCACTTTTGCAAGAGGTTTAAGGCCGAGTTCTTTTGCTTTATCTGTTGACATCAGGAGCATAGCAGCAGCCCCGTCATTCAGCGACGAAGCGTTAAAAGCAGTCACTGTTCCGTCTTTCTTAAATACCGGTTTCAGGCCGGATGCCATTGCCATTGTTGCACCCGGATTGGGATGCTCATCTATGTCAAAAATTTTAGTGCCTTTCCTGTTCTTGATCTCTACAGGAACTATCTCTTCTTTAAACAACCCTGACTCAATAGCTTTACATGCTCTCTGATGGCTTAAAAGTGAATATTCATCCTGCATTTCTCGCGAAATATTATACTGCTCAGCTATATTCTCAGCTGTAACACCCATATGATAACCTTCAAAAGCACATATAAGACCGCCAAGCATTAAACTATCCTGAATATTCTCACCATCACCAAGACGATACCCCTTCCTTCCATTCATTAAAAGATATGGAGCATTGCTCATACTCTCCTGCCCAACCGCAGCCCCAACTTCAATCCTGCCCAGCATAATCTCCTGCGAAATAATATCTGCCGCACGCATTGAAGCGGGACACTGCTGATGAACCGTAGTCGAAATAGTTTCAGCAGGACATCCGGATTTTAAAGTAACCCAGCGGGCTGAATTACCCGGCGATCCGGCCTGGTTAATGTGACCTACAATAACCTCTTCAATTATTTCCGGATTAATACCGGATTTTTCAATAGCACCTTTAAGTGCAAAAACACCGAGCTCATGCCCTCTAAAACCAGAAAGGGACCCCATGAAATCCCCTACAGCCGTTCTGGCAGCACCTACAATAACGACTTCTTTCACGATAAAACCTCCATAAATTGTTTCAGAAAATTATACCCGTTTAAGCTGCTGCTCCATGAGGCTTTTATTGCAATCTCCATGCAGTCTGCCACAAACAGGACTTGTATAATTTCCCTAAAGGGTTTAATTAATGAACAACCATTAACATTTAAAAAGCAGGCGCAGGGGATTTATAATCCCCCACGCCCGGAGTCCACTAATGTTTATCAACAGACATCTCCCCAGGAATACAGAATAACACCCGGATCATCTGATATTACTATAATGTCATCATGCGGAAGGAGGTTCGCATAACAACATTGAACATCCTTATTTTATCACCTTACTGTTTCTCAACGCCAGGATAACCATGTTCCTGGCAATACGCTCCTTAAGCGAAGCAGGTTTCTCAAGCTCCATATGCCTGATAAAAACTGATGCTGATTCCGGAACCGGCTTTATTGCCTCAAGGAGAAGCCCCCTTAAGAGTTTTAATGGTTTATCTGAAGCGAGTTCCTTCAAAGCCCTCATGGAAGATGCAAGCATAACCTCCTCCATTTTAAAATCTGTCCCGAATGGAAAAACTTTAAAATATCCCTGTTCCTGATACGGCTTAATAAGCTCTGCATTTTTTTCAGGAGTATTATTGCGGTACTCTTCAGGTATTTCATAATCCCGGGAAATCTTTTTGGCTTTTTTCGCCTGTTCAAGAAGCTGTTTCTGGAATCTTGAATCCGCGATGTTAATCATTGCCGCTATTATTTCCGAATCGTTTTTCCCCCTGATATCCGCCATTCCATACTCTGTTACAACTATATCTCTTAAATGTCGTGGAATTGAACACTGGGGATAATTGAATACAATATTTGATTTTAAATTTTTACCTGACCCCTTAACGCTTTTAATCATCATGATCAGCCTGCCGTCTTTAAGGGCGTGAGCCATGGCGGCAAAATCATACTGGCCTCCAATCCCGCTTACAACTCTTCCATCAGTCAGCTGATCGGATGATATTGAGCCAAAAATCGAAGCATTCATACCGGTATTTATAAACCTTCCGTCTTTTCTCTGCAGCCTTCTTAACTCCTCATCACCATATAGCTGATTTACCTTCTCAACTCCTGACATACCGAACTGCATCCTCTCCTCTTCCGGCATATCATTAAGAGCTTTATAAAATGATTGCGGGCCGATATAGAACGCTCCGCAGATCACCTCCCCGCCGGTAAGCTCTTTCCCCAGTATGTTCCTTATTTTCATAAGGTTTTCCGGGATGCTCAAATCCACCGGATAGCTTTCATTGCCGTCTTTGATTGCATCACCTGTAAATTCAAGCCCCTGTTTGAGTATTCCGTATTTTGTTAGGGACAGGAAATCATCATGATCCAGTTTCTGATTTACTGCTTTCATCCCGATAAGTTTATCGATTATATCCTCGGGTATACTATCAGCAGATAATTCACCGTTATTGATAAGTTTCATGAGAGGTATACTACTATATACCTTACGTTTTAGTATTTTGCTTTTATACAACTGAAGAAATGCATCTATGAACATTTCAGATGAGCCGTATAAACCGTATTCAAATACACCGGTACCGCCACATTTTTCTATGAGAGAACCGTATTTGGATATTAATCCCGATTTATTTACAGCATCATTGTAAACATCATTATGTTCATTCCTCATGATCAGACTGGAAACGATGGCGTCCCCCAGAGCGCCTATCCCCACCTGAATAGTGCCGCCGTCTTTAATAAGCGTGCTGACATTCAAACCAATCATATGGTCACGAAGAGTGATAGCATCCTTAGGTGCCCCGAATAACGGGAGATTGTACTCTTCACCTTCAAGTATGAAATCATAATCTGATTCATTAATAACGGCATCACCATACATAAAAGGAAGATTAGTATTAACCTCTCCGATTGTTACACACTTCTCGCCGTTTTTTCTCCTCTCATGGTACACCTTAAGCGCATCAACTCCGAGGTCGGTATTGCATCCCATTGAATAACTGCTGTTATACTTAGACAGCATCTGGGCAAAAATATTCGCACCGTTATTCACACCATCCCGTACTGCGTGGCTGTAATTGGATGCCGTATGATTCATCTGTGCCCGCGCGTCATTAAGAATTGAACCAGCCTTTGAATACATCTCTGTAAATGTTACATTCTCCGGCATCGTGCCGTTTCTATAATCGACTATAAAATCAAAATCACGGACACCATTAAAAACCCTTTCAACAATAGGTTTTAATATGCGTTTCTCAAGATCTGTTTTTCCCTTCGGGACTTCGAGCGTTAATGCTGTCATTATAACAAGCTTTATCTCCGGATTTTCCTTCGCCCTCCTGTAAAGCTCATTAATGAATATCATCGACTTCCCGAGACCAAGCGGCATAGATGCCTTTATATCATTACCTAGATATTTAATAACCTGGTCTACACACTCTTTCACATCATTTGTTACAACACCCATCCTGCCATTCATATAAACCTCCCTAATTAATTTATTTCTAACCTGCTTCCTTTTAGCCATGATTAAAAATGTTTAATTTAGTACTCTGTTTATACATTAAGCTTCCCCTGATTTAAGCTGCCGGTCTACAGCGTCCAGTATTCAGAATAACACCGGCAAATATCTCTTTATTTAAAACCAGAATATTATTAATGAACGACCATTAATAATATTCTTAAAATAATATATATTCTGCAGAATATACCAGAGCAGATAATACATCCCTCATGCCCTGCACCCGTGGCAGTTTTTACTATTTTGCATTTTCAGAATAATCGTACCATCCACGGCCGGTCTTTTCCCCGTAGTCGCCCTTTATAAATCTTTCAACAACTCCCGGTGACGGCAGGTCAGCCCTGTCCCCGCTGTTTCTGAATGCCTCGTTCTTTATATAGTATTCAAGATCAATTCCGGTCAGGTCCATGAGACGGAAGGGCCCCATGGGATGACCCGCACCGTAGAGGCATGCCTTGTCTATATCCTCGAATGAAGCAATCCCCTTTTCATACAGCCACAGAGCCTCTTTTGCCAGTGCCCCGAGAACTCTGTTAAGTATAAACCCGTCAATTTCGTAATTGAGCAGCACCGGTATCTTCCCCATTTTCTCACACAGCTTAAATGAAACGTCCACAGTCTCCCTGTCACAGTGCGGGGCTTTAACCACTTCAACAAGTTTCATTACAAGCGCAGGATTAAAAAAATGAAGATTACACACTTTCCCGGGCCTTCCTGTTGCGTCTGCTATTCGCGAACTGACAATCCTGGAACTGTTTGTTGCCAGTATTGCATGAGCCGGGGCGAACCTGTCCATATCAGCAAAAAGTTTTCTTTTCAGTTCAAGGTTTTCAACTGCAGCCTCAATTACATAATCCGCTTTATCAACCGCATCCCTAAGTCCGGATATAAAAGTTATACGGCTGCGTACATCTTTTGCATCATCCTCTGAGAGTTTACCCTTTTTAACTCTCTCCTTCAAATAAGTATCAGCGAAGTCTTCCGCTTTTTTAAGGATATCCCCATTTACGTCTGTGCATACAGTATCAAAACCATTCAGCGCACAGACAAGAGTTAACTGATGCCCCATGTTCCCGGCACCTATTATCGAAATATTTTTTACATCTGCTATGTCCATAATATATCTCCTCATAAAAATTTGTATTCAATTTCATCCGCATTTTTTTTAATAAAATCATTTCCGGCGCGCTGTCCTGCCATGTATACCTGCTCCAGCAGTTTCATATCTTTGGTAGTTCTGCTGATATTGATCCCTTCCGGCAGTGAAATCTCATAAACATTAATCCCGGCCGGAGGATTATTGATAAAATCAACTGCTTCCATATAGACTCTGTGGCGATTTTTCATTGCTTCAGTAACTCCCGGATACTTCCTGAAAATAAACGGGAGCAGGAACGAAAGATGACTTTTTCTTTTAACATAAGAGGATGGCCGTGAACGAATAATTACAATTTTCTTTGCACCGCGTTTATATGCTTCAATTACAGGGACAGGATCTGCAACCCCTCCATCCATGGCAGGGATTGAGTCAACGTTCAGAATAGTTCTGTATAAAACCGGAAGCGAACTTGATACCTTAATATAATGTTCAAGAGTTAACTTATCCGGCACAAGATATAATGGTAAACCGGTTACGATTGAAGTCGCAACCACAACATACTCCTTTTTACCCTTTTTAAGCCTGCTGAAAATCCTGTCAAGGTCAAGCCTGCATTCGCTGATTGTTATATCCCATAACCAGTCAAGGTCCATGTAATGGCCGCCGCGGATAAATCTCAGAAGACTGATAAACCTCGATGTGGCTGAATAAGCAGTTGTAACATGATAATTCCTGTTATGCTGTTCCGCAAGATGCGCTGCAAGATTGCAGGCCCCGGCAGAAACACCGATATATAGAGCAAATGGATCAAAGCCTGCGGTCCCGAAGGCATTAAGCACACCTGCGGAGAATACTCCGCGCATACCGCCCCCTTCAACCACAAGCGCACTATTTTTTTTCTTATTCATGCAGTGCGCCTGAAAATACTTCAGAGAAAGAATTTGTTGCCGCGGTTTCACCTGCAAGAATTGAATCCGCCAGTGCGAAAAACTTTCTGAATTCAGTCCCTATATAAAATCTTGAAGAGAGTACTCTCCCGTAATAATATGCGGCTTCACTATTATCCTTAGCGATCAGCTCAACCTTTTCAGCAGAGGCTTCTCCGCATATTTTTTTCAATTCCGGCAGAGTTATAGTCATAGACCACAAATGAAGCCAGGCATGAGTCAATAACCGGAAAGACTGCTGAAGCGCTGTGGCATAGGCAAGAATATCATCAATCTTATTATCATTTTTCTGACTGTTGAGAAAACTCAAAACTTCATCAATCTTTTTTATTCCTGAAGATAACAGAGAGGCATACTTCTCCTCAACAATACCCGCCGCAATATCAATGGTCTCCTGCATACGTTTTTTTAGTATGCTGTAATTATACATTTCAGGGTTAAGGAGGAGTTTACGCATTGTGAGATCAATGGACTGTATTGCATTTGTACCTTCATATATTGCGAGTATCTTGGAATCTCTTGCAAGCTGTTCAACAGGGTAATCTGAGCAATACCCGTATCCGCCGTAAACCTGTATAGCCTCAGCCGTTACAAGCCATGCCAGGTCGGTATTCCCCGCTTTACATATCGGAATAAAAAATTCAAAAATGGCCTGCGCCTCTTTCTGCTCCTCTCCACTCCCATTTATGCTTATATCAAAATTGTATGAAGCGAACATAGAAGTCATCCTCATTGCTTCAACATTGGACTTCATCCAGAGAAGCATTCGCTTCACATCGGGATGATTTATAATGGACGCCTGTTTTGATTTGTCAGAAGGATCCGGCCCCTGTTTTCTATTCCTCGCGTATGTCACTGCATGCATATAGGCTGAACTTGCGACACCGAGAGCTTCAACAGAAACATCGATACGCGCCTCATTCATCATCTGGAACATTATCTTCATCCCCTCCCGTTCATTTCCAAGAAGGTAACCGATACAGTTATCATCGTCTCCGAAACTTAGAGTGCAGGTGGCCGAGCCTTTAATGCCCATTTTATGTTCTATGCCGGAACATACGACATCATTTTGAGCTCCCATTGAACCATCCGGATTGACCAGGAACTTGGGCACGAGAAAAATAGAGATCCCTTTGATCCCTGCGGGATCACCTTCAATACGGGCAAGCACAGGGTGGACCATATTCGGATACAGATCATTGTCCCCCGAAGATATAAAAATTTTCTGTCCTTTAATGCGGTACGTACCGTCAGCCTGTTTAAAAGCTTTAGTCTTTAATGCCCCGACATCACTTCCCGCTTCAGGCTCAGTGAGACACATTGTTCCACCCCACTCACCTGATATCATTTTTTCCAGGAACATTTTTTTCAGATCTTCAGCAGCCCAGTGGCTTACAAGACCTGTTGCCCCGGCGCTGAGTGTTATATACATTGTATAGGCAAGGCTCCCGGCAAAAAGATATTCAAGGACACTTCTGTAGATAACATTGGGCATACCCATACCGCCCCATTCAGGATCATGTTCCATCCCCGGGAATCCTGCATCATTTACTACCTGTCTTGCTTTATGGTAAAGCTCAGGCACACTGACTTTTTTTGTTGCAGGATCATATTTCGCACCTTCCTTATCTCCTGCCGCGTTAGCAGGATAGATATCAGTAACAGCAATTTTTTCTGCCAACTCAAGAGTGGATTTAAATGTGTCTTTGTCAAAGTATGCGTATTTTTCAAACTTCACAAGTTCATCAACTTTAAGCATCTCAAACAATAAAAAATTTACATCACGTGAATCAACCAGCATATTAAGCGCCATATCTTTCCCCCCGGAATTATAATTTACATCAACATCTATGCTTATACAGATCTCCGCACGAACATCAGCAGAGCAGCCTCTGTTTTTCTTTCTAACACTGCGCAACAAACAGATAAAATCATCCTGGCCTTTTCTATTGCCTGGCTTTATTCAGCATATTTATCTACCGGTAAATTCAGGTTTCCTTTTTTCAGAAAAAGCTTTCATCCCCTCACGCTGATCATCTGTTGAAAAACACCCGGCCCACAATTCCTCTTCAAATCTGATACCTGCCTGAAGATCATTTCCGAGACCGAAATTTACCGCTCTCTTAGCCGCACCCAGTGTTAAAGGTGACAGGGAGCGAAATGTTTTTGCCATCTTCAATGCCTCATTTAGCACATCATCTTCCGCAATTGAGTTCACCAGGCCGATTTCAAACGCCCTCTCTGCTTCGATAACCGCACCTGTAAAAATCATCTCTTTTGCTCTCCCTGTACCGATAATTTTCGGAAGCCGCTGCGTACCCCCTGCTCCAGGGAAAATACCGAGTTTAATTTCAGGGAGTCCCATCTTCGCATCTTCTGAACATATTCTGAAATCACATGCAAGTGCAAGTTCAAGCCCGCCGCCAAGGGCGTAACCCGATATAGCGGCAATAACAGGAAGCTCAAGGCTTTCAATTGAATTAAAAGCGCGGTTAAATGTCAGCTTGCGGGCTTCCTGCGGTGAGGCATTCATCATCGGTATAATGTCAGCCCCTGCCGCAAAATTTGATCCTGAACCTGTTATTATCATAGCACGGGCACTGCTCTCTTTTTTCAGCTTATTGCAGACATCGATAATCTCATCACCTGTTTCAATATTCAAGGCATTCAGAACTTCCGGCCTGTTGATTTTAATCTGTGCAATGCCGTCGTCTATAATGAATTCAATGAACCTGTATTTCATTTAGTCCTCCAGAATAATTCTATTTTAATTAATGAACGACCATTAATTAAAAATTTATAAAAATTTTCCATCACTTTTTCGCGCCTGTTTTAACCACTCCCAGTCCTTTCAGTGAAAACTCGTACATGAACTCAATAATATCATCAACAGAGTTCCTGCCATCAGGAGTATACCATATCCTTGATCGAGCAATCATTGACGCTATACAGTAAACCGCGAGCCTTTCGTTTTCGCATTTGAATATACCCGCTTTTTTACCTCGCGCCATTATACTCAGGCATATTCTGTCATACTCGTCTCTCTGTTTTATTATCTTTTTACGGTTTTTCGGTGAAAGATTATTCAGACCTGAATCGAAGAGGAGTTTGGCATTTCTTTTCTCCCCCAATGTCATGCGTAGATGGTTCGCTATAACCTGCTTAAGGCCGTCTCTCGGATCAATTGATTCATCCTCTGCCAGATTCCTTATAGGTGTCAGTATATCCTCCATCTCCTGAAAAAGTATTTCAAAGAGAATAGATTCCTTGTTTTCAAAAAAATTATATATGTTAGCCGGACGAAACCCGCATTCATTTGCTATATCACGCATGCTTGTTTCAGCATAACCTTTCTCCCAGAACAGGGTACTTGATTTTGATAAAATAAGTTTCTGCTGAATCTTGCTTTCTTTTTCCTGTGGCATTTTAACATCCGGGATAATTTTTATTTATGAACGACCATTAATCAAAATAAGATTAATGTCAAATACTTTTTCTCCCATAAAAAATAAAGTCAGACTTCAGAAATAAACCGATTCGCGCGACCTGATACCTGATAAATAACAGAGATAAAACTATTCTGCTATCTATCAGGCAATATACTTCATAAAAAAACTACTCAGGCCCAAGTATATAAAATCCGCATCGTTCGAGAAATTCCCCGGCAACAACAAAAGCAAATGACACGGCTAAAACCACGAAATGCATTACACCGCTGCTTGCTAAAAAAAAGATCGCGCAAACAATTCCCAGTGATGACAAAATCCATCCAGAGCTTATATATGTTTTATACCTCGATATTGTTTCTTTATTTAATGACGATCCTGAAACAAGGCTATCAATGCTCCACTCTTCGTCCGGTTTTAATTTTTTAAAGAGAACAACCTGCTGAATAAATCTTACTGCCAGGACAAAAACAGCCGAAGAGACAGAGAACATCAGTAAAACCCTGACTTCTCCGCTCTCTGATCCGCCGTAAACAGCAATTACTGACGACGCAACACTCCCCAGAATAATAATACTCCCGAGAAACCCGAAATATGTATTGAATCCTGACCATCCAGGTTTCCCTGTTGAGTGATAGATATTAGCCATACTGACTACGCTTAAAAGACCAGCAAGAACTGTTAAACAGATCATATAGAAATTTTCAATCCCCTTCAATTCCATTATAAAGTATAAAAGCCAGAGCCCGAAAAATGAACCAGTAAAAAAAACCTCCCTGCTCAGCCAGGATGTATCGATTTTCTTTACCGAGCGATATGCCCTGAACGGATTCCCAAGGTGGAACAACGATATAATTATTCCCAGCAGAACAACTGGGCCGGCAAGGGCCATACCGGCACCAGTAAAATATCTGATCGAGTGAACATCAACCGGATCAGACAGAAGCGCCCTGAATACTGACAGGAAGATGAATAAACCCGCAGCAAGAGGCACAAGAATACTATTTATTATCAACGACATTTCCTTTCGAATCATTTATTATTACCTCCATAAATTGAAATCAGTATATATAACATTACTGTTTCATATAAGAAAATAAACCGAGGGATTAGTCCCTTTATCCGCTAAAAGCTGTGTATGCTTATTCGCATTCAGCAATTTGTAAACTTCACTCTCCGGATCTTCAATATCTCCGAAAAACCTCGCCTTTGCTGGGCATACATCAACACAGTTTGGTGAAAGACCGTTATCAATGCGATCCACGCAGAAATTACATTTTGATACTGTGCCTTTCTGCTGCGGTTTAACCATTTTATCGCCCACAGTAAAATCGAGATAGTATTCAGGATTATCTTCATTGTAAGATCGCACACTGTCATACGGGCATGCCATTATACATAAACGGCACCCGAGACATTTATCATAGTCCTGCATAACAACGCCATCTTCACGCTTATATGTGGCTCCCGCAGGACAGGCTTTTACACATGCGGGGTCATCGCAGTGCTGGCAGCCCAGCGTCAGGTATTGCTTCTGCAGATTCGGGAACTTCCCGTGCGGTGTATCCATATCTTTGCCACCGAATGTAAGAACCCTGTTCCACCAGACCTCATTAGGGAGGTTGTTCCCTGATTTGCAGGCGATGGCACAGGTATGACACCCGATACAACGTTTCATATCAACAACCATTACATATCTTTTTTTTGCCATGTTATTACTCCGCTTATTTTATTCCATCTACTTAAGTTTTTCATATGCCGATTTATCGACCTTACGTACTTCGCAAAGTACATCATAGAAACTCTGATTAAAGTCAGATGTGTTGCAATGGTCCTGCGTAAGTTCCTGATATGACCCGGCAATAAACTGATGCCTCTGCCACCCCTTCGGCACACTCACCATGCCCGGGCGCATCTCTTCACTCAGCACAGCCTTAAGCACAACATGACCGCGATCATTGAAGACCTCAACCACATCACCAGTGTTAATCCCTCTTGCTTCCGCGTCTTTCGGATGTATTTTCACAAGCGGTTCAGCATCGAGTTCCCTTAGCCATGGAGTACCGTGCCACTGGCTATGAAGGCGCCACCTCTGACGAACTGTATGATAAACCAGCGGATATTTTTTCATCAGCGGATTGCCGGGCCACGCTTCAAAAGGCGGAGTGAAAACCGGGAGATGCTCTCTGCTTTTATCAATTTCTATACCGCAGTCTATTCTTGGTTTAGGATCTTCAAGGTAGAATTCAAGCCGGCCTGAAGGTGAAGGGAATTTATTCCCTGCCCAGTTGACCCAGCAAGTGGGGAGCGTCTGTATAACTTTTTTTTCAACCAGATTCTCCCAGGTCAATCCTGACGCTCTGGCCAGATCGGTATCAATCAGCATCTGTATAAATTCTTCATCACTATGCTTATAGAATTCACCTATACCCATCCCTTTCGCGATAAGACGGTAAATATCCGTGGTGGACTTTGATTCATAAGCCGGCTCAAGGGCCTTTTCACTCAAGGTTGTATGCGGCTGATCAGGTCCCTGGGCAATATCAATTCTTTCAAACCAATGAGCAGCAGGAAGAACGAGGTCGGCATATTTTGTTGTATCTGTTTCAACCATATCAACCGCCACAATGAATTCCAGTGCGGGAAATATTGTATTTAATATCTCTTTCTGGTTGGTGGCATTGCACACAACATTACTGGCAATAATAAACATTGCCTTTATAGGGTGATCCTTGCCTTTAAATTTCCCTGATTTAAGAACCTCCTTCAGGTAAATCCATGGAACTATATGAGCATTCATCCCTCTCGGGAATAGATAGGGTATAAAATTCAGATTATATCCGGAGAGACCGCAATGACCGACAGAGGCCCCGGGTTTAGCTATATTACCTGTTAAAGATGCCAGGATGCCCCAGGCATGTCCCGTCTGAAGACCATTATTATACTGGATAAACCCGCAGTAGATACTCGACGGTTTATTTTGAGCATAAAGACGGGCTACCTCACGTATCGCTTCAGGTTCAACTTCACATATTCCCGCAACTTTCTCAGGGGGATAATCAGCCATTTCATCCCTCAGAAGAGTATACGCGGTTGTTACTTTAAAATTACAGATTGTATAATTACCTTCAAGAGCAGGTTTCTGAACCTCACTTAACATTTTGCCTTCGTTTGAAGTCGGGTCCCAGACTATATATGGATCAGGGATCGCAGGTGACTCAGGCTTTATACCGGTTAAGTCACTCTGACGCAGAAATTTTTTTGTGTCCTCTCGAACAAGAAAAGGAGCTACTGTGTGATTCAGCATAAACTCCTCATCATAGAGCTTCTCTGTGATTATTACATTTGCCATTGACATGGCCAGCGCAGGATCCGCTCCCGGCCTTATTGATATCCACCTGTCAGCCTTGGCTGCGGCAGTGGTATACCTGGGATCAATAACAATCACTTTCGCTCCTGCCTGCTGTGCATCAGCAATAAATCTCCAGTCATGCGGGTGTGAATCGGGAACATTAGCTGCCCATATAATAATGGTTTTAGCGTTCGCAAGATCAGCCGGGTCATTTCTCTGATTAAAAACACCCCCATTACCAAGAACACGGCCAAGACCGAAAGTATCAGACATATCAAGAGAATATTCAGTCTCAGTCGCCCCAAGCAGATTAGTGAGACGTTTAATACTATATATTCCCTGGACAAACCCCATATCACCACTGACAGTTGAAAAAGCTATGGATTGTTTTCCAAACTCCTCCTGGTATCCCTTGAATTTTGTTGTGATCATTTCAATCGCTTCATCCCAGGATATCCGCTCCCATTTCCCTTCACCACGCTCTCCGACGCGCTTCATAGGATATTTTAAACGGTTAGGATCATAAATTCTCTGCACCTGGCTCAAACCTCTCAGGCACACCCGGTTATAACGAGGATCAGGGAATGGCGCCATTGACGTTTTCACCGCTTTTCCATCCCTGACATGGACAAATAGTCGGCAGCGGCTCTGACAATTACCTATACACATGCAGCTATAAACCTGCTCATCCTGTGCTGCAGAAACTTCAGGGCTGAAAGCTTCAGAAAAACTCGCACCTTGCTTAGCCATAATACATTACCTCCATTAAACTTTAACTCTGATAATACAAATGCCAATAATAAACCAAACAGTTGGTCAAATTTATTCAACTAAAAAAACCAGCAATACTAAATCGCCGGTTTTACTTCACTCTTCTTTCATCTATTACTGATTTTATAAATTTCATACAGTCTTTCAAAGATTCAGTATTCCCTGAAATTTTGGAGAGGAGCACCCCTCCCTCAACTGAAGCAAGGATCATCCTAGCCAGAACTCTGGCTGGTTCTTTTAATTTTATTTCGCCATTTTTTTCAGCCTGGTTCAGTAGCGATATGAAATTAGTCTCCCATCTTTTAAAGATGCTTTCAACAAGTACAGAAATATCTGAACCATCGTGACCGATTTCCAGAGCCATATTTCCAAAAAGACATCCTTTTGAAATATCACCGTTCACATGGTAGCCGGTTATTGCATCTATCTTATCAATAATCTGGTCTAAAGGATTCGAATGATTAGCACCTTCACTTATCTGCTGTTCATATCTTTCCAGGGCTTCGTTCAGAACTTCAATAATTAAGGTATCTTTTGATTTATAATGAAAATAGAGGCTCCCCTTTTTAATACCTGAATTTTCAATGATATCATTGATGCTTGTATCATAATATCCCCTTCTGTGAAGAAGATCTAAGGATACATCTATTATTCTTTCTTTTGTTTCGTCACCTTTTTGCATAAAAACCCCAAAACCAACCAGTTGGTCAATATTTATCCGTGAAAAATAAATGTCAAATTTTATTTTAATAAATCAAAATAATTCAGTAAAATAATAATTTCATTATTACAATATCTGAAATATTTTTCTAAATTAAATTGACATATTATATCTTTTATTTAATAAAAAACGTAGCAGGGGAACTGATTTTAGTTGAGAAGGTTAAAACCTGACCCTTTGAACCTGGCAGTTAATACTGTAGTAGGGAGCAATCATTTTAATACTGAATTTAAAATGCCTGGTCTTTACACCAGGCATTTATGTTTCCTGGAGGTATTAAAATGAAAAATCTGCTGACTATAGCGGGATCTGACTGCAGCGGCGGCGCAGGCATACAGGCCGATTTAAAAACATTCTCCGCCCATGGCGCGTTCGGCATGAGCGTAGTTGTTTCTGTAGTCGCTGAAAACACAAGCCGTGTAATTTCGATACAGGACATCACACCGGAAGTTATTAAAGATCAAATCGACGCGGTATTTGAAGATATTCCGGTTCATGGAGTAAAAACAGGCATGCTCTCCGGAATTGAGACTATGAATGCTGTAGCGGAAAAACTTAGAGAATACAGGCCTGCGAACCTGGTTGTTGATCCGGTTATGATTGCAAAAGGGGGTTGTGCCCTAATGCACCCCGATGCGCTCAATACATTAATCTCCGAAATAATTCCACTCTCTTTTATACTGACACCCAATATTCCCGAAGCTGAAACAATAACCGGGAAAAAAATTTCATCTGTTGGCGAAATGAAAAAAGCTGCCGCAGTCATTTATAAAATGGGCGCTAAAAATGTCCTTATAAAAGGGGGCCATTCAGCAGGTGACGCGGAGGATATTCTGTTTGATGGAGTGAACTACTTTTCATTTATAACAAAGAGGATTGATACAAAAAACACTCACGGTACCGGATGCACCTTCTCTTCTGCCATCACGGCTAACCTTGCTAATGGGATGGATATACAATCTTCAGTTAAAGCGTCAAAAGATTATGTGACAACGGCCATCAAACACGCACTCCCTATAGGGAAAGGACACGGGCCGACAAATCACTTTTATAAATTATACAAGGAAAGCGGCATACTCTGAGATATATTTCAGAAATAATATTTCAGCCTGTAATTCACCGATTTTGCAAAAAACTGTATTCTTCGCCAGTATCCACGATATGCAACA
>Ga0209607_1001728_pt1 | contig 18175 bp, 11 predicted proteins | sample AD_UKC117_MetaG_FD_184413 | JGI IMG/M metagenome (GOLD analysis project Ga0209607, IMG submission 184413) | Active sludge microbial communities of municipal wastewater-treating anaerobic digesters from Hong Kong - AD_UKC117_MetaG (SPAdes)... | ecosystem: Engineered > Bioreactor > Anaerobic >... | reverse complement strand
GCGGCTTCAGAATCTCGGTTATACCGTTCGTATCCTGGACCAGGCCGACGCCGCAACTGCCGCCCAGGAAGCCGATGCGGTCGTGATTTCATCAAGTGTCAGTGCCAACAAGCTGGAAGGAAAATACCGCGACTTTCCCAAGCCGGTGATCCTCTGGGAATCCTATTTGCTGCCGCATATGGGCATGGCCGGACTCAAAGAAGAAGGCGATTACGGTACAAAGGAGCATACGCGATATGCCTGGCTGGTAAATGCCCCACACCCCCTGTCCGCCGGGCTGGAATCCGGTCTCGTAAATATTTACGCAAAGAATGGCGCGATGAATTGGGGCACGCCCGGCCTCGGCGCAACTATCATTGCGACCATTCCAGGCGATCCAGAGAAAGTGCTCGAATTTTCCTACGAAAAAGGAGCGACGATGGACTATCAGAATATCGCGCCGGGGCGCCGTGTATTCCTGTTTCTCGATGCGACGTTTCCAAATCTCAATGAATCCGGACTCAAGCTATTCGATGAAGCAATTCGTTGGTCCGTAGAAACCCCGCAATAGACCTGGTGGGACCGAATTTCGTCCATCCGGTACAAGCGGCACTTTGCAAAAGAACCAAAGACCGGCCCCGCTTCCGGCAAATCGAAATGAGGGTATCAGTATGCGCTGCCTGACCGGTTGCTTCATTGGGTTTGCATTCCTCGCCGCATGCACGCAAAGAACATCGACGATCGAGCCTGAAGAGGGCAACGACGCTCTGGTTGCAGCAGCCGTCGCCGAAGGCGAAGTCTCAGTATACAGTGTCCTGAGCAATCGCGCGGCACAACCGCTGATCGACGATTTTCAATCCCTCTATCCAGGCATTGCCGTGAAATACGATGGCGATTCCGGTTCCAACGAGATCGACGAGCGCTATCGGTCGGAGATAGCAACTTCGGGCAAGTCGGCCGATGTCATGTGGAGTTCTGCAATGGACCTCCAGATGCAACTGGTGAACGAGGGGTATGCCGCAGTATATCATTCTCCAGAATCCGAAGACCTGCCCGAAACTGCACGCTACGAAGACATGGCCTTCGGCACGACATTCGAGCCGGTCGTATTTGTCTACAATACCGACCTCCTGACGGACGCTGAAATTCCCCGGAACCATAAAAGCCTGGCTGATCTGGCCGAAACTGATCCGAAGCGGTTCCATGGCAAGATAACCAGCTTCGATATTTCCCGAAGCGGTGTCGGATACATGCTGGCCGTCAGGGATCTGATCGAAAATCCCGAGACTGTTGCTTTCCAGTCGAAACTGGCCTGCGCCGGAGCCCGGGCCTCTTCTGGAACGGGAGAAATGTTGAAGGCGATCGATTCCGGAGATCTCCTGCTGGGGTACAATGTCATGGGCGCCTACGCCTTGTCCCGAAGCAAATCCGACCTCCCGAAACTCGGCATTGTCTATCCCCAAGACTATACAATCGTCCTCTCCCGGGTGGTGTTCGCGAGCAAGGCTGCGCAGCATCCCAATGCTGCCCGCCTCTGGATCGACTACACCTTGTCGGACCGCGGACAGCGTGTGATCGCAGATCAGGTCAAGCTCTATCCGATAAAACCCGGGATCGATGCCCAGCAATCCCGGGAATCCCTCTTGTCGAAAACCAGCCCCAACTATCGCGCCATCCCTGTCGATCTCACACTAACCGAGCCCTTGCAGCCAGCGAGAAAGGCAGAGCTGATCGACTCCCTGAGGCTCGAACCGTCTTCCGACTGTCCGGACATCGATCATGAAGACTGAAGGCCGACCTTCATGCTACGCAAGCTCAAACTCTGGATACTTCCAATCCACAGATGGACCGGACTAACCGTCGGACTGGTCATCGCCGCGATGGCCGCGACGGGCGCGTCCTTGGCCTTCAGGCCCCAGATCGAACCGCTGTTCAGTTCGAATATCCTGTCCGTACCGGCTTGCCGGGAAGCTGGCTCACTGGACGAGATGACGAAACAGGCTGTAGAAATGCACCCGGAAGGCGTGCTCGACTTCGTACGGATTACCCCGCACCCCCGCGGGCGAAACAGGCCCGCCACCTGGATCAGATTTACAGACAAGACGACTTACTATTTCAATCCCTGCAACGGGGCCTATCTCGGGCAGATGGACCGGTACGCCGGACTGTTCGGAACCATCGAGAAAATTCACAGGTTTCGCTGGACTCCGGTTGGAAGCTACGTCACCGGCACAACCGCACTGTTCCTGATCCTTGTCATGGCAATTGGCGGCCTTGTGCTATGGATTCCACCAAACAGAGTAGCGTTCCAACGCCACCTCAAGCTGACCGCAGGTCTCAAGGGCCGTCCGAAATTGCTGAACCTGCATCGGGTGACAGGTGTCTATGCATCCATTCTGTTGCTTCTCAGCGCAGCAACCGGACTGCCCCAGGCCTTCCCGTCCGCCAAAAACCTTGTCTACAAGATCGCCGGCTCTCCCCTTCCGGTAAAGCCGGGATCCTCACCCTCGTATCGATCCGGCGATATAAGACTGCCACTGGATGCGATCTACAAAGACGGCTTGGCGCTGGCACCCGATGCGCAGGAAATTCAATTCCGTTACCCAATCAAGGCAACCGATCCGATCGAGGGACTCTACATTGGGCAAGATGCGCCGCATATCAATGCGCGCTCATTCTTTTACATCGACGCCTATGACGGCTCGATCATCGAGCACACACCCCACAACACCAATTCGGCTGGGCACAAACTGTACTATTGGACACTCTCCTGGCACCAGGGCCTGGTGTTTGGCTTGCTGTCCCAGATCCTGATCTTCCTTGGAGCCCTTTCGGCGCTGGTGCTTGCCTTTAGCGGAATTAAGAGCTTCTGGCTCCGTTCGTTCAGACGGCGCACGGGCTGACGCGACTTCGAACCGCACTGTTCCGGGCAAGGCAGCAGAGGCCGTCCAGGCCCAATACACCGTTCCGGAGCGCTGAATACGGATCGCAGCAGGCACCATGACAGCGAAATGACAGTCGCCAGATCTAGGTTCTCCGGTAAGGCCGATGAAAATCAAGCGTATGGACGTCCGTTGAATCATTATTCGCGACGGAGGAGCCCGTGAACACAAAATTCAAAGCAATCACACTGTGGCTACATACCTGGTCGGGAATGACGATCGGTCTGGCGATGTTGTTCCTCGCCATCACTGGAGCCGGCCTGGCTCTGCGGCCCGCATTGGAAATTCCCCTCAACCATCACATGATGCGGGTTCCCGCTTGCACCTCCCCGCTGTCGCTCGACAGTCTGGCTGAAGCCGCTCTTCAAGCGCAGCCGGGAACCGTATTGGACAGTATCGAGTGGTCTCCGGGTCCAAGGAACTCCATTGCCGTCATATTAGACAATGGGCACCATATGTACGTCGACCCCTGCAGCGGTGACGTATTGGGGGTTGCCCGCGAGTATAGCGGTCTTTTCGGCGTAATCGACTGGCTTCATCGCGCGCGATTTCTGCACAATGGAAAAATCTATGCCGGGATCGCCACCGCAGGCGCGCTCCTGTTTGTCGTAATCGGCGGAATAATCCTATGGTGGCCAAATAACAGAACCTCTCTGAGGGCATCCCTTCGACTGGATCGAAAGCTGCCCGGCATCGCAAAAACAATAAACCTCCACAAGGTATTGGGCACCTACACAGCCGCCGTCTTGCTCGTCCTGACACTGACAGGATTGCCCATCGCATTCGAGCCGCTCAAACAGGGGATCGGCGTCCTGACCCACTCGGGCACATCGACCCCCGCTCCGCCTTCGGCCGACCGGCACACCGGCACACCTCCCGCAGCCCTCCAGGATATTCTGGAGGCCACACTTCGGGAAATTCCGGGTGTCACATGGCTGACAATCAATTGCCCCGAAGCAAAATATCCGGGATACAGAATTGAGGTTCTGGAACCTGGTGCGCCTCACAAAAACGCCAAGTCATATGTCTATTTCGATGCTGCGACGGGAGACCTTCTAGGCCGCATCGACTACAAGACCGATATTCCCCTGGGACGGAAAATCTATCTCTACATACTTGCGACACATCTCGGCCTGATCGGCGGCCTGCCCTACCAGCTGATATTGTGTGTGTCCTGCCTTGCTGTTCCCGCTCAGACCTATACCGGCTTTAGCGCTTATATCCGAAAGTCCATTCAAAAGAGCCGACGCCACCATCCGCCGCTTCGCAAACGTCTGAAAGTCCGAATTTCGGAAAAATTGATGGAAGCCGATCGGGTTTGCCGGTTTGAGCTGGTTCCAGTCGGTCACACACAACTACCCGCCTTCGATGCCGGCGCACATATCGAGGTGGCGCTCGGTCCCGGCCTGGTCCGCCACTACTCCCTGTGCAATAGCCCGTCCGAACGCTCCAGATATGAGATTTGCGTGCTCAGGGATAGCGATGGACGGGGCGGCTCCCGTCATCTCCACGATCAACTGAATGTCGGAGATACATTGGACATCGGCGAACCCCGTAACCACTTCCCTCTGGCAGCCGGAGACCATCACACTATTCTCATCGCCGGCGGAATCGGGATCACACCCATCATCTGCATGGCGGAAGAACTGGCTGCACGCAATGGCAGTTTCGATCTTCACTTTGCAGGCCGTAGCGTGGAGAGCATGGCCTTCGTAGACCGACTATCGGAACCTCACCTCGCGCCTCACGTAAGCCTGTATTCAAACAGTCTGAACAAGAGAATGAATCTCGACGCGCTTCTGAGTCGGGCAGACAATACGGACCATGTCTACGTCTGCGGACCGGCTGGGCTGGTCGAGGGGGTGGTGGAAAGCGCCCGCCAGCTAGGGCTTCCGGATTCCCACATCCATTTTGAACTCTTCAAGGCGCAGGCCGCCGACTCCTGCGTCAACACCGCATTCGAAGTTCAGATATCGAGCACGGGGAAAGTCATTCAGGTCTCAGAAACCTCTACCGTAATCGAAGCCCTGGAGTCCCATGGAATCCAGATTCCTATGTCATGCCGCGAAGGTGTATGCGGCGCGTGCATCGTCGGCGTCCTGAAAGGCGAGATTGATCACAGGGATGTCATACTGTCGGAAAGGGAAAAATCCCAGAACGACAAATTCACTCCCTGTTGCTCCCGGGCGAAAGGCGGCCTTCTGATCATCGATCTGTAAACAGAGCACGGCATCTATCCGCCGATCGACAGCACCAGTTGCACATTTACGCCTTCCTTGTCGTAGGCAACAGGCTCTCCATTGCGGAGTTCCGAAACAAAGCTTTCCTGATTGCTGCCGCCAAATTGCACCGCCGGACCGAATACTATGTTCTCACTTAGCTCCAGATCGGCATGGGCCCGCACGCTCCAATAAGAGCGATCCTTTTCGTGCGGGATTTTCAGAATCCCGCCCTGTCCCTCAAGACCGATCGTCCATTTGCCGATTGACCGTTCGTGTCCAATCAGAATCTCGCCAAGCCAGGTTTTGTTCATTTCATTGTAGGCCAGTCCGATTGACGGATTGAGCGGCAAGTTCGGGCTGTACGCCCCTCCGATCTCGAACTCACTTTCCGCATCGCGTCCTGCTACATTGGTCCATGCGGTCGACAGCTGAAACTCGCCGATAGCGGTTCGCCGGCCAACGCCGATCCAGAGTTCCGTTTCCCGGTCGAACGCTGACCGCTCGTGTCCGACTGGAACGAAGGATGCAACACCGAAGCTGATCGTGCCTGCGCCCGTCTCGGCGGCTGCGCTGAGTTCCTGTATTACATGGCCTGCGCTTTCTCTTCTCCTTCGTCGATCGCGGATGTGCCGACCAGAGCCTCATACGTCCAGGACAGAGCGCGCTCGGCGTATGCGCTTTCAGCCGCACATGACATGACAATCGCATAGGCAAGCATCTTACCGGACCGCATTCGAACTTCCTCTTACTATCGCCTCCCGTCCTTATGTGTGGGACAACCTGTCATGAGCCTGTCCGCAACGACGCCAATTTCCAATGTCAAGGCAAACAGTCGCGCGCGAATCCGGACAGAAGCGCTCGAATTCTATCCGGGGCATACAGATGAATTGACGCAGTCGCCCATGATGCGCGCCCCTTCGAACGTTCGTACTGACCCACCGAATCCGCCGACAGCTCGGCGACAGCTCAATCGCCCATAACTCAACTGGACTGTTGCGATCCTATATCGGCAACTCCCAGGACTCAGTGAGGGTAGATACATGAATTACAGACCAAGAGCCGCTTCGTTCCTTTGCGTCATGGCCGTCACAAGCTGTACGACAATGCCATCCGCCGGCGCTGAAACCCTTTATGCGCTCGACAATGCGACCGTTCTTCAAAGCTCTGATACGAGTTGGGACTATATGAAGCTCGATCCGAAAACGAAGAGACTGTTTATCGCCCGGCGCTCGGACGGATTGACCGTTTTCGACACGACCTCGAATACGGTTGTCGCAACCGTCGAGAACTCCGCCGGAGCCAATGGTCCGCTCATCCTTGACGAATTCAACCGCGGCTATGTTGCAATGACGGATGGATCCCTCTTGAGCTTCGATCTGAAGACGCTCGACGTCATCGACCGCCGGATGCTGGCAACCGATGGCGGACTAAACGGTGTCGTTTACGATCCTGCTTCGCGCCGCATCCACGCGGTCACAGGATCTCGGCCGGAAAAGGCGACATGGTTCACCCTGGACCCTGCGACAGGCGAACTGCTCGATACCAAGGCGTTTCCCTTCAAGAAAATGGACGACCCCGCCCCGGACGGGAAAGGCGCCCTCTACGCTCCGGCCCGCTACGACAATCTGATCCTGAAGCTGGATTCCAATACCCTTGCCGAATTGGACCGCTGGGACATCGCATGCAATCAGGTGGTCGCCGTCGAATACCAGCACCACACCGATCGACTGCTGGTTGGATGCAGGGGTGACAAACCCGTATTCATTGCACTCGACGCCTCGACGGGCACCGAAATCGCGCGGATTCCGATCGGCAAAGGGATCGACGGGATGGCTGTCGATGAAGAACGTCATCGGATCGTTACAAGCAATGGATGGGACGCGACGCTCACAGTGATCGAACAGGAAGGCGCAGATACCTTCCGTCTACTCGGAAATGTCCAAACGCGGCTGCAGGCAAGAGTCCTTCAGCTCGACGCGGACTCCGGCAATCTCTATACGGTGACGGCGGACGCAACCTTTCATGCCCCCGGGCCGGATGGTAGCACACCCGATCCAACCTTCCACGATAACACGTTCACTGTCCTGACCTATTCTTACGAATAGTCCGATCCGGCCTGGCTTGGCTTGCGCAAACGGCAAGCCAAGCCAGGCCAGTGCCGATGGAAAGCGGAGTCGATGCGCCATCCCCCAATGCATTTCGCTGCACTCCTGATGTGCTCTGCTGCGACACTCACCTCCTGCGCGCATCGGGAGGCGGCTCCCCTGGCCCAACAGCGGATTTCCAGCTTCGGCGCGCCGGAAGCCGCTCAGTTGATGAACGCGTGGTGGAACGGCTTTCACAGGCTACATCCCGAATACGAACAGGGACCAGTCTGGACCCATGAATCGGACCGGTCGGTGATCGGAGGCCTGATGTTCGAGCTGGCCGATCTGTCCCCGATCGAACGGCATTTCACAAAGACAGAGCTCGCGCCCTATGCGCACCAGTTTCACGGCGACATGATGCACGCCCCGGAGTCGATTGCTGTTGCCCGCACGCCCACGGGCTTTCTCTTTATGGCAACGAATCGCAGACCGGATGCGCCGCTACCGGAAGACGTAAACGCCTTCATCGCTTTCATGCTGAGCGACGACGGACAAGATCTGGTGCGTCAAAGCGGGAGATATGCACCATTGGACGAATCCCACCGCGCTTCGTCAATTGCGAGGCTAAACGGATACGTACCACAGCTCGATTCCTCCCTTGCATCTTACCACCCCATCCCCGACCTCGCCGGCGAGATTGCGAGTGTCGGCAGTGATGGGATGAAAGCCCTGATGGATCGCTGGCAGAGGCGATTTCATGAGCTCTACCCCAGCGTCACACGTGGGGAATTGTGGGAACATTTTGGAACGCTCAACGGCTTTCACGCGCTACTGACCCAGCAAACCGACCTTGCGCCGATGGGCAGGGAATTGTGGCCCGATGAATCCACGGCATATCAGAGCGTATTCGGTCAAGGTGCAAGGCCGCTGGAAATCCGGGTCGCGCGCGGCGGCTTCAACACAGATCAGAGAACAACGGCGCAGGCTATTTTTGTGCACCCCCGCAATCCGATCCAGGGCCTGACCCTCGATCAGCTGCGAAACATATTTTCCGACCGACCGACCATCCAGACCTGGGGAGATCTCGGGCTGGACGGAGAGTGGAAGTCCCGCCCCATACTTGTGCGGACACCTCCCCAGACAGCACCCAATGCCATGTCGATGCAGATCCAGCTCTTTCCAGGGCAGGGCTGGAATGAACGTGCCGTCGAAGGCACCATCCAGGAAACTGCCGATGCGATCGCTCGCGATGTGGGGGCCATCGGATTTGGCGGCTTCGAAGAGAATGCCGGACGAACTCTCAAGACACTCGGGATCGCCAGAGACGCTTCCGGTCCGTTCGTGCACGGCTCAATCGAGACCGCTGCGAGTGGTCAGTACCCGCTTACACGCTACATGTTCATCCGAATGAACACTCCTGAGAATACTACCATTCCCCTGCACATCAGGGAATTCTTCCGGTTCATTCTGAGCAAGGAAGGACAGGAGGATGTGCGGTATTCCGGCTACTATCCGTTAAGCGGACTTGAAGCGCGCGAAGAACTGGCAAAACTCGGCTATGATTGATATTGGGGTCAGCCAACCGGTTTACCCGGCGATTGTCATTTGACCCGCACTGACTGAGTTTCGAGCGAAAATTCGGGACACAACGGTGGAGACTGACCGGCGAAGTTCCCTTGGTTGCATGACCCGAATTTCGGGCACCCCCCAGAAGACGGTCCATTCAAACACAGACATTGCGGATGAATGATCCAAAAAAATTGGACAGAATGCGCACGTGCAAACGCATTCTGTCCAGGTGCCGGCTGGAGCGCCGTTGCATCCAGCCGACGATGACCGCGAAGCCTTGTCTATTTCGCCATCGCGTTGACTTTAGCAAGTTCTTCCTTTGCCACTTCCGGCATCAGAGGAAGATATACGCGGTCTTTGGCAACCTCTGCCTGCCCCTCATAGCTCAGGACCGCCCGGAGGAATTCAGCAATCTTGGGCTCGATCGGCTTATCGGGTGCCTTGTTGACGTAAATGTAGACGTACCGGCTGAGAGGGTAGGAGTGGTCGTAGATCGTTTTCGTTGTCGGCTTGACGCACTTGCCGCCGTCATCTTCCGAGAGGGCAACCAGCTTTGTGTTTGCCTCCAAATTGGCCATCAGTGCATAGGTCAGACCGCCCGGATTCTGAGCCATGTCCTGCGCTGCCACGTTGAACGCATGCGTGAACCCAATGCCTTTCACGAACTGAATGTCGTCGCGGTATTCGCCCCCTTCCATGACACGATCACGGAAATAGGATTCGATGCCATTCGGATGACGCAGGCCATACAGGTGGATCTTGCGCGTTGCCCAGTCGCCGGCGAGACCCAGCTGTCCCCAGGATGTAATCTCCGGTCCACCCAGCTTGCGCTCCTTGGAATAGATGGAGTCAAGTTGCGGAAGGCTCAGGCACTGAATTGGGTTGTCAGCATCGACCATGATGATGCTCGCCGCCGTTTTGCCGAGCGATCCCACGCTGCCGGTAGCGACCCGGATTCGGGTAGGCGCATAGCCAAACTTTTCAATGAAAGCCTGCTCTTCGGCCGGCAGCATTTCACGGCCGATCGGTGCGAGGTGCGACTCTCCGCTGATCAGTCCCGGCGCACCCGAACCGGACGCCTTGGCCTGCATCGTAACGCTGAGGCGCGGATAAGCTTTCCGCATGAGCTTCGCCCATCCGAGAGTCATTTCGTCCATGACATCAGCCCCGACAATCGCGAGCTCCTCTTCGGGCTCAGTTGTCAGCGGGCCCGGTTGCCAATGGGGAATTTTGCGGCTCGCCTTCATGTGATGAGCCGGCTCCGCATATTTCAGTGCCGCTGCAGGCTGAGATACTGACACAGCCGCAATGACCGCAAGGGATGCAGCGATCGCAAGCCGGCTGCTCGGGGTGCGACGCGCAGTTGCACCTTTGGTGTGATGATCTTTCATGGAATTCCTCCGCCTCCGTTTCCTCAGTTCGTTGTTTGTCAAACCCTATGTCTGACACGTCATGTGCACTTGCTGTACTAATTGCGAATGACGCGCCGCATGTTCTCACCATACGAAATCAGCCTGTCGGAATTCTGTCATGGGAAACACGATAATCCCTGCTTCGGGCTGGCCGTCTCCCGTCAAAGGGATGACAGGAACCATGACAGTAAGGCGACAGGATAGGGGCGTACTCAGTAAGCGAATTAGATGGGTCGGCTTACATCCGGGGCCTCGCTCCGTGCCGCACCCCCCTAAAAATCAGAAGCCCGATCATAACAGCGACCGGGACGCCATGGGAGGAAACAGGATGGCAAATGGCAAGTACGGGGTGAATCGCACCAAATCACTGAGAGTGGCTATTCTGGGGGCATCTGCCTTCGGACTTGTCAGTTCGCTTTCGGGGATGGCTTTCGCCGAGGAAGATGGTGACGCGGCAGCGACCGAAGAAGCTTCGGAAGCGAGAACCCTCGACACCGTGGTTGTGGAAGGTTCCTTTGTTGACGCGGGCGCCTCTAGCGCGACCAAGATCGACCTTTCGGTTCTCGATACGCCCTTCAGCGTCTCCGCATACAATGAGCAATTTCTGGATGCAGTTGAGTCCTCAAGCGTTGCCGATCTCTACAAGTACATGAATGGCGTTCAGCGGGCTGGTAATACCGGCTACGACATTACCATTCGTGGCTTCAAGACAGGCGGCAATGATCGCGGTGTTCTGCTGACGGATGGTCTGCCGGGCCTGACAGTCCGCTTCGGATCACCCCCAACGGTTGGGGTTGAGCGTATCGAACTCGTCAAAGGACCAACGTCTGTCCTCTATGGCCAGGGTCAGCCGGGCGGCTTCATCAACATCATTACCAAGAAGCCAGAAGACACCCCCCGGTACGAAGTCGCTCTCAAAGCTAACCAGGGTATCGGAGACTATGACCAGGCCCAAAGCCTGCTTGGGTCCATCGACTTTACCGGGCCGATCGGCGACAGCGGCCGGCTGCGGTACCGCCTTGTAGGTGAGGCGGGAGATGGCGACGGGTTCAGGGACTATGCCTTTGAACGCCCAGTCTATGTTTCGCCGAGCCTCGAGTTTGACCTTACCCCCGATACGACAGTCCTACTTTCGGCTGAATACCGGAGAGTCAAGACTCACTATGACAACCAGCTTGTCGCCCCCAACAGGGATGTCAACCTGATCGCTGATCTCGACACAAGCTACCAGGCACCCGGCGATTATCTTGTCGAAGAAGGCACAGTGGGCCGGATCAGCGTGGATCATCAGTTCAATGATGACTGGAAGCTGAATTTCGCCTACAAGTATGTCGATCACACTGACGATGCCCGGGGATTCGACACCGTTGGCTTCCGCAATGCCACGACACTGCGTCGACGCGCTCGCGGGCAGGCCAACGTTCGTACGTACAGTTTCGGTGAAGTCAACCTGACCGGCGAGTTCGAAACTTTCGATATCGAGCACAAACTGCTGGTTGGCGCGAGCTATGGCATCGAAACGTCCGACTTCGAACGTCTCCAGTTCTACAACGCCCCGGCAACCGGTCCTCTTTCGCTGGACATCGACGTCTACGACCCGATCCACAACGAACTGCCGCTTTCCGACTACCCGCTTGGAAGCCTGAACCGGAGGTTCACTGAGCGCACTTCGACGGGCTTCTACTTTTCAGACCTGGTCGAGCTGACCGATTGGCTGAAGGTTATGGGTGGCGTCAGATATGCACAGGAAGACCAGTTCATCGAGGAACGCCTCCTCACGGGCGTACCGGATCAGTCGAAATCTGACGACAAGTGGCTGCCGCTTGCCGGCCTGATCGTCCAGCCGAACGAGAATCTGTCCTTCTACGCAAGCTACAGCACGTCCTATGTTCCTGTGGCCGCCAACAGCCAGGATATTTTCGGGCGCAACCCCTTTGATCCGACGCTCTCAGATTCCATTGAGGGCGGGGTGAAGGCAGATCTCTTCGACAAAAAGCTGTTCGTGACGGCTGCGGTATTCGAGATCAACAAGAAGGACACAATCAACACCTTCACGTGTCCGACCACCTTGCCGCCCGGCACGTCCTTCCCGCCAGGCGTCACGACGCTTGCAACAGGAACCTGCTCTGCCCCTATCGGTTCGGAACAGTCGCAGGGCTTCGAGCTTGAACTGGATGCCTCGCCGCTTCCTGGCTGGCAGATCATCAGCGGATACACCTATACAGATGCCACTGTGACTGACTCAGATGAACCGCTGGAAGTCGGCGCACAATTGCAGAACGCCCCGAAGAATACGTTCAACATCTGGTCGCGCTATGACTTCTCGAGCGGACCGCTCAAAAATCTGGGCGTCGGTATCGGCTATGCCTATATTGGTGATCGTGTTGGCTATCTGCCCTCGCCGGCGGAACCTACGAACCTGCTGGACCTCCCGAGCTACCAGACCGTGGATCTCGGCTTCTACTATAGCTTCGGCGACGATCTCGATATGACGCTCAAGATCTCGAACCTCTTCGATGAGCAATACATCGAAAGTGCCGGCTTCTCGGCCGATATCAACCTGGTGCCAGGAACCCCCCGCCTGGCCACCTTCACCATTCGCAAAACCTTCTAGCGAATGCGTCAGAGGTGCCGGCGAGTCCCTTCATCGCCGGCACCTCCCTTTTCTTGCTCACCAAAACCGAATTCTAATCGGGCACAGGCTCGCCCACTTCACCCGTCGCACGGCGCCGGATCCATCCGTGAACAAGACAGCTTGCTGTCAGCCTCACCGAATAGTCTCTTCCCTAAGTACGCTACACCTTAATCCACGCTCGCATTGCGAATGCGGGTGTGGTTCGCGAAAGACCATTCCGGATGGATGACAATTTCAAGCGGGCCGCCTTGGACTATCATGCGACGCCGGTCGCCGGAAAACTTGAGATCATCCCAACCAAACGGATGCTCAATGAGCACGATCTTTCCCTCGCCTATTCGCCTGGTGTTGCAGCCGCCTGCCATGAAATAGTGCGTGAACCAACAACTGCGAACAAGCTGACCTGCCGAGGTAATCTTGTTGCCGTCGTAACCAATGGGACAGCGGTTCTCGGTCTGGGGAATATTGGCCCGCTTGCGGCTAAGCCGGTCATGGAGGGCAAAGCGGTCCTCTTTAAGAAGTTCGCTGGCATCAATGTTTTCGATCTTGAGCTCGACGCCTCTGATCCTGATCGCTTTATTGATATCGTCGCCGCTCTGGAACCAACTTTCTCAGGTATCAACCTTGAGGACATCAAGGCTCCCGAATGTTTCGAGATCGAACGCAAACTTCAGGAGCGCATGAATATTCCTGTGTTCCACGACGACCAGCATGGCACAGCCATTGTCTGCGCCGCTGCGGTCCGCAACTATCTCGAGCTTACCGGAAAATCTGCCGCGTCCCTCCAGGTGGTGACTTCGGGTGCAGGCGCCGCAGCCATGGCTTGTGTCAACCTCTTGCTGGCCATCGGCATTGACCCCCGCAATGTTATTTTGTCCGATGTTCATGGAATTATCGGCCACAGTCGTCTGAATAGTATCCCGGAAAACCAGCGGTCATTCGCAGAAGGCAAGACCGCTGAGACCCTCGCTGATGCGTTGAAAGGTGCTGATGTTTTTCTCGGTTTGTCTGCAGGCGGCATTCTTCAGCCGAACTGGCTATCGAACATGCAGCCGGCCCCTCTGGTGATGGCGCTCGCCAATCCAATTCCGGAAATCATGCCAGAAAAGGTCCGATCAGCCCGGCCCGACGCATATGTTGCGACCGGTCGTTCTGACTATCCCAATCAGGTCAATAACTTGCTCTGCTTCCCGTTCATTTTCCGGGGAGCGCTTGATGTCAACGCCAGCAAGATCAACCAGGCCATGCAATTGGCTGCCGTCGATGCCATAGCTGCTCTGGCGCATGCCCCCCGCTCTGAGGGCGACATTTCCGGAGATGGCACATTTGCAAAGGGTCTTGGCCCGGACTACCTCATCCCGAAGCCTTTCGACCCGCGTCTCATCCAGTACATCGCGCCGGCCGTCGCGCTGGCTGCGATGGAGTCCGGTGTAGCTCGCGCACCGATCGCCGATCTCGACCAATACCGATCGAGCCTTGAACGCTATGTTCGCAGCTCCGGAGAAATGATGAGGCCGGCCTTCGCGGCGGCCCGCGCAGCAAGGAAGCGTATCGCCCTCTCTGACGGGTCAGATGATCGCACATTGCGCGCCGCGCAGATATTGATTGATGAAGGTGTCGCCTGCCCTGTCCTCGTCGGAACGCGCTCAAGAATTGAAGCCCGATGTGCTGACCTTGGCTTACGCCTTCTTGAACAGGGCGTTGACATACACGATCCGGCCGAGCCCAACGAACTCAATGCCCGGCTTTGTTCTGTCTACCGATCGCTTGTCGGCCGCAAAGGCAGTTCACCTCCAATCGCAGACACATCCTACAAGCAGGACCTGAACGTCGCCGCAGCGATGCTTCTTCGCGAAGGACTAACAGATGGAACCCTGTGCAGTGGTCCGAAAGATTGGTGGAGTCAGCTGCTCGAAATACTTCCCATTATTCCGAAGTCTTCCTCATCGACACGTATATACGCGCTGACTTCGGTTGTTCTTCCGAGAGGCCCCATCTTTCTTTGCGACACGCACATGAATGTGGAACCAAGCATGGAACAGATCGTTGAAATGACGCTTCTGGCGGCTCAGCAAATTCGGGAACTCGGCATTTCCCCTAAGGCTGCGCTTCTGTCTCATTCGAACTTTGGCGCTTCCCGGTCTGCGTCGGCCAGAAAAATGAAGCACGCAGCCGAGGAGCTCCGAAAGCTTTCGCCTGGATTTCCTGTCGACGGAGAAATGCATGCAGACGTCGCATTGATAGAAAGCCGGCGGGAAAAAATCGTCCTGGATAGCGAGCTCGAAGGTTCAGCCAATCTGCTTTTGTTCCCTTCGCTCGACTCCGCAAAAATTGCATCAGGTCTTTTATCCGCCGCCTATGATGTTGGCATTGTAGGGCCCATGCTCCTTGGCTTTTCGAAGCCCATACATATTCTCCCCACTCATTTCACAGCACGGGATATTGTGAATCTTGCAGTCATGTGTGCCTCAAAGGCGACTGCCAGAGTCTAAGCCGGTGCGCCTAAGGGGGACGAGCTTCGCACATTCTGCACGCAAATCCGCTCGATACACCCCTCCATGACAGGTTCAAGATAGGCAGCCCGACTAATCTCCCTACACAAAGATGTCTGGTCGTCGGCAGGATATAAGCACGGGCTCGTTCCCGGCAGAGCCAGATGAACCGGGGACAGGGAGGAACGGAATTGGTCAGGCGGCTTCTTCACGCAATCGCGATTGCGCTCATGATTCAGTCGTCAGGCTGGAAAGTGCCTGCCTTCGCCCAGGAAACGAGCCCGGTCAGTCTGATCGCTGAATCCGGCGTTTCGCCAAGCAAGGACTACCCGAAGCGGGCAATCACCATTATGGCTCCTGCCAGCCCTGGCGGTGGTTGGGACCAGCTTGCACGCGTCATGCAACATGCGCTTGTCGTCGACGACATCGCGAATGTTCCGGTCGAAGTGGTCAATCGCGGCGGTGCCGGCGGTACCATTGGCCTGACAGAGCTGATCACCCAGCATCGGCGCGACCCGTATACCTGGATGGTCGGCGGCAGCACGCTTGTCAGCGCGATGGTCATGCACGAGAGCCGGTTCAATCTTTCCGAAGCAACCCTTCTTGCCCGGCTGGCCAGTGAATTCGACGTTGTCGCAGTTCCCGTCGACTCCCCTTATCAAACTATGGACGATCTGATCGCGGATTTCAAAAAGAACCCGACCGGATTTGTATGGGGTGGTGGCTCTGCCGGCAGCGCAGACCATCTGATGGTTGCCATGATCGCTCAGGACATCGGCATTGACCCCCGGCAGCTCAATTATGTCGCCTATCCTGGCGGCGGCGAGGCTGCAGCGGCTGTGATGGGAAAACAGATCCAGGCAGGCGTCGCAGGATTTGCGGAATGGAAAGACCTCGCCGAGGCAGGCCGCATGCGTCTGCTCGCCATTTCGGCTCCTGAACGGCTCGACAATGTCGACATCCCTACACTCCGGGAAAGCGGGCTCAATGTGGAACTGGAAAACTGGCGGTTCGTCGTCGCCGGACCAGGCGTGTCCGATCACGACCGCGCCAAGATTCTGCAGATGCTTGCCGAAATGAGGGGATCTGAGGAATGGAAGAAAGTCCTGAAAACCTATTCTTGGGAAGATCGCTACCTGACCGGACCGGATCTGGACGATTTCGTTGCCTCCGAAACAAAAGCAACGGCAGCCCTGCTTGAAGACCTGGGAATGAGCGGTGGCGCGGGGGCTTCAGCGACCGGGCCCTACCTGTTCCCCACCATCGTTGCCACATTACTGGCGGTGAGTGCCCTTGCGCTCGTCGGCCAGGCGCTCCTGCGCAGGCGCGTTGCGGTCCAGGGCCCCGCAGTGCACGTACACACTTCGGAAGTGCACTGGCGCGGCTTCCTGCTCAGCGCTGGACTGATCCTGGGCTATGTGATCGCACTCGGCATCGCCGGATTTCTTATTGCGACACCGGTCTATCTCGTCCTGCAGGCAAGAGTGATCGGTAGTCGCACATTGGTACGCGACGCGCTCATCTTCATCGTCTTTTCCACAGCCGTCTATTTCGTCTTCGAAAAGCTGCTGTCTATCAACGTTCCGTAAGGAGGCAACTTGGCCATGAATGGACTGTCAACCACATTGGGGCAGCTGGGCTCTGGCTTCCTGTCCGCCCTCACGCCGGAACATCTCGGGTTTGGAATTCTGGGTGTGATCCTTGGTACCGCCACCGGCGTTCTGCCTGGCCTCGGCCCAGCGGTTGCAATTGCGCTGCTCCTTCCAATGACCTTTGGCCTCGATCCGGTGTCCTCGTTCATCATGTTTGGCGGGATCTACTACGGCGCGATGTATGGCGGCGCGATCACATCGATTCTTGTCAACACGCCCGGAGACTCGGCGGCCGTCGTAACTACGTTCGACGGCTTTCCGATGGCGCAGCGCGGAGAGGGCGGGAAAGCCCTCACTGTAGCCGCACTCGGCTCCTGCATCGGGGGAACCTTTGCCACTTTGATGCTCACCCTGACCGCTCCTCTACTGATCATGTTTGCCCTGAACTTCGGCCCGGCAGACTATTTTTCGCTCATGATCCTTGCACTGACCATGGTTGCAGCGATTGCAGGCGAGTCTGCGCTCAAGGCCGCGTTCGCGGCATGTGTTGGTCTGGCCCTGTCCATGATCGGCATTGACTTGCAGACCGGCGAAGCCAGATGGACCTTTGGAATTCCGCACCTTTACAATGGCATAGACGTCGTGCTGGGCGGGATTGGTCTCTTCGCCATCTCCGAAGTGCTTTGGGTCGCCGCCGGCGGCCAGGCCAAGGGCGTCAATGAATACCGGACGAACAACATCTTCCTGTCGGCAACTGAGTGGGCAGCGTCGGGTCTTGCCTGGGTCCGTGGAACACTCATCGGATTTGTGGCGGGGGTTCTTCCCGGATCTGGCGGAACTCTTGCAACTTTTCTTGCGTATGGTGTGGAGAAGCGGTTTTCCAAACATCCTGAGAAATTCGGAAAGGGCGCAATCGAGGGGGTCGCCGCGCCGGAAGCTGCAAACAATGCGGCCGCCGGCGGGAGCATGGTTCCTCTTCTCGCTCTTGGAATCCCCGGTTCGGCGACAACGGCCGTGATGCTGGCGGCTTTCCAGCTCTATGGCCTGCAACCCGGCCCACTTCTGTTCCAGAACAATGCAGACCTGGTCTGGACACTTATTGCTAGTCTTTACATTGCGAACATCCTTCTGGTGGTCCTGAACCTGCCTCTGGTTGGCGTTTGGGCGCGGCTCCTGAAGGTTCCGTACAGCATCCTTTATAGCGCCGTACTCGTCTTCTCGACGCTCGGCGCCTACAGCCTCCAG
>Ga0209607_1001727_pt1 | contig 18177 bp, 11 predicted proteins | sample AD_UKC117_MetaG_FD_184413 | JGI IMG/M metagenome (GOLD analysis project Ga0209607, IMG submission 184413) | Active sludge microbial communities of municipal wastewater-treating anaerobic digesters from Hong Kong - AD_UKC117_MetaG (SPAdes)... | ecosystem: Engineered > Bioreactor > Anaerobic >... | reverse complement strand
GATGTAGCCGCCCTTCTTGAGCCACACGCGGTTCTCGGTGCTCTTGCGCAGCTCCTGCTCGATGCCGTAGCGGTCGAACATGGCCTGGCTCTCGCGGTAGAGGCGGATGCGCTGGCGCAGGTCCGGCGCGAAGATCTTCACGTACTTGAGCAGGCGCTCGTAGTCGTCCTTGTCGTCGATGACCAGCTCGTTGACGTCTTCCTTGAAGATGTCGCGGATCAGGCCCACCACCATGCCCACGTCCTCGTGGACCAGCGACGGCGCCTCCGACGTGTCCACGGACTCGGAGATGCCGCGCCAGAGGTCCGAGAGGTAGCGCACGTCGTTGCGGATGGCCATCTCCTCGCCGCCCTCGGCGGCGGTGCGGATGATGAAGGCGCCCTCCTCCGGCTTGCTGTCCGACAGGATCTGCTTGAGGCGCGCGCGCTCGTGGCGGTCCTCGATCTTGCGGCTCACGCCCACGTGGCGGCCCTTGGGCATGTGCACCAGGAAGCGGCCGGGCAGGCTGATGTCGGCGGTGAGGCGCGGGCCCTTGCTGCTGATGGGCTCCTTGGTCACCTGCACCAGCACGTGGTCGCCCACCTTGAGGGTCTTGCCGATGTCCGGCACCTCGCGCGTGCTGCGGCTGCGGCCGCGGGGCGCGGGCCCGTCCACGTCGTCGTCGTCTTCGGGGTCCTCGTGCACCAGGTCCGAGGCGTGCAGGAAGCCCGCGCGCTCCAGGCCGATGTCCACGAAGGCGGCCTGGAGCCCCGGCTTCACCGAGGACACCTTGCCCATGTAGATGTTCCCCACGATCCGTTTGGCGTCGGCCCGCTCGATGAGCATCTCGACCAGTTCGCCGTCCTCCAGGATCCCGACGCGGATCTCGTGGGGGTTCGAGTTGACGATGATATCCTTGCGCATTGCGTGTTCCTGTCTGTGGGCTCAGGCGTAGAGCTGCTTGCGGAGCCAGAGCCGGCTGTTGTGATCGCGGATCCTCTGCAGGGGCGACGTCCATGCGCCGTCGTCCGTGCGCGTGAGCAGGGCCGTGCGCCGCACGCCGCAGTAGCGGGGCTCGGGCAGGGCGTCGCCGAAGAGGGCCGCGAGGAATTCGTGGATGGGAAGGCCGGGACGGTCGGTCCAACGGAGCATGCGGATGCGCAGCACCGGGCCGGACGCAGCGGCGTCGGACGGTTCGAGGGCCAGACCGCCCTCGTCGATGAGCGGACGCAGGTCCACCTCCACGTCCCCCTTGGGACGCCGGCGGAGATGGATCACGCGGTCCTGGTCCAGGAAGGCGTCGAGGATGGGGCCCACCACCGCGGGCTCGGGGCCGCCCTCGGCCTCCCGCGGGAGCTCCACCCGGTAGTCCATGCGGTCCACGCCCTGGTCGATGGATTCGGGGACCGCCGGGCCCACCATCTCCACGCTCAGCAGGCGCAGCCCGCGGGGCAGGTGCGCGTTGATGCGGTGCTCCCAACCCGGCACCTGATGGGTCAGGGCGATGTCCATGAGCTCCTGGTCCCCCTCCACGCCCACGGGCAGCGGCGGCCCGAACTTGATGAGCGGGTGGGGATTGAAGCCCTGGCTGTAGGCCAGCGGCAGGCGCGCGCGTCGCAGGGCGAGCTGCAGCAGGCGCTGGAAGTCCAGATGGCCGAGCAGGGTCACGTCGCCCAGCTTGGCGTAGGCCACGCGGTACCAGCACTTCTCCACGGCCCGCTCGCGCCAGGTGCGCCAACGCGGCTCCTCGCGGGAGGGGTCGTCGCGGCGGGCGTTGCGCGGGTCGAAAGGCGAGGGACGCGGGCCGGACTCCGGCTGCGGCGCGGGCTGGGCGCCGTGGCGCACCTCGGAGCCGGCCATGGCCACCTGGCCGCGCTTGGCGCGGGTGCCGTCGGGCTGCAGGGCGAAGACGTGCTTCTGGACGGGGGTGCAGGCGTCGCAGCGCTCGCAGCCTCCCTCCAGACGGCAGTCGGGGACCGTGGCCGCCTCCAGGGCCTTCTTCCAGTCCGCCACCAGGAAGTCCTTGGCCACCTGGGCGAAGACGCCGTCCCAGGGCAGCGGCTCCTCCGGGTCGCGCTCGCGCAGGTACTCCGCGGGGTCCACGCCGCAGGCCGCGAAGGCCTCGTCCCAGAGCTGGGGACGGAACTCCTCGTCCCAGCCGTCGAAGCGCGCGCCCAGGCGCCAGGCGAGCTCCAGCACGTCGGCCAGGCGGCCGTCGCCCAGGCCCAGGGCGCCCTCCAGGTTGCTCACGCGCGGGTCGCGCAGGCTGACCTTCACCTTGGAGCCGCGCAGGGCGTTCAGCACCAGACGGTTGCGGCGGCCGATCTCCTCGCCGTCGATCTGGCCCGCCCACTGGAACGGGGTGTGGGCCTTGGGCGAGTGGGGCGACAGCGACGCGGTGACCTGGGCGCCGCCGCGGGGGGCCAGGTCCGCCACCTTGCGCACCAGGTCCGCGATGGCCAGGAGGTCCTCGTCGGTCTCCGTGGGCAGGCCGATCATGAAGTAGAGCTTCACCTTCTTGGCGCCGCTCCGGAAGGCGCGCCGCGCGCTGGTGAGCACGTCGTCCTCGGTGATGTTCTTGTTGATCACGTCGCGCATGCGTTGGCTGCCGGCCTCGGGCGCGAAGGTGAACGAGCCCGCCTTCTCGCGGCTCAGCATCTCGTAGACCGACTCGTCCAGGGCGTCCACGCGCAGGCTGGGCAGCTCCAGGCTGGTGCGGTCGCCCTGGATGCCGTCCAGGATGCCGCGCATGGACTCGCCCAGGCCCGTGTAGTCGCAGGTGGAGAGGCTGAGCAGGGAGATCTCCTGCCAGCCCGCGGCCTTGGCGCCGGTCAGGGCGCTATGCACCACCTGGCTCACGTCGCGCTCGCGCACGGGCCGCGTGATCATGCCCGCCTGGCAGAAGCGGCAGCCGCGCACGCAGCCGCGCATGACCTCCAGGCTCAGCCGGTCGTGGACGGCCTCGATGACCGGCACCAGGTCCTGCAGGGGCGGGAAGCGGTTCAGGTCCGTGACCACGCGGCCCTCGGTGACGGTGTCCTTGCCCTCCCACCAGGTGCCCTTCAGGGCGTGGATGCGCGCCAGGGCGCCGGCGCGTCCCTCGCCCGCGGCACGGGCGGCGTTCACGGCGTCGGCGATCTCCAGCACGATCTCCTCGCCGTCGCCGATGCAGAACACGTCCACGAAGGGCGCCAGCACCGTGGGGTTGGCCGCGCAGTGCCCGCCCGCGATGATGATGGGATCCTCCTCGGAACGGTCCGCGCAGCGCACGGGCACGCCCGACAGGTCCAGCATGGTCAGCAGGTTGCTGAAGCAGAGCTCGTAGCCCAGGGAGAAGCCGAACACGTCGAAGCGGCGGGCCGGCACGCGGGACTGCAGGCCCCACAGGGGCAGCCCCTCGGCGCGCATGCGCTCCTCCATGTCCCGCCAGGGGGCGAAGGCCATGTCCGCGAAGGTGTCCGGGTGGCCGTTCAGCGCCGCGTAGAGCTGGCGCAGGCCGTTGTTGCTGATGCCCAGCTCGTAGGCGTCGGGATAGGTCAGCAGGATGTTGGCGCGGTCGTCGCGCCAGGGCGCCTTCACGGCGCCCAGCTCGCCGCCCAGATAGCGGCCGGGCCGGTTCACCAGGGGCAGCACGCGGCGCCGCAGCGTCCGGTCCAGGCGCGCGGGATCCGCGTGGGCGGGGTCGGGGCGGAACGGGCCGCCGCTCGTGTCTTGGCGCAAAAGGCCTCTTTCCGGGACGGATCCGATGTCTACCGCGCCCCCGGAGCGCCGGTTTCCGGGGCTTCCTGGCTCGGATCCATCACCTGCTTGCTCATCTCCGCCTCGAAGGCCACGGGGTAGGCGCCGGTGAAGCAGGCGTCGCAATGATCCTGCTCGTCCTCGGCGGCCCGCATGAGGCCCTCGCGCGAAAGGTAGGCCAGGGAGTCCACCCGCAGGTACGTGGCGATCTCCTCCACCGTGTGGCTGGAGGCGATCAGCTCCTGACGGACCGGGGTGTCGATCCCGTAGAAACAGGGATGCGTGACCGGGGGCGACGCGATGCGCAGATGCACCTCGGCGGCGCCGGCGGCGCGGACGATCTTGACGAGCTTCCGCATGGTGGTGCCGCGGACGACGGAGTCGTCCACCAGGACCACGCGCTTCCCTTCGATCAGACGGCGGACGGGGTTGAACTTGATGCGCACCGACATGTCGCGGACCTTCTGCGCGGGAGAGATGAAGGTCCGGCCCACATAGTGGTTGCGGATCAGGGCGAGCTCGAACGGCAGGCCCGTGGCGTGGGCGTAGCCCAGGGCCGCCGTGTTGCTCGAGTCGGGCACCGCGCACACCAGGTCCGCCCGGACCGGGCTCTCCTCCCCCAGGATGACGCCGCAGCGGCGGCGCACCTCGTCCACGCTGCGGCCGAAGACGCGGCTGTCGGGACGCGAGAAGTAGATGTGCTCGAAGACGCACTGGGTGCAGCGCTCCGGCTCCGCGAAGCGGTGGCTGCGCAGGCCGTTCCCGTCCAGGACGACCATCTCGCCGGGCTCCACGTCGCGCAGGTAGGTGCCGTCGATGATGTCGAAGGCGCAGCTCTCCGAGGCCACCACGTAGGAGTCCTGGAAGCGCCCCAGACACAGGGGCCGGAACCCCTTGGGGTCGCGGGCCGCGATGAGGCGGTCCCGCGTGAGGACGAGCAGGCTGTAGGCGCCCCGGACCTGCTCCAGGGCCTCCGCCACCGCGTCCTCGAAGGTCTCCGCCCGGCTGCGGGCGATGAGGTGCAGGAACACCTCGGTGTCGCTGGTGGTGCTGAAGATGGATCCCTCCAGCTCCATGCGCCGCCGCAGCGTGTGGGCGTTGACCAGGTTGCCGTTGTGGGCCACCGAGAGCGTGCCGCGGTGGCAGGTCACCTGCATGGGCTGGGCGTTCTCGATCTGCGAGGAGCCCGTGGTGCTGTAGCGCACGTGGCCCAGGCTGAAGTCGCCGGTGAGGCCCTTGACCACCGGCTCCGTGAAGACGTCGGCCACCAGGCCCATGGCCTTGGACGTGCGCACCACGTGGCCGTCGGCCGTGGACACGCCGGCGCTCTCCTGGCCGCGGTGCTGCAGGGAGTGGAGGGCCAGGGCGGCGAGCTCGCCGGCGCCGCGCACGCCGGCCAGGCCGACCACGCCGCATTCCTCACGCCAGTGACGGGCGTCGAGTCCCATGGATTCCTCCGGTCAGCGATGCAGGGCCGTGCGCCAGCCCTGCATGTGCGGGTTCACCAGCAGGCCCTCGCGGGCGCTGCGGGCTTGGGTCAACGAGGCGGCCAGGGCCTCCGCATCCGCCGTGCCGGCGGGGAAGACCAGGCGCCAGAGAACTCCCGACAGCAGCGGACCCGCCTCGCCCAGGGGGAAGGCGGCCACGTCCACGGCCACCGCGCCGGAGGCCGGCGGGCCGCCCAGCAGGTGGTCCAGCACCCCGTCCGCGGCGGTCAGGTCCGTGCGCAGCACGGCGCCCGGCCAGCCGGCGGGCAGCGTTTCGCCGCGGGCGGGCGCGGCCGCCCGGTACCACGGCGCCTCCGCCCCTTCCAGTTCGAAGTGGGCGAAGTGGTGCTTGTTCGGGTTGTAGAAGCGCCCCACGTCCAGCAGGCGCGCCACCGACTCGGGAGCCTCGGCGCCGGCCTCGTGCCAGAAGGTATGGAACTCGGCACGACGGAGGGCGGCGAGATGCTCGCCGCCGGCCAGGTGCCTGCGGGCCACCCGGGCCGCCGTCTCCGCGTGGAGGTCGACGCCCTTGTGGCCGGTCATCAAGGTACTCTGGATGATCATCCATCGCCTCCTTCGGGGCAACCCCGGATCTTCTTGAATCTCAACAGAGTTCCACCAGCCGCGCCAGCAGGGCCAGGCCCGGGCCGGGGCCCGTCAGGGCCGCGGCGTCGCCGGCGGCGCCGCGCCGGACGCCGCCCCAGGGGTGGTCCAGGTCCTCGGGGACCTGGAAGAGCCAGGCGGCCCGCTCCGGATGGGGCATCATGGCCAGCACGTTGCCGCCGGGGTTGGTCAGGGCGGCGCAGGCCTCCAGCGACCCGTTGGGGTTGCCGCGGCCGTGGTCGGCGCCGTCGGCGCCGAGATAGCGGAAGGCCAGGTAGCCCTCGGCGGCCAGGGCCGCGAACTCGGCCGGGTCCTCGTGGGTGAAGCGGCCCTCCGCATGGGCGATGGGCACCGGCACGCTGGCCGGCAGGCCGTCCAGGAAGCGGCAGCGGCTGCCCGCCACGGGCTCCAGCACCACCCAGCGGGAGAAGTAGCCGCGACGGCCGGGGATGCGGTTGGGCGCCAGGGCCACCTCGACCGTGCCCAGGCCGGAGCGGCCGGGCACAAGGCCCGCCTCCACCAGCACCTGGCAGCCGTTGCAGATGCCCAGGATGGGCTTGCCGGCGGCGGCGGCGGTCTGCAGGGCGCCCAGCAGGGGGTCCTTGGCGGCCACGGCGCCGGCGCGCACGCGGTCCTGGTACGAGAAGCCGCCGGGCACCAGGAAGCCGTCGAAGGCGGCCAGGTCCGCGGCGCTGCGGGTCCAGCGGTAGATCTCGGCGCGGCCGCCGGCGGCCTCCACGGCGCGGGCGGACTCCACCTCGCAGTTCATGCCCGGAAGCTGCAACACGGCCACGCGCGGGGCGGCGCCGGTGAGCACGGCGGGCGCGGAGCGGGGGGCGTGGTCGTCCCAGGCGCCGCGCACGGGCAGGCGCTCCGGCAGGTCGGGCAGGGTGCGGGTGGCCAGCACGCGGGTCAGGCCGTCGCGCCAGGCCAGCTCCACGTCGGCCAGGGCCACCTTGGCCACCTCGCCGCCCTGCACGTCGCGCAGGACCAGGGACGGCTCGGAGGTCACGCGGCCCAGGACGGCCCACTCCACGCCGCGCTCGGAGAGCAGGCGGCCGGCGGCTTCGGCGGCGCGGGCGTCCACCTCCAGCACGAAGCCGCCTCGCTCGCCGTAGAGGAACTCGCGGGGCGTGAGGTGGGCGCAGGCGTTGGGGATGCGCACCTGGGCGCCCAGGCGGGCGTGGCCCTCCAGGCCCAGGGCCATCTCGGCCAGGGCCACGGCCAGGCCGCCGTCGCTCACATCGTGGGCGGCGCGCACCAGGCCCTGCTCCACCAGGGAGCAGACGGCGTCGATCTCGCGGCGGGCGGCCTCGTAGTCCAGCGCCGGCAGGCGGTCCGTGCCGGCGGCCAGACCCGCCTCGCGGGCCAGGGTGGCGCCGAGGTCGGCCGTGGGGAAGCCCACCAGCAGCAGGTGGCCCGCGGCCTCCTTGAAGTGGCTGGAGCGGGCGCGGGACACGTCGGCCACGTTGGCCACGCAGGCCACGATGGGCGACGGCGCCACGGTGCGGCCCGCCGCGCTCTGGTTGTAGAAGCTCACGTTGCCCGAAACCACCGGCAGGGCCTCGCCACCGCGGGCGTGCAGGGTCAGGCCGCGGCAGGCGTCGCCCACGCCGCGCACCGCCTCGCGGAACTGGCGGAAGACCTCCGGCACCTCGGGGTTGCCGAAGTTCAGGCAATCGGTCACCGCGGCGGGACGGCCGCCCACGCAGGCCACGTTGCGGGCGGCCTCGATCACGGCGCGGGCGCCGGCCTGGTAGGCGTCGGCCTCCCCCACCAGGGGGTTGCCGTCGGCGCTCACGGCCACGCCCAGGGGCGAGCCGGGCACCGGGGCCACCACGCCGGCGTCGGCCTCGCCGGGACGCAGCACGGTGCAGCCGCGCACCTCGGGGTCGTAGTGGCGGAAGAGGTGCTCGCGCGAGGCGGCGTTCACGTGGCCCAGCAGGCGCACCCACTCGGCGGCGATCTCCGCGTCGGGGGCCTCGGCGGCCTTGGGCGCCGAGGCGGACGGCGCCTTGGCGGGCGCCTCCTCGCGGGCGTAGCTCACGCCGCAGGTGATGGTGGCGATGGGCGCCTCGGCGGCCATCCGTTCCCCATGGTGCAGGCGGTACATGCCGTCGGTGGTGACCACGCCCACCTTGCGGGCGCAGGCGCCCTCGTAGAGCGACGGCAGGGCGAAGTCCTCGTTGTAGATGCGCAGCACGTCATCGGTGAACCAGGCGGGCACGGCCAGGCCATAGCGCTCCTGGGTCTCCGAGCAGGCCACCACGCGGGCGGGGCAGTCGGGGATCTGGTGGACCAGGGCCAGGTCCACGTCGCAGCCGAAGCCGCCGGCGTCGGCCAGCTCGCTGGTCACGCAGCTCACGCCGCCGGCGCCCAGGTCCTTGAAGCCCACCTCGGCGCCGCGCTCGCGGGCGCGGGCCAGAACGGCCTGGTTGGCCACGGTCAGCACGCGTTTGAGGAAGGGGTCGGGCACCTGCACGGAGCCCTTGTTCTCCGTGGCGGCGTCGGCGTCCAGGGTGGCCGACGCGAAGGCCGCGCCGCCCATGCCGCTCCAGTCCGTGGGCTTGCCCACCATGATCAGGTCGTAGGGCTCGTCCGCGGCGCGGGCGGGCACGCGCGAGTGGGTGATGTGGTCCACCGGCACGATGCCCAGGGCCACCACGTTGACCAGGCAGTTGTCGTCGAAGCTGGGGTGGAAGTAGACGTCGCCGCCCAGGTTGGGCACGCCCAGGGCGTTGCCGTACTCCCAGATGCCGGTGACCACCTCGCGGGCGATGTCCACGCTGTGGGCGCCCTTCTCCCCCTGGGGCCAGCCGAAGCGCAGCGGATCCAGGGTGCCGATGACCTCGCCGCCCATGCAGTAGACGTCGCGCACGATGCCGCCGATGCCAGTGGCCGCGCCCTCCACGGGCATGACCTGGCTGGGGTGGTTGTGGCTCTCGTGGGCGAAGATGATGCCGTAGCGCACCCCGTCCACCGTGCCGAAGTCCACGATGCCGGCGTCCTCCACCGGCCCCACGATCACGTTGGACGCGTCGGTGGGCAGGAACTCCTTCAGGGTGGGCTTGCTGCTCTTGTAGGAGCAGTGCTCGCTCCACATGGTGTCGAAGAGGGTGAGCTCCGTGACGGTGGGGGCGCGGCCCAGGAGCTCCTGCACGCGGCGGGCCTCGTCGCAGCTCAGGGTCAGGGCGTGGGCCTTGAGGGCCCCGCGCAGGGCGGCGTCGTCCAGGGCCGACGTATCGAGCTGATCGAAACTGGAATCATGCATGTTCCGTCCATCTCCAGCGCTCAAGAATACCGTCCATGCAGACGGCAGACTTCGCAGGTACAGGGGTGCTGCCCCGTGTAGTGTCGGATCCCCACCCACACTCCGTCCCGTCGATCGATACGGCTCGAGATCGGGCCCCAGAATCGGGCCTCCCCCCGGTCGAAAAAACGTCTCACAGCATAGGCGCAGAGGTCGGCGATCTGGACCATCGTCGTAAGTTCGCTGTCGACGAACAACGGCGTTTCGATGACTCGGCGAATCGTCGTCCACTGGGTCCCGGCGGCATGGAATCTCCGCATCACTCCAGTGATCTTCCGGGCTACGGTCGGGTTGTTGTCCTGAATGATCAATCCCTGTGCCTGGGTGGCAATGGTCAGGAACGAATCGAAGCGAGAGACGACTTGTTCGAATGCGATCTCGAACGACCGGTCCGTCCCGACATGACGTTTGTCCTGCACTTCAGCGAACACCCGGGAATCTGACCAGGTCTCTACTGCGGCAGCCAGCAGGTCCAAGCACTCGAGTCGCTCGTCTCGCGTGAGATGCGTGTAAGCTGCGGAAAGCTTGTAGTTCCGTTTGGCGGATCTTATTCGACCAGGATGACTCATGCGGGCGAGATTCATCGAACGCTGTGCCGCGACGGCACGTGTTCTCTCTGAAAAACTCAAGCCCTCGAAGTCTGGAATGAAGCGCTGTTCAGGATAGTCCCTTGCCATCCAGGCGGTGTGGATTTCGACATCACCGAGGTCGAAACGCTGCTTGATGGCTTCAATCTGCTGGTCTTTTGCCTTCCAGGATGCGGCTGGCACGGAAAAGCCTAAAAGGACGAAATGATTCCCTGATGCTTTGGGATCGATGTTGCCAGATTCATCCAAGTAGCAGAGATACATCAACAACACCGCCTAAAAAAAAGCGTCTGGGCCGGAGCATAAGCTCCGTTGGAGTCGCCTACGCGTCTCCTTGCCCAGTCGCTTCGCAAGAGCGTATGCAAACGGCGTTCCAATGTCAAGCTCCCGTGGCCAGCGTGCGCTCGAAGAGGTGATCGATGTTCCGCTGATGGAAGGCGAAGTCGAAGCAGCGCTCCAGGTCCGCCGCGGGCAGGTGGTCGGCGACGAAGGCGTCGGAGCGCAGGGCGTCCAGGAACTCCACGTCCTCGTCCCACACGCGCATGGCGCAGCGCTGGACGGCGGCGTAGGAGTCCTCGCGGCTCACGCCGGCCCGCACCAGGGCCAGCAGCACCGTCTGGCTGAAGACCATGCCGCGCACGCGGCCCATGTTCTCCAGCATGCGCTCGGGGAAGACCACCAGGCCGTCGATGAGCCAGGTCATCTTGCCCAGCATGTAGTGGAGCAGGTGGCAGCCGTCGGGGAAGATGATGCGCTCGGCGCCCGAGTGGCTGATGTCGCGCTCGTGCCACAGGGCCACGTTCTCCATGGCCGTGTGGGCGTAGCCGCGCAGCACGCGCGCCATGCCGGTGATGCGTTCGCTGATGATGGGGTTCTTCTTGTGGGGCATGGCCGACGAGCCCTTCTGGCCCTTGGCGAAGGGCTCCTCCACCTCGTGCACGTCGGTGCGCTGGAGGTTGCGGATCTCCACGGCCATCTGCTCCAGCGTGGCCCCCAGAAGCGCCAACGCCGCCAGGAAGGCGGCGTGGCGGTCGCGCTGCAGGACCTGGGTGGCCACCGGGGCCGCCTGCAGGCCCAGGCGGCGCATGGCCTCCGCCTCGATCTCCGGGTCCAGGTGGACCATGGTGCCCACCGCGCCGGAGATCTGGCCGACGGTGACGTCGGCGATGGCGGCGTCGAGCCGCTTCAATCCCCGGTTCAGGGCCGCCCAGTAGACCAGGAGCTTGAGGCCGAAGGTGGTGGGCTCCGCGTGGATGCCGTGGCTGCGGCCCACCATGGGGGTGCGCTTGTGCTCCTGGGCCTTGGCCCGCACCACGTCCAGCAGGCGGACCAGGGCGGCGCGGATGACCGCGCCCGACTCCTTCATCTGCACGGCGAAGGCGGTGTCGCCCAGGTCGCTGCTGGTCATGCCCTCGTGGACGAAGCGCGACTCCGGCCCGATGTTCTCCGCCAGGTTGGTCAGGAACGCGATGACGTCGTGGTGGACGGTATCCTCGATCTCCAGGACGCGGGCCTCGTCGAAGGCGGCCTTCGCGCGGATCACGCGGGCGGCCTCCGCGGGCATCTCGCCGCGCTCGGCCCGCACCTCGCAGACCAGGACCTCGATCTCCTGCCAGATCTCCAGCTTGCGGCGGTTGGACCAGATGGCCCGCATCTCGGGGGTTTCATAACGGGAAATCACGACGCACCTCGGCGTTGGCGGCGAGTGGACGGAACCGTGCGGATTCTGGTCATTCTGCAGCCCCAGCCGTCGGGAGTGACGGAGGACGACCCGGTCCCCGGCCGCTGGACGCTTCCGGTTCAGGATCAGGAGGCGAACATAGCCCATGACGCCGGGGAAGGAAAGCCGCAATCGGCCCCGAAACCCGGCCTGGAACGGGCGCGTAGGGAGGAATCCCCCCGGGTCTTGCCACCGCGACCCGTCCGGCCGTAGATTCAGGAGCCGACGAATCGTGCATTTCGAGGAGGAACCGTCCCGATGCGCCCCCTGATCGTCCCGCTGCCCCTGGCCCTGCTGCTCACCGCCGCGCTGACGGCCCCCGCCGGCGCCGCGCGGATCCTCACCGTTCCCGTGGACTACGCCACCATCGACGAGGCCCTGGACCACGCCAGGGTGGGCGACGAGGTGGTCCTGACGTCGGGCACCTACCTGGAGACGCAGCTGCGCATGCGCCCCGGCGTGATCCTGCGCGGCGAGACCGGCGATCCGGCCGACGTGATCCTGGACGGGCAGGGCGTGGGCCCCATCCTCTTCTGCCTGGACATCGAGGAGCGCATCGGCGTGCACGGGATCACGTTCCGCAACGGTGCGGGCGCCACCGGCGGCGCCGTGGACCTGCGGCTGCGGCGCGGCATGGACATGTCGGCCTGCGTGTTCGAGGGCAACTCCTCCGCGAGCCAGGGCGGGGCCCTCTCGGTGATCCAGGTCAACGACATGGACACCGAGAACTGCATCTTCACGGACCTGGTCTTCCGCGACAACACGGCGGAGCTGGACGGCGGCGGCGCGGTGGTGGTCTTCGCGCCGGTGCTCTTCCAGAACTGCGAGTTCCTGAACAACCACTGCGGACGCGACGGCGGCGGGCTCTTCGTGCCCTCCCACAACACCGTGCTGCTGGAGTGCCTCTTCCAGGAGAACCGTGCCGACGCCGACGGCGGCGCCTTCGACGGCAACGGCCGCTGCCGCATCGAGCTCTGCACCTTCCGCGACAACCACGCCGACCAGAGCGGCGGCGCCGTGCAGATCGCCGAGAGCATCACCGACTGCGTCTTCGAGGGGAACTCCGCGGGCGGCGCGGGAGGCGCGGTGCTGCTGGCCGCCGAGTCCACGCGCTCCGAGTTCGTGGGCAACGAGGCCGGGCTGTTCGGCGGCGCCATCGCCAGCCTGAACGTGGGCCTGGACTGCCTCTTCCGCGGCAACCACGCGGCCTACGCCGGCGGCGCCGTGAGCGGCGCGCGGCAGCTCGCGCGCTGCGTCTTCGAGGACAACTCGGCGGCCCAGGGCGGGGCCCTGGAGCTGAACATCGGGCCCAACGACTTCGAGGACTGCGAGTTCCGCAACAACAGCGCCCTGCTCGAGGGCGGCGCCATATACGCCTGGGGCTACGTGGACGTGAGCACCTTCCTGCGCTGCCGCTTCACCGCCAACACCGCGCCCGCGGGGCCGGCGGGCGTGTATCCCGCCGGCCAGACCTGCCTGCTGTCCTGCAGCCTCACGGACCTGGCGGACTGGGAGGCCGAGGACCTGGCGGTGGACGACGACGAGTGCAACGTGGCCAACGAGAGCATGGGCTTCGGCCAGCTCAAGCGCGCCTACCGCTGACCGCCGCTCCGGTCGCTGTCGGGGGCCTCCTCCAGCACGATGACGCACTCCTTGCTCTCGCCCTCGCGCTCGTACGTCACCTTCAGCTCGCTGCCCACCTTGGCCTCGTAGATGATGCGGTCCACGGTGTCCTTGTCGCGCACCTCCACGCCGTCGATCTCCCGCAGCACGTCGTAGACGCGCAGGCCGGCCTTCCAGGCCGGGGCGTCCGGCGTGATCTCGCGCACCAGGAAGCCGTGGGGATCCGCCAGGTCCAGGGCCTGGGCGATGGGCGCGGTGAGCTGCTGGATGCCCATGCCCCAGTAGGGCCGGCGGTAGCGGCCGAACTCGCGCACGTCGCGGATGATCCAGCGGGCGCGTTCGATGGGCACGGCGAAGCCCAGCCCGATGCTGCCGCCGCTCTCCGTGAAGATGAAGGTGTTGATGCCGATGACCTCGCCCCAGGCGTTGATCAGCGGTCCGCCGCTGTTGCCGGGGTTGATGGCGGCGTCGGTCTGGATCATGCCCAGGAAGGTCTGGCCGTCCTGCTGCTGCTTGATGTCGCGGTTGAGGGCGCTGAGCACGCCCACGGTCACCGTGGGGCGCGTGTCCGCCAGCAGGTAGCCGAAGGGCGAGCCGATGGCGATGGCCCACTCCCCGATCTGCAGGGGCGGATCGCCCTGGTAGATGGGGGCGTAGGGCAGCGGGCCGCCGTGGCCTTCGATCTGCAGCAGCGCCAGGTCCCAGATGGCCACCTGGTCCAGGACCTTGGCCGTGGTCTGGGTGCCGTCCTGCAGGGTGACCACCAGCTCGTCGGCGTCCTCGATCACGTGCACGTTGGTCAGCACGTAGCCGTCGGGCGAGACGATGACCCCCGACCCCAGGCTGGACACGTCCTGGCGGAACTCGCGGCGCGGGAAGGTGCCCGGGAAGAAGCGCTCCCAGTACTGCATGCCGCGCGGCACCACGGCCCGGCTGTACACGCGGTGCTGCACGGCGTTGATGCTCACCACGGCCGGAGCCACGCGGCGCGTGGCCGCCACGATGGCGTTCTCGCGCTGCTCGCCGGCGGTCTCGCCGGCGGGCACCACGACCTCGCGCACCACGACGGTGTCGCGCACCGCCGCGCCCGCGTGGCGCGGGGCGCCGTTCATCTCGCGTCCGAGCCACCACGCGGCGCCCAGCAGCAGGCCGCTGAGCAGGCCGATGACGACGCCGGTCCAGGCGGGAGCCTTGGCCATGGGGGGATCCTCCTATCCCTGCAGCTTCTCCCAGTCCGCCAGGAAGGACGCCAGGCCCTTGTCCGTCAGCGGGTGGTCGATGAGCTGCTTGATGACCTTGTGGGGGATGGTGGCGATGTCGGCGCCCAGCAGGGCCGACTGCACCACGTGCTCGGGATGGCGCACGCTGGCCACGATGACCTCGGTGGGGTAGTCGTAGTTGGCGTACATCTCCATGATGTCCGCGATGAGCTGCATGCCGTCGGCGCTGATGTCGTCCAGGCGCCCCACGAACGGCGACACGTACGCCGCGCCGGCCTTGGCGCAGAGCAGGGCCTGGCTGGTGCTGAAGCACAGCGTCATGTTCACGGCGGCGCCCTCGTCGCTCAGGGCGCGGCAGGCGCGCAGGCCTTCCAGGGTGGTGGGGATCTTCACCACGATGTGCTCGCTGATCTTGGCCAGGCGCCGGCCCTCGGCGATCATGCCCGCGGCGTCCAGGGCCACCACCTCGCCGCTGACCGGGCCCTGCACCACGTCGCAGATCTCCTTGAGCAGGGCGTCGGTGTCCTTGCGGCCGGCCTGCTTCATGAGGCTGGGGTTGGTGGTCACGCCGTCCAGCACGCCCATGGCCTTGGCGTCGCGGATCTCGTCCAGGTTCGCGGTGTCGATGAAGAACTTCATGGAGCCTCCTGGGTTGGGGCGGCGTCCGCGGACGGCGCCTCGGGGTAGCCCACCTCGGCCAGGTACAATCCCTGGGGGGGGGCCATGGTTCCCGCCGCTCCGCGGTCGCAGGCGGCGATGATGTCGGGCAGGTCGTCGGGGCGGCGGACGCCGCGGCCCACCTCCACCAGGGTGCCCACCATGGTGCGCACCATGTGGTGGAGGAAGCGGTCGGCGCGGACGTGGAACACGGCGCCGCCCGCGTGGGGCAGCAGCTCGGCGCGGACCACGTGGCAGCGGTTGTCGTCCTTCCACGACGACGTCTTGCAGAAGCTCCGCCAATCATGCCGCCCCCGCAAGTGCGTGGCGGCGGCCTGCATGGCCGCCAGGTCCGGTTCTCCGTCCAGCTGCCACTCCACGCCGCGGCGGAAGAGGTCGCGCTTCCAGGCCAGACGGTACTCGTAGCGCCGCCAGAGGGCGCTGAAGCGGGCGCTGAAGCCCGGCGGCGCGGGGCGGACGCGGCGGATCTCCAGGTCGTCGGGCCCCATGCGCGGCAGGGCGCGCACCAGGCGCTCCACCTCCTCCGGGCTCAGGCCGTCCACGCTGGCGGTCTGGCCCAGGGCGTGCACGCCGGTGTCCGTGCGCCCGGCGCCCACCGGCACCACGTCGCGGCCCAGCAGGCGCGAGACCTCGGCGCCCAGCACGCCCTGCACGGTGCGCAGGCCGGGCTGGATCTGCCAGCCGTGGAAGGCGGCGCCGTCGTAGGCCAGGTCGATGCGGACGACGTCGGTCACCGGGCGGCGTTCCCGCGGAGGATGCGCTCGGCGATCTGCACCGCGTTGAGGGCCGCGCCCTTGCGCAGGTTGTCGCCGGCGCACCAGTAGGTCAGGGCGCGGGGCTCGTCCGGGTCCAGGCGCAGGCGGCCCACGGCCACCTCGTCGGCGCCGGTGACCTCCGCGGGCGTGGCGTAGGCGGCGGGGTCGGCGGCGGTGATCAGGCCGGGGGATTCCCGCAGCAGGCGCACGGCTTCGTCCCGGTCCACGGGTTCCGCGAAGACGGCGCGCACTGCGGCGCCGTGGCCGTTCCAGCTGGGCACACGCACGGCGATGCAGGTGACCGCCAGGTCCGGCAGCTCCAGGATCTTGCGCGACTCGCGGCGGACCTTGATCTCCTCCTCGAACCAGCCGTCGGGACCGACGGCGCCGATCTCCGGCACCACGTCGAAGGCCACCGCGCGGGCGAAGGGACCGGGGTCCGCCAGGCCCAGCTCCGCGTCCAGGGCGGCGGGTCGGCGGGCGTCGAGCTGATCCAGCAGCGCGCGGCGGCAGGCGCTGCCGCCGCCGCTGACGGACTGGTAGGTGGACGCGTGAAGCTCCCGCAGGCCCCAGGCCCGGTGCAGCGGCGCCAGGGGCAGCACGATCTGGATGGTGCTGCAGTTGGGGTTGGCCACCACCGCCGGCGCCGCGGGCAGGGCGTGGGCGTTGATCTCCGGCACCACCAGGGCGGTGTGCAGATCCATGCGCCAGGCCGAGGAGTTGTCCACCACCCAGCAGCCCGCGGCGGCGAAGCGGGGGGCCAGCGCGCGGCTGGCGGCGCCGCCGGCGCTGAACAGGGCGAGGTCCGCCTGGGCGGGGTCGAAGGCGGCGGCGTCCCGGACCGGCAGCTCGCGGCCGCGGAAGCGCAGGGTGGCGCCGGCGGAGCGGGCGCTGGCCAGCAGGTGCGGCGTGTCGTCCGCCCAGGGGCGGTCCGTGAGCAGGTCCAGCATGGCGCGGCCCACCAGGCCGGTGGCGCCGACGACGGCGATGCGCATGGGAATCGGTTCTCCCGCAGGGTTGGCGTGGATGGGTTCCGGCGCAGTGTAAGGCATGCCCTCCCCTTTCGCCTCCTTCGATTTCCCGCCTGACGGCCCGGCGGGCGGGTGCTAGTGTCGGCGCCACGAACCGGAGGTGGAGCCCATGTATTCCCGACGCCTGCTCAACGCCGCCGCGGCGGCGCTCCTGCTCGCCGCCCTGTCCGGCTGCGACGCCCCCCCCGACCGCGAGGCCGCCCGCCGCGCCCTTGCGCGCTGGGAGGACGCGCGCCTGGCCGACGCCGACAGCCTTGCCGCCATGATCGCGGGTCCCGACGCCCACGTGAGGCGCGACGCCCTGCGCACGGCCGGCCGCATCGGCCGCAGCGACGCGTTGCCCCTGGCCCTGGCCGCCCTGGACGACCCCAGCGACGCCGTGCGCGCCGAGGCCGCCCTGGCCCTGGGCTTCCTGGGCGATTCCGCCGGCGCGGCCCGCCTGAACGCCCTGGCCGGCGACGGCGCCGCGCGCGTGCGCCGCGCCGCCCTCTTCGCCCTGGCCCGCGTGGAGAACGACGGCGCCGCCCTCTGGACGCCCGCCCTCCAGGGCGAGCCCGCCGACGCCGCCCTGGCCTGGAACGCCCTGCGCGACCGCGCCGCCGACCTGGACAGCACCCGCCTGGCCGACGCCGTGCGCGCCGGCCTGGTGCGGCCCGAGGCCGACGTGCTCTGGCGCGTGCTGCGCTGCGCCGAGCGCGTGGACGCCCCCGCCCTGGCCGCGGACGTGGTCCCCTTCACCACCCACCGCGACGCCCGCGTGCGCCGTCACGCCTGCCGCGCCCTGGCCCGCCTGGCCCCCGCCGGCGACGCCGACGCCGTGGCCGCCGTGCTGCAGGCCCTGGACGGCGCCGACCGCTTCCGCGCCCCCGAGGCCGGCCAGATCCGCATCGAGGCCCTGCGCGCCCTGGGCGCCCTGGCCGGCCCCCTGCTGGCCGCCGCCGACACCGACCCCGCGCCGGTCACCGCGGCCCTCAACGCCGGCGCCCGCGACGCCGACGCCGGCGTGGCCTGCACCGCCCTGGCCGCCATGGCCGCCCTGGTGGCCGACCAGCCCCTGCCCGCGGCCGCCGCCGCGCGCGAGAGCCTGCTGCCCGTGTGGCGCATCCGCCTGCTGCGCACCGCCCGCACCCTGCTGGCGGTGCTGGACGACCAAGGCGAGGTGGATCCGGCGCACAGCCCCGAGCCCGCCGTGCGCGCCGCCGCGGTGCGCGCCGTCTGCGCTCTGCGCGGCCCGGGCCTCATGGACGACGACGCCCGCGACGCCGTGGTGCGCGATCCCGCGCCCCAGGTGCGCCTGGCCGCCACCGAGGCCCTGGGCGCCCACGTGCTGCCCCCCGAGCAGCTCCTGCTCTGGAGCGAGACCCTGCTGCCCCAGGCCCCCACGCGGCTGCTGCACGCCGCCCTGGAGGCCATCGACGCCGCCCGCGCCCGCTACCGCGCCGAGGG
>Ga0209607_1001726_pt1 | contig 18178 bp, 30 predicted proteins | sample AD_UKC117_MetaG_FD_184413 | JGI IMG/M metagenome (GOLD analysis project Ga0209607, IMG submission 184413) | Active sludge microbial communities of municipal wastewater-treating anaerobic digesters from Hong Kong - AD_UKC117_MetaG (SPAdes)... | ecosystem: Engineered > Bioreactor > Anaerobic >... | reverse complement strand
GGGGCAACTCAACAGAAGAAGGTTAATATTATGACTAAAAAATATACAAATTCTGAAGAATTAAAAAGAGATTTAAGAAAAGGGAAGATAAAAGAAGATAAAGATATAATTTTAGACGAGACCTTAAAAAGAGATGTTTTTTTATTAAGTATGGGAAATAGAAAAGTTTTAGAAACAATTCCAAAGATGATGGAAGTTCCAAAGTTTAGAAAAGAATTAAGAAGAATGACTTTAGATTTTTTACAATTCTATGAAAAAAAAGAATAAGAGGTTTGATAATGAAAGAAAAAATTATAAAATGGTTTAAAACACATAAACCTATATCTTGGAAAGACTCGTTAATTATACTTTTACTTATTCACTTATTTAGAGATAAATTCTTTTTTCTTTGGTTATTCTTGTGGGGGTTTGTGACTTATCCTAATAAAATTAATTATACTCCTATATTTGAAAAAGCAGGAACAAAAATAGGTGATGCCTATACAAAGGCTATGACTAAAATATTCGAATCTGGACTTAATTTAGGCGACTCGCTTTATCCTCATAATTTATGGATGGGTAACTTGATATTTTATGTTATTGCTATAATATCAGTATTTTTATTAATTATGATAATTTTCTGGATTATAAATCAATGTATGTATGATAAAAAAATAAAATGAAAGAAAGAAATATGTGGTTTATTGGGTGTTTTTGTTTAGGTTTTTCCTTAACAGGTATTTTTGGATTCTTAGATGGGACTATCTTAGCAATAGGAATTATTTGTATAATTAAAAGTTTAAAAAATAACAATAATAATCTGCTCATAATAAATTAAAAACGGATGTTTTTAATTATTGATGTTTTCAGTCGATAATAATCTTACTTTTTGGGGTGCCCCTTTTTTTCCCTTTGTCTGATCGCCATTTTCTAGGTTTTTTATCTTTTCCACGCTTACCCACATTCTTAGCATTTTTTAAACCTAATTTAGTTCTTTCTGAAATAAAATCTCTTTCCATCTCTGCAAAAGCAGATAAGATATAGAAAAAGAGCTTACCTTGAGGTGTTGTTGTATCTATGTTTTGTGTATAACAAATTATTTGAACTTTCCATTTCTCTAACTTAGTTACAACATCTATTAAATGTTTTACTGATCTTCCTAATCTGTCCAGCTTCCAAATAACAACACCATCAAACTTCTTCTTATATGCGTCATTAATCATTTCTTGAAGCCTTGGTCTTGTTGCTTTTGTTCCACTCATTACATCTTGATATATGTTATATATATCATATTCTCTTCTATTACAAAAACCGATAAGCTCATTTCTTTGATTTTCTAAGCTTTGTTTCTCAGTACTTACTCTCACATATATAGCCACTTTCATTATAAATTAACACCCCTGTTTAATTTATCTCGCCCACCAAGGCATGCTTAGGAAAACAAAAGGAATTCCTACTAATATACTCAAACAAATTATATCATTCATCTTAACCCCTCACATACATTTTTTTATTTCTTAACACAATATACGTTGCATTAACCAAACACAACACAAAACCCATTAATAAAGAAGCCAGAAAACTAGGAATTAAAAAACTTAATCCAAATCCAACAAAAACATAAATCTTTGCTCCTTTTAAAAATAGTGCTCCTGAAACAATTAAGCCTACAATAAATAAGAATAAACTTGGATTTGTTGTTAGTATTGGATTACATAATATTACCCAAACCACAGAAGCAATAATCCAAAACCTCTTATCATAAAAACCCTCTAGAGTGTCGTCTTCATGATTACAAATAAATAAATATTTAAGAATCTTATTCATCTAACAACCCCCCAAGTTCTTTTAATAGGGCGCTTACATTCTCTCCTTTTTTTGTTAACCAAATAGGATCTTTTCTACCTTTCTTCGTTATTTTAATAAAACCTTTTTTTATTAAATTATTTCTACTTCTGAAGGCAGCACTATAAGTACATCCTAATTTTTTTTGAATGTTGGAGATTATTGTTATATCCCCTGGTTTCATTTCTTTTAGTATTTCTAATTCTAGAATCCAATATTTCATTTTTGCCTCACAAAAAACATTTTTATATTTATATTTTGATTTACATATATTTAAATGTTTTGATTATTTAATTCATTAGATTTAGAAATTTAATTAAAAAAGCCCGTGTTTTTGTTAAGAATTTGGTATTTGATAAAAAAAATAAAAATATGAGCTCCTGCATAAGCAGGAGCCGGCGTTATTTATGAGACAAATAACTATCTTTCGTTAGACATGCCAGATGTTCTCATAACTACTAGAATTATTGCAATTAACGCAATGGTTATTACTGCTCCAACAATACTTGTAGTATTCGTAAGCTGGGTTGTCATATTTGTAAAGAATGTTTGTGCAGTACTATCATTCAAACTAGAAGACAGGGTAGAATATGCAAAGATAGTTATACCCATAGTGAATGTTAGTGCAATAATTGAAGAAATTACTCCAATCTGACCTTTTTTCCTTAGTTTCTTAAACATTTGGATACCTCCTAGTGTCTAACTTATTTTTTTAATTTAAAAATATAGCGTTACAAATATATTTAATTTCTCGTATATAGTTTATATAGAAATGTTACAAACCTATTTTTTTATGTATTTTGTAGTAATCATATTTGTCATAATTCCATATATGAAAAAACCCAATCCCAAAAATAAAAAATCAGTTCCATCTAGTTTTATTTCGGATTTTTGAGAAACATATATCTCTTGTCCTGGATGTAGTATTAATGGTGTGTGATAAGTTTTCAAACCTGTTGAATAATCATCAAGATAAACCACACAAGAGCTATTCTGAAAACAAGAATACCTGGAATAAATACTCATTGAGTTAAAAAAAGAATTATTTATAATAAAAAAAGTTCCTATTATAAACAACCCACAAATAAGTAAAACATCCTTATTTATTTTTGTTTTCATTCTCATATCTATACTCACAATACCTAGCAAAATCAGAAATATTGCTTAAAATATAAAGCATTTCGTTTAATTTTCTGTTCTCTCTTAACCATTTCAAATATTTTTCTTTCTCATTCATCATCTACACCTGACCTTATATTGAATGTATCTGCCAAAGCCCTTGATAACTTTGCACTACATCCTGTGGCATGTTCAATTTTTTTAGGGATATAAATTATCTTTCCATCTATCTTCTTAGTTATTTTATGCTCAGGAATCTCTTTTATTATTTGTTCTAATTCTTCTAGTTTTGCGTTCCATTGGTCGTAACTTGTTCCCATTACTTTTGATGTTGCAGTTCTTGTTTTTGCGTTTAACTTCTTTTGGAAATCCCCTTTCATCTTCTCATATTTTTTTATCAAATCATTATCTAATCCATTCATACGAAATATTATTTTTTTATATTTCATTATTTTACCTTTAATTTTTATTTTCAAATATGTATTCATGAATTTAGACAAAGTTTCCGAATAGCTTCTTTTTGTTATTTTGAAAACTCTACCCTTATCTATTTTTTTCACAAAATCTATATTAAATTGTATTAGTTTTTGTGTGTCCTTATCTATAAAATCGGAAAAAGGGCTTGTTAATATGGTTAAGAAATTCATACTCCTCATTGTTTGAAATGTCGAATTGACTGCCTGATTTAATACTGAGTACCATTGTCTTTTAGATATTCCTACTCCTGCCTCATCAAATATAATGGCTCTTCCTTTTTTTAATCTATCTCCTGTTATTTCCTTAATATAATCTGCAACAGAAAAAACAATAATTGGATCGTCAACAAAAAAAGGATCAAACTCACAAGCAATTCTTAATGCAGCATAAGACTTCCCAGAACCGGGCTCCCCCGTTATCAATATATTTAAGTTGCTGTTTTCTTTATATATTCGTTTATCTATTTCTCTAATCAACAAATGTTTTTTCCAATCAATAACTTCAGTATCATATTTGTCGTTTCTTTCTAGGTTTTCCATCTCAGACAAACTCCTCAATATATTCATATTCACAAGCAATCATATCTTTTTTAAGTAGATGTTTTATTATTATTTGTAGTTTTTTTTGTAAGAAATCTCTATATTTGGCATCAACAACTCCTGTTCTTATGTACCTGGTTATCGTTTTTTCAGACTCTTCTTCTAGTCTGGTTAATTCATTACATTCTCCCAAATATGATTCAGAAACAATTCTAAGCGTTTGTAATGATGAAATAAAATTAAGTGTGCTGTTTTGTTCTCCTAATCTGCAAGAATAAAATATACATGCCTCCAATACCTGAGAGACATAATAACCCAACCCATTTTTTATTTCTTTTGCAGTAGGATTATTTGAATAATTACCTATCTTCTTTCTTAGTGTTTTTGCCTCATACATTTTTTTGCCTCATAAAAATTAATTCTTTGATTTCATAATAAACCCAACAACCAATGAAAATATAAATATTATAAAAGTTACTCCAAGATGTTCTACTCCAAGAAGTTCTGCATTATTAAGAAGAAGTCCCATGAGTAAACTTAAGAAAGACGTAGCTGAAAGTTGAAGCCAAATAGACTCTTCCATTTCCATTTTTGAAATAAATATAAACAAAACCGCAAAAGTAGTATAATAAACTGCAATACCTACAACATTTCCTGAGTTTGTGTTTGTTGTTCTAATCGTATCCATCAATATATTTGTCAAGTTCATATAAACACCTTTATCACTACAAATAATAATGCTAGAATGGCAGTAACTATCATAACTCCGATAAGAATTGAACCTATTTCACTATCTATTTTTATATCACTATCTATTGTGCCTGTTTGTGTCAATACTCCTCCAACATACTTAGGTGCGTTTGTTAAGTAAGTTAGTGTTCCTAATACTGCGTTTTTTAGTCCTGTGATGTCAAGAATGCCTGTCTCATTTATATCTGTTACTTTGTCAAAACTCGCAGATAGGTTGTTAGTATCGGATTTAAGTTGATCATAATTTGGAAGAATGAATTTTGGGTTTGATTGATTAATTATTTCTTCGTTTTGATAATAGAAATCAAAGACAAAATTGCCTAACGCAGTTACCATTATCAATATTACAAAAACCATTACAGAGAAGAATATTAATATTTTTTCAGGGTTCATTTTGTTATCATCAAGTATCCAATTCCAAATACTACTGCAAAGATAAGGGTAACTACTGATCCCAAAGAGATTGAGAAAAACCCTAATGACAGCGATATCACGATAGAAACAACATTAAAAATAATAGGTGCAAGTAAATTCCTAAAGAATATTACACTTAGAATAGAAACAGACATAGTGACTAACCAGGATAAAAAGAATCCTGAGGATCCCATTTCCCATTCTATTCCTGAAATATATTCTACTATGTCCGAATAAACAGAGTGTTGAGTATTTGTATGTACTCTTACTTCTGCGTATAGTTTGTCAATGTAAGCCGTATTATTAACAGGACAAAGTAAAATACCTGCTGAAGCAGATAAGGAAGTGTTGCAAAGAATAGTCTTACTAGTTAGTGTTCTAGTATAAACAATTACTTCAACCTTATTAACTATTCCCGTATTATCCAAATAAGAGTATCTTGCGATTGTTTGGTTTGTTGTATTTATGAATGTGAAGTTTGAGTTTAAATTTCTGATTGTGAATGTGGATGATGGTTCTTCATAACCCTCAATATAATATAGTGGTGCTAAGTCTTCAAATTCTATAACTTGATAAGGGTTTGGTTCAGAAGCAAAAGAAGAACCCAATAGTTCATCTCTTGTGTATGTCTTGTAAAAAGAGGAATAAGGTTCTATCGGATATGCTCCTTCCCCTAAGGAGTTTGTTTTTGTAGTAGTTACTCTTACATAACTTAACTCAGAGGGTTTGTATTTATATAAGTCGATATAACCATTACTAACTGGAATTCTTGAAGAAGTTAATAACTCTCTTACAATAATATAAGAAGATTCATTGCTTAACAAATACCCATCTATTGATTCGTTAATCGAGTTTTCAATATAAACATATAGGTTTTCGAAATTATAATTGGGTTTCTCTATAAATATTCGTGTTTCTCCTGAACCAAGTGTTTTAAAAGTTTTATTTTTTGAAGCATTATAAAAAAAACTTGTTGGTCTGTCGTTGAAGATTGTTATGTTTGCAGTTGTTATATTTTCCCAAGTAGTCTCGTCGTATAAATTAAGATTAAATAATCCTGAGAATAAAGAAAAGTTCCAAGTGAATAAAGTAAAATGATTTGAGAAATTAACATATAGTGTGATGTTATGACTTCCAAAGTTTAATAAGTCGGTTAGCTCTTCAAAGGAGGAATTATAATAGGACGAATAAGACTCCGAGTCATATTTATATTTAAAATATTTATCTTCGTTTGATGAAAGATTAAAATAATAGTTTCTTGTATAGTCTGTTGTTGTGTCTTTTATAGATATGTTTATTTCGTTCTTTTCTTCTTGAGTAGGATAAGATAGATAATCATAAGAAAAGCTATCAGATGGTGTGCCTTGGTTATGTATGTGCCTGTTGTAAAGGACTAGTTTTTGTTCTTCGTAAATTGTTTCAACTTCTTCCTCTGTTAGTGATTTATTAAATATCATGACTTCGTCTATTATTCCGTTGAAAGTTAAACCAGTACTAAAACGACCTATTTTAGTTATACCCACGTTAGCAGGAAGATTAGCAGGAAATGGGGTAGATGATATAAAAGAACCATCTACAAATAAATTCAAAGATTCATTTTCAATAACTGAAACAGATATAAAATTCCATTCATTATAGGTCAAAATATTTTCGTGAATTGTATAACTAGAACCTTCTGAATCATAAACTAGAAAATTAATATATGTACCATACCTTCTAAGTGCCCAGTTATTACCTCTTCCAGATGACCTATCTTCTACTATATATTCAGGACTATTAATTGGTGCATGGGGAAATATCCAAGTTGAAACAGAAAATTCAGAAGGATTATCAAAATATTCTTGGTCAACATCAATATAAGTAGTATTACCATCAAAATTCCCAGCAGTTCCGTATTTTCCTTTTACAATGTTTTTTGTATCTAGTATCTTAGTTGGGTTTGATGTTGTGCCTTCAAAGTCCTTTCCTGATAATTGTAATACTAATCCATCTCCTATTGGGGAATAAGAATCTTTTCCTGCGTTGTAGATTTGTGTTATTTCGGATTGGGATAATGCTCTGTCGTAAATTTGAACGTTAGATATTGAACCGTTCCATATATCATATACACTTCCACCTCTTGCTCCAATCGATACGCCTCCGTCATTATGTTTGTTAAAAATTGTGTCTTCTTTTTGGCTATCTAAATACCCATCAAGATAGATATACCTTTTTCCAGCATCATTGATGCAAACAACATGTATCCATTGATTAGTCGCTAATTCAGATGAAGAATAGAGATGATTTGTAGTTATTCCATTATAAAATTGCCAATCTAATTTATTGTTTGAAATCGCTAATTGAATTTCATCATATACATTTCTTGATATTAAAGCCCGTCTTTCGTTCAAAACATTTGTGTTTATCCAAGCACTTACAGAATAGCTTTCGGTTTCTGCATCAAAATTATATGTTTCTTGAGGTAAATTAACATAATCATCAACACCATCAAACACCATAGCACCATCTTCGATGGTTACAGCACCGTTTGGGGTTCCATCGTTGAAATCATAACCTTCGTATGTTCCGTGGTTTTCTTTTGAAGATAAATCATAAGAAGTATTTCTAGATTGAGAAGTGTTTGAATAAACCTTAATATAATCTATATAATTATTTGCACCTAAAGAGGTTATGGCTAAGTTCGAGTGTGTTTCATCAACAAACAAAGAAATCGTATTACTTCCTAATAAAACGCCGTCACGATATAAGTATAAAGTATCATCTATTTTTTGAAGAGTATAATTAAACCAAACATCCTCATAAGTAGAAGTAACTTCATCTTCGTTAAGATATGTAATCAGGGTAGAAGTGTCGTTCTTTTTTCCAACAACCCTGAACCTATCAGGAGGACTAGATGAAGCAAAGTAAAGATAAAAACTTTTATTAAGATTATATTCGGCTCTATCAAAAGTTTCAGAACCAAGACCAATAGCGATATAATCTCCTTTGATTCTTGTTTCTATCTTGAAATCAGAAGTAACATAAAGAGACCTATTTAGTGTATTCCAACCTGAACCAGTTGTCTTAAGTGAACCCCCATCAATAACAAAACTTCCATATTGTGTGCTATATTCGTCAGAGAGAGAAGAAAAATTATCTTCAAAATAAGATTCAAAAGAATCACCAGGTAAAGTTTGATCAAAAGACCAATAACCCACTAAAGAATCATAGTCGATGGTTCCTGCATAATTAACAATAGTTATGTTCTGAGAAATATTTCTTATTTGTTGTTCTTGTTGTTTTAATAATGAGTCAGATAATTGGGTTTCTGAGAATACTATTGAACTATTATCTATTGAATAATTAAGTTGGAAGTATCCTCCAACAACAGAGTAATATTTATGATTAGAAATGTTAAACTTGATTTGTTCTTGATAATTATTTTCCCATGAATAAACTAAGTTAGGCACCATTAAAACTATTAAAAATAATACAAGAATCCTAAGGAGTTTGTTTGTTTTCATTTTGAAGATACGGCGTAAGTAATAGCCAATATAACAGCATCAATAATAAGCAGTAAAGGTAAGTTATTAAGAACAAATAAAGTAATAGGTATGTTTGAAACACTTGGGGAAAGAAAACTTGTTGAGAATGCACTTATTAAAAAATCCTTAACATAATAAGATATAAACGCAATCACGAATATAAATAAAATAAGAATTATTACAAAGATAGGTGACTTATTATAAGACGCAGTCAAGATCATCATACTTATTGTAAAGGCAATCCAAATAAACAAGGGTACGAAATCAATAGCTGGTTCTTCATTAGTGAATAAATCATCGACAAATTCTGAAGTTTCATTGCCAAAATTTTCATCTGTGAAGATTTCAGTAGTAGATAAATTAGAAATATAAAAAAAAGCACCAACCCCAATAATAGATACTGCTATCACACTTAGTGTGAATATTATTCCCTGGATTTGTGCTTTCTTATTTATTTTCATTTTATTTTTTTTAGTAGTTCTTTTTCTTTTTCTGCTAGAATCTCTTCTAGTAACTCAGCATAACTTAAAGGGGGGAGCCTACACATGATTCTTTCTCCCATTCTTCTTTTTATTAAGTCATCGGTTTTTTTGGTAACTCTTCTTACAACAGTTCTCATCTATACCTCCCTCTTATAACTTTGGCTACGTTTTGAATAACATCCCAAATAGACATAAACACGAATATAAATACCATTGTCCCATATAAGATCATAATATTTGTGTAAAAAGGATCAATAGAAACTCCCGGATAAATTATAATCAGAGGTTCAATTAATAGAAGAGTTCTTAATATTCCTTTCAGTATTTCATTTTTTGTGGTTAGCCATAAAAAAATAAAGATTCCTGCAATAGCTAGCCCAGCAATAGGGGCTCCAATTAGAAACCCCTGGAATACTACTTCTGTTACTTCTACCGAAGTCATAATTTAATTCTCCTATCTACGTCAGACCTATTTTTTCTATATTCATAATAAGTCTTACCTGAGTTTGATTTTCTTTTACCAGGGTGTTTTGCTTTATATTTCTTGTCCAATTTTTTATTATATTTTTTTGATTTCATTTTAGCATTAATTTGTATCTATGGGTAATGCGGGTTGTGGTGTTTTTTGTGTTCTTTCTAATCTTTCAACAAGTGCTTCCACAAGAGCAGTGTTATCTTTTGCTGTTTGTTGAACAATTTCTATATCTTTTCTCATCATTTCTTGAGACTCAGTTGAGGCTAGTTGTGCCTTATCTATAATCTGCAAAGTTGTTGATGTAAAAACAATGATTATAATAAGCATAATAAATATAAGAACGCCCGGAATAATCATTGCAAGTAAAGGATTTGGAGTCATATTTGTATGCTGGTTAATGCTTTCTAATTCGTTTACTCCGATCTCATTTTTCATTGAATCAAGAGATAATCTTTTTTTATTTTCGTCTTCATAGACTGCAATTTTTATTGGTGTGAAAACGCCATCAATATATGAACCAGGAATAAAGAAATAATTACCATCAGGTTTTATGAATTCATCCTCAGGTTTCTTATAATATTTTCCTCTTTTTAAAAGAAAGGCGATTAAAACAGAAAAAGGATTTTTAATTGTTTTTGAGCCAACAACAAAATATTCTTTTTTTGTTTGATCGTCTTGTTTCCATAACCTACAACCCCATTCAGATCTTCCTATCCCGTGTGCGTCATAGGTATGAAAATTAACATTAAATTTTTTTTTGACAGATAGTGCATATAAAAAAATAGCTAAAAAAATAAACACAATCATTGCAAAAATTCCAAGTATTAATATAATATTCATTTTATTTGCCTCATTAAATTGGTGCTCTTGTTTGATCCACAGGGCTATCTTTCAGAGAATATGTTCCTGAAGCTCTAGATGTGCCTCTTTCTTCTCCATTAATAGCTCTTCTGAAAGTCATCTCAGAAGCATGGATGCAGTATGTTTTGACAACCTTAAGTGCTGTTGCATAAGTGGTTAGACTATCATCTTTTAGCCACCTGTCTTTATTTCGGTGTACCAATTGAATCATAGTAGTTGCAAAAAGATTGACATTTTTATTAATATCTCTAGAATTATCAAATCTACTATTAAGAGTGTTTTGATTAATAACTGAACAGAAAAGCCTATATAATTCATTTGCTCCAACAGATTTGAACAAAGGTTCTATTCCTTGTTTTCTTGCCCAAATTAGATTTCCTTTTTCGTCTTCTGTTTTCTCAAATCCAGTCAATAAAGTATAAAAATCGTCTTGTAGTTGCGATAGATTTTGTTGATGAAGTAATAAGGTGCTGTTAGGTTGCAAGTAATAAGAAGGTCCAGAAACCTCTTCAGAATATGTTCTTGGTTCTTCGTTTGTGTTTGTTTTGAATTGATCGAATAAGCTCATTTTTTGCCTCACAAATACCTCTCAACAAGAGGGTTTAGTTTTTTTGTTGGTTTTGTTTTTTTTCCTCTAATACCCTGAATTAAAGGTCTTAAGGAGGGAGTATAAGTACTTTTTAGTGGGTTGTAATTAATATCAAACTTAGTTTTCTTTTTCTTTTTTTTATCTTCTCTTTTTCTGAATCTTATGTCAGGAGGTGGTGAAGGTGGTTTTTTCTCTTTTTTTGGTTTACCAGATATACCGAAATCATCAAATAAATCTTTCTTTGGTTTTTGTATTCTACGATAATAAATATCTTCTACTTGCAAGTTTTTTTCTTTTGGAGGAACGGGTTTAATGATATCTGTTATTTTATCATCTATTTTTGGTTTTGATATTTCTTTAATAGTTTTGTTAATTTGTTTTTGTGCTTGATTAACTTGGGGGGAGGTAATATTTATTTGTTTTTGTCGTTGTCTTGATGAAATATAAAAACTAACTTCAGGACTTATTTTTTTTCTAGTGGAAGCAAAGGGGTCTATTTCTTCCTTTAGAATATTTTTTGATGCTTTTAATTTTGGTTCGGGGATTATTGTTTCCTTAGGAATGTTTGTTTTTATTTCTACTTTTGGTGTTTGAAAAATAAGTGAACTAACAGGATCAGTTGAAAAAACAGGTAGGTTTGGCTTGGATATTTTAATTTCTTTCTCAGGGAGTTTTGTTTCTTCTTCAATTCTCAAAAACTTTTTTTCATATGTTTGTCTTTCAAATGGCGTGAATCTCGTAGTAATTCTTTGTGAAGACATGGCACTATCAGGGGTAACTGATAATTTTTTTTGGGAGATTTCAATCTCTTTATTTATTAATTTGAGTGAAGCTTCTACGTTATCTGAATCGCCTAACTTGAATTTAGGTTGTGTTCTTTGAAATAAAGTAATATCTGAAATCTTTTCTACATCTTCTTTTCCTGATTGAATATCTATTGTTGTTTTCTTAACATCAATACCCTTAGATACATCTACCTTGCTTTTTTCAAATTGAACAACATTAATTGTAGATAGAACATCATCTCGTGAAGTTATTGCTTTTAGTTCATCTCCTTTGAATTTTGTTCTCTGAACATTAACAGGGGAGGTTTTTGCTATTGTTTGATCAATGTTCTGTGTTAGTTTTGATATTTCTTTGACTTTTGGTTCGGGGATTATTATATTAATTATTTCGTCTTTTTGTACGATTAATTTTCCTTTGCTAGAAAATAATTTTGTTTTTAGTTGTGCAGAGCCATATTCATCAGGCAATAATTTCTGAGTTTCGACAAAAGAATCTCCATAGGTTCTTACTCCCGTTATTTCTTTTGGTTTTATGTCATAAACAAGAGTATCTTTTCCAATATTATAAGATTTTATTTTATATTCTGATTTGTAAAAAGGATCTTCATATTTTGCTTCGATTGTTTTTATTTTTTCAGGTTTTGGTGGTTGTGATAAGCCTTCTCCAAAAGATTTAAAAGCTTGATAAGTTCTTATAGCAGATAATCCTTTTTTTGATATTTCTTTTTCATTTTTTGAAGAAGCAAGGTCATTAACAACACCACCACCATATAGTATTTTGAATGCTTGTTTAGATGATTTTCTAGAAAGTTTTTCACCCATTCCAGTTTTTAGTTCTGTTGCTCTTACAATTCCTCCTACTTTTCCTGTTTGTGTTACTTTCGTTGTTACTTTTCCTAATTCAAGAGAAGCCTTTGATACTGGACCTTTTCCGCTAATATCTGCAACACTTAGAACTGCTCCAGCAGTATAACCAAAAGTTCTTAAGAAATCTTGTTCAGATTGTATTCTAGAAGAATCCGCAAGGGTATAACCCCCAACAAATGCGCCAATAGGACTTTCAGAAATCTTTCCTCTTGTTATTGCACCTTTTGGAGCCTCAGTAACATATCTAGGTTCTTCTTCTGTTGGTAAGAAAACTCCTTTTTTTGTGACAATATCATCCTCAGGTTTCTTCCAAACTCTTTGTTTTATTGCTTCTCTTTCTCTTTCACTTCCGCTTCTTATGTTTTTTTCGAAAGTAGGAGTAGTTCCTTCTATTTTTGGAGGGGGAGGGGTAGGAATTTTTGGGGGAATTATATAAGGTATTCTTTTAGTTTCTTGGGAAGAAATAGGGGCATTGACAGGTGCTTTTGGTTTTTCTTCAAAAGAGGGAGGGGAAGTTGTCTCTTTTGTATCCTTTTTTGTTTTGGTGGTTCTAGAAATAGTGAAATATGGCTTTTTTGGATACATTGTCGATTGTTTCCCCTCTGAGCTTGGGGGCTCTGCTTTAAAATATGGTTTATCTTCATACATAGTTGATTGTCTTTTTTCTGCCTCTTTTGGAGGCACTTGATAATAATTTTTTTCAAATCTTGAAGACATACCATTAGCCATATATTTATTTTTTATTTTTTATATATATAAACTTTTCGATTAAATAACCCCTCTTAGTTTGAGTTTTTTTCTAAAATATTCGGATCTTAAGGGAGGTATTTTTGAGAAATTATAAGAAATAATAACAATAGCTCGATAATTCTCTGCGAAATCTTCATATATGTTAGTATTTGCATAGTTCGAAATCATATTATTCTCTTTTTTGATAATTTCTTGATATTCTTTGAAATCATTATAAAAAAAATATTCATCTTGAATATAATGACCCACCTCATGAACACAAGTAGAAAGAACTCTTTGGGGTGCTTGATTGCAAAAAATCTCTATTTTGTTATTTGTGAAATTATACAAACCATTATAATTATTCGGATTTTTTTGTTTTGATAGCATAAGTTCAGATAAATTATATCTTAACGAATCTATGATGTTTTGTTGGTTTTCTATTTTCTGGTTTAGTCTTGCTATTTCTTTTTCGTCGGAATTATTAATAAATATTACTTTTGTTATGTTCGGTTCTTGTTTGGTTTGATTAATATTAAGATCAGGTTTGAGGTTTTGAAAACAGAAAAATAAAACAATTAAAATAAGAACATACATAATAAAAACATTTCTCATTTCCCACCATTCCAAATATACATACCTTTCTCATCAATACTCAGGATCTTACGATCATATAACAATGCACTAATTACAGGATTATATATCTCTGATCTTTTTGATCCTATATAATATATAATAAGATCACGAGGCATAGGGTCAGTGGGTTTTGCCCTATGAATATTCGTCAGAAAGTTAGCTAAATAAGGTTTGAATTGATCGATCATAATCTCCCCTCCTGGATTTCTTTCTGAACCAGAATAAGCCCGTGTCTGATTAATTCAGATTTTGATGTAAAAATGGTCTTTTCTAGTAATTCGTTAAGATAATCATCAGTATCTTTTTTGACTTTAATAAATACAAAGTCTTTATTTTTAGTTTTCATAGGTTTACTTTTTGTTATACCTATTTATATTTTTTTATATATTAAAAACTATATTCTACATCACAATGGTTTACTACAAACATTATGTTATAAACTATATACTACAGCACTCTAATACACCACACCACACACCACCACGCACCACACCACCACACAAACACACAAAACATAAAAATGTATGTATGTATGTTTTGATTTATAAAGATATATAGTATAGTATAATGGTTGTAGAATATAGATTAATGTTTTTTATTCGAGTACCTCAAAAACACAAAAATTAACGAAAAAGCGATATTTTTTTATTTTTTTAATAAAAAAAATATGTGTGGTGTGGTGCGTGGTGGTGTGGTGTGGTGCGTGGTGTGTGGCGTATTAGAGTGCTGTAGTATATATATTGTAGCACAATGGTTCTATTTTGAAGTTAAAAATATTGTGTATTTTTACACAAAAACGAAACATTTATATATTAGTATTGATATTAATGTTTTTGGTGGTTTTAAAATGAATTATGAAAAAATGAAACAAGAATTAAAAAATAAAATAAAAAAAGGGGTTGCAGTCGCTGAAGACTTCGAAAAAATTATAAAAATCTTTGGTTTAACCTCAGAAATTATCAAATTAATTTCTGAATATTATTGTGATATTTCAGAATTAACATTATCAAAAAAGAAAATATTGGATATATTAGTTGAGAATGGATACAAATATGTTTCCGATTCCAAAGTTATCGATACTTTGACACTCGAAACGAGCACCATTCAAGATGCTTTCTTTGAAGCAATTACGGATGACCGGGAGTTTTATTAGGGGTTATAAAATGAAAATAAATATAAGATCAAAAGAAGCAGATTTCATTCGTATGAATGGAATCTTATCACTTTTCTATGTTTTTGAACATAGGGAGTCAAAAAATGAGAATTAAAATAAAATACAAAATAATAAACAAAAAAACCAAAAAAAGTAAAATAAAAGAAAATATTGTTGATGTTAGCAATATTAATAATGAAATTAAAAAAATAAATACTGAAGATAGATTCTTCAGATATTCTTATGTGTCTCATAGGTGTTTATTATGATTCACATTCAAAAGAAATCCAATTATGAAATAAGGATTTCAAATAAAAAAACAAGAGAAAGCAAAGCAATTTCTCTTTATGCTAGTGATAATGAATCTCTGGAATCAATATATAAGAAATTAACAAAGTTGATCTCAGAAAATCAAAAATGAAAAAAATAAAATGTGATTGTGGTCAAATTAACAAAGTTTCTAAGGGCTACAATTTCTTATACTGCTCAAAGTGTGGTAAAAAACTCTTTGATTATAGAAATCAATTTTAGGTGGTTTAAATGATTGATGAATTTTTAAATTCAAAAGAACAAGTATATGATACAATGGTTGATATAACTATTGATCTATTAACAAAAAAACAAGATCTTTTTCTAGATTTTTTATGTAAAGATGTTTCTCTTAATTTAATTTCTAGAAAATATTTGCATGAAATTATGCCTGTGTGTGAAGCTATGTATGACACAAACAAAGGTTATTATATGGCTATTTCAGAACACAACCGATTAATAATGGATAAAATATTCAGGGCGAATTATTGTAGTAAAGAATATCCTGTTTGTTATGAGTGTGATTGAATGAAAAAAATTAGAGACATAATTAAAGAAAATTTAGGCTTGTTTAACGATACTTATTTTAATCCCTTAGAGGATTTTGTATATAATGAAGATGAATTAAAAAGTGCCTGGGAACATGGTTTCGCAGGTAAATCTTTTGAAGAATTTTTGGAGAGAATCAAAAATGAAAAATAATATTATTAAAAAACAAACTTACATATATGGTTCAAAATATGATGATGCCTTTGGGTATAACATTCCGATGATTAAGCTTAGATATTATATATATCTCGAAGATTTAAAAGATTTAATCCTTAAATTAGATTTTGATGGAGCAATTTCTACAAGAGAATTATTAAAAAAGCTTGGATATGATGATTCGTGAAACCTGAAATAAAAGCATATATTGATTACAAACTTCTTTTTTTTTCTTTTATTAATGGAAACGATATTCGAAAAGAGTTTGATATTAATGATTTGATATATATTGATGATATCTTCGAAGAATATCAAACCTTTAATAAGTTTGTTTCTCGTTCTTGCCTTCCTATTGAAGAAAAAAAGAAAATAACAGGAATGGGTTATTTTGACATATTCTTGAAATCAAAAAAATAAATCATCCTACTTTATCCTACTTTATCCTACCTTTATCCTACTTTATCCTACTTTTCATCTTACTATATTAATTAACAATAATGTTAATTTTTTGAAGTAGTATATCTATTTGATTTTATTGATTATTTCTAGCGATTAACAAAAACCAAAAAATTTATATATTAGAATACACCTTTTTTATCTATGAGACAAAATAACTCTGATGATTTTTTAAATGAAGACATATATATTACTGAAAGTGATATTGAGGATCTAATATATAAAATGAAGAATCCTCCTACTCGTGTAAGAAACTTATATGTTGACTTTTTTAGAAAGAATAACTCACTTAATAAGTTATTTGAGGATATTATTAAAAATCCTTATACTTCTTCGCCAGGGTTTATGAATCGAATATTTTATTTAGATAAATTTAAACCATATAAAAACCTCTATAAGTCCTATTTAAAAAAATATCATATTAACTCAGGGAAAACGTATAGTCAAAAAACAATAGCAAAATATAGAACATATTTTATGAAAAAAAATCCTAAGCTTTTTTTATTCTTCTCTCTATATGAAGACACACTTATTACCTTTGAAAATCTTATAAAACTTCAACCCTGGTGTTTTCACGAAGACGCAAGAACAAATGAATATGGGGTTGTTGCAGGAGATTTATGTTTTAAGATATCAAAAAGAGTTCATGATTATTTCTATTGGTATTCTCAAACTCAAAAAATATCAAAATTTGAATTTTTATTTATGGACTTGACTGAGAAAACTTTTTTTGAAGAAGCAAATAAAATAACTAAAAAATTTAGAATAAAAAAACTTAAACAACCCTGTTTAAAAAACACTTTTCTAAAAAAATTAATTCTCGAAAACTCTCCTAATATATTATTACTAGATTTTTCTGATGTTCGAAAATATATACGTGCTTTCAGCGTGTATAATCGTGAAAAAACAAAACTAATAAAGAAAAAATTATTAAGCTAAATTAGGCTTAATCTATGTTATATCCAATAAAAAACTAAACTACGAGGTTGATAAAAATGGAAAGTGAAAATCCAAACAATATAAAATGTGATAAGTGTGGTGCAACGAGATTGATGGCTGTTTATGTTCAAGGCAGAGACACCCATAATTTTGATTATGATGGAATATCTTATGAAGGATACTCTAAAGAAGGAACAGGATTATATGGAAATTATGGCGATGCTTTGGATTTTCAGTTATGTATGCAATGCGGAAAAGTTCAAGGAAACTTTCCTAAAGAAGATGAAGATATAAAAAAAGCATTGCAGGAGGAAGAGTAGTTTAGTTTTTTACTACGCTACGCTTGATATAATACATGTTAACAGGCTACGTTTTACTTCGCCAAAATTTCAGCGAAGCTGAAACTTCTGTTAACTTCATATTAAGTGAAATTTAAATCAGGTGATAAATATGGAATTAGGATTAAAAGATAAAAATGGAGCCCCAATCAAAATAGGAGACAAAGTTTTTTTTGAAAATGTTTTTGATAGTGGAGAATATGGTTA
>Ga0209607_1001725_pt1 | contig 18182 bp, 18 predicted proteins | sample AD_UKC117_MetaG_FD_184413 | JGI IMG/M metagenome (GOLD analysis project Ga0209607, IMG submission 184413) | Active sludge microbial communities of municipal wastewater-treating anaerobic digesters from Hong Kong - AD_UKC117_MetaG (SPAdes)... | ecosystem: Engineered > Bioreactor > Anaerobic >... | reverse complement strand
ACAACGATTTGGCCTCTATCGGCATCCTGGCCACCGTGCGCGACGTGCTGCGCGCACCCCACATCGGCGTGCAAATGCTGGTAGAACTGCACCGGCGTGTCCGCTTTCATGAATTGGCCGCCACCGAACCTTACCTGGTGGGCGTCTACAGCGAGTTGGACGTCCTGCCCGACACCGAAGACCCCGACCTGATCAACCGGGCCATCGCCTACCTGGAGCAATACGCCGACGCCCTGGGCGAAGCCAACCAGCAGGTTATGCGCGTCACCCGCAACAAAGAATCGGCCGGCGACCTGGCCGACTACATCGCCGGGCTTATCAACCTGCCATTTGAAATTGAGCTGGAGCTGCTGCTTAGCCTGGACGGCGGGGAGCGGCTGCAAATTGTGACGGAATACCTGGAACAAGAGGTACGCATCACCGAAATTCGTCGCAAAATTCAGCAAGACGCGCGCACCAGCACCGACAAAGCGCAGCGAGAATATGTGCTGCGCGAACAAATGCGCGCCATCCGCAAGGAGTTGGGCGAGGAAGGCGAAGACCTCATCGACCAACTGCGCCAGCAAATCGAGGCTGCCGGCATGCCGGAACCAGTCGCCGAACGCGCCCAGAAAGAATTGCAGCGTCTGGAATATCAGGGCCAGCAGTCGGCCGAAGCCAGCGTTATCCGCACTTACCTGGAATGGCTCATCGAGCTTCCCTGGAGCAAATCTTCGGAAGACAACCTGGACATTCAGCACGTGCGCGAGGTGTTGGACGCCGACCATTACGGCCTGGACGACGTGAAAGAGCGCATTGTGGAATATGTGGCCGTGCGCAAATTAGCCGGCGCGGAGATGCGCGGGGCGATCATCAACCTGAACGGCCCGCCCGGCGTGGGCAAAACTTCGATTGCCACCTCGGTGGCGCGGGCGATGGGGCGTGAGATGGTGCGCATTAGCCTGGGCGGGGTGCGCGACGAGGCCGAGATTCGCGGTCACCGGCGCACGTACATTGGCGCTTTGCCGGGGCGGATTATTCGCGCCCTGCGCGACGCCGGCACGCGCAATCCGGTGATCGTGCTGGACGAAATCGACAAAGTAGGCGCTGACTGGCGCGGCGATCCTTCATCGGCGCTGCTGGAGGTGCTGGACCCGGAGCAAAATCACAGCTTCACCGACCATTATCTGGAAGTACCGTTTGATTTGAGCCAGGCGATTTTTATTACGACGTCTAACCAGTTGAATACCATTCCTGCGCCGCTGTTTGACCGCATGGAGAGTATCCACATGCCGGGCTACATCGAAGAAGAAAAAATGGCTATCGCCCAAGGCTATCTTTTGAAGAAGCAGTTGACCGGGCATGGCATTCATGACATTGAGATCACATTTACGGATGAGGCGCTGCAAAAAATTATCCGCCACCACACCCGGGAAGCGGGTGTGCGGCAGTTGGAGCGCAAAATTGGCGCGGTGGTGCGTAAGCTGGCGGTGAAAATTGCCAGCGGCGAGCCGGGACCGTTTCGGGTAACGGCCGTTGACGTCGCCGAATACCTGGGGCCAGACAAATTTCACTACGGCACGGCCGAAGAGCAAGACGAAGTGGGCGTGGTCACCGGGTTGGCGGTCAACGCCTTTGGCGGCGATACCCTGGCTATCGAAGTGAGCCTGAGCGAAGGCAACGGCCGTATCACCATGACCGGCTCGTTGGGCGACGTGATGCGCGAATCGGCCCAGGCCGCCCTGACCTATGCGCGGGCCAACGCCCGCAGCCTGGGCCTGGAACCCGCCATCTTCGACCAGGTGAACCTGCATATCCACGTGCCGGAAGGGGCCGTGCCCAAGGATGGGCCAAGCGCCGGCATCGGCATGGCCACGGCCATCATCTCCGCCTTTACCCGGCGGCCGGTGCGCCGTGACGTGGCCATGACCGGCGAGGTGACGCTGCGCGGCAAGGTGCTGGCCATTGGCGGCCTGAAAGAGAAGACCATCGCTGCCCATCGCGCCGGCATCCACACCGTGCTGCTGCCCAAGGACAACGCCAAGGACATCCCCGACCTGCCGGAGCGGGTACGCGAAGATTTGACGCTGGTCCCGGTGGGCCACCTGGACCAGGTGCTGCAAATTGCCTTGTTAGAGAGCAAGGAGCCGCCGTTCCGGGTCGAGTCCCGAGATGGGAATGGGGAATTATCGGTCCCGCCGATCAACGGCAATGGGGGCTTGAAAGAGCGAGGCGTACACGCGGCCGGGGAATAGAGACGGCCGTTGATGATTCCTGCGTGCGGCGTGCGGCGTGAATAAAAATTTTCACGCCGCACGCCGCACGTTTTTTGATCTCAGAAACCAGTTCGTCAGCGCCAGAAACCAGTTCGTCGCCGCCAGAAGCCATTTCTGCGGACCGGAAATGAAGTCGTCGCTGAATTTTGGGGTTTGGGAACGCTTTAGCGGGGATGCACCTGGATGATCCAGCAGATACGGCCGTCATCCAGCCAATCCACCTGCCACGCGCCCGCGCCAAAGGTGCGCCGCGCGCCGCGCAGCAGCATCTGCAGCCGTTGGGCAAATAGGGGCAGGTCGGCAGCGGGGCGGGCAAAGCGGCGCAGCGGCGGCATGTCCAACGTGGTCCCGTCGGCGATGGTGATGGCGTCCGGGGCGGCGGGAGCGATAACGGCCGTGCCCGCCGCTTCCGCCGCTACCATCTCCATCACCAACACGTCCCGCCGCAGCCCGGCCGCCGCGGGCGCGCTGGACCAGACGCGGCAAAGCCCCTGGGCCAATTGCGCCGGGTCGGTCAGGTGGATGGCGCGCTGCGGCGCGTAGAGCGGATCCCCCGGCTGCGCTGCGCCGTCGGCCACAAAGGCGGCGCGGACGATGGCCGGCGCGTCCAGGCGGGGGAAGCGGATGCTTTCGTACAGGGTTTCGTGCAGCCAGGCGTCGTCGACGGCCGTTACCAGCCCAGCCTGCACGTCAATGACTCCCTCAGCGGCCAGCAGATCAAACAGTTCGTGCAGCAGGATGGCTCCCGGCGGCACAGGCAGCCCGGCCTGGGCGGCTTTGTCCAGCAGGCGCGCTTTGTCGCCCACGGGCCATTTGCGCGCCCGGTTGGCGCCCAGCCAGAGGAAGGGGGTTTTGGCCATCGCGCTTGGCTCAGGATTTGCCTAACAGATCGCGCACGGCCGTTTCGGCGTCTGGGTAGTGGAAAGTAAAGCCCAGCTCTTGCAGGCGTTGGGGGATGGCGCGACGGCCGTCCAGCACCACGTCGGCCACTTCGCCCAGCAGCAGGCGCATGGCAAACGCCGGTACCGGAATGATGGACGGCCGTCCCATCACGCGGCCGAGCACCTTGGCCAGCCCCTTGTTGGTGATGGGTTCTGGGGCGCACAAATTATACGCGCCTGCCGCCGTCTCCTGTTCTAGCAAAAAGCGGATGGCCCGCACTTCGTCTTCCAGGTGGATCCAGGACAGCCACTGACGGCCGTTGCCCAACGGCCCGCCGACAAAAAACTTGAAGGGCAGCGCCAGGGTTTGAAAAGAACTGCCTTCACGGGCAAACACTACCCCGCTGCGAATGACCACCTGCCGCACGCCCTCGGCGATAACGGGCGCGGTGGACGCTTCCCAATCAATGGTCACGTTGGCCAAAAAGCCATCTTTTTCCGGCGGCGACGCTTCAGTCACAACTTGATCCGCCAAAGCGCCATAATAATCCACGCCCGACGATTGGATGACCAGCCGCGGTTTTTGTTTGGCCGCGCGCACGGCTTCCACCACCGCCTGACCCGCATCGAGGCGGCTTTGCAAAATCTTCTGCTTGCGTTCGGCGGTCCAACGAGAGGGCAGCAGCCCGCTGCCGGCCAGGTTTTCCCCGGCCAGGTTGACGATGGCGTCGACGCCGTCGGCCAGGTGTCCCCAGGAAACGGCCGTTTTGCCATCCCACTTCTCCGCCCGCACACCTGGCGGCAAGGTATGCCGGTCCGGATTCCGGCTCAAAACAATCACTTCATGCCCGTCTTTGGCCAGACTCTCGGCCAGGGCGCTGCCAATCAAACCGGTTCCGCCGGTAATTATTACACGCATAACGGCTCCTACTCCTATAAGATGAGTTGACGTCTACAACAGGTTCTGGGCCTCAATTAACCTGATCCAGCCAATCGATAAGGGGTTGCCCCGTATTATCCAGATGCGCTTTGGCCGCCCGGCGGTAAGCCGCCATATAAGGCCGCATCGCTTCTTCCGGCATGCGGTAGTGAAAATTCACCAGGAGGCCATGCAGCCATGCCAGATTTTGATCCAGCAAGGCCATGTCGCCCAGGCTCAGGGCAGCCTGGATATTGTCGCCCAGATCGCGGTTGGCGTTTTTCAGGTAACGGATGGGGATGTCCACGTCGGCCAGCTCGGCCAAGACCTGGGCCTCAATGGCGGTGCGATGTGCAATGAAGTGGTTGAGCGCCGCTTCATAAGCGGGTGATGCAGGCGGCGTTTGTGGTTCGACTTGCATGCCGGCCATCAGGCGCTCCACCACCTGCGGCACGGCGCTAAGGTCGTTGCCCAGGTAATGCGCCGGAATATGGGAAACGGTGTCTTCAATGACGGTGAACACGCCGCCGCCGTAGGCCATGGGGGTATGGGTTTCGTGGGCCAGCGCGGCGATGTGCGGCAGTTTGCCGGCCGTGTTGAGGGTTTGGGCGGTGATAATTAGAAGCTGGGGGCGGATGTCGGCCAGGGTGGCTGTCAGGCGGTCGGGCGGCACGTCTGCGCCCAGGTAAATGACGTCCCAGCCGCGGTGGCGCAGCAGGAGGGTTACCATGAGGGCACTAAAGGTGTGTTGTTCTTCTGGGGCACAGGCGACGACGATACGGCCGTTTTTATTCGGCGGCGGCGCGGCGTTGAGCAACGTTTCTAGCTGGCGGATGGCCAGCGCCGACGCGAAATGTTCTTGCTGCACCGTGATGCGCCCTTCATACCAGCCCACGCCAATTTCCGCCAGGGATTTTTGCAGCAGCTTAAAACACACCGTTTCCATCGGGAACAGGGCAAACGCTTGTGCCATAATTTGTCGGGCGCGCTGCTCATCAAATGCCAGGCAGGCTTCAATCCAGGCTGCCCGCAGCTGGTCGATCGAGTCACCTTCGACAATAAAGGAAGCGGGTTCTTCTTCATTCAGCCCATATACTTCAACCGGCGAATCGCCTTCCGCCTCTAACTGCCGCCACAAATCCACGGCCCGGCTAATGGTCAGACCTTCATCCTGGCGCGCCTGAAGCCATTTGAGCATATCGATGTCATACTGCGAATAGAGTCGGTGCCGGCCGGGTGTGCGTTCCGGCTGGGGCAAACCATACCGGCGCTCCCAGGCGCGCAGCGTGTCCGGCTTGATGCCGGTTTCTTGCACGACGGCCTTCAAATTAAAGGTGGGGGTTTTGTTTGCGTCTGTCAAAATAACCTCGATTTTTAATGGCCCAGGCCAAAAAATTGTCTGCTCATTCTAACACAATTGTATAGGTTTTGTCCACATTTCTTAGCAAATAGGCCGGCTGGCGGCGCAGCAAGCCCTGTCTCCCGTCGCCGCAAAAAATTCATCGTTGCAAAAATAGAACATGCGTGCTAAAATTCAGTGGAGACAGGCTGGGAAGGTAAACAAAATCTTTTGGCTGCTGTTCTCCCGGTCCGCAAAAGGAGTTGGCCATGACCCGATTGATATTCTCTGGCGCCGCAGGATTGTACATCCCGTCCCCGCATGTATTGCGCTTTTTAGAGCGGCAGATTGATTTTGTCGCTTATGAGGTGGTTGGCTTTGGCCAGGATTTGCTCTTGCTGGATTATCGTGAAAGCCAGCAGGGGCAGGCAGGGCGACCGGGCACGGCCGTTGCCGCGCTGGCTGCGGATTTTGCCCGGCCGTCTCACCTGGAAATCTGGGAATTTGGCCCGGCGCATATGCAAATCGAGCTGTACGATACCATCCAGGGTCAGGTCCCCTGGCAATTGTCGCTGACGCCCAGCAATGGCAAAGTGCGCCCCAATCATCGCGCATTTTACCAGCGGCTGCCGACGGTTTCGCCGGATGGCGGCGGGGCGGTGATCACGCTGGAACGCCAGCGGCGCAGCACGGCCGTTTCCCCCGCTGCCAGCAGTCTGAATTTCCAGGCCGCGCCCCAACCGGCTGTCTGAGTGTTAGCGCGGCCAAGCGCCTTCCAGGCGCAGCAGCCACGCTTTGGTTTCCAGACCGCCCGGGCCGCCATAGCCGTGCAGCTTGCCATCGCGGCCCAGCAGGCGATGGCAGGGAATGATAACCGGCATGGGATTGGTGGCATTGGCGCGGCCTACGGCCCGCATGGCCTGCGGCCGTCCAATTTCGGCGGCGATGTCGGCGTATGTCCGGGTCTGGCCGTAGGGAATGGTGTAGACGGCGCGTAAGGCTGCCTGCTGAAACGGCGTCAGCACCGACCAGTCTATGGGAGTGGTAAAGTCGCGCCGTCGGCCCTGAAAGTAGTCGTCGAGCTGATCTAAAACGGCCGTTACCCGATCCCCGTCATACACCGGCGGCCGCCCGGTCAGCTTTTCCACCTCGTTGGTAATTTTCTCTCGCTCTGCCCACAAACTGACTGCCACCAGCCCGTTTGCCGAAACGGCCGCCCACACGGCCCCAAAACGATCATGCGGCCGTGCGCCAATCCAGGTCATTTCCGCGTGCATCGTTCCTCCATCAGCCGCGACGCGTCAGGTGGTAGGCGGCGATGGCAAAGGCGGAGGCGACGTTGAGCGATTCTTTGACGCCTTGCATGGGGATGTAAAGCACCTTGTCGCATAGAGCCAGAATACCGGGATCAACCCCGGCAATCTCGTTGCCCACAATCAAGAGAACGGGCCTGCCGGATGGCACGGCCGTTTCCAACAAAGGTTCCGCGTCCGGTGCGCCCTCCAAAGCCCATAGGACAAAACCGCGCCGCTGCAGGGCAACGGCCGTGTCCAGCCCGTTGTTATACCGCGTCCAGCCGACGGCCTGCTCTGCGCCCAGGGCCGTCTTGGCCACTTTGGGATGGTTTGGCGGCGGCGTGATGCCGCAGACGTGGAGGTGGCGCAGCCCGGCGCCGTCCGCCGTGCGCAGCATGGAACCGACGTTGTAGATGCTGCGGATGTTGTCCAGCAGCGCTTCCACCGGCGGCGGCGCGGCGGGCCAGGGCGGCGGCGCCGCGCTGCGATACTGGCCCGCCAGGGTCGTCGCGCCGCCGCAGACCGGGCAAGTTTCACCGGACACCCGCGGATCGATTAGCGGAAAGCGGAAGCGGCAGGCGGGATTGGCGCACTGGCGCAGTTGGAATGGGGCAGGGGACATGGGGCGGCGAATCCGTTACTTCTGCACCTGATCGTAGAAGTAAGCGCCGGGGAAATCGGGAGCGACTTCTTTCTTTTTGCCGCTCCAGGAGTCGATGGTGAGGCGGAAAACGGCCGTGCGCTTCAATTCCTCAGGGATGGGCGGGCGGTAGTTTTCGCCCGGCGTCAGATGTGGCGCGTACTTATCCAGCAGCAATTGCAGGCCGTGAATGGCTTCCGTTTCGTCGGTGACGATGACGGCCGTGCCAAACACCACCACGCTGGCATACTCCACGCTAAACTCCAGGGCCACGTCGGCCGGCAGCAGCCGCCCCATTTCCGTGACGGTGAAGCAGAAACGGCCGTCGTCGGCAACGTTGGCTTGCGTGCGGCCTAATCGGGCCGTGTGCATGTAAATGACCTGCGCCGCCTCGTCGTAGACGAACAAATTGCTGTTCAAAAATGGCTGATCGTCGTGGACGGTGGCCAGATAGCCTATCGGGGCGCGGTGCAGCAAGGCGCGCAGCCAGGCCTCATCGGTAACCGCCCGGTCCTGGCGGCGTACGTAATTGGCGGGCAGTGAACTGTAATCTTTAGCCATAATTCCTCGTTGAGCGGAAAGTTTGGGCTAGATTATGAGCATTTTCCGGTAAGACGCAACCGGTCACCGGCGGCCTCAAAGCCATTGGCGCAAAGCGGCTTTCAATTTTTCTGGTTATAATGGACGCTGATGGGCTGTGTGCACATCACGCCTCGTCCGGCGACGGCCGGATCAGGGCGATGGCCGGTTAGAATATCAACTTGGTAGGAGATAAAATCATGAACCCAGACGAAACATTGCGCCAGCAATTGGTCAATTTATTGCTCAAGCGGCAGGCCCACATGCTGTTTGAGGATGCGGTGGCTGATTTCCCGCCCCAGCATATCAACGGCCGTCCCCCCGGCGTCGAGTATACGTTCTGGCATCTGCTGGAACATCTGCGCATCTGCCAATACGATATTTTGGACTACATTCGAAATCCGCACTATGAGGCGCCCAACTTCCCCGATGATCTATGGCCGTCCAGGGATGCGGAAACCGATCTGGCCGGCTGGCAGCAAACTATCGACCGCTTCCTGGCAGATCGCCAGGCCCTGGTCGACATCGTGCAAAATCCGCAAACAGACCTGTATGCGCAGATACCGCATGGGTGGGATGGGCACAACATCCTGCGCGAAATCCTGGTGGTGGCCGACCATAACGCCTATCACCTGGGCGAATTGGGCATCTTGCGGCAGGTGATGGGGCTCTGGTAAGCTAGCCGAGCGCCTGCAAAAGCCACAGCGCCGCCATACCCACGGCAATCGTCCACAGCACATTTTTGGTGCGCCAGGCGACCACGCCGGCCAACAGACCGGCCAGCAGCCGTTCGTTGCCCAGGGAAATGTCCAGCGTGCCGCCGGGCATGAACAGTTCGGGGAAGATGATGGCCGAGAGAACGGCCGTAGGCACAAAACGCAGCGCCTGCCGCGCCGTCCCGCCTATTTCGATGCGCTCCATCAACAAAATGGGACCTAACCGCAGCGCGTAGGTGATGAGGCCCATGCCGATAATGGCTATCCAGATGTTCATAGGTGTCTCCGTGATGCGTGCTGCGTGCTGCGTGAGGGTTGTTTTCACGCAGCACGCAGCACGCTTTTTATTCATTCGCTTCCAGGAAACTTCCCGGAACCTCTGAGGTTCCGGGAAGTTGGGGAAGTGTTTTCCAGCAATACCCCCACCACAATGCCCGTCAGCGCGGCGATGATCAGGCCCAGTTTGTAGGGCAGGTTGAACGTTAAGAGGGCCATCACGCCTGCGGACAGAGCCGCCGCCAGCGACGGCCGTCCTTGCAGCGCCGGGAAGACAATGCCGATAAACGTCAGCGCCAGCGTGAAGTCTAGCGACCAGTTTGCCGGCACTTGCGCGCCCAGGAAAATGCCCACAGCCGTGCTGATCTGCCACTCTGCCCACATGATGAAACCTGCGCCCAGGAAGAACCAGTGTTTGTAGGTGAGGGGAATCTGGCGATTGGCGTAGTGGACGGCCGTCATGGCAAACGCCTCATCCGTCAGCAAATAGGCCAGCAGCCAGCGCCAGCGGCGCGGCAGATGGCGCATGTCCGGGCCAAGCGCCGTGCTGTACAAGACGTGCCGCAAATTCACCACCAGCGTCGTCAGCCACAACACCGGCAGCGCCGCGCCCGCGCCCATCATCTGCGCCGCGATGAACTGCGCCGACCCGGCAAACACAATCAACGACATGGCCTGCGCCTGCCAGGGATTCAACCCGGCGGCCAGCGCCAGCACGCCATAAATCATGCCAAAGGGAATCCCACCCAAGACGATGGGCAGTTCGGACCGGACGCCGCCCAATAGTTCGGACAGGCGTGGGCGGGCGGATGGGGATGGGCTGGCTTGGGGGTCAGTCATCGTGGTTTTTTGATGCGTGATACGTGAGGCGTGATGCGTAAAATCACGCAGCACGCTTCACCCCAAAATCCCCCGCAATTTATCCAGCGCCAGATTGCCGCCGCTCATCACCAGAACCACTTTCTTGCCGGCGAAGCGTTCCTTGTAGCGCATGGCCGCGGCCAGCGGCGCGGCCCCTGCGCCCTCGGCCAGATTGTGGGTGTGTTCCAGCAGCGTGACGATGGCCTGCTTGATTTCGGCGTCATCCACCAGCAGAAAGTCGTCGAGGTAGTGGCGCATGATGCGCTGCGTGTTGGCAAACGGCACGCGGGTGGCGATACCTTCGGCGAACGTGGTGTTGGGGGCGGTGACCATGCTGCCGGACTGCCAGCTTTGCTGCATGGCGGGAGCCTGCGCCGACTGCACACCGATGACCTCGATGCGCGGGTTGATGGTTTTGGCGACGATGCTGGTGGCGCAAACGCCGCTGCCCGCGCCCACCGGCACGAGAATCGCGTCTACGTCGGGCAGGCTTTCCAGGATTTCCAGAGCATACGTGCCCACGCCGTGAATGAGCAGCTCTTCCGTGGGGCCGACGAAACGGCCGTTTCTCTCCGCCGCCACCCCCATGATCCATTCGCGCGCCGTGTCAAAATCCACACCGTGATGCACCACTTCCGCGCCCAGGCTGCGCATGGCCGCCACTTTGCCCGGATTGGCCCCTTCCGGCACGGCGATGGTGGCCTGGATGCCGTAGGCGCGGGCGGCGTAGGCAATCGACTGCCCATGGTTGCCAGTAGAAGCGGTGAACAATCCCGCCTGCCGCTCGGCGGCGCTCAGGTGGGCGGCGTAGGTCAGGCCGCCGCGCACCTTGAACGCGCCGACGGGTTGGTGGTTCTCGTGTTTGATCCAGATGTCCGCGCCGGTTAGCCGGCTCAGCGTGGGGTAGGGGTGCAGCGGCGTGGGCTGCAAATAGCGGTAGACGTGGGGCCGGGCGGCCAGGACGTCGGTCAGGGTGGGGATGGGGTGATCGGTCATAGGGTCCTCCGGTTTGCGTTGGCGGTCAGTCATCGTCATAGCCGTGGGGGTTTTCCCGGCCGGCGACGACCGCCCAAAAATCTGTTAACCAGTCAGGGAAGGCGCGGGCGTCAAATTGATCAAAACTTTGCGCGCGCGGCAGCAGGATGTCCAGGCAGTGCAGCGCCATGCGCAGACGCATCCTGCGTTTGAAAAGGTCGTCATAGTCATAACCGGCGACGGCCAGGAACGACGGCCGTAATTCCGGCGGATAGTACCACCACAGCAGCGCGCCCAAATCGTGGGCCGGGTCGTCCAGCGACATCGCGTCCAGGTCCACCAGGAAGATTTTCTCGTCGGGAGTGATCAGCCAGTTCGCGTTGCAGATGTCGTTATGGCAGGCTGCCAGCCCGCCGCCGGTTATCGCCTGTATCTCTCGTTCGATCTGGGCCAGGGCGGCGTCGACGTTGGGAGCAACGGCCGTCACCTGCGGCCGGTACGCCGCCCATTTGCGCTGTAGACGCGCCAGCGCCGCCAGCGCCGCATCCCGATAAGCCGGCGAGGGCGCGGCCGCCAGAACTTGTTTGATGGCCGGGCTGTGGTGGACCTTTTGCACCACCAGGGCGATATCTTTCAGGTAACGTCGAAAATCTTGCCAGGTAGGGCTGCGGCCCGGCGCATAGGACTGTACCAGGATCGTCGTACCATCCGTCAGCCGGCCGGTGGCGACCACGGCCGGCGTCAGGTTGAGGGCGGCCAGCGCTTCGTAATGGGCCGTGCGCGCGCCCAACTTGATGAAGTAGGTCTGGCCGTCGCTTTGGGCCAGGTAGGTTTCATGCCCGCGGCCGGCGGGAGGCGGGGTCAACGTCCAGGGGCCTGGGGATAGGTGGTTTTGCAGGAAGGCCAGAACTTCCTGGCGGTTTTGGTATCTGTCGGGTCTGGCAAAAGGGGCTGCTGTCATCATGGTTTGGGTGGCTGTCGGTAAAAAATCAGGGCGTGGGCGACGGCCGTTTGCCGCCCACCGTTTCGCTAACCATGCCCACGCCAATGCCCACCAGGCCCGCCAAAATTAGGCCGGTCTTGTAAGGCAGCGGCGCGGCCAGCACGGCCGTTCCGCCTGCCGCCAGCGCCGCCGCGACCGATGCCCGATCCTGGATGGTGGCCATCACCAGCGCCAGAAAGGTCAGCGGCACGGCAAAGTTCAGCGACCAACTGGCGGGAATCAGCACACCCACCAGCGCGCCAACGGCCGTGCCGCCCAGCCACACCAGCCACAAGGTGACGGCCGTGCCCAGGTAAAAATAGCGCTTGTACGGCCGTTCTGGCTGCTGGGTAAAGGCCAAAATCGACATGGCAAACGCCTGGTCGGTGAGCAAATACGGCAGCAGCAGCTTCCAGCGCCACGACAGGCGCGGCAGGTGGGCGGCCAGCGACGAACTGTACATGAAAAAGCGCAGGTTGATAAAAAACGTTGAAGTCCAGATGACCAGCAGCGGGGCATGGGCGTCCAGCAGTTGGATGCCCACCAGCTGCGCCGCCCCGGCAAAAACGATGAGCGACATGCCGATGCCCTGCACGGCCGTCATACCAATGCTCGTCGCTGAGACGCCGGTGATCAAGGCAAAGGGCACAACGCCCAACTGGATCGGCAGGATGGCCCGCACGCCGGCCAGAAATTCGGTGCGAGGTGTTAACGGTGACATGGTTTGGATTATAGACTACGGCTGTCTATAATACAGGCTCCAATTCCAACAAGGGGCGAGCGGTCGACAAAAGGGTAACGGCCGTTGCCTTACGCCAACCGACAAAGAGAGACATACCAATGAATTTGCTGGCAGCGACAAAACAATGGCTTGGTCTGGGTAACCTCATGCTTGCCCTGGCGTTATTCATCCCTGTGGCCATCGTATTAGAATTAACCCACGCCAATCCAGTGTTGCTTTTTGTGGTCGCCGCCGTGGGCGTCGTGCCCCTGGCCGGTATGATTGGCCAGGCCACCGAAGCCCTGGCCGAAAAAGTCGGCCAGCGCATGGGCGGGCTGCTCAACGCCACCCTGGGCAACGCCGCCGAACTGATTATCTCGCTGGTCGCTTTGCGCGCCGGTCTGGTGAGCCTGGTGCTGGCCTCCATCACCGGCTCCATTTTGGGCAATCTGCTCCTCGTCTTGGGCCTGTCGCTTCTGGTTGGCGGCCTCAAAAATGGCAAACAAACCTTCAACCGCTCCAACGCCGGCATCGACGCCACCCTGCTCATCCTCTCCGTGATCGCCCTCGGCATTCCTTCGCTCTTTAATTGGGACCTGGAGCCAGACTTTTTTGCCGTGGAAGGATTGAGCATCGGCGCTTCGATTGCCATGCTGGTGATGTACGGCTTGATGGTGGTTTACTCCTTTACGTCGCAACCGGCTAATGGCGATCCGGTGATGCGCGAAGCCCACGCGCCTTCGGGCTGGACCACTACCCACTCGCTGATTATCCTGGCGGTGGCCGTGGCCTTCATTGTCCTGCTAAGTGAAATCCTCGTCGGCGCGGTGGAGCACGTCACCGAGACCCTGGGGCTAAGCGAGTTTTTCATCGGCATTATCCTCATCCCGCTCATCGGCAACGCCGCCGAGCATCTGGTGGCGGTGCAGGTGGCCATCAAAAACAAGATGGACCTGAGCTTGAGCATTGCCATTGGCTCCAGCCTGCAAATCGCCTTGTTTGTCGCGCCCTTGTTGGTTTTTTTGAGCCTGCTGCTGGGAAACCCGATGCAGTTGGAGTTTAACCGGTTTGAGCTGGCGGCCGTGGCCGCAGCCTCGTTCATCGCCGCCTTTGTGTCGCTGGACGGTGAAAGCATCTGGCTGGAGGGGGCGATGCTGCTGGTAGTGTACGTGATTTTGGGCGTGGCATTCTTTTTCTTGTAACGGCCGTCCACCCATCCACCACGGCTCATAGACGCAAATGGATCGGGCTTTGCCTGGCGCAACTGCCTTCTTTTCCATCGCCTTAGGGGATTCTCTGTAGTACAATCAGTGCCATCTGTCAACTTACCTGAAGTATCCCAACTCAATGAAGACGTTACCGACCCGCGATTGGCTCTTTCGTTACCTGGACGACTTGCTGCAAATGAAGACGCTTGGCGTTGCCAAAGAGCAGGTCGATGAGGCTATTAACCGGTCGGAACTGCGCATTTTGCCTTTTATCTACGGCAGCGTCGCCTTTCTGTTTGTGGCTTATGCTGTGCTGCAGCTTACCTTTCTTCGCGAACCTGGCCTGGAACTTATCGTAGCCGGCGCTTTTGTCAGCCTGCTTATCCTGTTGGCCGTGTGGCTGCTTTTGGTTCAGGAGCGTTTTGCACCACACGCCGCGGGGCGGCTGGCGGCCATTTTAGCTTTTGTCATCCTGGTCAACATCCAACTGCGTTTTTATCTGACCGGGGAATCCTCGCAAGCCGCCAATCTGGCCTTATTTGTCTTTGCCATAGGCGTTTTGTTCCACGCCACGGGCTGGTATCTGTTCATGCTGGCCTTAAGTTTTGCCGCGCTGGTGCAGGCGTTTGTCTTTTTTGTCGACAGCCCGGACTTTCGCTATTACCTGGTGGTGACGCTGGCGGCGGCGGCCACAGGCTTGATCGCCCACGTTGGCCGGGTGCAGGCTTATCGCCGGGCAGAAATGCTGCGCATCCTGGCCGAAGAGCGCGAGCAGGAGCTGCACCGTCTGAATGCCAAAATCCAGCAGTTCAACCAGCAGCTAGAGGGCATGGTGGCGGAGCGCACCCAGGCGCTGCAGGACGCCTATGCCCGGCTGGAACGGTTGGATAAAACCAAAACGGATTTCATCACCATCGCCTCCCACGAGATGCTGACGCCGCTGACCATCATCAATCTCAACGCCCAGATGTTCATCGCCGACGAGGAGATTCAGCAAAATCCGCTGTTTGCCCGCTGGGCGCAGGGCATCGACAAGGGCGTCGTGCGCATGCAGGAAGTGGTCGATCGCATGTTGGACGTGGCCAAAATCGACAGCCGCTCGTTGGATTTGCATCCCGCGCTGCTGGATTTGCCATTCCTCATCCGGCAGGTAAGCAACCGCTTCCGCCCGGCGCTGGCCGAGCGCAAGCTGACCCTGGAATTGGCGGCGATGGCTGATTTGCCGGAGGTGGAGGCCGACGCGGAGGCGCTGCAAAAGGTGTTTTATCACCTGATCATCAACGGCATCAAGTACACGCCGGATGGGGGCGGCTTAAGGATAGACGGCCGTTTCCTCCCCACATCCCCTGCCCCCAGCGTCGAAATCACCATTGCCGACAGCGGCATTGGCATTGCCCCCGAGGCGCAGCCCTTCATCTTCGATAAGTTCTACCAGACTGGCGAAGTGATGCTGCACTCCTCCGGCAAGACCAAGTTCAAAGGCGGTGGTTCCGGCCTGGGATTGGCCATCGTGCGCGGCATTGTGGAAGCCCATCACGGCCGTGTCTGGGTAGAAAGCCCCGGTCTGGACGAAACCAACTGCCCCGGCAGCCGCTTTCACATCCTCCTGCCCCAACGCCAACCGGGGTAATGGGGGAGATTGGAGACTGGAGACTGGAGACTAGAGATTGGAAGAGTTTCCAGTCCCCAGGCCCCAGTCCCTAGTCTCCAGTCTCTTCCCCTCCCCCCTTGCGGCAGACCAATTCTCCCTTGCCAATCGGCACAATCAGCGCATCGACGCGCGGGTCGGCCAGGGCGCGGTCCAGGATGGGCCGCAAGGCCTCCTGATGACTGGTGGCATTGTCGGCCACCAACAGCCCGCCGCTGACCAGCCGCGGCACGACGACCTCGTAACAGTCAGCGTACACCTCTTTCTCGGCGTCCAGGAAGCAAAAACCGATGTCCGCCAGCCCGGCTAAATGGTCGCGCGCGTCGCTGGCCACCAACGTCACCACGTCTTCAACGCCGGCCAGGGCAAACGTTTCCCTGGCCAGATCGATTTTTTCCGGCAGCACCTCGAAGGTGGTCAGGCGGCGGCCGGTGGCCCGGCAGGCCAGGGCCAGCCATAGTGTAGAGTAGCCGGCGCTGGTGCCAATCTCGATCATCTCGCCTGGCGGCGAAGCGGCGGCCAGCAGGGCCAGGAACTTCCCGGTTTCTGGCGGAATCTGGCGCAGGCGGGCCAGGTGGGGCGTGCCGTCAGTGCGATCACGGCCGTCTATCCTTTCCAATTCGCGCATCCGTGCTAGGATGGGGTCAGGTATGGTGTGGAACATGGGTTTCTCCGTTACTTGATAGGGGGCAGTTGGGAGTTGTTGGTTTTTAAAAACTACCCACTAACAACTATCAACTCCCAACTATCTCTCTTCCAATGGCACCCACTGCCGGTCCATCTCGCCGATGTAGGCTTCTTTGGGGCGGATGAGACGGCCGTCGGCGATTTGTTCGAAGCACTGCCCCAGCCAGCCGCCTACCCGGCCCACGGCAAAGGTCGGCGTAAAGAGCGCTGTTTCCAGGCCCAGGCCGTGCAGCAGCAGGGCGGTGTAAAACTCCACGTTGGTTTGCAGGTTGCGGCCCGGTTTGTATTCTTCCAGCAGGGCAACGGCCGTTTGCTCCACCGATTTCGCCAGCTCATACAAAGCCATGTCGCCGCCGGCCCGGTACATGGTCTCCGCTGCTGCTGCCAGCACTTCGGCGCGCGGGTCGCGCACCTTGTAGACGCGGTGGCCGAAGCCCATCAACCGGTGGCCGCTCTCTAATTTTTCCCGCAAATACGCCTCGGCGCGCTCCGCCTGGCCAATCTCGAAGACCATGTCCAGCGCCGGACCGGGCGCGCCGCCGTGCAGCGGCCCTTTCAACGCGCCCACCGCCCCGGTAATCGCCGCCACCAGGTCGGACTGGGTGGAGACGATGACTCGCGCCGTGAAGGTGGAGGCGTTGAGGCCGTGATCGCTGACAGTGTTGAGGTAAGTGGCCATGCCGCGCGCCTGGGCGGGCGACGGCCGTTCCCCCTTCAGCATGTAGAGGTAATTGGCTGCGTGTCCCAGGTCGGCGGAAGGCGCGATGGGCTCCTGACCGTGGCTCAGCCGCCAATAGGCGGCCACAATGGTGGGGAAGCGGGCCACCAGGGCCATCGCCAGCGCGTCGGCGTCTGACTCGTCCAGGTCCAGGCTCAGCGTGCCGGCGGCCATGCGCAGGGCGTCCATCACCGGCGCGCCGCTGTCGGCGATGGCCCGCAGCAGGGTGAGGGTGGCGGGGGGCAACGGCCGTAACGCCGCCAATTTGCTCTTGAAATCGGCCAGTTCAACGGCCGTGGGCAGCCGATCCAGCCACAGCAGATACACCACCTCTTCAAACGTGGCCTGCCCGGCAATGTCCGCCAGCGGATAGCCGGCAATGAGCAGCGTGCCGGTTTGCCCGTTCACGTAGCTGCGCCGCGTCTCGGCGGCGATCACCCCTTCCAAACCCGGTTTATAAGCAAGATTTTGTGTCGTCATATCATTTTTCCTTTAGAAATGAGATTGGAGATTCCTTCGATCCCCAATCCACAGTCTCCAATCTCCAGTCTCATTAGATCGAAAAACCATCTATTGATCCACAGATTTCACAGATTTCACAGATTTTTTTGTTTCAATCTGTGAAATCTGTGGCTTAGTTTTTTTAATCTACTGAGTCTCCAATCTCCAGTCTCCAATCTCCAGTCTCACCCATATCGTTCAGCCTGAAGCTGGCCCCGATCATACGCTTCTGTCAAGTCGAAAGGCGGCGTGGCGGCCGAGACGTAAATCAGCGGCTCGCCGCCGGTGTTTTGCAGCCCGTGGACGGCATTGGGCGGAATAAACACCAGGTCGCCGGCGCTAACCGGCTGCGTTTCCGCGCCGACGCGCATCTGCCCGCAGCCCTGCACAATCACATACACCTGTTCTGGTTCGTGGTGGTGGGGGATTTGCGCCGCATCCGGTTCCAATTCTACCCAGGTCACGGCCAGATTGCTGCGCCCACTGCCTGTGTTGCTGAGGCGATCCAGCAGGAAATGAGAGGTCAAACCGTTTCGCAGCCGTTTGGGAACATCGTTTTTAGATTTTAGATACATTTTGTCCATTCCTTAGCGATTAGACTTCCAGCTATGCGCCATCATATTGGGTTGATTAAATGTTGTCAATATTGATTTATTAATCAATGTTCGGTATGTTACAATGCGCGTACTTTTTCTGAGGAGGCTGGCCCAGATGCAATTACGGATGCCCAAAATATTACAGACTGAAAAGGAGATACGGCCGTTTACCCCCATCACGCCTCTCGTGCGCAGCCCGTATCTCAGCCGGCTCACCGGCGGCGATGTGTGGCTGAAGCTGGAAAACCAGCAGGCCACAGGCTCCTTCAAGATTCGCGGCGCACTCAGCAAAATCGGCCGTCTGACGCCGGCGCAGCGGGCGAAGGGGGTGGTAGCCGCGTCGGCCGGCAACCATGCGCTGGGCGTGGCCTACGCCGCCGAGGCC
>Ga0209607_1001719_pt1 | contig 18241 bp, 17 predicted proteins | sample AD_UKC117_MetaG_FD_184413 | JGI IMG/M metagenome (GOLD analysis project Ga0209607, IMG submission 184413) | Active sludge microbial communities of municipal wastewater-treating anaerobic digesters from Hong Kong - AD_UKC117_MetaG (SPAdes)... | ecosystem: Engineered > Bioreactor > Anaerobic >... | reverse complement strand
CGGGCGGGGGCGAAATTCGCGACCATGGACCTGATCGGCCTGCCCTGGCGCATCACCGTCGGGCCGCGGGGGCTCGCGGCCGGCAAGGTCGAGCTCACCGCGCGGCGGAGCGGGGAGACCGAGGAGATGTCGCCCGCCGAGGCCGTGGCGCGCTGCACCGAGATCTACCGCGGGCATTGAACGGCGCCGCCGCCCGGCCCGGAACGGAGACTGCCTTGAGCGATCCGGTCGCAGATCCCCGAGCCTTCGCCGCCTTCGAATGGGCGATCGCCTGGCGCTATCTGCGGGCCCGGCGGCGCGACGGCGGGATCTCGGTGATCGCCTGGTATGCGCTCCTGGGGGTGACGCTGGGGGTGGCGACGCTGATCGTGGTGCAGGCGGTGATGATCGGCTTCCGCGAGGAATTCACCGCGCGCATCCTCGGCGCCAATGCCCATGTCACGGTCTATTACACCACCGAGGCCGATGAATTCGGCGCGCCGAGCCGACTGATCGGGGATTACGACGACCTCGCGGCGCGGCTCGGGGCGGTGCCGGGGGTGACGCGGGCGGCGCCGCTGATCCGCGGCCAGGTGCTGGCCTCGGCTCAGGGGCGCTCGACCGGCGTCGAGGTGCTGGGCTCGCGGCTGGAGGACCTGCGCGCGGTGCCGCTGATCGCCGAGCCCGAGACCGCCGCGGGCGACCTCGGCCGGCTCGGCGAGGGCATCGCCATCGGCTCGGGCGTGGCGCGCTCGCTCGGGGTCGGGGTGGGCGACGTGGTCACGCTGGTCTCGCCCGAGGGCATGGACACGCCCTTCGGCACCCAGCCGAGGATCAACGACAACGAGGTCGTCTATGTCTTCGGGGTCGGGCGCTTCGACATCGACAACACCCGCGCCTATCTGTCCTTCGACGAGGCGCAGGCCTTCTTCAACCGCGAGGGCGCGGCGGACGAGATCGAGGTGATGCTGGCCGAGCCCTCGCGCGCCGACGAGCTCGCCCCCGCGCTGGGTGCGGCGGCGGGGCCGCGCGGGCTGGTCTGGACCTGGCGCGACGCCTCGGGGGCCTTTCTCTCCGCCCTCGACGTGGAGCGGCGGGTGATGTTCATCATCCTCAGCCTCGTGGTGCTGATCGCCGCGCTCAACATCATCTCCGGGCTGGTGATGCTGGTGAAGAACAAGGGCCGCGACATCGGCATCCTGCGCACCATGGGCCTGACCCAGGGTGCGATCATGCGCATCTTCTTTCTCTGCGGCGCGCTGATCGGGGTGGCGGGCACGGTCGCCGGCGTGATCCTGGGCTGTCTCTTCGCCTTCTACATCAAGGACATCCAGGCGGTGGTGGAATGGATCTCCGGCGGCTCGGTGTGGAATCCCGAGATTCGTTACCTCACCGAGATCCCGGCGCGGCTTCGGCCCGGCGACGTGGCGGCAGTGGCGGGCATGGCGCTGGGGCTCTCCTTCCTCATCACCATCTGGCCGGCGCGGAGCGCCGCCCGGCTCGATCCGGTCGAGGCGCTGCGCCATGAGTGAGGCGCTGGGGCTCGAGGGCGTGGCCAAGGTCTACAACGCCGGCACCCCCGCGGCGGTCGAGGTGCTGGCGGGGGCATCGCTGACGCTCGCGGCGGGCGAGGTGGCGGCGCTGGTCGCACCCTCGGGGGCGGGCAAGTCGACGCTCCTCCATATCGCCGGCCTGCTCGATGCGCCGAGCGCGGGCGAGGTGCGCATCGCCGGCGCCGCGGTCGCGGGGCGGGACGAGCGGGCGCGCACGCGGGCGCGGCGCGACACCATCGGCTTCGTCTATCAGTTCCATCACCTGTTGCCGGAATTCACCGCGCTCGAGAACGTCGCCCTGCCGCAGCGCGCGGCGGGGCGGGGACGCGCGGCGGCGGAGGCGCGCGGGCGGGCGTTGCTCGGGGCGGTGGGGCTCGGGGGGCGGCTCGGCCACCGGCCGGCGGAGCTCTCGGGCGGCGAGCAGCAGCGGGTCGCCCTGGCCCGCGCGCTCGCCAATCGGCCGCGGCTGCTGCTCGCCGACGAGCCGACCGGCAATCTCGACCCGGAGACCTCGGCGGCGGTCTTCGCGATGCTGATGGCGCTGGTGCGCGAGACCGGGCTCGCGGCGCTGATCGCCACGCATAACCTGGAACTCGCCGCGCAGATGGACCGGCGCCTCCGGTTGGAGGCAGGCCGCGTGGTGGAGGGATAGGCGCGGGCCTCCTTTAGGCGGATTCCATCGACGGGTGGAGGGTTCGTTCTGGCAGGGTCACCCCGAACCGGCAAAGGCGAGGCACTGCCTCGCGCCGGTTCGTCGGTTGGAGCGCGCTAGCGCGGAGGCCGAGGGGCAGGCAGGCGCGCGCGGCTTTGTCCTTGCCAAATCCGCGAAGAGGATGCGGTGGCCTCACGGGGACCGGGCGCTGGTCAGGAGCGAGTACCCGGAGACCGGATCGGCGACACGCGCCTCGGGTTTCACTCGCACAGGCCCTTGAGCGCGGTCCAGTCTGGCGCGTCGAGCAGGGGGGGCGATCCGCCTTCTGGGAGCGGGCGGGCGGATGGGTCGATCCCGGCGGCGGCGACCGCGAAGGGCACCGGGTCGATGCCGGCGTCCTGGAGGCGCTGCATCGCCGCCGCGATCTCCTCCGGCGCCGGTGGGCGGAGCGCTGCCGCGGCGGCCCGGCCGAGGGTGGCCTCGCCGAGGCGGCCGGTCACCATGAAGGCGAGATCGCCGAAGAGACCGGCGCTCCGCATCAGCGTGTCGAGCGGCGCCCGTCCCGCAGCGAGCGCGATCCAGCCGGCGATCACCTCCGGCGAGGGTGCATCGGCGATGGCCCCGCGGCTGATCAGCAAGAGATCGCCCGGCAGCGCGGCCACAGGCGCTTCGCCGAGATCGAGCACGGCGATGCGGGGCCCGGCCGCCGGAGCGAGGCGCTCGACGATCCGGCCGAGGGCGCGGAGGCCCTCGGCCGCAGAGCAGAGCTCGCCGCCCGTCTCCATTAGGCCGATCAGCATGTGCTCGCCAATCTCTTCGGCCAGTTCCGGCGGGACCATGCGCTCGGCCTGGCCGCGGATCAGCCCGGGACCGTAGGCGAGGAGCGCGACCAGCGCGGCGAGCGCGAGCAGCGGCCCGAGCACCGGTCGCGGCGGAGGCGGTGCCGCGCGCGGCCGGGCGCGCTCGGCGGCGCGGGAGACCGCCGCGATGGCTTCGATCATGTCGCGGTCGCGGATCGCCAGCGTCTCGCCGGTCTCCGGCCCGGTGGCGAAGATCGTGGCGCCGTCCCGCTGCTCGATCGCCTGGGTCCCGGCGAGCGCCCAATGGGCGAGCGGGCGTTCCTCGAGGTCGCTGAGCAGCAGCGTGGTCCGGCCGAAGGAGACGATGACCTCGCGGGGCTGCGCGCCCGGCGCCTCGCGCCAGAAGCCGGTCGCCTCGAGGCGGAGGTATCGGTCGAGCGCGGTCCTGGGCAGCGGCACGGGGCCTCCGGATCTGGCGGGTGGTGGTCCTGCTCTAAAGCCGGCGCCGGCGATTGTCATGCCGGCGCGCGCTGCCGCTCTGGACAGTCGCGCCGCGGCGCGCTTCTGTCGCGGCATGGCGCGACCGCTCCCCCGGATTCTCTCCACGCCGACCGCGCGCGGCGCGGCCTCGATCCTCTTCGGCATGGTGCTCCTGGGGTTCACCGACAATTTCGTCCGCGTCATCGCCGCGGAGAGCGGGCTCTGGCAGTTCCACGCGCTGCGCAGCGCCCTGGCGGTGCCGCTGATGGTCGTGGCGGGCCTGATCCTCGGGATGCCGCTCAGGCCGCGGCGCTGGAAGGCGGTGGCGGTGCGCGGCGGGGTTCAGGCGGCCTCTATGCTGATCTATTTCGGGGCGCTCGCCTTCATGCCGATCGCCCAGATGGCGGCGGGGCTCTTCACCGCGCCGATCTTCGTGCTGCTTTTCGCGGCGGTCTTCTTCGGGCAGCGGATCGGGCCGCGGCGGCTCGCGGCGGTGGGGATCGGCTTCCTCGGCATCCTGGTGATGCTGCGGCCCGATCCGGCGAGCCTGGAGCTGGCGACCTTCGTGCCGGTGGCGGCGGGGGCCTTCTACGGGCTGTCGAACCTGCTGACCCGGGAATGGTGCGCCGAGGAGCCGGTGGCGGCACTCCTGCTCTCCTTCTTCCTCATCCTCGGGTTCGCGGGCGTCGCGGGGAGCCTCGTCGTCGCGGGACTGCCTGCCGCCGAGGGCGCGCCGAGCGCGGCGGATTTCCTGGTGCGGCCCTGGGGGCCGCTTTCGGGGCCGGCACTGCTCGTGATCGTCCTGCAGGCGGCGGGGTCGCTGCTCGCGGTGGGCTGCATCGCCTGGGGCTACCAGTCGGGGGAGACCAGCTACCTGACGGTCTTCGAGTATTTCTTCCTGGCCACGGCGAGCTTCTGGGCCTGGGCGATCTGGGGCGAGACGCTGGACGCGCTCGGCTATCTCGGCATCGCGCTGATCGTCGGGTCGGGCCTGCTGATCGCGCTTTCGGCGGCCCCGGGCACCAGCGCCGCGCGGCTCTGATACCGGCTGCCGTCCCGTCCGAGCGGGGTGGTGGCCCAGTGAACGAGTCTCCGGACAGGAAAAAGGCCGCGCGCCGCATTCCCCGGACCGATGACGGTGAGCGCCGGTGGCGCGTCGCCCGGTCCGGTCGCCCGGTGGCGCGAGCCGCAGGGCGAGGGGGGAGCAGCTTCGCTGTCGGTTGAGGATCGGGTCGCGTCGGCCCTGGACGGGGCGCAAGGCGCACCGGCCACCCGCAGGGCCGGCGCGGCCCGATCGACACTGGTCGATCGGGCTTGGCATCTCTTGCGCAGGGGCGTGATGAAAATTGACGGCGGGGGCCGCGCTCAGGCGGCTTCGGCGGGCTGGAAGCGGCCGTAGAAGGTCTCGCCGCCCGCGGCCATCTCGCGCAGGAGCGCCGGTGGCTCGAAGCGCGGGCCCTCTGCCGCGGCGAGCCCGTCGCAGATCTCCACCGCCCGGGCGGCGCCGAGCATGTCGAGCCAGGAGAACGGCCCGCCCGACCAGGGCATGAAGCCCCAGCCGAGGATGGCGCCGACGTCGCCCTCGCGGATGTCGGTGAGCACGCCCTGCTCGAGCGCGCGCACCGCTTCGAGCGTCTGGATCATCGCGAGGCGGTGCTGGACCTCGGTGAGGGCGGGCTGGTCGGGGCGGGGCGGCCAGAGGTCGCGGAGCTCGGGCCAGAGCCCCTCGCGCTTGCCCTTCTCGTCGTAGGCGTAGAAGCCGGCCCCGGCCTTGCGTCCCAGCCGGCCGAGCTCGGCGAGCTTGAAGAGCACGCCGTCGGCCGGGCTCTCTGGATAGGCGTCGCCCATGGCGGCGCGGGTTGCCTTGGCGATCTTCACGCCGAGATCGATCGAGGTCTCGTCGACGAGCTGGAGCGGGCCGAGCGGGAAGCCGAGCTGGCGCGCGGCGTTCTCGATCAGCGCCGGCTCGACGCCCTCGGCCAGCATGCGCACGCCTTCGTTGATGTAGGGGATGATGCAGCGGTTGGCGTAGAAGAAGCGGGCGTCGTTGACCACGATGGGGGTCTTGCGGATCTGGCGCACGAAATCGAGCGCCTTGGCCACGGCGCGGTCGGAGGTCGCCGCCCCGCGGATGATCTCGACCAGCGCCATCTTGTGCACCGGCGAGAAGAAATGGATGCCGATGAAATTCGCGGGATCGCGGCCCGCGCGGGCGAGCTCGCCGATCGGCAGGGTCGAGGTATTGGTGGCGAAGATCGCGTCCTCGGGCAGGTGTTCCTGGGCGCGGGCGGTTGCCTCGGCCTTGACGCCCGGATCCTCGAAGACCGCCTCGATGGCGAGGTCGCAGCCGGCGAGTGCCGCGTAATCCGGGGTGGCGGCGATGCGGGCCAGCACCGCCTCGCGCTGCTCGGGCGTGGTCTTCTTGCGCTTCACGGCCTCGTCGAGCAGGCCCTCGGCATGGGCGCGGCCGCGGTCGGCGGCCTCCTGGTCGCGGTCGACCAGCACCACCTCGATGCCGGCGCGGGCCGCGGCATAGGCGATGCCCGCGCCCATCATGCCGGCGCCGATTACCCCGAGCTTCGCGACCTTCTGGTCGGGGGCGGCTGGGCGCAGGGCGCCCTTCTCCAGCGCCTGCTTGTTGAGGAAGAGCGAGCGGATCATCGCCTCGGAGGAGGGATTCATCAGCACGCTCGTGAACCAGCGCGCCTCGATCGTCAGCGCGGTGTCGAAGGGCACCAGCGCGCCCTCGTAGATGGCGCTGAGCATCGCCCTGGCCGCGGGATAGACGCCCTGGGTGCGCCCGTGGACCATGGCGGCGGCGCCGACGAAGGTCATGAAGCCCGCCGGGTGGTAGGGGGCGCCGCCGGGCATCTTGTAGCCCTTGGCGTCCCAGGGCTTGACGAGGTCGGCGGGCTGGGCGGCGAGCACCCAGTCCTTGGCGTTCTGGATCAGGTCGCGGGCGGGCACGATCTCGTCGATCAGCCCGGCGGATCTGGCGGCCTGCGCGTCGAGCATCCGGCCTTCGAGCAGGACGGGGGCGGCGGCCATGACGCCGATCATGCGGGTGAGCCGCGTGGTGCCGCCGGCGCCGGGAAAGAGGCCGACGAGGATCTCGGGCAGGCCGACGCCGGCCCGGGGGTCGTCGGCGAGAAAGCGGCGGTGGCAGGCGAGGCCGATCTCGGTGCCGATGCCCGCCGAGATGCCGGGCGAGGCCCAGGCGACCGGCTTGCCGCCCTTGTGGGTCCTGGGGTCCATGCCGGCGCGCTCGATCCGGCGCAGGAGCCGGTGCATAGCCATGGTGCCCTCGAAGAGGCCGCGTGCGGGGTCGTCGCCGGCGCGGGTCTTCATCTTCGCCAGCACGCCCAGATCCATGCCGCCGGCGAAATCGGCCTTGCCGGAGGTGAGCACGATGCCCCGGACGGCCGGGTCGGCGAGGGCGGCGTCGAAGGCGGCTTCGAGCTCGGCGATGCCCTCCTCGGTCAGCACGTTCATCGAGCGGTCGGGCAGGTCCCAGGTGATGGTGGCGATGCCGTCGGCGTCTGTCTCTGAAGCGAAGATCGTCATCTCGGGATTCCTCGATCTGCCGGCCGGGCCGGTCCGGCGGGTGTCCCGCAGCGGGACGCTTGATAAGCCACTGAATCTGCGCGGTTATTCATAAGGCGTGCCGTCGCGGCGGGTGTAGCGGGTGCCGTGCTCGTCGTCGATGGCGACGAGGTCGACGTCGCTGTAGTGGCAGCGGTCGGCCGCGGGGCGGGTGCCGATCTCGAGATAGACCGCCGGGGCGGGCCCTCGGTTCAGGAAGTGATGGCCCTCGCCGCTGGCGGCGGGGAAGCCGGCGGATTCGCCCGGCCCGAGCTCAGCCTCGCCGCCGTCTTCAACGAGGGTAAGCCGGCCCTCGAGCACGAGCACCATCTCCTCCTCGACCTCGTGCCAGTGGCGCAGCGAAGAGATGCCGCCCGGCGGCAGGGTGGTGAGGTTGACGCCGAACTGGGTGAGCCCGGCGGCATCGCCGAGGCGGATCCGGCGGCGCTCGGCAAAGTCGCGGTCGAACGGCGCGGGGTAGTCGGATCCGAGGCTCACCGGGGCCGTGGCGATGTCGATCCTCGGCATCAGCGCGGCCCCGCGAAGGGCGTGCCGTCGCGATGGGTGAAGCGCGCCTTGCCGCCCTCGATCTCGACCACGAGATCGACGTCGGAATAGGTCGCGACCTCGCGCGGCGCGCGGGTGCCGACCACGAGGAAGCGCGCCTCCCGGTCCGTCCGGTTGAGGAAATGGTGCCCGTTCGTATCGCCTGCGGGAAAGGCGGCGCAATCGCCGGGGTGCATGAGCGTCTCGCCCTCGTCCTGGACGAGGATCAGCTCGCCCTCGGTGACCATGACGAATTCGTCCTCGTGCCGGTGCCAGTGCCGCAGCGAGGAGCGCGCGCCGGGTGCGAGGATCACGAGATTGGCGCCGAATTGCGTGAGCCCGCCAGCGTCGCCGAGGCGCAGCGAGGAGCGCCCCGCCATCTGCGCGGCATAGGGCTCGGGGTAGATCGAGCCGGTGCGAAGCGGGACCGCGTCCATGTCGATCTTCGGCATCACGCGCTCGCGGTTGCGGCGACCGGGCCGCGGGAATGGCGCATCTCAGGTCTCCTTGAGGATCGTGCCGTCGCTGCGGGCGTAGATGCGCCGCGGGCCGTCGTGGGTCACGATGAGGTCGTGCTCGGGGTAGTGGATGCGATCCTGCGTCCTGCGCGTGCCGACGACAAGATAGGTGGCGTCCGCGGTGCCGCGGTTCTCCAGGCGATGCGCGTTCTGTGCGCCGGCGGCCCAGGCGGCGGCGTCGCCGGCCGCGAGCGGGGTCTCGCCGGTGTCCTCGACCAGGGTGAGATGGCCCTCGAGCACGTAGACGAATTCGTCCTCGGTCTCGTGCCAGTGGCGCATGGAGGTCTTCCCGCCCGGATGCAGGATCTCCAGATGCGCGCCGAACTGCGTCAGCCCCGCGGCGTCGCCGAGGTTCGCGTTGCTGTACTCGCCGAGATCCTCGCCGGTGAAGGGATGGATCACGCGGCGGCGGGCGAAGGGCGGGCGGGCGATCTTCGGCATCAGCGCGGCCTTTCCCGTCTGGGGCCGCCGTTGCGGCCCTGCGGTGCGCGCGGTGCGCGCGAGGATTGTTCGTTGGTTTCGCGCCTGTTGGCGCGAAACGACTGCTCTCCAGGTTTCAAGGCCGTATGAAGCCCCGGGTCCGTTTTCGAAGCCCAGTGGCGGGGAAGGGGGGCGGCGCGCGCCATCAGACGCGCTCGATGATGGTGGCGGCCCCCATGCCGGAGGCGACGCAGAGGGTGGCGAGCGCCGTGCCCTGGCCCGTGCGCTCCAGCTCGTCGAGCGCGGTGCCGAGGATCATCGCGCCGGTGGCGCCGAGCGGGTGGCCGAGGGCGATGGCGCCGCCGTTAACGTTGAGCCGCGCCGGATCGGCGTCGAAGGCCTGCAGGAACCGCAGCACCACGGCGGAGAAGGCCTCGTTGACCTCGAAGAGGTCGATGTCGCCGATTTCCATGCCGGCCTCGGCGAGGATCTTCTCGGTGACCGGGACCGGGCCGGTGAGCATGATCGTGGGATCGGTGCCGATCTTGGCGGTGGCGCGGATGCGGGCGCGCGGGGTGAGGCCATGGGCGGCGCCGAAATCCTTCGAGCCGATCAGGAGCGCCGCGGCGCCGTCGACGATGCCGGAGGAATTGCCGGCGTGGTGGACATGGGCGATGCGCTCCAGATGCGGGTATTTCAGGATCGCCACCGCGTCGAAGCCGGGCATGGTCTCGCCCAGGTCCTTGAAGGCGGGCTTGAGCGCGCCGAGCGACTGCATGTCGGTGCCGGGGCGCATGTGCTCGTCGGTCTCGAGGATCGCCAGGCCGTTCCGGTCGCGGACGGGGATGATGGAGCGGGCGAAGCGGCCCTCGGCCCAGGCCTCTGCCGCGCGGCGCTGGCTCTCGACGGCGAAGGCGTCGCAATCGTCGCGGGAGAACCCGTATTCGGTGGCGATGATGTCGGCCGAGATGCCCTGGGGCACGAAATAGGTCCGGAAGGCGAGCGAGGGATCGACGGCGATGGCGGCGCCGTCAGAGCCCATGGGCACGCGGCTCATCATCTCGACGCCGCCGGCGACATAGCCCGCCCCGGCGCCGGCGCGGACCTGGTTGGCGGCGAGGTTCACCGCCTCGAGCCCCGAGGCGCAGAAGCGGTTGATGGAGAGGCCGGGCACGCGCTCGCCGATGCCGGAGGCGAGCACCGCGGAGCGGGCGAGGCAGCCGCCCTGCTCGGCGACCTGGGTGGCATTGCCCCAGATCACGTCCTCGACGGCGTTCTCGGGCAGGCCGTTGCGCGCCTGGAGCGCGTCGAGGGTGAGCGCCGAGAGGCGCAGCGCGGTGACCTCGTGCAGCGCGCCGTCGGGGCGGCCCCTGCCGCGCGGGGTGCGGATCGCGTCGAAGATATAGGCGTCGGTCATCCTTGGGCTCCGTCAGGCGCGGTCGGAGGGGTTTCCGGGCATCAGCTCGTAGGGGTGCTTCCAGCCCGGCAGGGCGGCGATGCGGTCGAGCCAGGCGTCGATCGCCGGCAGCGCCTTGCGGTCGAAGGCGAAGGGCTCGGGGTAGAAGAGATAGCCGCAGCAGGCGAGGTCGGCGAGGCTCGGGGCCTCGCCCACCATCCAGTCCCGCCCGGCGAGGTGGCGCTCGAGAGTGCCGAGCGCCGCCCCGACCCGGTTGGCGAGCCAGGTCTCGGCCGCGGGGAGGCGCCGGTCGGCGGGGAGGAAGTTCATCAGGAAGCGCAGCGCCCCCTGCTGGCCGGAGCCCTTCTGGCCATCCCAGAACATCCAGCGCAGCATCTCGGGGCGCAGCTCGGGCGGGGGCAGGAAGCGGCCGGTGCGCTCGGCCACATGGAGCTGGATGACGCAGGATTGGGTGAGCAGGGTCCCGTCCTCGACGAAGACCGGGGCCTCGCCCATTTCGTTGAGGGCGAGGAATTCCGGACTGCGGGCGCCACCGTGGAAGAAGTCGAGCCAGACCGGCTCCCAGGGATAGCCCGAGAGCTCCAGGGTGAGCGCGGCCTTGTAGCAATTGCCGCTCTCGCCGAAGCAGTGGAGCCTTGCGGTCATGTGCTCTCCCTCCCGCGGCGGAGCTTAGAACGCCTCGGCCGGCAGCGCCATGACCGGATCAGCACCGGAGCGGATGCGGGCGAGGTGGAGCGCGGTCGCGGGCAGGAGGCGGGCCATGTAATAGCGCCCGGTGGCGAGCTTGGCGCGGTGGAAATCCTCGTCGCCGGCGAGCGCCGCCCGGGCCATGCGCGCCCACATCAGCCCCAGGCAGACATGGCCGAAGAGATGCAGGAAGTCGGTGGAGCCGGCCAGCGCCGCGTCGGGGTTCTTCATGCCGGTCTCGACGAAGAAGGTCGCCGCCGCCTGCAGGTCCTTGGAGGCGGCCTTGAGCGGGTCGAGGAACTCGGCCTTCAGGGTCGCGTCGGCTTCGTTGGCCTTGATGAAATCCTTCACCAGCGCGAAGAAGGCCATGGCGTGCCTGCCGCCGTCCTGGGCGAGCTTGCGGCCGACGAGGTCGAGCGCCTGGATGCCGTTGGCGCCCTCGTAGATCATGGTGATGCGCGCGTCGCGCACGAAGCGGCTCATGGGCCAGTCCTCGGTATAGCCGTGGCCGCCGAAGACCTGCTGCGCCTGGACCGCGCTGGCGAAGCCCTGGTCGGTGAGGAAGCCCTTGATGACCGGGGTGAGCAGCGACACCAGCCCCTCGGCATCCGCGTCGCCGCTGCGGGCTGACGCGTCGATCAGGCTCGCGGCCCAGAGGATGAAGGCCCGACCTCCCTCGACGAAGGCGCGCTGGTCCATCAGCGCCCGGCGGATGTCGGGATGCACGATCAGGGGATCGGCCGGGCCGTCGGGGTTGGCCGGGCCGGTGACGGCGCGGCCCTGGAGCCGCTCGCGGGCGTAGTCGGCGGCGGCCTGGTAGGCGGCGGCGGCCTGGGCGAGGCCCTGCACGCCGACCGAGAGGCGCGCCTCGTTCATCATGGTGAACATGGCGCGCAGGCCGTCATGGGCCGCGCCGACGAGAAAGCCCGTGGCGCCATCGTAGTTCATCACGCAGGTGGCATTGCCGTGAATGCCCATCTTCTCCTCGAGCTTGCCGCAGGAGAGCGCGTTGCGCTCGCCCAAGCCGCCGTCTGGTTTCACGAGGAATTTCGGGACGATGAAGAGCGAGATTCCCTTGACGCCTGAAGGTCCGCCGGGGATCCTGGCCAGCACGAGATGGATGATGTTCTCGCTCAGGTCATGCTCGCCGGCGGAGATGAAGATCTTCTGTCCCGTCAGCGCGTAGCTGCCGTCGTCCCGGGGCTCGGCGCGGGTTCGCAGCAGGCCGAGGTCGGTGCCGCAATGCGGCTCCGTGAGGTTCATGGTCCCGCTCCACTCGCCCGCGACCAGCTTCGGCAGGTAGGTCCGCTTCTGCTCGTCGGAGCCGTGGGCGTGGATGGCGTTATAGGCGCCGTGGCTCAGGCCCCAGTACATGTTGAGCGCCATGTTCGCGCCGGCATGCATCTCGCCGATGGCGGTGTTGAGCACATGCGGCATGCCCTGGCCGCCGTAGTCGGGATCGAGGTCGAGGCCGATCCAGCCCCCGGCGGCGATCAGGTCGTAGGCCGCCTTGAAGCCCTCGGGGGTGCGCACCACGCCGTTCTCCAGCCGGCAGCCCTCGCGGTCGCCGGTCGCGGCGAGCGGCGCGAGCACGTCGCGGGCGATGCGGCCGGCCTCGCCGAGGATGGCGGCGGTGAAATCGCGGTCGAGATCCGCGAAGCCGGGGATCGGACTCTCCTGTACGGCGAGCATGTCGTGGAGGATGAATTCGAGGTCGCGAAGCGGCGGGTCGTAGGCGGACATGCCGGATCCCCTGTCTGTGCGGTGTCGAGATGTGGCGCGGGCCTGCCGGCGCCGGAAGGGAGGTCCGCATCGATAGTCGTAATGGGATTATCGCGCAACTGGGCTCTCCGCGGGTTCCGGCCCGATGGGGAGGATGCGCAGAAGGCCGGCGCGGTTCAAGGCGAAAAGGCGGCGCCCGCCGCGCCCCAGCGCGGCCCGGCGGTTTCCGTTTGAAACTCCCCCGGCATTGTGAGCAAATCCGCCGGTCCGATCGAGGAACCCATGGAAGCCTCCGCCGCCGACATCGAGAAGACCCGTATCGCCGGGCAGTTCATCCGGGCGCTGCCGCATTCGCGCGACCTCGGGATGGAGCTCGTGGGGATCGGCGAGGGCTGGGCGGAGATGGCGCTCGACTACGATCCGCGCTTCGTCGGCGATCCCGAGACCGGCGTGCTGCACGGCGGCGTAGTCACCGCCCTGCTCGACACCTGCGGCGGCGCGAGCGTGATGGCGCATCCCTCCGCGCCCGCGAGCACGGCGACGATCGATCTGCGCATTGACTACATGCGCGCGGCGACGCCGGGAAAGCGGCTCGTCGCCCGGGCGGAATGCTACCGCATCACCCGCACGGTCGCCTTCGTGCGGGCCTTCGCCTATACGGAATCGCTCGAGGAGCCGGTGGCCGCCGCCAGTGGCGCCTTCACCGTCGAGACGGCGCGGGCGTGATGGCGCGGCCGCGGCCCGAGCCGGTGCAGGTGGTCAAGCAGCGCCGCGACGCGGCGCTGGCGCGCATGGTCGAGGCGGTGCCCTATATCCGGCATCTGGGCGTCGTCTTCGACCGCCGGGGCGACGAGCTGACCGCGCAGCTGCCCTATGACGAGAAGCTGATCGGCAATCCCATGCTGCCGGCGCTGCACGGGGGCGCGATCGGCGCATTCCTCGAGATCACGGCGATCATGGAGCTCGCCTGGGCGCTGGTCTGGGAGCGCATGGAGGGCGGCGGTGCGGCGGCCGCGGCGATCGAGGCGGGACGCTTCCCGCCGATGCCCAAGACCATCGACTTCACGGTGGATTACCTGCGCTCCGGCCTGCCGCGCGACGCCTATGCGCGGGGGCGGGTCAATCGCAGCGGCCGGCGCTACGCCAGCGTCCATGTGGAGGCCTGGCAGGACAACCGGACGCGGCTCATGGCGCAGGCCACGGGGCATTTCCTGATGCCGCCCGCCGGGGATGACTGAGGCGATCACGCACCGGAGGGTGCTCGATATCGCCCTGCCCATCGTGATCTCGAACGCCACGATCCCGATCCTCGGCGCGGTGGATACCGCCGTGGTCGGCCAGCTCGGCGCGGCGGCGCCGATCGGGGCGGTGGGCATCGGCGCGGTGATCCTGAGCTCGGTCTACTGGATCTTCAGCTTCCTGCGCATGGGCACCACCGGCATGGTCGCCCAGGCGCGCGGCGCGGGCGAGGCGGAGGAGACGGGCGCGCTCCTGATGCGCGGGCTGATGATCGCCTTCGCGGCGGGGGTCGTGCTCATCGCCGCCCAGGCGCTGGTCTTCGCCGGGGCCTTCAGGCTGGTGCCGGCCTCGGCGGCGGTCGAGACCCTGGCGCGGGACTATCTGGCGATCCGCATCTGGGGCGCTCCCGCGTCGATCGCGATCTTCGCGCTGACCGGCTGGCTGATCGCGATGGAGCGCACGCGCTCGGTGCTGGCGCTGCAGCTCTGGATGAACGGGGTCAACGTCGCGCTGGACCTCTGGTTCGTGCTCGGGCTCGGCTGGGGGGTCGAGGGGGTGGCCGCCGCCACCCTGGTCGCGGAATGGAGCGCGCTCGGCCTGGGGCTCTGGCTCTGCAGCACGGCCTTCGCGGTGGACCTTCGGCCCGGCCTCTCCCGGGTCTTCGACGCCGCGCGGCTGCGGCGCATGGCGGCGGTCAACGGCGACATCCTGATCCGCTCGGTGCTGCTGCAGGCGAGCTTCGCCAGCTTCATCTTCCTCGGGGCCGGCTTCGGCGACGTGACGCTCGCGGCCAACCAGGTGCTCGTGCAGTTCCTCTCGATCACCGCCTATGCGCTGGACGGCTTCGCCTTCGCCGCCGAGGCCCTGGTCGGTGCCGCGATGGGGGCGCGGGCGCGGCCGGTGCTCCGGCGCGCGGCGATCGTGGCCTCGCAATGGGGCGCGGGCACCGCGATCGCCATGGGGCTCTTCGTGGCGCTGGCCGGCCCTGCGCTGATCGACGTGATGACCGTTAGCCCGGCGGTGCGCGCCGAGGCGCGGGTCTATCTGCCCTGGATGGTGCTGCTGCCGCCGCTCGCCGTGGCCGCCTGGATGCTCGACGGCATCTTCATCGGCGCGACCCGCACCCGCGAGATGCGCAACGCCATGCTGATCTCGGTCGCGGTCTATGTCCCCGCCGTGGCGGTCCTGCTGCCGGCCTGGGACAACAACGGGCTCTGGGCGGCCCTGATGGTGCTCAATATCGCGCGCGGCGTGACACTGGCGCTGCGCTACCCCGCCCTGGAGGCGAGCGCGGCGGCGTGAGCCGCGGCCGGCGGGCGGGTCACAATTCCGCTTCCAGCCTCGCCACGAGGGTTTCGAGCACCTTGAGGCGGGAGAAGCGCTTCTGGGTGGATTCGACCAGCGACCAGGGCGCGTTCGGGGTCGAGGTGAGCGCGATCATGTCCTCCACGGCGGCTTCGTAGAGCGGCCATTTCTCGCGGTTGCGCCAGTCGTCAGGCGTGATCTTGAAACGCTTGTGCGGGGTCTTCTTGCGCGCCTCGAACCGGCGCAGCTGCTCCTCCTGGTCGATGGCGAGCCAGTATTTCTGCACGATATAGCCGCTGTCGGTCAGCTGCCTCTCGAAATCGGCGATCTCGTAATAGGCCCGCCGCCAGTCCTCCATCGCGGCGAAGCCTTCCACGCGCTCGACCAGCACGCGCCCGTACCAGCTGCGGTCGAAGATCGCCACATGGCCGCGCAGCGGGATGCGCCGCCAGAACCGCCAGAGATAGGGCCGGGCGAGATCGTCGTCGCTGGGTGCGGCGATGGGATGGACGTGGCTGGTGATCGGGTTGAGCGCCGCGCGCAGGCGGCGGATCGCCCCGCCCTTGCCGGCCGCGTCGTTGCCCTCGAAGGCGCAGATCAGCGCCCTGTCGGCGAAGGCCGCGGAATGGGTCAGCTCGAAGAGCTGCATCTGGGCCTTGGCCAGCGCGGCCTCGTAGCTGCTGCGGTCGATGCTGCGGCTCATGTCGAGGGCGTCGAGCGCCGAGGGGCCGGGGGCGATGCGGCGGGGCCGGGTCTGCGGCCTGCCGGAGGCGGGCGGGCGCTGCCGCCGGGCCTTCTCCAGCGCCTCGAGCACGAGACGGCCGACCATGAGGTCGCGCGCGCGGGGATCATCCGCCGGGACCCGGTGCCAGGGCGCGTCGCTGCCGGCGGTGGTGGCGATCAGCTCGTCGGCCGCCTCCACGAGGCGGCGGCGCCCCTTCGCGGTGTCGATGGCCGCCCATTCCCGGACCAGCGGGTTGCGCGGCCCGCCCGGCCGCTCCATGCGGTTGCCCTTCGCCTTGCGGCGGCGCCGCGCGTTGCCGGGGGAGAGGTCGAGCCAGATCTTGACCAGCGTCGTGCCCTCGGCGTCGAGCATCTCCTCGATGCGCTCGATCGCGGCGAGCTCGCGGGCGAATTCGGCCCGGGACTTGGCGCGGGTGGTGCGCGCCTTCAGCACGAGGTGATACCACGAGGCCAGCACCACGCCGATGCGACCGCGGGCCGGCAGGTCGCGCCAGTAGCGCCAGGCGATCGGGTGGCGGCCGTCGTTCTGGTCGTCGAGATCGTAGGCGAGCGTGGCGATGGTGCGCGGGTCGAGCCATTCGTGCAGGCGGTTGAGCACCTCGCCCTTGCCCGACCCGTCGGGTCCGTTGAGCAGGATCAGGATCGCGCGGTTGCAGCTCTCGGCCAGGTCGAACTGGGCGTCGAGCAGATCGGCACGCAGCTCGGTGGCCTCGACGTCGAAGCTGTCCGAGCGGATGTCCTCGGGTGCCTGGTCGCCCTTCATCCTGGGGCCTCCCGGTTGTCTTTCCGCTGCATTCTCGCCGGCTCGCCCCCCCGGGGCAAGCGGCGATCAGGCGGGCTCTCCGGCGGCGAGCGCGGCGGCGTCGCAGCCAACGGCCTCGGCAAGCGTCGCGAAGCCGTCGCGGGCGAGCAGGGCATCGAGGCCCGAAAGGATGCGCGGCACGAGGCCGAGCCCCTCGTAGGCCAGCGCGGTATAGAGCTGGAGCGCCGAGGCGCCGGCCCGGATCTTGGCATAGGCCGCGTCGGCGCCATCGATGCCGCCGACCCCGACCAGCGGCAGGCGGCCTTCGGTCAGCAGGTGGAGCCGGGCGAGAACCTGCGTGGAGCGCGCGAAGAGCGGGCGGCCCGAGAGCCCGCCGGCCTCGCCGCGGTGCCGCCCGGCGAGGCCCTCGCGCGCGAGCGTGGTATTGGTGGCGACGATGCCGGCGATGCCCGAGCCCTCTGCCACCTCGACGATCTCCTCGAGCTCCGCCGGTCCGAGATCGGGGGCGATCTTGAGCAGGATCGGCACCGGCCGCGGCAGTGCGGCATTCGCCGCCGCGACGCCCGCGAGCAGCCCGGCGAGCGCCGCCCGGCCCTGGAGCTCGCGCAGCCGCTCGGTATTGGGCGAGGAGACGTTGACGGTGGCGAAATCGATGTGGCGGCCTGCCGCCGCGAGCACGGCGGCGTAATCCGCCGCCCGGTCGGGGCTGGTCTTGTTGGCGCCGAGGTTCAGCCCGACGATCCCGCCCGGCGGCCGGGCGGCGAGCCGGGCGGCGATGGCCGCGACCCCGTCGTTGTTGAACCCGAAGCGGTTGATCGCCGCCCGGTCCTCGGGCAGGCGGAAGAGCCGCGGCCGGGGATTGCCCGGCTGGGGCAGCGGCGTCGCCGCGCCGACCTCCAGGAAGCCGAAGCCGGCCTTGAGGAGCGGGCCGACCGCGCGGGCGTTCTTGTCAAAGCCGGCGGCGAGGCCGAGCGGGTTGGGCAGGTCTAGCCCGGCGAGCCGCGTGGCGAGGCGGGGGCTCCGGGACGGATCGCGCCGCGGCCCGAGGCCCGCATTGAGCAGGCCGAGGGCGACCCCATGCGCCGTCTCCGGATCGAGCAGGCCCATGGCGCGGAGCGCGATCCGCTCGCCGAGGCTCACGCGAGCTCCGCCGGGATCATGGCGCCCTCGGGGCCGTCCTCGAGCCCTCGCGCCCAGAGGATGTCGCCGCGGTCGAGTGGGCGGTAGAGATGGGGAAAGAGCGCGCCGCCGCGGGACGGCTCCCAGCGCAGCGCCGCGCCCGCCCGGTCGGCGTCGACGGCGAGCAGGGTGAGGCCGGTCTCGCCGGCGAAATGCCGCGAGAGCGTGGTGGCGAGCTGTTCGGCGGTGGAGAAATGCACGAAGCCGTCGGTGCAGTCGACGGCGGAGCCGCGGCTGCGGCCCTCGCGGTCGAACTCCGCCCATTCGGCGGCGCGCAGGACCTTGTAGATCAGCATGGCCGGAGCAATGGACGAGGCCGGGGGCAGGGTCAAGCGGGGCGCTCGGATCTGCCCGGGGGGCTTTCGTCCAAGGGGGCATTGGGTGTGTCCCATGCCGCTATTCCGGCCGTCTCCCCGTGGCGCCGCCGCCTTTCCCCCGGCCGGCGCGGCCCGATCCCCATAGGTCGATCGGGCGGGCGACTGTCGGCCCGCGCGGCTCAGCCCTGGGGCGTCATCACCTTGCGGGCCAAGGAGCGCCGGAGCCCGAGCTGGCGCTCGCGCCAGATGATGAAGAGTCCGGCCGCGACGATCAGCGTGGCGCCGAGCAGCATCGGCAGGGTCGGCACCTCGCGGAAGATCGTGTAGCCGAAGAGGAG
>Ga0209607_1001717_pt1 | contig 18259 bp, 13 predicted proteins | sample AD_UKC117_MetaG_FD_184413 | JGI IMG/M metagenome (GOLD analysis project Ga0209607, IMG submission 184413) | Active sludge microbial communities of municipal wastewater-treating anaerobic digesters from Hong Kong - AD_UKC117_MetaG (SPAdes)... | ecosystem: Engineered > Bioreactor > Anaerobic >... | reverse complement strand
CCGCTGTGCGCTGATCGGTGGCGGATTTGGATCGCTTCAACTGATCGACCCGCTTGGCGAGCGCTCGGTTTCTGGCCTTGAGCGAGGCCAACTGGCGGCGCTGTTCGGCCACCTCGTCGGCTTTCATCTGTCGCTCGCTTTCCAAATAGGCGCCTTCTTCCCGCAGGGCGCGCAGTTGGTTCAAGCTGTCGTCCCGTTGCCCTTGCAGGCCCTGTTGGCGCATTTCGTAGTCGCCGGCCGCCAATCCGTGCACGCCGCCGAAGAATCCGCCGCCGTGCGGATCGTTGGTCGGATCGGCGGCGCAGCCTCCCAGTAGGAGCAGGCTCAGGATACCGGCGTAACCGCGTGTGAATGCCATGATCGTGATCTCCCATTCCCGGCTTGCCCGATGGTGGGCGCGAGGGACGCTTCGGGTTTGTGCTAGATGGACATGCTGTCGTAAACCCGCTGCAAGCTGGCGACGTTCTGACTGGATTTCTGTCGGGTTTCCTTCAGTTCCACCAGATTGGACTCCAACTGCCGGGTATATTGATCCTGCGCTCCCCGTTTCTGTTGGGATTCCTGATGGACCTGCTCGGCGTCGGCCAATTGTTTTTCGGCCAACGAGTTGATCTGTTTGGCCTTGGCCAGTTGCTTTTCCACGGTGGCTTTTTGCTGGACGAGGGCGTCCCGCGAGGCTTTGCCCGCCCGATATTGCCGCGCCAGCCGCTGCGATTCGCGGTCCAGTTGGGCAATTTCCTGGTAAAGCTGGCGGTTTTGGGCATCGGCTTCCTGAATGAACTCCTGATTACGGCGGATTTCCGCGACCAGAAAGTCTTCCTCGTTGGCGTACTGAGCCTTGCGCTCGGCGATGGAACTGCCGATGCCGGCGCCGATCAAACCACCGGCCGCGGCGCCGATCAAGGCGCCCCGGCCCCTGTTGTCGCTGACGGCGGCGCCGAGCAGCCCGCCCACGAGCGCCCCGAACACCGCGCCCTGAGCGACGGTCGCCTGCTGGTCGTTCGTGGTGCCGTCGGGGTTGGTGGCGCACCCCGATAAAGTCGCGCCGATCGCGACGGCGACGAGCCATTTCGTGCCTGAATGGTGAACGTGCATGAGTATCTCCAAACCGTGGTCGTGGCTGGTTTTATATCCTTTTGACAATTCTGGGAGCGGCGAGGTGCGAAATCAACGCGCCGGCCAGCCGTTCGGAGAAAAATCGCTGTCCCCGGCGCGGTTGGTGGCTTGCCAAGGTAGTACCATTCAGCCGGTGGCGCGCAAACTCGCCAACGATTCCCTCTCTCCGAAAATCACTGCCCCTGAATGATTGCAATATGAACTTCGTGCTTGCAATGCGGTTGCTGATCGAACGTGAAAAAAGAAGCTGTTTCTGGTCGAAAATGGCTTTGGCCGGCTGGGTCGGTCTGGTCGCGCTGCTTGTCCCTGGAACGGTGCTGGCGGAATCTCGCACCGCGCTGGTGGTTGGCAATGGCGCCTATCAAGACGCGCCGCTGAAGAACCCGGCCAACGACGCCCGCGACATGGCGGCCAAGCTGCGGGAATTGGGGTTTCAGGTCATCGAACGGATCGACGCCGACCGCCAGACCCTGCGGTTGGCGCTGCGGGAATTCGAGCAACAGTTGCGGCAGCGGCGCGGCGTCGGTCTGTTTTATTACGCTGGGCACGGTGTCCAGCTCAAGGGGCAGAACTACCTGATTCCCATCGGCGCCGATATCCGTCAGGAGTTCGAAGTGCCCGACGAGGGTGTCGACGCCGACATCGTGCTGCGGGCGATGGAGTCCGCCGGCAACGAACTGAACATCGTGATTCTGGATGCCTGCCGCAACAATCCCTTTACCCGGGGTTTCGGCGGAAGCCGGGGGTTGGCGCGCATGGAGGGTCCGGCCGGGACCTTTATCGCCTACGCCACCGCGCCCGGCGCGGTTTCGCAGGACGGCGCCAGCCGCAACAGCCCCTACACCCGCCATCTGCTGGCGGCCATGAGCATGCCCGGCCTTAGTCTCGAACAGGTGTTCAAGCAGGTGCTGGTGGCGGTGGAGCAGGAGAGTGGCGGGGGCCAGATCCCCTGGGTCGCTTCCTCGCTGCGTGGCGAGTTCTACTTTGCCCCGGCTTCGGCGTCGGCGTCGGCGTCGGCGTCGGCGTCGGCTTCGGCGGCGCCGACGCCGAAGCCCGCCGGCTCACAGCCTGGAGCCTCACCGGCCGCTGAGTCGACTCCGGTCGCGACCGTGCCTCCGGCGGCCAGCGGTGCGGCCGCTCAACCGCCGTCCGCGCCGCCGGAGTCGGATTGGGTGGCGGTGCCTGGCGCCGACTTTGCGATCAGTCGGTACACAGTCAGCCTGGATGCATACAGCCGTTTTGCCGAAGCCAGCGGTCGGACCGCGCCGCTGGCATCCGGCGCGATGTCCGATGGCCCGGTTCGGGTCACCTGGAGAGAGGCCATGGACTACGCCGCCTGGCTGTCCACGCGGACGGGCAAGGTCTACCGTCTGCCGGCCGAACTGGAATGGGAGTATGCCGCCCGTGCCGGCGTGATGGCCGCCGCGCCGGATTCGGATGAGCAGGTCCGGGAGTGGACCTGCTCCGAATACCGGCGGGAGTACGAGGGTCAAGAGCAGCGCTGCGCCAGTCGGTTGCCGGAAGCGGTGGCGATTCGCGGCGGCAACTGGCGGGCAGGCGCCGATCCGCTCAGTGACGATCTGGAGTTTCGGTTGGTGCGGGAGCCCTAGCCGGAACGAGCTAGGCGGTACTCACTCCTGTTGGACGGTCACCAGACCTTTGGGTTGGCTAGCGAAATAGCTGGCAAGATCGGTGATGTCCTGCGGCGATAGCGGTTTGGCCATGCCGCCCATGATCGGGTTCGTGCGGGCACCGCTCTGATAATCGCCCAGCGCCTTGCGCAGATAGTCTTCTTGCTGGCCGGCTAACCGGGGATAAATCGGAATGATGCCGTTGCCATCCGTGCCGTGGCAGGCCGCGCAGGCCGCGCTTTTGGTCTTGCCGGCGGCGGTGTCGCCCCGAACCGGGTAGGGCGCGGCGGCGGCGGGGAAGCTGGATAGATAGGCGGCGATGTCCTGCATGTCCTGTTCGTTGAGCGAAAAGGCGTTGGCATGCATGGTGGGATGCTTGCGTTCGCCGGCTTGGTAGGCTTTGAGCGCGACGATGATGTAGTCGGCGTGCTGACCGCCCAGCCGGGGGACATGATAAGTTGGATAGGCGTTGGTATAGCCGGGAATGGCATGACAGCCGGCGCAAGTCGCGAACTTGGATTTGCCGGCGGCGGGATCGCCAGCGGCCTGCGCGGCGCTGACCAAGACGCCGCTGATCCCCAGGACCAACAATTGCCGTAGTACGGATCGGATCATATCGTCCTCTGCAGTGGATTTCGGATTGGAGTTATTTGAAATGCGGTAGCGCCGTTCGGCGCGTCCGGCCAAGAGCTTCATTGCGCCGCATGATCCTGCAAAAGCCTTTCAAAATCAATAGCTAAAACAAGATTTGAGGTCGGGCGTCATCAGGAAATTCGCACGTAATTTTTAACGATAGTCGTCTCTCTGTCAGGTATCAATCATCAAGGCCAATTTCTTTCATCTTTCTCCACGGAGTGGCGCGGCTCACGCCGAGCAATGTGGTGGTTTGGTTGCGCTTGTCATGGGTTTTCGCCAGTGCATCTGGTATCCGCCCGGTTCCAGGGCAAGCATGTCGCCACGACCGCCAGGCGGTTGGTGAAAATTTGAATGACCCCCGATCCTCTCCCTCAAAATAGAGAGAGGAGTCGTACATGGTGTCGGAAAAGCTGGGCAGCAACGCGGAGGTCAGCGCAGCCTCCAGGTGAAGCCAATGTTCGATCAATCCGGTTGCTGGGCAATTCTTTACAGCGCAAATGAGAATAACTATCATTTAACAAATAATCGCGCTCAAATGAAGTTCTCGACGTTCATCGCATTCCCGGAGATGTTTATGCCCAAGCTATCGAAACCCCACGTTTTATTGCCCGTGCTTTGTCTGTTGGCCGGCCTGCTGACCTCGCCGCTGCTGGCGGCTGAGGAAGTCAATGTTTATTCGGCGCGCAAGGAAGATTTGATCAAGCCCTTGCTGGACGATTTCAGCAAACAGACCGGCATTAGCGTCAATCTGGTGACCGGCAAGGAGGAAGCGCTGTTACAACGCCTGCAAAGCGAAGGTGCCAACACCCCGGCGGATGTGCTGCTGACCTCGGATGCCGGCCGCTTGGCGGCCGCTCGTCAGGCGGGCGTGCTGCAAGCGGTACAATCTGCGGCGCTGGCGAAGCACATCCCGGCCGCCTACCGCGACCCTGAGGGGTACTGGTACGGGCTGTCGGTCCGTGCCCGGCCGATCATTTACGCCAAGGACCGGGTCAAGTCGGCACAGCTCTCCACTTATGAGGATCTGGCCGTGCCGCAATGGCGAGACAAGATTTGCGTGCGTTCCTCCGACAGCATTTACAATCAATCGCTGGTGGCGGGGATGATTGCCCACCACGGTGAAGCCAAGACCGAGGCCTGGGCCAAGGGTCTGGTCGCCAACTTCGCCCGCCCGCCCAAGGGCGGCGACCGCGACCAGATCAAGGCCGTGGCCGCCGGTGAGTGCGATGTGACTTTGGCCAACACCTATTACCTGGGCGGCATGGTGAATTCCCCAGATCCGGCGGAACAGGCGGCGGCGGCCAAGGTGGCGGTGTTCTGGCCCGATGCCAAGACCACCGGGGTACATGTCAACGTCAGCGGCGCCGGCGTGACCGCTCATACCCACAATCGCGATAACGCGCTCAAGCTGCTGGAGTTTCTGGCCAGTGATTTGGCGCAGCGCTGGTATGCCGATGTCAACAACGAGTATCCGGTCAATCCGGCCATTCCGCCCAGCGCCACCCTCGAATCCTGGGGCACGTTCAAGGCCGACACCCTGAACGTGGCCAAACTGGGCGAACTAAACGCCGCCGCCGTGCGCTTGATGGACCGGGCTGGGTGGAAGTAGACCCAGCCCGAACGCTTCCTCGCCCTGACCCTCCCTCGCGAAAGGGAAGGCGATTTGGAGCACGGGCCGATCGTTGGACGCTGTGGGTGGTTGGGGCCGCTGTCTTGCTGGCGCTGCCGGTATTGACCGTGTTCGTCACCGCGCTGCAACCGGCGGGCGCGGTATGGCGGCATCTGGTCGATACCGTGCTGGCCGACTATCTCGCGAATTCCTTGTTGCTGATGCTCGGGGTCGGGATCGGTACCTTGCTGGTCGGGGTGCCGGCCGCGTGGTTGACCGGCGTGTGTGAGTTTCCGGGCCGGCGGCTGTTCGAGTGGGCGCTGCTGCTGCCGATGGCGATTCCCGCCTACATCATCGCCTACACCTATACCGGTTTGCTGGATTTCGCCGGCCCACTGCAAACCGCCTTGCGCGAAACCTTTGGTTGGACCCGGCACGATTACTGGTTTCCCGAGGTTCGCTCGCTGCCGGGCGCGGTCGCGATGCTGACGCTGGTGTTGTACCCCTATGTTTATCTGTTGGCGCGAGCGGCGTTTCTCGAACAGTCGGCGGCGGTGCTGGAGGTCAGTCGCAGTTTGGGCGCTGGTCCGTGGCGACGTTTCCTCGGCGTCGCCTTGCCCTTGGCGCGGCCGTCGCTGATCGCTGGCATGTCGCTGGTACAAATGGAAGCGCTGGCCGACTACGGCACCGTGCAGTATTTCGGCGTCGGCACTTTCACCACTGGCATTTTCCGGGTTTGGTTCGGGATGAACGATGCCACCGCCGCCGCGCAACTGGCTACGCTGTTGCTGTTGTTTGTCTTCGCCTTATTGGTGATGGAGCGGCTGTCGCGGCGGCAGGCGCGTTTCCATCATACCAGTGCCCGCCAGCACCGACCGCCGCGCGTGCCGTTGCCGGGTAAACGCGGCGGACTGGCGGTACTGGCCTGCCTGACCCCGCTGCTGTTGGGTTTTGTGATCCCAGCGAGTGTCTTGGTGGTTTGGGCGACACGAACCGCGCCGCGCGTGGTGGATGAGCGATTCCTGCACCTGACGGTAAACAGTCTGTTGCTGGCGGCGGGGGCGGCTGGATTGGTCTTGCTGCTGGCCTTGCTGTTGGGCTATGGGCAACGCTTGCGACCGCGACCACTGGTGCGGTTGGCGGTGCGCGGCGCCGGTTTGGGTTATGCAGTGCCCGGCACGGTGGTCGCCATCGGGGTGATGTTGCCGTTCGTCGCCATCGATCGGAGCGTGGATGGTTGGGCCCGCGCTGGGTTCGGTGTGTCCACCGGCTTGCTGTTGAGCGGGACGCTGATCGCGCTGCTGTTCGCCTACTGCGCGCGGTTTCTGCCGGTGGCGCTGCACAGCGTGGAGGCGGGATTGACCCGCATCCGGCCGAGCATGGACGATGCCGCCCGCGCGCTGGGGGCGACGCCCCGAGCGGTGTTGTGGCGGGTGCACATGCCTATGCTGCGCGGTAGTTTGTTGACCGCGTTGTTGCTGGTGTTCGTGGATGTTTTGAAGGAATTGCCGGCGACGCTGATTCTGAGACCGTTCAATTTCAACACGCTGGCGGTGCGGACTTACGAATTGGCCTCGGACGAGCGGCTGGCGGATTCGGCCAGTTTCGCCCTGGCCATCGTGTTGGCCGGCGTCGGGCCGGTGATCCTGCTCAGTCGTGCCATCGGCCGTGGGAGGACTGGACAGTGACGACCTTTCTCGAATTGATCGATCTCGATGTCGCTTATCCGCCCCGCAAGGTCATCCGAGATCTGACGCTGCGGATGAGCCACGCCGGCATCGGTTGCCTGCTGGGACCCAGCGGTTGCGGCAAGACCACGCTGCTACGGGCCATCGCCGGTTTCGAGCCGTTGCGGCATGGCTCCATCCGGTTGGAGGGGATCGAACTCAGTCGGCCTGACTGGACCTCACCGCCGGAGCAGCGGCGGATCGGGCTGATGTTTCAGGATCTGGCGCTGTTTCCCCATCTGCGTGTCGCTGACAACATCGCCTTTGGTCTGCGCGACTGGAAAACGGGTGAGCGGCGGGCGCGGGTGGTCGAGCTATTGAAACTGATCGAGTTGGAGGAGTATGCGGGACGCTACCCGCACCAGCTTTCCGGCGGCCAGCAACAACGGGTGGCGCTGGCGCGAGCGCTGGCGCCGCGACCACGATTGCTGTTACTGGACGAGCCATTTTCCAATCTGGACGTGACCTTGCGCGAGGGCTTGGCGCGCGAGGTGCGGACCATTCTGCTGCGGGAAGGCACCAGCGGTCTGCTGGTCAGCCACGATCAGTTCGAGGCGTTCGCCTTCGCCGACGAGATTGGTGTGTTGCATCAGGGTCGGCTGTTGCAGTGGGACAGCGCCTACAACCTTTACCACCGACCGGCCAATCGCTTCGTCGCCAATTTCATCGGGCAAGGCGTGCTGTTGCCCGGCCGGCTGGGTGGCGAGGGGCGGGTGAGCACGGAATTGGGCGAAATTGGAGGGAAGTCGTTGGATCGCGGCTGCGTGGCGGGCGAACAGGTGGAGGTGCTGGTTCGGCCGGACGATGTGGTGCACGATGACGACAGCCCGCTACGGGCGGAGGTGGTGGAGCGAGCGTTTCGAGGAGCGGAGTTTTTGTACACCCTCAAACTACCCAGTGGCGCGCGGTTGCTGTGTCTGACGCCCAGTCATCACGACCATGCGCTGGGGCAGCGCATTGGTATCCGGCTGGACATCGATCATCTGGTGGTGTTTCGGCGGGGTGGTGAGTGAAACTCCTCCCTTTGGAAAAAAGGGGCGCCGTGCCAGCACGTTTGCGTGTCGCTTTTGCTCCCGCTACGCTTGTCACATCAAGATAATTTATTGTCATCGTGAGTATTCGTGTCAAGGGATGTGTCCATGAGTGACGCCGTGAAAGTCTTTGTCAGTTACAGCCACCAAGATGCTGGGTATCTCAATGACGACTCCCTGCTGGGCTTTTTGAAGGGACTGGGAAAGGAGGACATCAAGTTTTGGACCGACCGCCGCCTCCGTCCCGGCGAACCCTGGGATGAGTTGATCAAGGCTAATCTTCAGGACGCACGCATTGCCCTGGTGCTGGTCAGCCAAGCCTTCCTGGATTCGCCCTACTGCCAGAATGTCGAGATCGAATACTGTTTGGCTCGAAAAACCCATCTCTTCCCAATCATCCTGTCACCTTGCGATTGGCGGCGACACGCTTGGTTAAGCAGTCGCCAGTTTCTGCCCGGAGGCGATCAGACCGTCGAGGAGGACTACATTGAGCCGGGTCGTCGCAAGCGGTTGTTTCTGGAGATTCGCGAGCGGTTGCGGGAGCGGGTTGAGCTCGCGCGAAAGCAGGAACCGCCTCCACCGCCACTACATCCGAAGCCTTCGATATCCCCCGGTTCACTTCCCAAGCCCCCTTTTTCCGGTAGGTCCAAGATCGCCGTGTGCGACCACCTCGGCGATGACTGGCGCAAATTGGCCGACTGCTTTGAAATCGCGACCGCCGACCGGGCGCGTTTCGAGCGGGGCGACCAAGCCCGTGGCCTTTGGGAGTGGTTGGAAAACCGCCGGCGTCTGGGCGAACTGCCGCCAGGGCTGATCGCGATCAATCGGCCAGACTTGGTGGAGTTGCTGAAGACCAAAGCGTAAACGGGAAGGAGGCCGAGGGATGCCTGCTTACGATGGGAAAACCAAGCTGGCGTTTTGCGAGCGGTTGGGCAAGAAGTGGCGGGATCTGGCGGATTATTTCGAGATAAATATCGGCGAGCGCGACCGCTTCGAGCAGGGCGGTGAAACCCGCGAGGTCTGGGAATGGTTGGAGCGACGCGAACGGCTGCACGAATTGTCGGAAGCGCTCCGTTACATTGACCGCGAGGATCTGGTGGTCCAGGTGCTGGAACCGCCCCCGCTTCCCGTTGCGCCACCGCAAGCGGCCCGGTCCGGTTCGCCCTATCCCGGCCTGCGGTATTTCTCCGTTGAGGAAACCGACATCTTTTTCGGTCGGGACGAAGAAATTCAAGGACTCCTGAAACGGCTGACCGATCCCCTTCAGCGATTGATCGCCGTGGTGGGGGCGTCTGGTTCCGGCAAATCGTCGCTGGTGTTGGCCGGCGTCATCCCGCGCCTGCCCGCCGGATGGGTTCCGGTCCGTTTTACCCCCGGTGGACTGGGCGATGATCCGTTCTTGGCGCTAGCGGCTAAACTGGAACCGTTGCTGGAACCCCACAGCCTGACCGGACGCGCCATCGCCAAGCGGTTGCGGGCCAGAGGCGATCTGGACGCGTTGGCCCCGTTGGTATTGGAACGCAAGCCGGAATCGGCCGAACTGCTGCTGTTCGTCGACCAGTTCGAGGAACTGTTCACACTGGTCGCGGATGAGCACCGGCGGCGCTTCGTCGCGCTGCTGACCAAGGCGGCGCAAAGCCCGCGCGTGCGTACGATCCTGACCGTGCGCGCCGATTTCTATCCGCAGTGTATCGATGTCGGCCTCGAACACCTGTTGCGAGCGGGTTCCTATCCGCTGGCGGCGCCAAAGTTACGGGCGGTGCTGGAGATGATCACCGGCCCAGCGGCGTTGGCCGGGTTGCGGTTCGAGGACGACTTGCCGGGGCGGTTGCTGGAGGATACGGGACGGGAACCGGGTGTCCTGGCGCTGCTGGCCTTCGCCCTGGCGGAACTGTATCGCCGGAAGGACGGGATGCTGCTGACCCATGCGGCCTACGACGGTTTCGGTCGGGTGCCGGGGGCGATCAGCCGGCGGGCGGAAGCGATCTTCACCGCATTGGATACCGATATTCAGGCCGCGTTCGAGGAAGTTTTCCGGGAGCTGGTCAAGGTGGACGAGCAGGAGGTGGCGACCCGGCAACGGGGTGAGTGGGAACCGATGAGCGATTCGGCGGCCGCGCGCTTGATCAAGACTTATTCCGATCCAGATGTGCGCTTGCTGGTCTGCGGCCAAGCGGGCCAGCGCCCGACCGTGGAAGTAGCGCACGAAGCGTTGCTCAGCTATTGGCCGCGCTTGGAGAAATGGATCGAGATCAGGCGCGACGACTTGTGGCTGCGTCGGCAAATCACCCAACTGGCGGCGTACTGGCACGACCACGACCGCCAGGCCGAACACCGCTGGCCCGACGAACGAGTGATCGAAGTGGTCGCTATGCGGGAACACCTCAAGCTGAAGGAAAAGGACTTCACCGAACGGGAACGAGACTTCCTCGGCCCCCTCGACCGCGAACAAATGTTAGCCGCGCTGGACGATCCGACCAGCTCGCACGAACAGCGCGCCATCATCGGTGTGCGGTTGTCCTTGCTGGGCGATCCCCGTCCCGGCGTGGGACTGCGCGCCGACGGTTTGCCGGACCCCGTCTGGTGCCCGGTGCCCGGCGGCGAGGTGACGCTGGAAGGGGATGCCGGCGCCTTCACGGTCGAGCCTTTCCAGATCGCCCAATATCCAGTGACCTACCGTCAATACCGCGCTTTTCTGGACGCGGAGGACGGCTATCACAACCCGAAGTGGTGGCAGGGCCTTTGGGTGAATCAACCACCCGAAAAACCGGGCCGACAATTCAACCGGCGCGACAACCATCCCGCCGAAAACCTCGCCTGGTTGGAGGCCGTACCTTTCTGCCGCTGGTTGAGCACCCGACTGGGCTACGAAGTCCGCTTGCCCACTGAGTGGGAATGGCAGCAGGCGGCGACCGGCGGCAATCCGGCGAACGACTATCCCTGGGGGCCGGAATGGGACGGCAACCGCGCCAACACTTATGAAAGCGAACTGAACCGAAGCACGGCGGTGGGGATGTATCCGCAAGGGGCATCGCCGGTGGGCGCCTTGGACCTGAGCGGCAACGTCTGGGAATGGTGTCTGAACGAATACGACAATCCCCGGAATGTTGCCCTGGCGGGCGACGCCCGCCGGGTGGTGCGCGGCGGCGCCTGGAACTGCAGCCAGACGAGCGCGCGCGCCGCCTTCCGCAACCACTACGCGCCCGACTCCCGCAACGCCAGCATCGGTTTTCGGTTGGCGTGTTCGTCCCCCATTTGAGACACTGGTCACTGATGGCCGCGTAGCGGCAACAGCGCGCGTAGCGCGCTTCGCGCGCTTTTTCGCCCTTCCCTCTAGAAAAATCAGGTTTCCGGAAGAATGTTGAGAGCGCGCTTGTCGCTTAGGCGATAAACCGAGAAATCGCGGCGATCCAGGGTGAACACGGTCTCGATCTTTTCGTGCTCGGCCAAATATATCAAGCAGGCGTCCGCGAGCTGGGCGCCCAGTTCGCGGTAACGATGCAGGAAGGTGGCGATCCAAGGCGCGGCGGTTTCATCCAGCGTCAACAGCTTCAACAAGCCGGTTTCAAAGCCTTGGAAGAGTCGTTGAATTGCCATAGGTTCTTTTCGCAGCAGCCAAGCGGCTTCGGTGAGGACCGGCCAGCAGGTGAGCAGAGGTGGGCTGATCTCATGGAGTTGTTCGACACAGACTCGGTGATAGTCGTCTCGTCGGGAAAGAATGGCGACGAGCGGACTGGTATCGAGCAGGACTCGGGAAATCATTCCTGGCCGAATCCCTCGAAGTACCGGCGGTTGGTGCTGAGGTCGCCGGGGAGATGGTCCAGCATCCCCACGATTCCTAGCCGCTGGGCAATGTCGTAGCAACTGATCTCGTGGTTGGCGGCTGCTCCGCGCGCGTCGGGAACGGTGACGGTGACTTCCTGGTGTTCCGCCAGTTCAACTGGTTCTAGGGGGCGAAAAACCCCGTTCTCGTAAACTGCTTTCATGCTTTTGCTCATGTCGCCATGCTCTGGACTCGTTGAGTTCCAAGGTAACACGGTGGAGAGTCATCGTCACGGCCGATAACACCGCGCTCATCGCCGAGATGCGCCGCTACGCCCTGGGCAAAGTTTCGACGAGCAGCCTTGCCCGAACTCGACTCGGAAGCCATCGACTTCCGAGTCGCTTCCGAGTCGTTTGTCGCCGTGCATTCGCTCAGGCGCGGCGATATCGCGAAGCGCGCTGCGCGCGCTGTTGCCGCTACGCGGCAATCAGTGACCAGTGTCTCAGATGGGGGACGAACACGCCAACCGAAAACCGATGCCGCTGTCGCGGTAGCCGGGCGCGCGGTCGCCGCGGAAGGCGGCGCGCGCGTGCGACTGGAAGCCGTTCCAGGCGCCGCCGCGCACCACCCGGCGGGCGACGCCCGCCGGGTCTTCCCGGCCGTCGGCGGCGTCGTAGGGATAGGGTTGGTACTTGCTGCCGGTCCAGTCCCAGGTGTTGCCCGTCAGATCGATCAACCCCTCCAGCGTTTCGCCACCAGGAAAGACGCCGACGGGCGTGGTCCGGCGAATGTGACTCTCGAAGGCGTTGCAAAGCTTGGCGTCGAACGTATCGCCATAGGCGTAACGCCGTCCGTCCCGTCTTCGCGCGGCGGCTTCCCATTCCGCTTCGCTCGGCAGACGGAACGGTTGGCCGGTTTGCGCGCTCAGCCAGGCGCAGTAGGCCCGCGCTTCGAACCAGCTAATTCCAACGACCGGTTGGGCCGGATTATTGAACGCTTCGTCGTTCCAAAAAGCCGGTTGGGTTTGCCGGCCGGGGGGATACCAGTCCTCCAGTAAGGCTTCGAATGCGTCGTCATCCATGCGAGCGATGTGTTCCCAATCGTCAGCTTGCTTAGACGTGATCCGTCCTTGCCGCTGCCAATCGCGGATGTCGTCAAACTGTGCCTGAAGCGTTTGGCGATTTTCACGCCACTGCTGCTTGGCGCCTTCCGCCGTGCTTTCACCGCATTGCCAGGCGCGGGCGGCGTCGGTGTCCCACCAGCGTTCGTCCTCGTAACCCCCAGCCTTGATAAATAGGGCATACTCGGCGTGGGTGACCGGGAACTGGCCGAGCTGGAACGGCTGGAGGTCCACGGCATGAACGGGCGCTTCGCGTTCGTAGAGCCCCTCGTCACTACCGATGGAGTAGGCGCCGCCGGGTATGGCGATCAGCGGGGGCAGGAGATAGTCGCCGTGCGGTCCCTGGCATCGCCGCCAGTGCGGATCGCCCAGTTCGCCCAAGGCCAGCCCCGCCGCGATCCGCGCCCGCAGGTCGGCGGCGGGGTCCTGGGTGCGTTCGATCAAGGCTTGGCGGAGGGAATCCTTCGTGCTCTCGGATACCGCCACGTCTGGCTGCGATGCGGCGCGCCCGGCCAGCGCCAAGTTGGCGGCCATCAGGTCGGTGACGAAGGCGTCGGGATCGGGCGCCATCGCCGCCGCCAGCACGGCGGTTTCCTCCCAGCCGGTGCCGGGCAAGGGCGGCATGGGGTCGGCGTCGGCCAGGCCGGCGAGGGTGTCCGGAAGGCTGGGCGAGACCCGGTCGGCGCGCCATTCGACCTGAACCCAATGGGGTTCGGGGTGGGCGGCCAGCCAGCGGGCGGCGAAGTATTCTTGCAGGAGTTGGTGGATGTAGAGCACTTCGTCCCGGCCCAGGTCTTCTTCCAGCACGCCGAGCGCTTCGCCGGCTTTTAGCACGTCGTCGCCGCAAGCGTGAGCGAGCAAGTCGAGGGCATCCGGGTAAGCGATGCGCACTTGGGAGGCTTCGCCCGGCTGGCGACGGGCCTGCATCTCGAAGGCCAGGTGGCTCAGCTTGTCGAACAGGAGCCCTTGCCGGGGCAGTTCGTGGGGTGTTTTCCAGTGCCGAGGCTGGCCGAATCGCTGGCGGTCGCGCTCGCCGAGCAGCGCGCCCGGCTGAAACAACGGGTGATCGGCCTCGATCTCGCGTTGCAGGGCTTGCCGGGCGAAGCCGCCGAACAGGGCGGCGTGGCCCTCGGGGATTTCGCCATGGGTGGTTTGGGCGACCAGCAGTTTCAGGAAATAGGGCGAGCGCAGCACGTCCAGTTGTGGCGAACCGGCCAGGTTGTCCCAGAGCGCGGTGTAGTGATCGGGGCAATAGAGTTCCAGAAATTGCTGGATTTGCGCGTCGGACAGGGCTTCGATGCGCACCTGCGGCACCGGTAGGTCCTTGGAGGACAACGTGGCGCTGTAGTCCAGGCTGCGGCAGGAGAAGAGCACCCGGTTGCCGGGGTAACGCTGGCTCAGTTCGGCCAGGAAGGTTTTCCAATTCCGCAAGGATTCCGGGCCGGTTTGGGGCATTTCGTTGAGGGCGTCCAGCAGCAGGGTGACGCGCCGTTGCTGTAAGAGCGCGTCCAGCGGCGGCAGGTTGGGGTTTTGGGTCTGCCAGCGTTCGCCCAGCCAGTCGAGCGGGCGCGGTGGCGGGTCGGCGCCGCGTGGGCCGTAGCCGTTCAGGGCGACAAAAAAGGTGATCGGCTTCGCGGTCGGGTCGTCCTCGCTCGCCCGCGCGGTGCGGGCGTTGTCCAATTCGAAATGCCGCAGCAGCGTGCTTTTGCCGGAACCGGGCGCGCCGAGCAGCACCAGCGCCGGGTCGGGCACCGCCGCCAGCACCGCGCGCAAATCCTGGAACGTGCGAGACTGCGGCGTCCAGCGTGGGCCTTGCGCGTCCTCGCCCTGATCGAGCAGCAGGGTCAGATGGACGAAGCGTCGGTTTAGTTCGTGGCGCGGTCCCGACCAACGATCGATGCACGCTGAGTAATAGTGCCTGAAGGCAGACCCGCCGGCATTGGCGTCGGCGTCCGACGGGTCTACCGAGGGCGGTCCAGGAGTTCCGCGAGATCATCCCGGTTGATGTAGCGCAGTCCTTCAGCGAGCTGGGCCAGTTTTCCGTGGGCTTCCAGCCATTCCCACACCCGCTGCGGTTCCCAGCCCTTGTCGAAGCAGGCACGCTCGGCGGGGGGAATCTCGAAGTAGTCGGCCAGAGTTTGCCAGTCGGTGACCAGCCGCCGGCACAGGTCGATTTTCACTTGGCCGAAGTCCGGATCGGCGGGTGTTTCCGCCGAGGGTTGCAGGGGTTGCGAGTCCGCAGCCTTATTTCGAGTCGAACGTGGCGGCGCTGGTTGTCGAGATTGCGCGACGATGTCCTCGACCAGACGCTTCACCCGGCGGTAAATCTGGCTGTCCTTCGATGTGGGCTTGCAGATGGAGACGTGATCTTCGTCCATCGGGATGGGGATGACCCCGCCGATCCCCGGATCGGCGGTGGTTTCGTTGACCACCAGGAGGCCCGCGATGGGGCGCTTCTCGCAGTACACCACCGTGGTGAGGCCGAAATCCGCGACGTGGTGGCGATACCAGAGATTGAGTTCGCGCAGGCGTGGGTGATGGGCCTCCAGTTCCTCGACGCTGACCGTGGCGCGGAGTAGGGTGCCGATATGTTTGATCCAACTGGCCAGGTCCGCGCCGGAGTGCGGGGTGGAGAGAAAGACGATGGCCCTGGTTTGAGCGGTGATGGCTTTCCAGACGGGATTGCCGAAGTCGGCGGCGTGACGCAGCAGCTGCTTGACCAGCAGCCCGCCCAGACTGTGGCAGACGAAAACGATGGGTTGGCGACCGATGCCGTCGAGGTCGAGCTGGTCCAGCACATTGGTCGCCCGGTCGGCCAGCGGCATGGCGTGGCCTTTCCAGGCCGAGGCGCTGACCGCGTAACCCAGGGACCAGACGCCGACCGCCGGCAGGTCTTCGCCCAGCCAGGCGGGCCAGAAGGCGTCCGGGCGGTCCTTGGGGTGCCAGGTGGCGCGGGCATCGCCGTCGAGGCCATGGACGAAGATCACATCGGCGACGCGGTCGGGGTCATCGCCACCGCTGATTTTTTGCAGGCCGTCCATTCTTGATGTTTCCAGTTCGGATCGTGAAAGTCGTGGTTTGCGAGCTGCTGAAAGAACAGCTTCAAGTTTAGAGGATTTTTAAATTTCGGACAGATTGTTAAATACAGGAGACATATTCCAAATGGCATTCTCTGGACATCATTTCGAGTGATATTTCGGCGGGGTGGCGGCGGGCATGGATGATGCGGGTGTCCGCTGGGTTCGAGTGCTGGCAGAATAAGCCCTTAATTGCCAGCACCCATGAAAACCCAGCGATGGATCAACCCGGAAGAGAGAGTCATGTCGGAATTGCAAGAACCCATTGCTCAGCCTGAGATGCAAACGTCGCCCGAGCAAAGCGGCGCCGAAATCGCCATCGACGTGCTGAACGAACTCGGCGTCGAGTATCTGTTCGGTCATACCGGCGGCGCCATCATCCCGCTGCACGCCGAACTCAACCTCAGAATGCGGCAGGGACGAAAAGCGCCCCGTTTCGTGTTGTTCCGGCAGGAGGGTGGGGCGGGTCACGCCGCCGAGGGTTACGCCCGGGCCAGTGGTCGGATCGGAGTCGCCTTGGTGACTTCCGGGCCGGGTGCCACCAATCTGGTCACTCCCATCGCCGACGCCTACAAGGACTCGGTGCCCTGCGTGTTCATCACCGGGCAGGTGCCCAGCGCCATGTTGGGCAAGGACGCCTTCCAGGAAGTGGACATGGTGGGGATTACCCGCTCCATCACCAAGCACAACTACCTGGTCAAGGACGCCGCCGAACTGGCCGGCGTGTTGCGCCAAGCCTTTTTCGTCGCCGGCAGCGGCCGACCGGGACCGGTGGTGGTCGATATCTGCAAGAGTGCCTTGGTCGGTTGCGCGACCGACCAGCGGCAAGCCAGAGCCTTGCGTGGTTATCGCCCACGAACCTCCATGAAGCGAGGTGCCGCCGATCGCCTGCTGGCGGCGTTGCGGCAAGCCAAGCGACCGGTGATTCTGGCCGGTGGCGGCGTCGTCAGTGCCGAGACCAGCCAAACATTGCGGCGGTTCGTGGAAAAATACCGTCTGCCGGTCGCGCTGACCTTCATGGGGTTGGGCGCGATTCCGCACGATCACCCGTTGTGCTTGGGCATGCCCGGCATGCACGGAACCGTCGCCGCGAACGGGGCATTGCGGGAGGCGGATTTCATCCTGTCCATCGGTGCCCGTTTCGATGATCGGGTCGCGGTGCGGGAATTCGGCCGAGGCATCGAGCTTGCCCATGTCGATATCGACGCGACCGAGATCAACAAAGCCGTTCCGGTCGAGTATGCGCTGCGGGCCAACGCCCACGATTTTCTTGCCTACGCCAACGATCTCGACCTGGATGGCGCCGACCTGACCGAGTGGCTGGACACGGTGCGGGATTGGAAACGGCGGTTTGCGCCCGGTTATCGGGCGGACGGCGATTTCATCAAGCCGCAACGGTTCATCGAGGAGCTTTCCAACTTGACCCACCGGACCGGCATCGTGGTCACCGGCGTGGGCCAGCATCAGATGTGGGCGGCCCTGTTCTACAACTATCAGGAACCGCGCCAATGGATCAGTTCGGGCGGACTCGGCACCATGGGCTTCGGCTTGCCGGCCGCCATCGGCGCTTGTTACGCCCGGCCCGACAAGACGATCCTCTGCATCGACGGTGACGGCAGTTTCCAGATGAATCTCCAGGAGCTAGCCACCATCGCCGCCAATCGGATTCCGGTCAAGGTGTTCATCCTTAATAACGGTTTTTTGGGCATGGTCCGGCAGTGGGAGGATATGTTCAACCAAGGTCATCATTATGAGACTTGTCTGGTTCGCACGAGTGACTGCGATCCCGCCTGCATCGAGAGCAAGGAATGCCGGATGCCTAATCCCAATTTTCTCAATCTGGGGCGGGTGTTTCCCGGTATCGAAACCGTGCGGATCGCTCGCCCGGAGCAGATCCAGGAAGGCATCGAGCGGGCGCTGGCGCATGACGGCCCCTGCGTGGTCGATGTTTGGGTCGACCGGACCGAGGATGTCAAACCGATGATTCCGCCCGGTGGGTCCCTGGCCGACATCATCCACGATTTTGATGGTGGCGGCGGGTGAACTCAATGAGTTAGGGTGCTGGAATGGAAACCGATCCCCTGATCGCCGCTGGGCGAGGATTCAGGGGTCGGGTCGCGCGGGCAGGAAAGGGAGGCTTCAACCGCCGGCGGCGATGCGCTGTTGGATGGCGTCCACCACGCCCTCGCTGGCGGGAGAATCGACGACCAGCAACAATCCTTCCTGGCGGTAGAATTCAATCAACGGCGCGGTCTTTTCGAAATAGGTGTCAAGACGCTTACTGATGGCTTCATCGGTTTCGTCGTCGCGCTGTATGACCGGGCTGCCGCACTTGTCGCAAACTCCCGCCACCTTGGGCGGATTGCTCCTGACGTTGTAGATGGCTTGGCAACTGGTGTTGGAGCAGGTGCGGCGAGTGGTCAGGCGATTGAGGATTTCCTCGCGCGGTACTTCGATATTGGCCACGACATCCAGCTTGATCCCCAACTTATTCAGCAGCACCTTCAGCGCTTCGGCCTGCGGGATGGTGCGCGGGAAACCGTCCAGCA
>Ga0209607_1001715_pt1 | contig 18276 bp, 15 predicted proteins | sample AD_UKC117_MetaG_FD_184413 | JGI IMG/M metagenome (GOLD analysis project Ga0209607, IMG submission 184413) | Active sludge microbial communities of municipal wastewater-treating anaerobic digesters from Hong Kong - AD_UKC117_MetaG (SPAdes)... | ecosystem: Engineered > Bioreactor > Anaerobic >... | reverse complement strand
TGAGATGGAACGTACACCAGACTTAAAAGTAACCATTCCAAATATTGCGGATGATGACTTGATTGATAAGTTATTTTAATAAGTATTGAATTAAAAGCTGGTCATGCTGAGTTTATCGAAGCATGACAGCTTTTTATATACGATAGTAACACTGAATAATGTCATCCTGAATAATGTCATCCTGAATAATGTCATCCTGAATAATGTCATCCTGAATAATGTCATCCTGAATAATGTCATCCTGAATAATGTCATCCTGAATAATGTCATCCTGAGTAATGTCATCCTGAGTAATGTCATCCTGAGCCTGTCGAAGGATGTCGAAGGATGTCGAAGTGCGTTTTTTACTTTTTATCTTTTTTGGAGAACAACCTGAGTAACCAATTTCTTTTAACCACTTTGGCAGCCTCTTCAATTTCTTTAGCTCCTTTGTTTACATTATAAACAGCAGTTTCAACGCTGTCGGCAAAAGCAGTATCGTTTATGAGTCGAGACAGTAAGCCTTGCCCCTGTGTAATTTCGTCGGTAATTTTAACCAGGTTATCTGACAAAATTTTAGTTTTCTCTGTAGTATAATCAAGGTTTTTACCTGTTCGGCTTAATCCCGAAGTAAAGGTTGTATCTGTAAAAATCTCTCCGAATAATCCTTGACCTCTGGTTACTTGCTCGGTTATAGCAGCCAGGTTTTTGGTAGATTTTTCGAGATTTTCTCCGGCTAAGAAAATATTCTTGGCCAACAGGGTATCAGATAACAACATTCCCACAACTCCTTCTTCTTCATTTATTTGAGTAGTTATATCGGATATGTTTTTAGTTAAAATGGCAGTTTTGTCAGCAATTTTACTCAGGTTGATGGCAAGAGATTCGTCGGCAAATATTTTCCCAAATGCACCTTCGCCCTGGTTAATTTTTTCAGTTATTTCAGCAATATTTTTTGTTATGGTTGCTAAATAAACACTCGAAGTGTTAATCTGCCTCAAGATTTTATCTATCTGCACCGCTTCAATGGTTTCTAAAATATCCTTATCTTCAACAATATCAGTATCGGTTGTACCAGCATAAATGTTAACCACTTTAATGCCCATAAGCCCTTCCGGGACAATCTCAATTTTAGAATCTTTACGGATAAATTTCCTTACACTTTCCTGTATCGAAAAATCAATTTGTACTAACGAATCATTTAAAATTTTAACACCCGAAACGGTTCCAATATTAATACCTGAAAACCGGACATCGTTTCCAATTTTTATCCCGCTTATATCTTGAAAAATACCACTAATTGTAAAGTTTCGGCTAAAAATACTACGCTGGCTTCCGATATAATATATTGCGATTATAAATAGGATAATACCTGTTCCTACGAATAATCCAAGTCGAATATTTTTTGTTCTGTTGCTTTTCATAACTATCTTATCCATTTATTCTATTTTAAAATAAGAACGCACCCACTCATTTTCTGAGTTGCGCATTTCATCATACGAGCCTTTCGCAATAAAAACACCATCGTGTAAAACAAGCATTCTCGACGAAGTTGTTTTGGCACAATGCAGGTCGTGTGTTATAACAATTCCCGCTGTTTTATACTTGGTTTGTATTTCAAGTATTAGGCTGCTAATTTCCCTTGCTGTTATCGGGTCGAGCCCGGTGGTTGGTTCATCATATAGAATTATCTCCGGTTTTAATATCAACGTTCGGGCAAGTGCAATACGCTTTTGCATGCCTCCGGAAAGTTCTGATGGCATTTTATCTATCGTATCCAATAATCCAACGCTTTCTAAAACTTCAACTATTAATCCTTCAATTATGTGCGGGTCGTGGATAGATTTATTGCGCCTCAGCGGAAATTCAAGATTTTCTCTAACCGACATGGAATCGTAAAGTGCATTACCTTGAAACAGAAACCCTACTTTAGTGCGCATATCGTTAAGTTCTTTAGGACTCATTGCTGATACTTCCTTGCCAAATACTTTTAAAGTACCTTCATCCGGTTTTATTAAGCCAATAATACATTTTATTAAAACTGATTTGCCTATTCCCGATTTCCCTAAAACTACTATGGTTTCTCCTCTGTGCAATACCATATTGATATTTTCAAGCACTTTATTGCCATTAAAATACTTTTTTAAATGGCTTATTTCTATAACCTTTTCTGAGTCGCTTGAATGGGATAATATGTTATCTGTGATATTCATTTAATAGAAAATATTAAAAATCTCGGCAAGCTGAACAGCAATTAAATCCATTATAAAAATTACCAACGATGATATTACAACTGCAGAGTTAGCTGCCCGCCCAACACCTTCGGTCCCGTTACTGGAATAATAACCTTTATATGTTCCAATGATTCCGATTGCAAAACCAAAAAAGAAAGTTTTGATGGTTGCCGGAATTAAATCTGCATAATGTAAAGGGTCAAATGCCAGGTTAACAAATAATGGCAAAGATGTAAAGCCTTGCAAATTGACTGCAATATAAGAACCGACAAACGAAACAGCATCGGCATAAAATACCAGGATTGGAATCATAAAAGTTGTTGCCAAAACACGGGTAACAACAAGGTAATTCATTGGATTGGTGCCAGAAACTTCCATAGCATCAATTTGTTCAGTAACTCTCATTGAGCCAAGCTCTGCGCCTATCCCGGAACCAATTTTGCCCGCGCATATCAAAGCGGTTATTACAGGCCCGATTTCGCGTACTATTGATACTGAAACCATTCCCGGCAACCACGATTCTGCGCCAAACTCTGCCATTACAGGTTTCGATTGGAGTGTTAACACCAATCCCATAATAAAAGCGGTAATCCCGATTAAGGGTAATGTGCTTAAGCCAATTTTATAGGCTTGCCTCATAAACTCGCGATGCTCATAGGGCGGGCGGAAAAGTTCTTTAAAAAAAAGAGCAGTAAAATGACTTAGCCCCCCAATTTCGGACAATAAATTGTCGAACCAATTGCTTCCTGTGTATGGAACTTTTTCGTTACTTTTATTTTTTCTAAATATTTTTTTAATATTTAGTCTCATTTTATTATTAAATCTGAGATACAAATAAAAGGTAAGTTACAAATTATTTCGATATAGGGTATTTTAATTTTATGTAAATTATTTGAAGTGAAAGCATTAAACTATTCAAACATCAGGGAATAAGGACGGTTTAATTCTTTTTTTAATTCTTCTATTCCAATATTCCTGCTTTTTCGGATATGTTCTTTCGAATCGAAATAAATAACTATTGTAGGTACCGTGAATATCGAATTTTGAGCTGCAATTTCAGGGTATAATTCTGTATCGGCATAATACATCTCCATATGTGGGAAATGATTTTCCAGCAAGTCGTGAATTTTAGGTTTTAATACTTTGCAAACATTGCATTTTTCATGCGAAAAATAGATAAGTACTCCCGGTTTGTTTTGTAAAACATTATGAAATCCGTCTAAAGTTTCAATCGTTTGAATCATTAGTAGTTATTTGTATTTAACATAATTAATGTACAGGCAATAGCGACTTCAATATTATTTTGCATAGCCAACTCAATTAATTCCTGATTTTCGGATCCGGGATTAAAAATGAGTCTTTTGGGAGCTAACTCTATAATATAATTATAATATTCTTTTTGGTTACCGGGATTTAGATAAAGGGTAATGGTGTGTATATTATCTACTTTAGGTTTGCCTACCAGTATTTTCTGCCACATAATATCTCCTTCTTTGTTTCCAACCGGAACAACTTCGTGCCCATGGCGAACCAAACTTTTTACAGCTTTATGCGAAAATCTTATAGGATTTGGACTTGCACCTAATACGAGAGTCTTCTTCATCTGTTTATAATTTAATTGTTTTTAAGGCCACATGCTTATTTCATTCTTAAAATGATGTAAAATTTAAAAGTTTAACCCTTTAATTTACTGGGAAATAAGTTTTAATGCCAGAACAAAATCATGCTGAAAGTTATAAAAAAAGGCGAAATTTAAAAAGATTTTAGGCTTGTTTTTGGATAAGCACTGTGGCATAAGCAGATATGCCTTCTTCACGTCCTACAAATCCTAATTTTTCGGTAGTAGTAGCTTTAACCGAAATTTTATCTTCATCTATGCGCATAACCTGGGCAAGTTTTTGTACCATTTCCGGAATAAAATCCTTTATTTTAGGTTGCTGCAGGCAAATGGTGCTATCAATATTTACGATTTGATAATGATGTTGGGATAATAAATTTATGGTTTTGCTTAAAAGTATTTTGCTGTCAATATTTTTATACTGTGGGTCAGTATCGGGGAAATGATAACCTATATCGCGCAGTGCAGCAGCTCCTAATAAAGCATCGCACAGAGCATGAATAAGAACATCGCCATCAGAATGTGCAACACATCCTTTGGTGTGGGGTATTTTTATTCCTCCAAGGCAAAAATCTAAACCTTCTTCCAGGCGATGCACATCATATCCCTGTCCAACCCTAAAGTTCATGTTAAATATCTTTAGTATTTTTTCTGGCCTGTAAAGCATCAAAGTCTAACCCTAAGGTAAAACGCATGGTGTTAGCTAGAGGATTGTTTTGTTTTACCGGCAATAAATAAGAAAAATCGATGGTAAAAATATTTAAGCGTAAACCGGCACCTACTGTAAAATATTTTCTGTTACCTTTATTTTGGTTTTCGTGAAAATATCCGGCACGAACAGCAAACTGGTTTGCATACCAATATTCTGCTCCAATGGAATATTTGTATTCTTCCAGCTCTTCTTCAAATCCTCGTGGAGCATCATAAAAAGATTGAATCATCCCTTCGGGCACTGATACTTCTGGGTCGTACCCATCAATAATTTCACCCTGATCATTATAATCTGGTGGTGTAGGTACTAAGAATTTATTGATATCGAAAGCCAGTGTTAAAGAGTTATACGTATCAAGCTCGTATTTAAATGCCGTTCCAATTTTTAGGTTTGTAGGCAAAAAATCTTTCTCAATTTCGGTATATGATATTTTAGAGCCAATATTGGAAATATTAATACCAACCGACCAGGTCAGATTTTGATCAGATAATTTTAAATCATCGTTTACATAATACATGGAAACATCGGCAGCAACTGCATTGCCTGGTTTGGTTTCCATTGTTCCTACAGCTGTACCACCGGTAATATCGGAACGTACATAACGAAAAGCAATACCTCCTGCAAAGCGATCTGAAAAACTTCTGGCATAAGCAATATCGATTGACATTTCATAAGGCGAATGTTGTCCGTCGTATTCACCAAATTCGTTGGTAAACTGTATATCACCTAAATCAAAATACAAAAGGGTGGCTGCTACAGTTTGTTTATTATCAATTCGTTTATAAAAGTTTAAATATCCTAAATTAATGTCATTTACCAGGTTGCGTAACCAGGGGGTTAAAGATACAGAAACACCCATATCGCTTTCGATAAATGCATATTTTGCAGGATTCCAGTGCATCGAACTGTAATCGGGCGAAGTAGCTGCACCTACATCACCCATTGCACCAGCCCTTGAGTCGGGTGCTATAGTTAAAAATGCTGCTGAATATTCAATCGGGTTGTTTGATCCTGCTAAATCTTCAGATGTAATATCATCTCCGGTTTGGCCAAAGGCAAGTAGGCCTATAAACGTAAATAGTCCAAGTAATAAAAAATTCCTCATCATAGTTCAGTTAATGTAAGATTTGCAAATATAGAATTATTTAACGATTCTCAATAATTATTTTAAAACCACTATCTTCTCTATCTTTTGGGCTATTTGCCCATCGGGTGTTTTTACTTTGAGTACATACAAATAAACCCCTCTTCCAATTTTATCCCCAAAATCATCGAGTCCATCCCAAGGTATAGGGTCAGAACGGAAAGAATTATTATTTATTATCTGACGTATAGTTTTTACTAATTTGCCCGAAACGGTAAAAACCTGGATAAGTACTTCCAAATCTTCGTCTGGGCGATTGTGATCAAAATAAAAAACAGTTTGTTCGGTAAATGGGTTGGGGTAGTTTAAAATATTTTTTATAGATAAATTCTCCGATTGGGCAACAATAAAATCAATTTGTTTTTCCGATGAGTTGTTGTATACATCCCACACCTTTACTTTAAGTTGATGCTCTCCCTCTTCAAGTTCAGAAAATAGGTATTCTATCCGTCCATTCTGATAATCATCTATGTCTGCTTTGTAATAATCATTTAACATAATCAGCTGGCTTGTATTGTTGTTGAGCACTGCCGTAATATCATGTCCAATGCCATTTCCTACTGTGTTTATCCCGCTACTATCGCTAAGTACAGCAAATAAAACCGGGTTTTCATCGGTAACGCCCCCCGAAACAAAGTTTTCATCGTTCATATATAAATTAATGATAGGGCCGTTATTGTCAATATCCGCATTATTATTTGACCCTCCAATAATAAAATTATCGAAAAACCCTTTTGCATCGGAGGTTGAATTTGTTGAGTAGTAGCTAATTTTTCCTTTATCGAAATTATAAGAGATATCTTTAGGAACCACAAAAGAAAAAGTAAACTCGCCACTAACAACCGATACTTTCCCTTTATATAATATATTATTTTGTGCATTAAAAACCATAGGAGTTCCGCCATCGTTGGCAAGGCTTGTTATTTCCTTCTTTTTGTCAAGTACCAAAGGGTAAATAATTCCATTATAACTTGAAAGTTTCTCGTTGTTGTTATTTACAATATGCCCATGTATGGTAACTTTCGACAGGGCATTAAGTGTATCTCTGATTTCTGAGCTAATATGGTTTACAGAATCTGTAATAACCGTGTATTCTGGGTTGGGGACTTTCAACGCCGGATCGCCAAGAAGGGTAAAGTTTCGTTTGTTATTTTCGGTTCCTGAAGCATTCTTGGCTAAACGGATAATATCGCCCAATGCACGATTATTCCCTTTGTGGTCTTTCTCAAAAACGTAATTATAAAAATTTCTGTTTAAGGTGTAATTGGGACTGGAATATACCAAACGTGTAGTTGAGAATAAGGCAATAGCTCCTCCTTTAGGATTTAATAAAACCTGTTCGCCGGCAGAAATGTATTTATGGTTATCGAAACGGCTGAATTCGCAGGTAGCGGTCATAAAAATGGCAAGCTTATTACTGTTTGCCCAAGAATTTATCATGTCCATTGTAACTATTTTTTCGTGTGCCAATCCATTTTCTCCTCCGTGCCCTGTGTAATTAAATATTAAAACGCCATTATTTATTTTATCGTTTATAATGCGGCTTACTTCGGGGTAACTCTCAGAAATTGAGGATGATTCCTGAGGAAACGCATCTAAATAAACCTTCTGAGTAAAAAAGTAAGGATATGTTGTATCCACAAAATTTGCCAGCTTATCGGCATCTTCCATGTGTAAATTATTATCTTCATCATCACCCACAAAACAAATGGAGTTAATCCAGTCTCCTTTATTGTTTGGATTTAAATAAGTTTCTATTTTGGAAACCATATTTTCAGCTTCAGTTAAACTTTTTACAGGTAATCTTCCAATACCAATATCAACAAGGCCTGAATTGCTGGCTTCAACATTATCTGTAGCATCTAATAAGCCAAAAAAGTCGTCGGTAACAAACGAAGAAGTTGGATTTAAAGAATTTCGCGACTGATAGGTAGGTATATAATTTATATTGTTGGCTGTAATTGATTTATGGTCGAAAGAACCATCACCTATAAACAATACATATTTGAGGGTATCAGTAGCCGAAGGCCTTTGGTAAACCATGCGGATAAAATTACGTATGGCCGATACATCTGGTGTGCCTGATGAAAACTCGTTGTAAATTTCATCAACTGTTACAACAGCGCAATTTAAATTGTCCTGTTCCTGATGTATTGTTGCTATTTTTTCCGCCTGGCTTAAAAAATCGGTATGGGTAATTATTATCATATCGCGATGATTAATACCATGCAGGTTTTGGTTAGCAACAGGTTCCGATTGGTTTGTTGTTAAAAAACCAGTATTGTTAAAGGCTAAATATTCATTTATACCGGGTGCAGCATTTACTTTTAATCTTTTTGTGTTACTGCTGATAGTTGTGGATTGCAGTTCGTTTATCTCAATCGCGTCGGTAATATCCCAAAATCGGGTATTTCCGGTAGTATTCTCTATTACAAATTCAATAATTTCGTTGCTTGTGGTTGGATTATAATACCTGAAAATCAGTTGATCTTCATACATATGTATTTTACGGACAGCATTTAATGTAATATAATTTAGCCAACCTACCGATGACGATGTGGGTTTGTTATAATCAATCTGAATATTTACATTTCCGATGCTACTGTTAAAAGTATTTTCTGAAATTCCTGAGTAGGCATAAGTGGATGTGTACGAACTCATGTTAACAAAAGGGATTTCAGGATTTGCAAAACTTGTTCCATTCACTCGCAAAGTAAAAGTGGAATTTACCGACGAACGCGCTGCCAGTTCAATTTTGCTTTTTACTGGTGTAGAAATTTCCCTGTTGGGGATTTCAAAATTAAAAGAATAACTTGTGGTAGCATCGAAATATTCACCTAACCACAACTGCCCCGATTCAATTAAGTTTTTTAAATCATTTTCATGATGAAAATAATCTGTAAAATTTGTTTTTACTGCAATAGCTGTTTCGGTCGGTGGGGGAATAGTTTGAATTATTTTATTGTTTCCTGCATCGGTGGTAAGAAAATAATAATTGTAATCAGAATACAGGTGTTTTTTTAACGAATAAAAATCTTTATCTGCATCGTAACCCCATTGATGAGGCGATTTGGCATAAAATAAAATATAATCCCCCTCATTAAAAATACCATCTGCCCCTTTTTCAAAATGAATAGCCAGTTGATTTAAATCATCCTGGCATTCTTCGGTATTTGAAACCGGCAACATCCCTTCAGAATTACCAAATATTTTAATGTTTGTCGGATCTTCAAAACCTAATTCTCTGATTTGGTTATAACTAATTTGGTAAATTCCGGTTTCTGCAATTTGTATTTTTATCCAATAACCCGATTTTAGAAACGATTGACTGACAAAAGCTTTTTCTTTACCTGCTAATGAACTGAGGGATTTTTGAACAGGAGTAATTTCAATATCAAACGATTTTACCTTTTCAATTTGACCGGTAAATGCATTTTTTATAAGAGGCAAAAAATTTATTTGTACATAGGGCTTGCCTCTCATAAAACTAACCTTGTGTTTTACTTGTATATCAGTATCAATTTCTTTAATCTGATTTAAAATACTTATTTCTTTAGCTGTGGCATTTATATATTTTATATTTACAATTTTAACAGAGATATTTTCGCTCAATACAGGAATAAGATCATAGAAATAAGGTAACATACTCTCCTGATTAAGGTATTCAGCACCCTCGAAAGACAAATAATCAGTTTTGTTAAAACCTTTTTGCTCAGGCGTATAGTAATGCGATATAGATTTGGGTTCCTCCCAGCTTAATATTTTATGAACTATTTTTTTTTGTCCGGATGTGTATAAAAAGATGAAAAATAATAGATTAAAAATAAGTGCTCTTTTCATTAGGTTTAATAATTTTATGCAAAGAAACAAAAGTTTGCTGTACTAAGTATATAATCTGTTCGTTATTTAAACTAACTAATAAAAACGCTTTTGTGCATTATATATTGTAAATTAGTTTGATGAAAAGGATTTTTATAATATTCATTGTTTTAATGTGTAAACAACTTTATGGGCAGGATGTTGAGTTCTCTCAATATTATGCAAATCCTTTATATTTAAACCCTGCATTTGCTGGAACAGACAATTATGCACGGCTTTCTTTAAGCTATCGCACACTTATGCCGGTATCCTATGGCGATTATACTACTTATAGTGCATCTGTTGATAAATATTTTGATGGTTTAAGCGGAGGGCTTGGTTTTCAAATTATGAACGACAGGCAGGCTCAGGGTGCCATTAATAATCTGGGTTTAAATCTTATATACTCATATCATGCCCAAATTAAAAAGCAATGGGCTGTTAATGCCGGGTTTCGATTGGGATATAATATAAAGTCATTAAATACAAGCTCCTTGGTTTTTCCTGATATGATTGATGGCAGCGGTAACCAAGTGACAGGTGATGAGAGCGGTATAGCTCAAAAATCTATTTATTTCGATTTTTCTTTCGGAGTATTAACATGGTATAAAAATTATTACGGTGGGTTTACGATTGATCATCTTACCAAACCACAAATCTCTTTAGGGAGTGATGATCCGGGGCCTATTGAAAGAAAATATACGCTGCATGCCGGAATGGAAATAGATTTTTATAATACCATTTATCGAAAGTATATGACCGTTTCGCCTAATTTAATTTATCAAATGCAAGGATCATCCAATAAAATTAATGTTGGAGTATATTTAAGCCGTAAAATGATAACTGCAGGATTGTGGTTAAAAACAAATACCGAAATTAATTTAACAGGTAGTGTTTTTATGTTTGGAATAATTACCGAAAGTGGCGTATTTGCTTATAGTTACGATATGCCATTTTATTTAGGAGGTTTTTCGGGAATAATTTCCGGGGGTCATGAGGTAACTTTTTTATATAAATTCATGTATAAAAGCAAGAGAAAAAAAATGAAGGCAATAAAATGTCCTAAAATTTAGTTATATTTGTGTTTAAATCTTATTTGTGAAATACAAAAATTATTATATTTGAAATAAAAAATATTACCATGAAAGAAAAGTTTAATATTTTTCCAATTCTGTTTATCGGATTATTAGTTATTGCTGGCTGTAAAGGTAAAGATCCTGCTGTCAGTGGTGGTGCATCAACAACTACCGGTTGGGAATATAATAACCCGGAAAATGGAGGGTTTGAAGTTAAAACAAATTACGAGCAAATGCCAGGCCCAGGTTTAGTGCTAATTGAAGGAGGTTCTTATACCATGGGGCAAACAGAGCAAGATGTTACTTATGATTGGAACAATGTTCCACGAAGAGTTACTGTAACATCTTTTTACATGGATCAAACCGAGGTGCGAAATGTCGATTACAGGGAATATTTATATTGGATTAGAAGAGTTTTTGTGGATTATCCCGAAGTATACCGAAATGCTTTGCCTGATACTTTGGTCTGGAGAAGCCCACTGGCATATAACGAACCTTATGTAGAGTATTATTTCCGTCACCCGGCATATAACGAGTATCCTGTGGTAGGTATAAACTGGTTGCAAGCAAACGATTATTGTGCATGGAGAACAGACAGGGTAAATGAGTTAATGTTAATAAACGAAGGTATATTGGATATTGACCCAAACCAGGTTGGACGTGAAAATTTTAATACAGAAGCATATCTGGCTGGCCAATACGAAGGTTTAGTAAAAGAAAACCTTCCTTCACTAGATCCAAATAAAGAAAGTCGTGCTGTTACGATGGAAGATGGTATTTTATATCCAAAATACAGACTCCCAACCGAAGCTGAATGGGAATATGCTGCCGTTGCATTGATCGGCAATACTTTCGATGAAAGAATTTACGAAAGAAGACTTTATCCTTGGGATGGCCACTATATGCGTAATCCAAAAGGTGCAGATCAAGGTTTTATGATGGCTAACTATAAACGTGGACGTGGTGATAACATGGGTACTGCAGGTAACCTAAACGATAATGGTGCTATCACTGTTCCCGTTGCTTCTTACTGGCCAAACGATTTTGGATTGTATTGTATGGCTGGTAATGTTAACGAATGGGTACAAGATGTGTTCAGACCATTATCATACGAAGATGTTAGCGACTTTAGGCCTTTTAGGGGTAATGTATTTGAATCATTAGTTCGTAACGAAGATGGAACAATAGCCGAAAAAGATAGTTTGGGAAGATTGAAAAAACGACCTATTACAGAAGAAGAAGCAATAGGAAGGGATAATTATCAAAGGGCTGATTATATTAACCACTTAGATGGAGATTTACAATCAAGATTAGATTTCGATAGTCAGGAAGCTGCTCGTGGCGCAGGCTCAACCGGTGAAATGTATGCACAGGATGTTGAAGGCGGAGATATTGTTTCTCTGGTTTCTGATGAAGTTCGTGTATTTAAAGGTGGATCATGGAGAGATAGGGCATATTGGTTAAATCCTGCTGCCCGAAGATACTTAGACCAGGATAAATCACGCGACGATCTGGGTTTCAGATGTGCGATGATACGTGTTGGTAGTCCGGCTGGAAAATATTAAAGATATATATAATATTAAAAGAAAAACCTCATCTTTGTATGAGGTTTTTTTATTATAGAAATATGAATATACAAGATCTGTACCCGATATTCTTGAAAAGTAGTGGCGTAACAACTGACACCAGAAATGCAATTGAAAATTCGATTTTTTTTGCATTAAAAGGAGAAACTTTCAATGGGAATAAATTTGCCAGACAAGCTCTGGAAAATAGATGTGCGTTTGCTGTTATTGATGAAAAGGAATATGCACTCGATGATCGATATATTTTGGTTACCAATGTTTTAGAAACATTACAAGAACTGGCTGGTTACCATCGTAATAATTTGAGAATCCCTGTAATTGCCATAACCGGAACAAATGGTAAAACCACAACCAAAGAATTAATCGCTGCAGTTTTGTCGAAAAAATATAAAGTAGCATTTACTCAGGGTAACTTAAATAATCATATAGGTGTTCCTTTAACATTATTATCCATTAACCGAACCCACGAAATGGCCATAATTGAAATGGGAGCAAATCATCCGGGAGAAATAAAAATATTAGCAGAGATAGCAAAACCCGACTTTGGTATAATTACAAATATAGGAAAAGCTCATTTAGAAGGTTTTGGCTCTTTTGAAAATGTAATAAAAACAAAAACAGAACTATATCATTACCTTAAAACACAGAATGGCAAAGTATTTTATAACCGTGACAATGAAATTTTAGATGAATATGTCCAGCGTTTGGAGTTAGATTCAATTTCGTATGGGCGCAAAAGCAATCATTTGTATGGAGAATTATTGAGTTCGGAGAAATTCCTGGAAGCTGATATTTTTGTGGATGGATTAATAAAACGGATTTGTACAAATTTGGTAGGCGGGTATAATTTAGAAAATGTATTGGCTGCCATTTCTATAGGAAAATATTTTAAAGTTGATTTGGAATATTTAATTAGTGCAATTGAGGATTATAAACCCAAAAATAATCGGTCGCAGTTTGTGGATACTGATAAAAACAGCCTTATTCTGGATGCCTATAATGCAAACCCCACAAGTGTTGATGCCGCATTAAGGAATTTCGAATCTTTACATTTAGATCATAAATGCGTGATATTGGGTGATATGAAAGAGCTTGGCAGTGAAAGCCTTGTTGAGCACGAAAAAATTATAAAATACCTGGAAAATACCAATTTTGATATTAAAGTGCTGATAGGCGAAATTTACTCGTCGTTAAAAACGGCTACAGATATACTCAGGTTTAAGGATGTTAATGAGTTTAATGGTTGGCTATCTGAAAATCCAATTATTAATTCAACCATATTAATTAAAGGGTCAAGGGCTGTTAAATTAGAAGAAATTGTTAAAAATTTATAAGGATTATTCAATGTAATTAATTCCATAAAGTCCCTTTGTTACAGGGGGCTTATGAGAGAGAAGTATTACATATCTCCCAATCTATGTGATATGAAATGGTAATTCAATAAATTTTTGTTTCCTTCTGATGTAAAAATCTATAACAATACTCTTATGATATATTTGTGTATGATAACAAGGCTTTATTCCTAAGGTAGCCATATTATTTCTTTTTACCCTTAATTTTTTTATTGATTTATAAAAATGAATATGTGCTTTAAATACCGCATTAAATCCCGAAAATGAGAATTTTGCAAGAAACATCAATGCTGATATCCCATCGAGAGCCATTCGCGCAAAAAGTATGCTGTAAAGCTTATGAGGAGGTAAGTTTTTATAAAGCAGAAACAGGTTATTTCGAAAATTAAGATATAGTTTAAAAGGGCTGTTATTAGGTAATGTTCCACCACCAACATGGAAAACTTCCGACTGCGGATTAACCATTATTTTATATCCAAGGTTTTTTAATCGCCAACACAAGTCTATTTCTTCCATGTGGGCAAAAAAATCATCGTCAAAACCCCCGGCTTTATGAAATAAATCGGCTTTTACAGCTATACATGCCCCTGTTGCCCAAAATACTTCTTTTATATCATCATATTGCTCCTTGTCCATTTCGAGATTATTCAAAATTCTTCCCCTGCAAAAAGGATATCCGAATTTATCAATAAAACCTCCTGAAGCACCTGCGTATTCGAAGAAATCTCTCTGGTGGTAAGATTTTATTTTAGGCTGGCATGCCGCAATTTGTTCGTCGGAATCCAGTGTCTCAATCAAAGGTTTTGTCCAGTTGGGAGTAACCTCAATATCTGAATTAATTAAAATATAATATTTTGCTTCTATCTGAGCTAATGCCCTGTTATAACCGCCTGTAAATCCATAGTTTTTATCTAAAATAACAAGGCGCAATGTGGGGTAATGTGTTTTTAAAAAAGAAATAGAATCATCGGTTGAAGCATTATCTGCAATTATTACGTCAGTATCATCACCAGATGAATAATTAAGTAATGCGGGTAAAAATTTTTCTAGAAAGTGTTTACCGTTCCAATTCAGGATAACAACAGCGGTTTTAATCATAGTAAACTAATTGTATTAATTTTCAATTTCTCGTTTGTATTTCCATCGTTTATGCGACCACAACCAAAGTTCAGGCTTTTGGCGAATTTTTTCTTCCAGAATCTGCACATGCCGTTCTGTAATTTCATATTCCTTGCAATCCTTTGGGTTTTCATATAATAAAGTAAATTCAACCAAATATTTTCCTCTTTTTATCTTATCGATATGTGTATAAAATACAGCCGAATTAAACTTTCGGGCAATTTTATCGGGGCCTAAAAAAACTGCCGTTTCCTGGTTTAAAAATGTTGTCCAATAGCTTGCTCTTCCTTTTTGCGGGCGTTGGTCGGCTATAAGCCCTAATATATACAATTTTTTTTCGCGCTCATAACTGATTATTGTTTTAAAGGTATCGTTCATGGATACAGGTGTACTGCCCAAACGCCTCCTCATCTTAAAAAATTCATGGTCGAAAAACTTATTGCTTAAAGGTTTATATACGCTTAAAACTTCATATTGGGTAAAAAACGAAATTGCAGGTAATATTTCCCAATTGCCATAATGTCCTATTATTCCAACAATACTTTTATTCTTCGAGTATAAGTCGTTTAATAATTCGGTATTTTTATATTCAACCATGCTTAAGAATCTTTTCTTGGACATTCTTATGATGGCCATATTCTCGACAAATAAATCACTTAAATGATGAAAAAATTTCCTGGTAATTTCAATAATTTCGTCTTCCGATTTTTCAGGAAACGAATGGGTAAGGTTTTTAATAACTACTTTTTTACGATATTTAATCACCTTATAAAGAATAAAATAAATGAAATCAGCAACTCCATATAAAATAAATTTAGGCGAATGAGCTAAAAGCCAACTTGCCGCTATATATAGATAAGCTCCTATTCGTCTCATTTACTCATATGTTGATTTACGATGTTAAAAAACTCATTATAACATGCACTGTTTGATGCTATAATCTCTTTACCATAAATATAATTATTTTTTCCTGAAAAATCGGAAACTTTACCTCCGGCTTGTTCAACAATAAGAGCTCCGGCAGCTACATCCCAAGGACTAAGGCTATATTCGTAGAATGACTCGAACCGGCCACAGGCAACATAGGCAAGGTCGGTTGCTGCAGAACCTAAACGGCGCACACCATGTGAGTTAGTCATAAAATATTCAAGCGATAATAAAAAAGGCTTAATCCTTTTATAATCGTAGTACGGAAAACCTGTAGCAATCAAGCTGTCTTTAATCTCCTTTTTATCAGACACTTGTATTCTTTCTCCATTCAAATAAGCTCCACCATTTTCCCATGCATAAAAGCATTCGTTTAGGCTGATTTCGTATACTACTCCGATAATGATTTTGTCTTTATCGGTTAATGCAATGCTAATGGCAAAAGGCGAAAGACCATGAATAAAATTTGTAGTGCCATCCAGGGGGTCAATAATCCAGTTGTATTTCTCCCCTTTTTTGTTTGATGTCCCTTCTTCTGCAATAAACCCTGCCTCGGGTAATATTTGCAAAAGCCCGTTGACAATCTTTTGTTCCGATGTTTTATCAACATAAGTCACAAAGTCGTGCAGCCCTTTGGTTTCGACATGTATATTTTTGTTTGATTTTCGTTCGTTAATTATAAATGCTCCAACTTCTTTAGCCAGTACGCACACTTCATTGCATATATTTTCCAGATTCATAGCTGTATTTTTAACAAATGTATATAACGGTAAATCAAAATCTTAATTTTATTAATCTCTATAGAAATTCAATTTCAATATTCCCGGATTCTTTTACCGATAACAACTTAACTTTTCTAATTTGCCCAACCAGCGATTTGTTATAGTTTGTTTCCACCTTAATGTAATTACCTGTAAATCCGTACATCAGTCTATCTTTTTTATGAGCTTCAAAAAGTACTTCTGCAGTATTTCCTAAATTAAGTTTATAAAACAGGCTTTGTTTCTGATTTGCCAGCTCCTGTATTTTTTTGCTTCTATTATGGATAATATTTTTAGGAACCTTATGCTCAAAACCCGCGGCTTTTGTATTTGGCCTTTCCGAATAAGAGAAAACATGATAAAACGTTGTATCCAGTTTATCTAAAAAGGTGTAAGTATCTTCAAAATCTTCATCTGTTTCACCCGGGAAACCAACAATTACATCAACGCCAATAAAAGCATCGGGCATTAATTGCTTAATTTTGTTTACTCTCGATAAAAATAACTCCCTGTTATAGCGGCGTTGCATTTTTGCCAGAATTTTATTGCATCCCGACTGCAGCGGTATATGAAAATGATTAAGTATCTTTTTCGACTGAGCCACATGTTCAATAATTTCGTCCTTTAAAAGGTTAGGCTCAACCGACGAAATGCGTATACGCTCAATCCCTTCCACTTGCTCTAAAGCCTTTATCAGGTCCATAAAATTTTCGTGGGTTGATTTGCCAAAATCACCAATATTAACTCCGGTTAAAATGATTTCTTTAATTCCCGATAGTGCTATTTTGTTAGCTTCAGCAACTAACTCCGCTATGCTTTTATTCCGGCTTTTGCCTCGGGCAAGGGGAATAGTACAGTATGTGCACGAATAATCGCATCCATCCTGAACCTTTAGAAAGGAGCGCGTTCGGCCTGCTTCTGAATGCGACGAATCAAAATGATCAACCTTGTTAATTTCGCAGGAATATACCTGTGGTGTATCGGTTTTCTTTAAATCATTTAGATGATCTAAAATATTAAATTTTTCTTTTGTTCCTAAAACAAGGTCAACGCCAAGATTTTGTGCTATTTCTTCAGGTTTAAGCTGGGCATAACATCCAACAACGGCTATATAAGCTTCCGGGTATTTATGTTGTATTTTTCTGATAGCCTGCTTGCATTTTTTATCGGCATGTTCGGTTACCGAGCAGGTATTAATTACATATATGTCGGCCTCGTTATTAAAGCCAACAATTTCAAAACCATTGTCTTTAAACTTACCCGAAATGGTCGATGTTTCTGAAAAATTAAGCTTGCAGCCTAATGTATGAAATGCTACTTTTTTGTTTTTACCCCCTGATTTCCCCATATAAAAAACCTTTTTCAGGGTGCAAATTTAATTGATTTTAGCTGAAAAATTGTTTTCTTCGAGGTATTCCTTGTAGATTTGTTTTATAATACCATCGGCAATACCAATTTTGGGTACAATAATTTCTTTGGCTCCCGACCATTTTACAATTTTAAACAGCAGGTCGGAGGCAGGAATAATAACATCGGCGCGGTCGGGGTTTAATCCTAAAATCTTAATCCTATCTTCGTAATTATACGATTTAATGTATTCGTATACGTCTTTTAATGTTTTAACCGGTAAGGGTTTAAGCTCTTTTTTGCCAGATATCTTTAGAAGTTTATTTATGTTTCCTCCCGATCCAATGATTTTTAAATCGGGATAGGAATTTTTAATGTCCGATAACCATTCTTTTAACAAGTCTGTTTCGCTGGGTGCTACTAATTCGTTTAAAAGCCTTATTGTTCCAATATTAAATGAATAGGATTTAATAACTTTTGGACCTGAAAATAAAGTTACTTCAGTACTACCACCACCAATATCAACATATAGGTAAGGGTAATTATGGTCTAAGGCATCAACA
>Ga0209607_1001713_pt1 | contig 18278 bp, 16 predicted proteins | sample AD_UKC117_MetaG_FD_184413 | JGI IMG/M metagenome (GOLD analysis project Ga0209607, IMG submission 184413) | Active sludge microbial communities of municipal wastewater-treating anaerobic digesters from Hong Kong - AD_UKC117_MetaG (SPAdes)... | ecosystem: Engineered > Bioreactor > Anaerobic >... | reverse complement strand
ATCGCAAGCATCCTCGGGGGCCGAAGAAGCCAACTCCGCAACGCCATCATGATCCGCGCAAACCCCATGTTTCAGTCGCTCGGCTGCTGGCCCAACGGAAAGCAGAGAGAGCACCTTGAAAGCCCTGATCAAGTCACTCAGCAAAATGCCGCGCTAGTCGAACAAACCGCCACCGCCAGTCAGAGAATGGACGAACAGTCCCGCGAACTACAACAACTGATAGCGTTCTTTCAGTTGGAAAACCAACAGCTCTTAGCCGATGCGGTAGCGATGAATATTCCGGACACTGCTCGCGAGGATTCTTCGCAACTACCGACTCAACTTCACGCGAGCCATCAGCCCGAGACCAGAGTTTGGCAGGATCAATACTTTGCCCCGGCAACCATAGAATAAGAAAGCATAAGAGAAGCCAAACCGAATTAGCAATTTCTAAATTACAAAGACGTTCCCACAGTTTGCTTAGAGCACTGAACGTTCAGGACCACAGCGCGCGAACGCCGAAATAGGCGATATCCTTGAAGCGACGTATTGTTCCCTTGAGTAGCGAGGTTTGCGGGCGGGTGCAAAAGGTCATGCTTAGCATCACCCGCAATTCGTTTTCTTCCAACCGGGTGACTTTGTGAAAGACCCGCGCGCCTTCGAACACAATCAAGGTGTTAGGCGGGGTCGGTATCGTGATTTCTCTGCCATCCTGGCGAATTACCAGTCGTGCCGAGGATAATCGGTCTTCTTGGAGATGGCGGTTGACCAAGGGCACCAGTACAGTGAAATGGCGACCGTGGTAAAAGTTGTAATCGTAATGCCAGTTGATGTGATCCTGTGGCCGCTCATAGAACAGCAGCGAGCAAGAACTTTGATCGTGGATCGGCGTGGGCACAACCGGCTCGCCGATCACCGCCGAGCACAACCGGCGTAGATAATCGGACTGGTAGAAAGCAACGATTTCCGGGGCAACATCGTGCAGATATTCGTAAGCGACGGTGCCACCCTGCTTGTGGGCAGGGAAATAGCTGCGCTCGGTATTACCTCGCCGCAACGCGGCTTCGCGCAATATCTCGAAAGCCGCGACTGGCAGCGGATCGGGAATCACGGCGATGCGCTGCTGAAAATCAGGAAGTTCCGTTGGCAATCGGTCGGGCAAATTTAGCGCCACGCCATACCGGACCGCGAGATCGTGCTGCCGTGCTTCCAACTGTCGATACTGTTTTTGCTTGCGCAGTTTGAGACCGGCAAAGGCCAACGCACCAGTTGCAGCAGGTATCAGCAGAATTTCCGAGAGCATGACTTCTCCGATCAAGAATCAATAGATAACAACCCCAGATTGGATACCCGTTTGGCGGCCGCTTGGTTTAGATATACAGCCTGACCATCTTTCGCCAAGCAGAAGCGCTGTGGGCACGACCTTGCCAGACATGCAAAGCGTGCCAGATACCCTTGTCCCACAGAGTGGTGCTGAATTGGCGGTTATTGCCTAAAAATGGATCGGCATCGCCGATCGTCAGTACGATGTCCATCCGCCGCAATTGATGCAACAGCCCATCATCCCGAATGTTGGGCAAAAAATGGCTGGGCGTATTGAAATAGACATGTTCGTCGTAATGGCCGTCGAACAAGTCGCGGAAATCCTCCACTGCCTCCGTCAAATCATAGCGACCGCTAAAGGCGGCCACCTTGTTGAAACAATGGGGATAACGGAACGCAAAATTGACCGCGTGGAATGCGCCGAAACTGCATCCGTGCGCGATCACGCTGGGGTGGCGGTTCTTATTCCACATCAGCGGCAATACCTCGTGGAGCAGATAAGCTTCGTATTGCAGGTGCCGGTGCAAGCGGTCACCCGGACGACTCCAGAAGCAGTAAAAGCTCTCCTGATCGAGGCTGTCCACGCAATACAGCTGTAATTGACCCTGCTCGATCTTATCGTGCAGCGCACCAATCAGCCCGATATCCTCGTACTCGTGAAATCGCGCGCAGCGGGTGGGAAACACCAGGACCTTGGCGCCGGCGTGACCGAATACCAGCAACTCCATGTCGCGGCAGGTTCGATAGCTATACCACTTGTGATATTCCCGATTCATCTTCGACGACCATAAAGTCTATACAAATCAACCATGACGATAGCCTATCGTTGAAAAGCTGCACGCGCATGACAACTGGAAGACAGTTGCTTTAACCTCATCGAAATAACGGGATAAAGGCGGGTTCGGACGCTGGGCCAAGAGAGTTATTGCCGTGCCCCGACACGGGCACAACAATGCCCATCACGAAACGGTCATGGTGGCGCAATCATCCTGTTATCGAGTTTTTTCACACTTCCCGACCAGTCGCTTCCCCGCAACCCTGGTTCAAAGGCGGTATGGTCAAGAAACTCGGCGCCCGGCTCGGCAATCACGCCCACGATCTGTTATTCAAGACGATTCACCAGCGCTATCTGATCTACAACATGTGCTGGGAAGACCCACGCATCGACCGTCAACTGCTGGGACTCGACCGGGACAGCAAAGTGGTGGTGCTCACCAGCGCCGGCTGCAACGCTCTGGATTATCTGTTGGACGCACCGGCGGAAATCCACGCCGTGGATGTGAATCCCCGCCAAAACGCACTCTTGCAACTCAAACTGGCGCTGGTCGAACGCGGCGATTTCGGCGATTTGGATCTAATGTTCCGGCAAGGCGCCCACCCTCATTTCCGGGAGCTGTATCAGGCATTACGTCCCCGCTTGCCAGCCTACGCAACGGCTTTCTGGGATAAAAAAATCGCCTATTTCGATCCCGCCAATCGCAAGCGCTCGTTCTACTACCACGGCACTTGTGGCGCGGTGGCTTGGCTGGTCAGCCGTCAACTGCTCAAATCGGGTCGTAAACTGCGCGCCTATCTGTTCGACCTGCTAGACGCCCAGAACCTGCCCGAACAGCGCACGCTATATGAAAAGATCGAGCCAGCACTATGGGGCCGGTTCAGCACTTGGCTGCTGCGGCAGCCGACCGCCCTGGCGATGCTCGGCGTGCCGCGCCCGCAAATCCATTTGATCCAGCAACAATATCCGGGCGGCATCATCGGCTACATCAGCGACAAGCTGCGCCATGTCCTGACCGAGGTTCTGATCCAGGACAATTACTTCTGGCGGGCCTATCTCACCGGCACCTATACCGAGCGCTGTTGCCCCAATTATCTTCTGGCCGAAAATTTCGCCAGCCTGCATGCTCACCTCGATCGGGTACACACCCACGACGCCACGGTCAGCGATTTCCTCCGCGCCAATCCTGGGCAATACAGCCATTTCGTGCTGCTCGATCACCAAGATTGGCTGGCCTGGCATCAACCCCAAGCGTTAGAGGAAGAATGGCGGCTGATTCTTGCCAACAGTCGGCCCGGCAGCCGAATCCTGCTGCGCTCGGCCGGCCACGATATCGGCTTCCTGCCGGAATGGACTCGGCGGGCACTGCGCTTTTTCCCTACCCTGACCGAGCCGCTACATCGGCAGGATCGAGTCGGCACCTACGGTAGTCTGCACTTCGCGGAGGTGTCATGAACGGATCGAGCGACATCGTCCAGCCAAGCCCGGCGCACCCAACCGGCGCGGTCACGACAAGCACCGCTGCCCTGACCCGCTACTACCGCTGGCATGCCCAGTTATATGACGCCACTCGTTGGAGTTTCCTATTCGGTCGGGCGGAACTGATTCGCGCGATCGCCGGCCACCACAGCCCAAGCAACCTACTGGAAGTCGGCTGCGGAACCGGAACCAATCTGTCGCGCCTCGGCAATCAGTTCCCGAAAGCTGCCCTGACCGGACTGGATCTGTCGGAGGACATGTTGACCCGAGCGAGGCGCAAGACCTCCAGACGCGACATTTCCGTCACGCTGCTACAGGGTTGCTACGACCGGCCGCTGGGTTCGGAACCGGCTTTCGATCTGATCGTGTTTTCTTATTGCCTGTCGATGATCAACCCCGGCTGGGAGCAGGCGCTGGATGCCGCGCTACGCGATTTGCGGCCCGGCGGACTACTGGGCGTGGTGGATTTTCACGATACCCGTCTGGCTGGTTTTCAACGCTGGATGGCGTTTAACCATGTGCGCATGGAGAGCCACCTGCTGCCACACCTGAACGCGTGCTGCCACCCGGTCGTGCAAACCCTGCGCACGGCCTACGGCGGTGGCTGGCGCTACTTTCTCTTCATCGGTCGCAAGCAGGAACAGTAAATCATGGCAACGAGCCGATTTCGCTCCTTGTGGATTTCCGACATCCACCTCGGCTTCAAGGAATGCAAGGCCGAATTTCTGCTGGAATTTCTGCAACAAAGCGAATGTGAGCAATTGTATCTGGTCGGCGATCTGATCGATTTTTGGAGTTTGCGCAAGGGTGGACGCTGGCCGTCGGCGCATAGCGAGGTTCTAAAAGCCATCGTTGCCAAAGCTCGCGCCGGAGTGCGGGTATGGTACGTTCCGGGCAATCACGATGATGTGGTGCGGGATTATCTAGGCCTGTGGGTGGGAGGCATCGAAATTGCGCCCGAAGTCATTCACGTCACCGCCGACGGTCGCCGCTTTTGGATCACCCACGGCGACGAGTGCGACAACGCGGTGCGCTGCGGTGGACCGCTGCTGAACTGGCTGGGCGACTGGGCCTACGATCTGCTGCTGTTCCTCAACCGCTGGTACAACCGCTGGCGCCGACATTGGAATCATCCCTACTGGTCGCTGGCCAATTTTCTCAAGCAGCGGATCGGCCGGGCTACAGCCTACATCGCCCGCTTTGAAAACGCCGCAGCGCACGAGGCAGCCCGGCGCGGGTTGGACGGGGTCATCTGCGGCCATATCCACCACGCCGAGCTGCGCGATATTCAAGGCGTGATGTACTGCAATGACGGCGATTGGGTGGAGAGTTGCACCGCCCTGGTGGAACGCTTCGACGGATCGCTGGAAATCCTGCGCTGGACTCATCAACGAGCGGTGGTCATCACCCGCGAGCCCGCCCGCTTGCCGGAAACCCTGCCGCTGCCAGGTTGGGCTGGTCTCTAAAAAATCGCGCAACACTCCTGCCCGTCCAGGCCAATTCTTGCAAGACCTCCTCTCCACCCAGCGGAAGCGGTGAAAGTTTTTCCGGACGGATTGTCTCGGTTCCTTCATTAAACCGTCATCAATCCTTTGCAACCGTTCCCGACAATCCGAGACATGTACTTGGACAATACCCCGCCACCTTCTCGGTCTCGAATGCGCGTCAGCGTTGTCACCGAAACTTACCCGCCCGAAATCAACGGCGTCGCCCTCACGGTTGCCCGTTGGATCGACGGGTTGCAGCGGCGTGGCCATCTCGTGCAATTGATCCGCGCACACCAAGACGCCAACGACGAGCGAGAATTGGACAATAGCCTGGACACTCTACGGTTACCGGGATTCAAAATTCCCGGTTATCCGCAACTGCAAGGCGGCTGGCCCGCGCGGCGAGCCATCCTGAAGCAGTGGCAACAGGCACGGCCCGATCTCGTTCACATCGTGACCGAGGGTCCATTGGGCTATTCGGCCTTGCGCACGGCACGGGAGTTGCGCATTCCGGTCTCGACTAGCTTCCACACCAATTTCCAGCAGTACAGCCGCCATTATCACATCGGTTGGCTGGCGGCACCGATCATGGCCTATTTGCGGCACTTTCATAACCTGGGCACGCAAACCCTGGTGCCCACGGCAGAACTGGCCGAACAGCTGCAAGCCATCGGTTTTCAACACATGCAAGTCTTGGCGCGGGGGGTGGATACAAGCCTGTTCTCGCCGCAACGTCGTGCCCCAGCGCTGCGGGAACACTGGGGCGTGGCTCCGCACTCTCCGGCCGTGCTGTACGTGGGCCGGCTAGCAGCGGAAAAAAACCTGGAATTGGCCGTTACCGCTTTTCAGGCCATCCGTCTGGTACGGCCCGATGCCCGGCTGATCCTGGTTGGGGACGGGCCGATGACGCCCAGGCTGCGCGCCCGCCATTCGGGATTCGTGTATTGCGGTATGCGACACGGCTTGGATTTGGCTGCGCATTATGCTTCAGCCGATCTTTTTCTGTTCCCTAGCCTCACCGAAACCTTCGGCAACGTGGTGCTGGAGGCGATGGCCAGCGGCCTGCCTATTGTAGCGTTCGATTACGCTGCTGCCCGCGCCCATGTGGAATCGGGCCATATCGGTCTACTAGCACCGTTTGGCGATGCCGACGCATTCGTTGCCGCAGCGACCGCTGCAGTGCGAGATCTCGGCACGCTCACCTTCATGGGGCAGGCGGCGCGGTTGATGGCGGCGCGTCTGGATAGCGAACGCATCTACGACCGTCTGGAAACATTGTTCTCAAATGTGATCGGAGGAGCAACCCAATGTCCGATACTCTGCTGAACGAAACCGGTCGAACCTCTCCGTCAACCTCTCCGTGCTGGGTTCGCCTAACCGAATGGGAACTGGTGTGCTGCCTGCGCTTCCAGCAGTTCGTCCGGCACCGCTCGATCATTCGCCTGTTCGCGCTGGTCAGCCGCCTGGGCGACGGGGTGTTCTGGTATTCGCTGATGGCAACGCTGTTGCTAGTGCGGGGTGCAGAGGCTGCCCCCGTGGTCGGCCGGATGCTGTTGGCGGGAGCGATCTGCCTGATCTTGTACAAATGGTTGAAGGCGCGGACCACCCGCTCTCGTCCATGCGCTCGCGACCGACAAATCCAGCCCCGTGTAGCGCCATTGGATGAATATAGCTTTCCATCCGGCCATACCCTGCACGCCGTGTCGTTCACCCTCATCGCGGTGTACCACTACCCGGCCCTGGGATGGCTGCTGCTGCCGTTCGCAGTGCTGGTGGCCCTGTCGAGGATCGTGCTGGGCCTGCACTACCCCAGCGACGTCCTCGCCGGTGCTGTTTTGGGTGGCGGTTTGGCGCTGCTGGCGCTCTGATAATCCTTCATCCAGCTTTAACCGGCTGGTAAAGGCACTGCAATGCGGCGTTTCTATTCTTGGCGACATCGTTCCCATTGTCAGGAGCCCGCCTTGAATACCGATTTGCCCATCGCTTCCGAGCTCGCTCGCCACTACTCGGCGCCGCTCCTCGCAACCACCGAGCCGCGCGCCCTCAGCGTGGAATTAGCTCTCTCTCACGAAGATATCCGAGCGGCCCAGCGCCTGCGCTACAGCATATTTGCCGGCGAGATGGGGGCCAAGCTGCACAATCGGCTGCCTGATCTCGATCACGACCGACTCGACGATTTCTGTCAGCATCTGATCGTGCGCGATGGTCTCGGTCATGTGGTGGGTTGCACCCGTATCCTCACGGCGGAGATGGCGCAGCGGGCCGGCGGATTCTACTCGGAAACCGAATTTGACCTTACGCCGGTGCTGGCCCTACCGGGAAGATTCATGGAAATCGGCCGCACCTGCGTTCATGCCGATTACCGCAACGGGACAACAATTTCCACACTATGGTCCGGCTTGGCCAAGTTCATCGCCGACCGGGGAATCGACTATCTGATCGGTTGTGCCAGCATTCCACTGGGTGAGGATGGCGGCGAAGCACGCGCACTGTATGCGGAACTAGCACAACGCCACCTCGTCCCCGAACCCTTGCGAGTCAAACCCCATCTCCCCCTACCGCGCAGCGATGGCTTGGCCCGTGGCATCGGCACAGTTCCACCGTTGCTGAAAGCCTATCTGCGTCTAGGCGCGCGAATTGGCGGCGAGCCCTGCCTGGATCCCGATTTCAAGGTCGCCGACGTTTTCATTCTGCTGTCTACCCAGCGCATCGAGCGGCGTTACGCCCGGCATTTCCTGGATCGAGATCAGTGAGCAGCTGGCGAAACCGTCTGGCCCGCGCCGGGCGCCGCAGCGTTCGGGTACCGCTGCTGGGACTCCACATCCTAGTCGGGATCCTGATCGCCGCTGCCCTGGGTCCCGGCCAACAGCAACGCTATGTCTCCACGCGTCCCCTGGTATGGTGGAGCCGCGGATTGTGCCGGATTTTAGGGGTACGGTTGGAAACCTGCGGCACCGTTCACTCCGGTGCTACGCTGTTCGTGGCCAACCATATCTCGTGGCTGGACATTTTCTGCATCGCCGCTGTCTGCCCGACTCATTTTCTAGCCAAGCAAGATGTGGCGGTTTGGCCATTGTTCGGCTGGTTGTGCCGGCGAGCGGGCACCGCCTTCATCCGACGCGGCGGCGACAACGGCGCCGCCGAGGCGATGGAACAACTCGTTTGGCGGCTACATCGAGGCCAACGGGTACTAGTGTTCCCGGAAGGCACTTCGACCACGGGCGAAACCGTCCGGCGCTTCTATCCCCGGTTGTTCCAGGCTGCGCTGCTGGCCCGTTGCCCGGTGCAGGCCATCGCCCTCCGCTATCCCCATTCTGCGGGAATCCACCCGGCGATTCCCTTTGTCGGCAATGACGAGTTATTGCCGCATCTGTGGCAGTTATTAGGCGAGCCGGCCATGACTGCCGAACTGCGTTTCGGGACCATCCACCTCCCGCCGCATTCATCGCGAGACATTCTGGCCCAGCAAACCCGCTCGGAGATCAGTCAGTTCGTGCAACAACCGCTCGCCTCGCTCAGATCGCACCCTTTTTAACTACAAATCCTCGGTCAACCTTCAACCAAGTCCTGTTAAAGTGAAATGTTGGAGGGCAACCTTTGCGGCGGCGTCAATTGGCTTTGGGCGGGGAAGGTCCATGGCCACGCACCACCGACAGCGACCAGGCCGGCAATCCGACTGTAATTACCCCCGCGCCTGACCACGATGTGTGGGCGGGGGGGCGATCGCGCGTGGGATGACTCTGTGCGCCGGCGGCCCGCCACCGATACTGGGCGGCGGAAAACTGGTAGAGGTCGGCTGGGGCATGCAGAAATTCTACTCCATCACCGTTGATCCCGGTGAACCGGATGCGCACGATCCATTTCCATTTGGGATCTTTGTTGATCAGCAGCACCGACCATGATCCATCGGGACGCAGGATCGGATAGGCGCTGATCAAGGCGGCGCCATTCCCGGTGCGGTCGGGATGTCCAGGGTATACGTAGTGAGGTTGATCGGCCGCTCCAACCCATTGCCTGGCGAGGAGCCGGGCGCCATGGTAGGTGGCGGTGCGCGCTCGGATCCGGCGGCGGTCGTCGCTGAGAAACAGCGTGTTGTTGCCCCAGGTTTCGCAGGTCGGTTCACGTTCCAGTGGACTTGGCTCGTAACCATAGAGATAAGTGGCCGCGCCTCCCAAGGTCAGGAATTGTCCGACGGCGTCTGCGTTGAACAAGGCTCCTGGGAGATCCACTTCGGCTTGGGTGGCGAAAACGGAATAGCCGTACTCGGTCATCAGTAGAGGGATGGATGGCGGCAACCCTTGCCGGCGCAGTTGATCCAGCGCCTCCGCCAGTAGGCTCGGCCCCCGCGGCAGATGCCGGCCGGGCGGCATACAGATCTCGTCGAACGGATACCATTCGAATGACAGAAAGGCCAGATCCCGACTGCGTTCTCGTTCTTGTAAATAAGCGAGCAGCCGGGTGAGCCAAGGCCGATCCTCGATGTCATCGTGGCCCGTCCACGCCATCATGGGATCCAGCGGCAGGGACTGAAAGGATGGGCCTCCCAACTCCACTTCCGGATCCACCGCGCGCAGCGCGTCCGCGACTTGCAGGTACAAGGCGCCGTAATCCTCCGGAGCCACATACTGGCCATCCGGTTCCTCGCCCATTTCGACACGACGCACCGAATAACCCCGGCGGCGCACATAGCTGAGCAGGTTGGCATCGTTGGCGGGAGTATCGTAAAGCACGCCGACTGGCAGCAGAACCGGTAGGTCGTTGGTGAGCCCGCTGGCGAAAACCTGGTCGATGCCGGGCTGTTCGATCGTCGGATCGAAATCGGAGGCCCGGTGCCAGGGATCGGTGGAGGACACAAAGAAGAGAGTCTGGCGATCCCGCTTGGTGCCGTGGCGTATCACGTCGCGCAGAACGCCCTGTTCCAGGCGACCGAGATACACCTCGCGGATGGCATAACCCAGGCCATCGCGGATATCGCTGGAGCCGGCTGGCGCGGTGCCCGAGGCAGCATTCATCAGGACCCGCACGAAATGAACCTTGACGGGCGTGGTCGTCAAGCGCAGGGTCACATCGCCACCCTGAGCTTCCGACACGACGCCCGTCGTGAAATCCCGCCAGCTCCCCGGAGGATATTCATCCGGATATTCAGGGTCCTCGCCGTCCCAGTACTGCACCCGATAACGCTTGGCGTAGGGCACACCCCAAACGATGCGAATGGCGTTCACGGCTTGGCGCTTGCCAAGATCGGCGATCAGCCACTGTGGGTGACGGGCGTCGTCCTCGCCGGTATAGCGATGATCGAGATAGGGATTGCTCTTCCAGAAAGTGGCCAGATCGCCGTCGGCGAGGCGCGAGTAGCCGTTATTCTCGGCCTGGTCGATGGTGTTGCCTCGACGCGGAAGACGGTATCCATGGGAAATCGCGATCGGATCGAGCACGCGATTGTCCGAGGTCCAATAGCCGCGGGCGTGATCCGGGTCGCTCCAGCGTCCTCTGGGATTCCAATGCCAAACGGCGATGCCGAGTTCCGTGCGCAACCGGTAACTGAGCGGTCGCAGCCCCACCGAACGCATCGCGGCCAGTGTCGCGGGGCGGAAAATGGCGCTGCTGACGCCCCGGTCCTGCCCATCCACGGTCGCGCCGAGCGCTTGGGACGGAATCACGGTGTTGGTCGGTCCGGAGGCAAGATTCACATCCACGGTGACCGTGGCTGCCGGCGCTTGGGGAATTCCCCACGGCAGGGCGACAAACAGCATGATCAGAAAGACCGGCGCCGGCAACAGCGTGACAGAAAGCCAATGATCAAGCAGCGGAAATTTCTGGCCGGAACCCATGGCGCGCCTTTATGACAGGACTTACGCAAAAGCGATGTTGAAGGTTGACCGAGGATTTGCAGTATCGATCGTATGAATACATCGATAACGCGGCTGGACTATTGCCAATACCTGTTAGTCAGTCAGATCAACTATACGCTGACGCACTTTGCGGGTCACCGCGAACAGTTCAATCATAACGCCATCAACCGCTACCCGCGGGGAGAACGGGTCGCCCTATACGGGCGTGGGTCACACAACTGGGGCCACATGAGGTCGGTCCATCCGGTTAATCCCATTGCGCTACCCTGGCAATCCACCTCTCGTCATTACCCTAATAGCGCGATGGCCCTGACGGTCATCCTTTGACGGGCTCCCTCCGGCTGTGTATCGTGCAATCATTCCGTTCGGCTCGCTTCGTACCCGAGTCCCTATCACCCATCAACCACTGCCGCCATCCATTCCGATGAGTCGCTCCCGACAGGACATCATCCTGCTATTCGCCGCACGCATGACTCGGCTGTTCGCCTACGGCGCCTTGTCAGTGATTCTGGTGCTATATCTGGCGGAACTGGGCCTTAGCGAGGCGCTGATCGGAGCGCTGCTCACCGCGACCCTAGCAGGCGATGCCGGCATTTCACTGGCGATGACCACCACGGCGGACCGTTTGGGACGGCGGCGCATGTTGTTGCTGGGCGCGCTACTGATGGCACTGGCCGGTACGGGTTTTCTGCTGACGAGGGAACCGACTCTGCTGATCCTGGCCGCCATCGTCGGAGTCATCAGCCCCAGCGGTAACGAAATCGGCCCTTTTCTTTCCATCGAGCAAGCGGCACTGGCTCAACTCCTGCCAGATGGACGGCGGACCCATTTCTTCGCTTGGTACAACCTGGTCGGTTCCTTTACCACCGCGCTCGGCGCCTTGGGCGGTGGCTGGCTGGCGCAGACTTTACAGGGCGCTGGGATGGCAGCCCTGGAGGCGTATCGCGTCGTGCTGGCCGGTTACGCGCTGAGCGGCATCGCGTTGGCCCTGCTCTTTCTCGGGCTGTCGCCCCAAGTCGAGGTGGCACCAGCCGTTCGTTCGCCAACCACGCCTCGAATTCTCGGGCTGCACCGCTCCCGGAATGTGGTTCTGTCCCTGAGCACCCTGTTCGCCCTGGACGCTTTCGCTGGCGGCTTCGTGGTGCAAAGCCTGCTGGCCTATTGGTTCTATCTACGCTTCGGTGCGGAACCTGGGTTGCTGGGCAGTATCTTTTTCGGCGCGAACGTGCTAGCGGGGATTTCCGCCTTGCTTGCCGCCCGGCTTGCCGCCCGATTCGGCCTGATCAACACCATGGTGTTCACCCACATCCCGTCGAATATCCTGCTGTGCCTGGTGCCACTGATGCCGAATCTGACACTGGCGATCATCGTCATGCTGTTGCGATTCAGCATCTCGCAGATGGATGTGCCGACCCGCCAATCCTATACCGTGGCTGTGGTCGCGCCCGACGAGCGCGCCGCTGCCGCTGGCGTCACCAATATCGCCCGCTCGCTTGGCGCCGCCATATCACCGTCCTTGAGCGGCTTGTTGCTGGCCAATCCGCTGTTGATGAACGCTCCCCTAGTACTGGCCGGTGGGTTGAAAATCATCTACGACCTGCTGTTGTACCGCCGCTTTCGCGCCATCAAGCCTCCGGAAGAAGTATCGAAAGCCCGCCAATCGCCACAGAATCAATAACAGGCCGGAGTCATCGCCCGGCACTCTGGCCGTTTAACTCTGCCGCCACGGCAATCCCTCGGCTCGCCAACCACCCACGCCCCGATGCCCGTTGGCGTCGACCTGGCCTTCGAAACCGCCAGCAACGTTGTAGGTAGTGTAACCGTGCAGGGCCAGCAACTCGGCGGCTTGTTGCGAGCGCACACCGCTGCGGCAAATCAGGTAGACCGCTTGGTCCAGCCTCACATCCTGCTCTCGCAACTCATCCAGAAAGCGGGGATTGTTTTCCATCGTCGGAAACATCAGCCATTCGACCTGTACCACGGGCTTACCTAGGCTAGCGAGATCCGGCCCTCCCACGTAGATCCATTCGGCGCATGTGCGCACATCGACCAGCACAGTTTCAGTCCGGTCTTGCAAATCCCGCCAAGCCCGAACGGGACTGACATCGCCGAGAAACCGGCCTCGCGCGATGCGCGCATCGCTGGGAATTTCAACAGCCATCGTGCACTTTCCTCCGTCATGCAGATCCGATTTTATTGAAGGCGATCAATTTATCGCCCGACGGGCGATCCCCTTCGGCTTACGCTTCTTCAGCCGCAGGGCTTCTTTCTGTCGGCGCTCGGCCAAATCGATCAGAACTTGCTGGGAACTACGCGGGTCGTCGCCCTCGCTCGGCATACGTTGGATGTAGCTACCGTCGGGTTGCATGTCCCAGGCACCACACCGATCATTGAGTTGGGCATCGAGAACCTGACGCAGTTCCAGCCGCAATTCCGGCGCTTCCACCGGGGCCACCACCTCGACCCGGCTTTCCAGATTGCGCTTCATACAGTCCGCCGACCCGATGAAATACTCTTCGTTGCCATTGTTGAGGAAGTAGAAAATGCGGGTGTGTTCGAGGAACCGGCCGACGATGCTGATCACCTGAACGTTCTCCGACACGCCGGGAATGCCGGGCCGCAGCCGACAGGTATCGCGGACGATCAAATCCACCCTGACCCCGGCTTGCGAGGCCCGATACAGCGCCGCAGTGATGTTCTTGTCCTCCAATGCATTCATTTTAAATTGGATCCGGGCTGGCTTGCCGGCCTTGGCGTGGCCAATTTCTCGTTCAATCTTGGCCAGGAGCGCCGGCTTGAGTACCTTGGGCGCTGGCAGCAGCTTGCGGTAATGACGCTTGGGCACATAGCCGGTGGTCAAATAATTGAACAGCTCGGTCAGATCCTCGCCGAGGATCGGATCGCAGGTCAGCATCCCCAGGTCGCTGTACAGGCGGGCGGTGCCCGCGTGGTAGTTGCCGGTGCCGATATGGGCATAGCGGCGCAGGCCATTGAAATCGCGCCGCACGACCAAGATCACCTTGCTGTGGGTTTTCAACCCCACCACGCCGTAGGTGACATGGATGCCCACCTCCTCCAAACGATTTGCCCAGCGGATGTTGGCGGCCTCGTCAAAGCGTGCCTTCAATTCCACCACTACCGTCACTTGCTTACCATTTTGCGCAGCGTCGATCAGATAATCGATGATCTTGGAATCGGACGACGTCCGGTACAGAGTCATCTTGATCGCCAGAACCTTGGGATCGTGACTGGCCTCCAGCACGAAGCGCTCCACCGAGGTCGCAAACGATTCGTAGGGATGCTGCAACAGGATCGGCCCGGTCTCACGGAGGATATGAAAGATGTTGCGTCGGTCACTGAGCTTGGGGTGATCGAGCGGATGGTGGGAGGGATCATGCAGTTCGGGGCGGTTGATGCCGACGATCTGGATCAGGTCGCGCAGCGCCATCATGCCGTCGATCTCGAACACCTCGCTGGCCTCATCCAAGCCCAGCTCGGCGGCCAGCATCCCCCGATGGATTGGCTCCATGAGCTTTTCCACTTCCAGGCGGACGATCGGGGCAAACCGGCGCTCGCGCAGTTCGGACTCGATCATTAACAGCATGTCATCGGCTTGATCCTCGTCGCGCTCGGTGATGGCATTGCGGGTGACCCGAAACAGCTCGCAGGCTTCGATTACCATGCCGGGGAACAGGAGGTCGAGGTTGTTGGCGACCACGTCCTCGAGCGGCACGTACAAATCCTCGTCGCTGACCTTGAGAAAGCGCGGAATCCCGGAACCGACCGGAACCTTGATACGCGCCAACCCGCTGGACTCATCGTCCGCATAGCGAACCGTCACCAGCAAATTGAGCGACAGGTTGGAAATGAACGGGAATGGATGGGCCGGATCCATGGTCTGCGGGGTAACCAGCGGGAAAATGTTGAGTACATAATACTCCCGCATCTGCTTGCGCTGATCGTCGGTCAGCCGCCGGTAGCTGCGCAGACAAATGCCCTTTTCCTTCAGTAGCTCGTGTAGCTCGGATGCCAGCTGCCGTTGCTGGTCCACAAGGTCGCGCACGACCGCCAGGCATTCGTTCAGCTGCTGTTCGGGACTACGGCCGTCCACGGTCAGCTCCCGCACCCGCGCACCGATCTGCTGCTTCAGGCCACCGATGCGCTTCATGAAAAACTCGTCCAGATTGGAACTGACGATAGCTAGAAATTTCACCCGTTCCAGCAGCGGCGTGCGCTCGTCCTGTGCCTCGCGCAGCACCCGTCGATTGAATGCCAGCCAGGTCAGCTCGCGGTTCAGATACCATTCCGAGGCATCGAGATCGACGGCCGGCTCTGACAACGGCACGGCCTCGGCAACCGATGCATCTTGCTGCTGCCCGCGCTCTGCGCGGGGTTTTGCTGCTTCCACAGTCTCGACGGTTTCCACCCCGCCAGTCAGTGCTTCGACCTGTTCGATCATTGTCACACCTTGGAAAGTTTCGCGTCTTTGTGATTGGACTGCACCCGCCCGGAATGACTGACAAGCGCCGCCTCTAACCGTTCGCACAACATGCGTAGCACTGCGATACGCGCATATCGCTTGTCGTTCGCTTCGACCAGCGTCCAGGGCGCCTGCCGGGTGCTGGTGCGTTCTATCATATCGTTGACCGCCATTTCGTAGTCCGCCCAACGCTCGCGGTTGCGCCAGTCTTCCTCGGTCAACTTCCACGCCTTGTAGGAAATTTGCTCCCGCTCTTTAAACCGGCACAACTGCTCATCCGAGGTGATATGTAGCCAGAATTTCAGCAGCACGATACCGCCCTCCACCAGCTGAGCCTCGAAATCGTTGATCTCGGCGTAGGCGCGCTGCCACTCGCGGGTACCGGCGAAGCCTTCGATCCGTTCCACCAGAACCCGGCCGTACCAACTGCGGTCGTAGATGGTCACCTTGCCCGCCCGCGGAATATGCCGCCAGAACCGCCACAGATAGTTATGAGCGGCTTCCTCGTCGGTGGGCGCGGCGATCTGGATAACCTGATAGTCACGGGCGTCCAGCGCGGCGGTGATACGGCGGATGCTGCCACCCTTGCCAGCGGCATCCCAGCCTTCGAATACCAGGATGGTTGAGACCTTGTGCTCACGGGCCGCGCGCTGGAGCTGGTTGAGCTTGGCCTGATAGCGCTTCAGATCCGCCTCGTAATCGCTCTTAGCCAAGGTCTTGCTCATGTCCAGGCGCGAGAGGATCGTCACAGGTGGACTGTCGCTCACCTCGGTGGCAGCCGGTTTAGAGCGAGCGCTGGCGTCGCCGTTACTGCCGATGGAGACCTTGCCGGCCTCATCCAGGCGGAACCGAATGGCATCGCGGATGATGGTCGCCACGGCGATGCTGCGATACCGTTCATCGTAACCTTCGATGATTTTCCACGGCGCCAATCCAGTGCTGGTCTTCATGATGGTACGCTCGGCGGCGGCCATAAACTGATCGTACAATTCCCAATGCTGCCAGTCACGCTTGGAGATTCGCCAGTGCAGCAACGGATTTTTTTCCAGCTTGCGCAGGCGGTCCTTCTGCGCCTCCCGGGAGAGGTGCATCCAGAACTTCAAGATCAAGGCGCCGTCGTCGGCCAGAGTCTTCTCGAAAGCCTTGATCCGCTCCAGTCGCTCATCGAATTCCGCCAAGCCGATATGACCGTAAACATGATCGAGGATCGGCATCGAATACCAGGAACTCAGAAACAGCGCCATCCGCCCCTTGGACGGCAGTTCTCGCCAGAACCGCCAGTATTCGGGCCGGTCGCGCTCTTCGTCGGACGGTTCACTGAACGCGCGAGCAACTAGCCAACGCGAATCCAGCCACTCATGCAACTGGTTGACCGTCTCGCCCTTGCCGGCACCGTCCACGCCGGCGAACACCACGATGACAGGGAAATCGGCCTTGCGTAGCTCCATCTGCACCGTCAACAGCTCTTCCCGCAACTGGGGGACCTGCTGGTGATAATCTTGCTTAGGCAGCTTACGTCGCAGTTCGGCGGTTCTGAACATGGTCATTTCACTCATGCTGGGGTGGACAATGAGATTTATGGAGCGTTTCCAAGATGCCGGATGAAATTAATTTCATTATTTCTTTCAAAATGTTGATCCACCATCGCTCCACCAGGATTCCTTGTTGGTCCGCACGGCGGGTTGCAATTCCATGGATTGTGTTAATCTAGTTGTATTGACCGACAGACGCTCGACTCTTTCGCTGGGGGTCAGGACGGTTGCTAGATCGTCAGCCACGCGCCCAGCTTGCCGATAAGAATAGGAGAAACCAATGCAGTGGCGGCTATTGACCGGTCTGGTTCCGGCGATTTTGGCTTTTTCCGGACCCGTTCAGGCGGACATCTACGCTTTCGTGGACGGCAACGGCATCCGACATTTAAGCAATATCCCGAACGACACCCGCTACAAATTAGTGATGCGCACGCCGGCCTACCGCAAGGAGGCGGCCCAGACTGCCTCCAGTTTCGCGCCAACCAACCTCTATGGCTCGAGCGGAATCTGGAATAACTCGCAACGCACCTACTCCCGAGCGTCCAAAACCTCGTCTAGACCACTCCGAGTCAACGAGCAAAATCGCCAACGCTTTGCCGCCGATGTCAGCCGTATCGCGACGCAACACGGGCTTGATCCCGCCTTGATGCACGCCGTGATCAGTGCCGAATCGTCGTACAATCCCTGGGCGGTGTCGCCCAAGGGCGCCATGGGTCTGATGCAGCTGATGCCCGGCACCGCCGAGCGTTTCGGTGTTAGCAATCCCTACGACCCGATTGCCAACATGCATGGTGGCGCCCGTTACCTGCGCTGGCTGCTCAACCAGTTTAACGACACCCGCTTGGCGGTGGCTGCCTACAACGCCGGCGAAGGCGCGGTACAAAAATACGGCAATCAAATCCCGCCCTACCCGGAAACCCAAACCTATGTCACGCGGGTTATGAGTTTCCACCAGCAATACAAAGGCGGCGATCTGTACAACACGGCTTACAGCACTGGCACCGCTGGCGGCAGTCCGCTGGCCTACAACAGCTACACCACGGCGAACACCGGCCGCTCCAATGGCGTAACCATCATCACCCCGCGCGCCTACACCCCCCAAGCCAGCACGGGCTCGGCTACCATCCCCCGCACCTACCTGACCCCCACCGGCACTCGGATTATCGTCGGTGCCAGCGGCGGCGCGGGAAACACCAATACCGGCCGTCCCGCTGTCGTCTATTCTGTCAAGCCGAACCGGCGGGCGTCCTCCTCCCCGAACGGCACTACTCTCTTCGCGGGCAACGACAAGTAGCGGGAATATGTTCCATCGCCGTTCCAAGCGCGGCGCCAGTTACCTGAATCCCGTTACGAGACCCACCACCGGTGGCA
>Ga0209607_1001712_pt1 | contig 18285 bp, 12 predicted proteins | sample AD_UKC117_MetaG_FD_184413 | JGI IMG/M metagenome (GOLD analysis project Ga0209607, IMG submission 184413) | Active sludge microbial communities of municipal wastewater-treating anaerobic digesters from Hong Kong - AD_UKC117_MetaG (SPAdes)... | ecosystem: Engineered > Bioreactor > Anaerobic >... | reverse complement strand
CGGCTGGTGCACGGCATTGTGCGGGCAGTGCACGGCACTGTGCGGCTGGTGCACGGCATTGTGCGGGCAGTGCACGGCACTGTGCGGCTGGTGCACGGCATTGTGCGGGCGGTGCATAGCCCTGCGCGGCTGGAGAAATTGCCTGAGAGAAACGGCCGTCCCTCCCCCATTAACCATTCACCCATTCACCCATTCACCCATTCACCATTCATCACGGCGCGTTAAAATCAGCCCGCAAAAAATACTCCTCCGTGCGCTGCGTGGCCAGCCGGGCCGCATCGGCGACGGCAATGTCGCCATAAAAGGCGCGCTCGATTTCCTCGTCGGCTACCCCTTCAATTTCCTGCCAGGTGCTCATGATGGGCACGCGGCGCATGATCGGCGCGTTGTCCAGGTACACCTGGGCGCGGCTCGGCGGCTGCCCCGGATTCAAAAAGGCGTCCGATTCGGCCACGGCCATGAGCGAAGGCACGGTGCGGCCGGTGGCGGCCAGGATGGTTTGCCCCGCAACCGAGTTGGCGAACTCGATGAACTGCCAGGCGGCCTCCTTGTCGGCCGTGGTCCGCGACAGGCAAAAGGCGTCGCTGTGCAAAATGCCCGCCGAGGTACGGCCGTTCGGCAGCGGGGCCACGTCCCAACGGAAGCTGTCAATCTCCCGGTAAGTGGGCACGCCGCGCCGGCTGTTCAGATACATGGCCGTCGTCCCGGCCATAAAGCGGCTCTCGCTGTCCTGCGACGCTTCCGCCTCGCGCCCCGGCACGACGCCATACACGTTGTGCAAATCGGTGAACCATTGCAGCGCCTCCAGCGCCGGCGGGCGGGTGAGCGTCAGGCGGGTGGGCCGGGCGTCGTCATCGACCAGCGGGCCGCCATTTTGCCAGACGAAGGGGGCCAGCCGGAAAAGAGACGGCTCCATGCCCAGCCCATATTGGTCGATGGTTCCATCGCCGTCCAGATCCCGGGTGAGGGCGACGGCCGTTTGCCGGAAATCATCCCACGTCCACTTGTCCGGCGGCTCCGGCAGCCCGGCCGCAGCAAACAAATCCGCGTTGTAATACACCACCAGGCTGGAAATATTTTGCGGCAGGCACATCAACGCGCCCTGCCACGTAAACGCCTCCGTGGCCGCCGGGTAAAAATCTTCCAGGCCGATGAGGTCGCTTTGCGCCAAAAAAGGGCCGATTGGTTCCAGCATGTCGTTGGCCGCAAAGCTGGCAAAGCGGCGGTAATTCATCAGCGAGATGTCCGGCGGCGAGCCGGCGGCAAATTCTGTCACCAGCCGCGTGCGGTATTCGCTGGCAGAGGGCACGTGGGTCAGCGTCACCTGCACGTCGGCGTGGGCGGCGTTAAATGTGTCCACCAGCTCTTTGTAAGCGTTGTACTCAGCCGGATCGCCAAACACCATGAAAGACACCTCGGTCGGGGCCGGTCCGGCGCAGGCGGCCAAAACCAGCAGGAAAAGGAAAAAGGGCAGGATAAGGCGCGCGCGGAGGAGTTCCGGCCGGTCGGGCTTATGCAGGATCATGAAACGCTCCTTTTCTGACGGCGGTTAAAGAGCAGCGGCAGCAGCAGGAAGAGGGCCACCGGCACCAGCGTGGTCCAGACGGCCGCCGCCAGCACCAAGGCCCAATCGGACCGGCTGAGCTGCTGCAAGGTTTGCAGGGCGACGGGCAGCGTGGCGTGTTCGCCGCTGCGCAAATACAACAAGGGGCTGGTGAAGTCGCCCCAGTAAAAGACAAAGGTGAGCAGGGCCACGGCGACGGCCGTCATCCGGGCCATCGGCAGGGCCACCAGCCACCACGTTTGCAGCACGCCCGCCCCATCCAGATGGGCCGCGTCGTAGATGGCGGCGGGGATGCGGCGGAAGGCGCGATAAAACATCAGCACGTAAAACGGGCTGGTGCCCATCCAGGCCGGGGCGATGAGCGCCCAGACCGTGTCGTACCAGCCCAATTCGCGGTAAAGCAAAAAGCGCGTCGACCAGAGAGCGATGCCCGGCACCATCAGCACGGCCAGCGAGAGCGTAATCCAGCGGCGCTGCGCCGGTTTGGGCAAACGGGCCATGCCCAGCCCGGCCCAAGAGCTAACCACCAGGGTAATGGGCACGGCCAGGGCAACGACGAGCAGGGAATTGAGGGTGTAGCGGCCCAGCGGCAGGAGGCGGAAGATACGGCCGTAATTCGCCAGCGTGGGGTGCGGCGGCAGCAGCCGCAGCGACGTGGGCAGCGGGTCGCCCGGCGCGTTCAGCGACGCCGACGCCATCCACAGCAAAGGCAGCAAAAAGAGCAGCGCCGCCAGCAGGCGCAGCAGGGCGCGGCTGCCCGCCTTAAAGGACAAAGGTCTCCTCCGTCGTACCGATGTTCCATTGTCTGGCGATGACGACCAGCGCGACCACAATCAGGCCGGTGATGGCGTACATCACCCACATGGCGGCGCTGGCCACGCCAAACGCCTGCAAATCGAAGCCCTGCTCGTAGATGAACAGGGGCATGGTGTAGGTGGCGTAATAAGGTCCACCTTGGGTGAGCAGGTAAATCTGGGTAAACGACTCCTGAAAAGTGAAGATGACGTCGCGGAAGGTGAGCAGCAAGAGGATGGGGGCGATAAGCGGCAGCACGATGGATCGCAGGGTGGCCCAGCTGCCCGCGCCGTCGATGCGCGCCGCGTCTTCCAGCTCGGCCGGCATGTCATACAGCGCCGCCAGGCTGACGATGAAGCCTTCGCCGATTTGCCACAAGGCCATCAGCGCCAGGGCCGGTCTGGCCCAGTCCGGGTCCACCAGCCAGGCCGGCGGCGCAAAACCCAGGGCGCTCAGGAGCAGGTTGAGCGGTCCGTACAGCGGGTTGAGGATCCACAGCCAGGCCAGGGCGAAGGCGGCGCCGGGCACAACGCTGGGCAGGTAAACGGCCGTGCGAAACCAGTTGAGGAAACGGCCGTTGCGCTGCATCAGGCGCGCCAGCAAAAAAGCCCCCGCCACGCGCAGCGGCACCGGGATGAGGATCAGCGCCAGGGAATGGCGGATGCTGAGCAGGAACAATTCGTCGGTGTAGGCCAGGACAAAGTTGAGCGTGCCGGCCCAGACCGGCGGCGAGAGCGCGTCGTAATGAAAAAAGGCCAGGGCAAAGGAAAAGGCCGCCGGGACGATGACCAGCACGATCACGCCCAGGGCATAGGGCAGCAGCAGCAGCCGCCAGCGGGCAGACGGGGAAAGACGAGGATGTAGACGGCCGTTAGACATCAGTGCATGACAGTTCCAGATAGCAGCGCCCGGTTATAATTTCTGGTCGGCGATTTGTCAACTGGCTGGATTGGCGGAACGGAATCATTTGCCCGGACGTTTTACCTGCTAGAATCCTTGTTTCAGGCGAGCCATCGGTTGACGGCGCGGCTGAAACCTAATTTTGGAGGTTGAATATGAAACAATGGTTACTGATAGGGACGCTGCTTTTAGCCGGTTTGCTGGCGGCCTGTACAGGCGGCGGGGGAGAGGAAGCCACGGCCGTTCCCGAACCGGCCACCGCTGCCCCGCCCCTCAATCCGCCGCCAACAGACACCCCGGCGGCTTATCCCCCGGCCTACCCCGGCGCAGACACCGCACCCACACCGGACGCTGCCTACCCGGCCGGCGCGGAACCGGCCACCGGATCGGCATATCCGGTGGAAGTAGACCTGTCCCAGCTCACGCCGCAAACGCCCGGCAACGATAACCAGGCCGTTGCGCCGCCGCCCGGCGTGCCGGATACGCAAACGGCCGTGGCCCACCTCGTCAGCCAGGATCTGGCCGCGCGCTCAGGCATGGACGTCAGCGATATTTCGGTCGTCTCGGTGGCCAGCGTCGACTGGCCGGACAGCGCCCTCGGCTGCCCCGCGCCCGGCTACGCTTATATGCAGGTCATCACCCCCGGCTACAAAATCGTCCTGGAAGCGTCCGGTGAAAGTTATGAGTATCATACCGATTTGAACCAGAATTTTGTTTTATGCGGCGCGGATGGTCAGCCCGTCCCCTGAAAATTAGCCACGCCAGGGCAAATCAAAGAAAAAAGAGGGCCTCAACTTGCCCGAGACCCTCTTTTTCTTTGTTCGTCTCGTATGGGTTATCTGACTATGTAGAAGCCATCCAACACCTCGCCGCCGAAGCCGTTGATTGAGCCATCCCAGTAGAGGCTGAAGGTGCAGCTTGTTGTGCTGCCCAGGCTGCCTGGCGTACAGATGAAGATATCCGCGCCGTCTCCACTGACACCGGGCACGCTAAACGCGCCTACGGCCGAAAGGTACAGGTCGCCACTGCTGGCATCGAACCAGGCGCCTGTTACATCTTCCGAACTGGTGGTGTTTAAGTCGACGTCCGAACCATCAAAGTACAGCGCCCAGGAGCCGCTGGTGTTAGAACCGAAGGAAGACGCGGTGAAGATGATCAAATCTTCGTCGTTGCCGGAAGCGCCGGACACGCTGTAGGAGCCGGTGGTGCTGATGACCAGACGGCCGTCTGTGGAAACGCCCATCGCGTCGATGTCTTCGCCGCTGGTGGTTAGACCCACGTCCGAGCCATCAAAGAACAGCGAGAACGATCCGGCCGTATTGGCGCCGGTCGACGTGGGGAAGAACTGCACGATGTCGGAATCGTCCACCGAACCGGCGGCCCCGGCCGTCGTCGTGTTGTCGAAGCTCATGAGAATAGAGCCATCGGACAGCAAGACAAACGCGTTGATGTCGGTGGTGATGCCCACGTCAGAGCCGTCGAAGAACATGGAATAGGTCCCGGAGCCCATGTCATAGGCGATGATGTCTTCATCGTTGAAGGCCAGCCCACCCGCGTTCCCGTTGGTGGTTGAACCCAGGTAGATCACGTCGTTGCCGCCGGTAATAGGCGTGGGCGAGGGTGGAATGGCAGTTGGTGTGGGCGGCACGGCCGTGGGTGTAGGCGTATTGGTTGGCGCCGGCGGCGGCGTGTTGGTGGCCGTCGGCGGCACGGGGGTGTTGGTGGCCGTCGGCGGCACGGGGGTGTTGGTGGCCGTCGGGGCCGGCCCGCCGCCTTCCGTGCAGAGTTCCAGGCTCCAGCCGTTCAGGCTGCCGCCGTCCAGGTTGGCATTGTCGTCCACGCGCAGGGTCCAGACGCCGGCGCTGCTTTGCCCGTCAAAGGCCGACAGCGGGCTGCTAGGCGGATACGTGCCGCCATCGGTGGGCGGACAGGGCCAGGTGCCGGTCGCTTCGTCGTCGAGGTTGAGGTTGAAGTTGTCCTGGCTGGAGCAGGATTGGGCCATAATTTGCACGGCCGTGCCCGCCGGGCTGATCAGGTTAAAGTCCAGATCGCCGATATAGGTGTGCGTGCCGTTCAAGTTTAGCACGTTGACGTCGGCGATGGTTCCGCCGCCGGCAACGTTAATCACCGAACTGACGCTGGGCGTGCCGCTGCTGGAGATGGCCTTGGGCACGTCGGCGCTGTTGTAGACCGTGCAGGCAATGGGACCGGGCGTGTTGGTGGGCAGCGGTGTGTTGGTGGCCGTAGCCGTCGGGCCAGGGGTGGGCGTCGGGCCTAAGTTGCAGTCGGACCAGGTGTGGGCGGAGACCCAGGTGGACCAGCGGGCGGTAGCCTGGTTGCGTGAATATTCGCCGACGTACCAGAAGGTACGGCCGTCTGGATCCAGGGCCATCCCGGTGTAGTCGCCCCAACGCCGGGGCACGGAGTCATAAGCTGTGTAGAAAGCTTCGCCGGCATGGACCAGCGTCTCGCTTTTCAGAACGCCGTTGGCGTCGCTGGCTTCCCGACCGGCCACGTACACGCTGGGGTATATGCTCGTGCTGGTCTTGGTGTAACCGACCATCATGTCGCCGCAGGCGTTCACGCCCAGGTCGGGGAAGCTGCGGAATTCGCCGCTGGTGGAGAAGGTGCCTTGCTGCACCAGGCTGGGCGAACCGCTGGCGATGTTGATTTCGTACCAGCGCACGCAGTTAACCGTGCCGCCGCCTGGATTGCAGCCCACCGTGTGAGTGGCCCACAACTTGCCGCCCCAATACTCCACGTCCAGCAGGCGGTTGTCGTTGCCTTGAATGTTGCTGCCGCCCAACTGCGGCTGGCTCACCGGCAGGCTGTAGCTGCTGACCGTCACCGTGCCGGCCTGGGTAAAGGTCGGATTGGTCCAGGGATTGGCAAAAGCCCAGACGGTGAGGGTGTTTTGATTGTTGCCATACTGCGCGTCCATGAAGTAATGGGGTTCGCTGGGATTCGTCGGCCAGCCGCCGGTTGTGTAACCCTTGAGTTTGGCCGGCTGGATGGTGAAATTGGCCGATCCCACGTTGATTTTTACCGAATTGGCGGCCTGCCCGGCGTACATGGCGTCTTTTTGGAAGGCAAAGATGTGGTTGCGCACAAAGGAGGCGCCGAACATGTTGGCGCCCAGATAAAGCGCGTCCTGGCCGATGCCCAGGTGGGGGTAGTCGAAGAAATAATCGGTGCCGCCGCCGGGGTTGCCGTCGAAGGAATAAAGGTACCATTGGCCGGTGGCGCTGTCGGTCTGGGAGACGGCGATACAAGCCCAGCCGTTGTCGCCGCCGTTGACGTTGGAATCGTAAGCGGTGATGCCCAGGACGTAACGGCCGTTTTCCTCATCATAGCCCGAGTAAGGATCAAACAAAACCACCGAGCTGCTGCCCGTGGCGCAGTTGCTGCCCCAGAAATCGTCGTAGAGAATCGGGCCAATCAGGCTGTTGCCCGCTTTGTCGAAAACCTGGAAGCTGGTATTCACGCCGACCACGACGTGATCCCGGCCAACCATGATGTCCGGGTCCGGGGGGACGCCCTGCTGCGATTGGGTGTAGTCGATCGATTTGAAGCTGGCGCCGCCGGTGAGCAAGCCCAGGATGGCGCCCCCCGGCTGATAGTTTTGCACGGCGGGATCGACTGGTTGGGCCGCCGATTCTCTGACCAGCCTTTCATAAACCGCCTCGCTGACCGGCCCTTCGTTTTCGTCCATGTCCAGGAGGCCCTCTTCGTACTCCTTTTTCATCCGATCTTCGGCGGCGGGACGGCTGGGGAGGGTGCTGATGTCGACCACGGCCGGGCGCACGGCCTGGCCGTGCACGATGGTGACGTCTTCGCCGACGGCCGTTGCGCCGATAATTTCCCCGTTGCTGGCGTTGGGCCGGCCGGGAGCCAGTGCCAACTGCACTGCCTCCTGGCGGGCTGCGGATTCTGGCGAGGGAACGGCCGTCTTAAACAAAAGCCAGCCACCGACCGCCAAAATACCCAACACAAGGGTTAAACCTAACCATTTTGGCTTAAACATTTCTTCAATTTCCTCCTACAAGATGGTGTTTCTATCTTTGTCACAGAATGCTCAATCGTATACTATTAGGTTCCAACTCCGAGGATGTAGAAAAAGACTCCGAAAGTTCTCCGAACTTTCGGAGTGGAGGTTGAAAAATGGCCTTCCGGCCGGCCCATCAGTTTGCACGATTATTGACCGAGGCCGTTTATCGTATTCGGTATCTGGAATCTAAAAGCATTCAGGCTGTTCAGGATGAACTGGGCTATGCGTTGGGCAAAACAGGCGGTTCCTCCATTGAATATTGGCGCAAAGGCTATATTCCCACCAAGGCGGCTGACGTTGAACAACTGGCTGTCGAAATTGTGCAGCACAGCGACTTTAGTCGTGAGTGGGTCTCGCAGTTTCTAAGCAGCGCCGGTTTCCCAGACCCGGATGATTTGTTGGATCGTTTGTTCGGCCCGGCGCTGCTGACCCCCGTGGAGCCGGCGCCATTGGCCGAAGAGCGCACGGCCGTTCCCCTCAACATACCCCTTCCCCCGACACCATTTCTTGGCCGCCAATCCGAATTAAGCATCATTTACAATCAGCTTCAAGACCTCAACTGCCGCATCCTCACCCTGGTCGGCCAGGGAGGCGTGGGCAAAACACGCCTGGCGCAGCAGGTCGCCCTGGCCAGCGCTGACCTGTTCCCCGATGGCGTCTACTTCATTCCCTTGGCCACGGTCATTTCGCCCGAGTTCATGCTGTCCACCATTGCCAACGCCATCAACCTTTCCTTCGTAGACAGTTCCTTGCCCCGTGCCCAGCTCATAAACCTCCTGCGGGACAAACGCCTGCTGCTGATCATGGATAATTTTGAGCATCTCATGTCGGAAGCGACGCTGATTGCGGAAATCATCAGCGAGGCCGCCGGGGTGCAAGTGTTGGTAACGTCGCGCGAGCGGCTGAATCTACGTGGGGAATGGGTCTTTCACATGCGCGGCATGCAATATCCCAGCCGCCGCATGGCCGAAGAATTAAAGCCGGAATTCTGGCCGGATTTGCTGGAGTACAGCGCAGTGCAGCTTTTTGTGCAAAGCGCGCGCCGCGCCGACAATGATTTTGTGCTGAAACCGGCCGATCTGCCCCATGTGGCCCGCATTTGCCAACTGGTGACGGGCTATCCCCTGGCTATTGAACTGGCGGCAACGTGGGTGCGCGTCCTGGGGTGCGCCGAGATCGCCGCCGAAATAGAGCGCGACTACGAGATTTTGAGCACGGATTGGTTAGACATACCGCCGCGTCACCGGAGTTTGCAGGCGGTTTTTGATTATTCCTGGCAGCTTCTTGCCGGGTTCGAGCAGCAGGTGCTGCAAGATCTGACGGTTTTCCAGGGCGGTTTTCAGCGGGAGGCGGCTACGGCCGTTACCGCAGCCACACTGCCTGTCCTGGCCTCCCTGGTCGATAAATCGTTTTTGCAGCGCACCCGGGTGGAACGGGAGCGGGGCGGCGGTGCGGCCGTCCACCGCTTTGAACTGCACGAACTGCTGCGTCTTTATGCCGCGGGCAAGCTGGATGATATAGCCCGAACGGCCGTGCAAGATCGCCACGCAGCTTACTTCGTCGGCTACCTCCACGAACGCCGCGAATACCTGCTAGGACCGCAGCAGCGCCAGGGCCTGGCTGAAATCGGCGCCGAGATCGAAAATGTCCGCGCTGCCTGGCGCTGGATCATCGAGCGCGGCGATGTGGACCGCATTCGTCAGGCCATCGATCCCCTCTTTTCCTTTTATGACATTCGCGGCTGGCTGCAAGAAGGCAACGAAATCTTTAAAACGGCCGCCGAGCGCCTGCGTACCATCCGCCAAAGTGATCCGGCTCTACTAGACGACGTGATTTGGGGCAAGGTGTTGGCGCGTGAAGGCCAGTTTTCCTATCGGCTGGGGTTATACGGCCGTGCCCGCAGCTTGCTCCAGGAAAGCCTGCCCATTTTCCGCAGCCTCCAGCGCCAAAAAGAGACCGTTTTTCTGCTCAACTTGCTCTGCAAAATCGCGTACCGCCAGGGCGCTTACGCCGAAGCCATGGCCCACTGCCAGGACAGCCTGGCCATCTGCCGGGAAATCGATTACGAGTGGGGCATGGTCAGTGCGCTGGCCTCCATGGGCCACCTGGCCGCCGACCGCGGCGATTACGACGAAGCCAAAAATTTGTATGAGCAAGGCTTGTCGTTGGCGCAAAAAGTGGGCGATCAACACAGCGTGGCCCAACTGCTAAACGATTTGGGCAACGTCGGCTGGCGTTTGGGCCGCTACGAGCAAGCAGAACGACTGTGCCGCCAGAGTTTAACCCTCTTTCAAGAAGTGGATGATCGCCAGGGAATTGCCATGGCCTATAAAAACCTGGGCAACATTGTCGGCGATTCCGGCGATTACGAACAGGCCCGCTCTTTTTACCAGACCGGGCTGACCATTTGCCAGGATATTGGCTACCGTTGGGGCGCGGCTGCCTTGTTGAATAATCTAGGCAATGTCGCCTGGGAAACCGGTAATTACGACGAGGCCCGGCAGTATTGTGCTCGCAGCGTGGCTGTTTGGCGGGAGATCGGCTTTTTGTGGGGGATCGCCGGTTCGTTGGAAACACTGGCAAACGTGGACCTGGCTCTGGGCGACACCCGCCATGCCCGCGCCTATATCCGGGAAGCCCTGGAAATTGCTCTGGCTATCAATGCCGTGCCGCTGGTGCTGCAATTGTTAGTGGGCCTGGCCCGCTTGTTGGCCAGTGAAGGTGATCCAAAATCCGCCGGCGACCTGTTGGCCTACGCGCTGCACCATCCGGCGATGGATGAGGAAGGGCGAATGAAAGCACGCGCCCTCTCCCGTGAATTGGCGGTGAGCGTGCCGGAAAACAATGGTCAGAAGCAAACCGTCGCCGATATGGTAACGGCCGTGCTCCACACCATCCTCTAATCCCCGCCTATCGGGAACATAATGCCCGCCGGCTGCGTTTTAAAGGCATTGACAAGGTCAGTACCTGTCCAAGGAGGACGCAGCCATGAAAAAATCAATTCTTCTGTTCGTCACCGTTTTCATATGGTTATTAGCCGTCACCGGTCTGGTCTCCGCCCAGACCCCAGAGCCGGTAGGAACGCCTATTCCCATTGAGCCGCCGCCCATTGACGTCACACGGATTGTGCCGCCCTGGCAAACCGACGGCCTGACCATCGCCTACCAGCGCGTCGACGTAACCATCGACAACCAGGTCGCGACCACCCACATCGACCAGTTGTTCGTCAACGACAACGATTGGCTGCTGGAAGGCACGTATCTCTTCCCCCTGCCCGAAGGCGCGGCCATCAGCCAGCTCACCATGTGGGTAGACGGCCAGCCTATTGAGGCCAAAATCCTGGAGCGCGACGAAGCCCGCCAGATCTACGATAACATCGTGCGCCAACTGCGCGACCCAGCCCTGCTGGAATATGTCGGAACGCAGGCTGTACAGGCCAACGTCTTCCCCATCCCGCCCCGCGACGAACGGCGTATCGAAATTGAGTACACCCAGGTTCTGCCGGCGGACAGCGGCGTGGTCCACTACGTTTTCCCACAGTCGACCAAGCTGTATACCAACGCGCCGCTGGATAACCAGAGTATCCGCGTGGACGTGCGCAGCAACGAGGCCATTCGTGCCATTTACTCGCCCAGCCATTCTGTGGCCGTCAGCCGCGAGGGGGATTTCCGGGCGGTGGTGGGCTACGAAGACAGTGACGTTGTCGCCGACCAGGACTTTGAGTTGTATTACACAGTCACTCCGGAAGACATCGGCCTGAATTTGCTCAGTTACAAAGAAGCCGGCGAGGATGGGTTCTTCTTGCTGCTGGTAGCTCCCAGCGTGGAAGCGACAGAAGTGATTGCCAAAGACGTGATTCTGGTGCTGGATACATCCGGCAGCATGGAAGGCGAAAAAATTCAGCAGGCGCAGCAAGCGGCCAGCTACGTCATCGACCACCTGAAGCCCGGCGACCGTTTTAACATTGTGCCCTTTAGCACCGGGGTGCGCGCCTACCAGCCGGATTTGGTGACGGCCGTTCAGCCGGGCAATTACCAGGCGTTCATCAACAGCCTGGAAGCCCTGGGCGGCACGAACATCAGTCAGGCGCTGCTGGAAGCGGCCAATATGGTGGACCCGCAGCGCCCTACGACGATTATTTTTCTGACGGATGGGCTGGCGACGGAGGGGATCGTGGAGACGCCGCTGCTGCTGGACTCGGTAGCGCAGGCGATGCCGGCTAACGCCCGCATTTTTGCTTTTGGCGTGGGCGACGACGTGGACCCCAACCTGCTGGACGCTCTGGCGGAAAATCATCGCGGCACAACGACGTATGTACGGCCGTTTCAAGCCATCGACGAAGAAGTGAGCAGCTTCTACGCCAAAGTCAGCACGCCGGTCCTGGCCGACATTAGCCTGGATTTTGGCGGCGTGGTCGTGGAGCAAATGTATCCGGATACCCTGCCCGACCTGTTTGCCGGCACGCAGTTGGTCCTGGCCGGACGCTACCGTGAAGGCGGCCCGGCAACCATCACCCTGCGCGGCACAGTCAACGGCCAACCGCAGGTATACACCTACGAAGACAACCTGTTCCGGGTGCAGGGCGGCGATGAGTTCATCCCGCGCCTGTGGGCGACGCGGGCCATCGGCCACCTGCTGCGCGAAATCCGCCTGCGCGGCGAAGAGCCAGAACTGGTGCAAAGTGTGGTGAACCTGTCCATCCGCTACGGCATCATCACCCCCTACACCAGCTACCTGATCGAAGAGGACGACATATTCACCCAGACTGGGCGGCAAAATATTGCCGAAGATGCAGTGGAAGTAACACGGGTGGTGACGGAAGGCGTGGTTGAGGAAGCCGCCGCCGCCGCTGACATGGCCGCCGCCGAAGCGCCTATGGCGCTGCCCACCATGTCGCCCAGCGCCACCGGCGCGCCGGGCGAAGTGGTAGCCGATACCGCGGGGCAGGTGAAGGTCGTGGGCAGCAAGACGTTTGTCTTGCGCGACGGGGTATGGCTGGACACAGCTTATGATCCCGAACGGACGACGCCGCAGTCGATAGGCTTTGCCAGTCAGGCTTACTTTGATTTGCTGGCGGCTATGCCGGAATTGGGCCAATACCTGGCCATTGGACCGCGGGTGTTGGTGGTGGCCGGGGACCAGGCGTATGAGATCGTGGCTGAGGGTGAAGGGGTGGACACGGCCGTTTTGCCCACCGACGTTTTACCCGAGGAAGCTCTACCGGACACGGCCGTGCCCGACGTCGCCAGCCCGGAAGCGCCGGCACAATCTACGACAAGCACCGGCTTGTGCGCGACCCTGATGGTGATGCCGCTGTTTTTAGTAACGGGTCTGGTGTTGGGAAAATACGGCCGTTGGTCTAGCAAACGCGATTAAGAAATTTCGGTCGTGCGGATTTTGGATTGGACCAATCGCCCTGACTGGTCCAATCTTTTTTATGTCTGCCAGGCGGCAAAATCCAGCGCCCAAATACGGATGATCGTGTCCTTGTCGCCCAAGGTGGCCAGCAGATTGCCGTTTAGCTGAAAAGCCAGCCCGGCAAAGGCAAACGACGAGTGCGGCTCGTCTAAAATGGCGACGGTCTGCCAGTCGGCGCAGCGCCAGAGGCGCACCGTGTTGTCGGCTGATTTGCTGGCCATAAATTGATCATTGGCGGCAAAGGAAACGGCCGTGACCGGCCCGGTGTGTTCCGCTAAAACGTGAACCAGGTCGCCGCTCTCCGGCTGCCAGAGGCGGATGGTCCCATCCTGGCTGCCGGACGCCAGCAGGCGGCCATCACTGCTGACCGCCAGGGACAAAACTTCCCCTTTGTGGCCAGACAGAGTGCGCAGCGGGCTGTGCGCCGCCAGGTCCCAGGCCATGATCAGCCCATCGGCCGCGCCGGAAAAAACCAGACGGCCGTCTGGCGTGACGGCCAGGCTGGCAATACGGCCGGTGTGCCCGCGCAAAGAAGCGATCTCCGCCTGGTTGTTCAGGTCCCAAAATTTTAATGTCTGGTCATAGGCGCCGGAAACGGCCGTCTGGCCATCCGGCGCAATGGCTACCGCATAAACATAGTCCTGATGCCCGCGCAACGTTTGCGGGCGGCCGCTCCCGGCCACGTCCCAAACCTTGAGCGAATTTTTGGAGGCGGAGATGATTTGCCGGTTGTCTGGCGTGACGGCCACGGTAAACACCGAGCCGCTGTAGCCGACAATCTCGCGCATTTCTTTGCCCGTTTCTACGTCCCACAGGTGGACGGATTGGTCGTAGGAAGCAGAGGCCAGGAAACGGCCGTCTGGCGCCCATGCCAGCCGGGTGATGGCTCGATTGCTGGCCTTGAGGATGTGGCGCAGCGAGAAACCTAGAGGGCTTCGCTCTTTTTTCATGCCTTTTTACGGGAACGGAAGAAAAACCAGAGGGCGACGGCCGTTAGTCCGCCGACTACCGAGGCCAACAAATTGACGACGTCGTTGTTTAACCAGGCATAACCGCGAATCGGCCGTGTTTCCTGGCCGCAGCGATGCAGCTTGCGTTCAGTGTCCTTCTGGCATTGGTCGCAGTAATAAATTTGCTGCACGGTCGCCCCCAGCAGGCTGTCGAACAGCGAGCCGGCCAGCCCGCTGAACGCGCCGATGAGGGTGAGCTGCCAGACGGGTTTGCGCCGCCCGAGCAGCCCGGCGGCCAACCCGATGATCAGACCGCCCACCATGGAAACGGCCGTGCCCAACAACGACACCCCGCCAGATGTCCCCACCTCTACCGGTTTCCCGGTGGTAATCAAACGCGGCGGAGATTGGCTCAGCGTGCCCAATTCGGTGGCCCAGGTGTCGGCAGTGACGGTGGCCATCACTCCTGTGAACAAGTAGTACCACGCCGGAGATGGAATGAGGGCGTTTGCCAGAGCGATGAGCGCCCCCAGCCCGCCATTGGCCATGGCCTGGCCAAAATCGCGCCGGTGGCCTTTTTCGAATTTTTCGGCTGCCTGCCGTTTTTCGCTTTCCTTAAAGTGCGAGAGCAGGCTGGAGCTGATAAAAAAAATGCCTAATAACAGTCCCCAAAACCAGCCGCCAAGTCCAAAAGTCAGTGTGCCAACGAGTAATGCACCCACGACCCCAGACCTGGATAAAGATTGTCGCCAATATGCCAGGGAGGCGATGCCGCTGCTAACCATGAATGCTGGGATGAGTTGTTGAGTCATAGACTTCCTTCGGTGAAAACGGACATTTTGCAGAAGTTTACCAGAGCGGTTGTGGATTGGGAAGCGATAATGACATTTGTCAGTATACGGCTCGAAGTTGAATTTTGTACAATGCCTTTATTCTGTCTGCTCATTTAGAGCGGAACCCAATCAAACCAGCATCGTAGCCAGCATTTCAGTTTCAAAGTCACAAAAGGAGCTTAACCCATGAGCGAAAATCTGAACCCGTTTGCTATCGCCCAGGCGCAATTGGACGAAGCTGCCCGCATTTTGCAGTTGGATCCCGACATGCATGCTTTTTTGCGCGAGCCCATGCGTGAGTTTCATTTTACGATTCCGGTGAGGATGGATGACGGCCGTACCCGCGTCTTCCACGGCTATCGGGTGCAGTACAATGACGCCCGTGGCCCGGCCAAAGGGGGGCTGCGGTTCCATTGGGAAGAAACCATTGATACCGTGCGCGCCCTGGCCGCCTGGATGACCTGGAAAACGGCCGTTGTGGACATTCCCCTCGGTGGCGGCAAAGGCGGCGTAGTGTGCGATCCGCGTGAATTGTCGCCGGGTGAATTGGAGCGGCTCAGCCGCGGCTACATGCGCTGCATTTCCCGTTACGTGGGCATCACCAAAGACGTGCCCGCCCCAGACGTTTACACCAACCCGCAGATCATGGCCTGGATGATGGACGAATACGACATGCTTGTCGGCCACCGTGAACCGGGTGTGATCACAGGTAAACCGCTGCCCCTGGGCGGCTCGGCCGGGCGCGACGACGCCACTGCGCGCGGCGGCATTTATGTGACCCGCGAAGCAGCCAAAATGTTGGGCATCGAACTGGCCGGGGCCACTTGCGCCGTTCAAGGCTATGGCAATGCCGGTTCCTTCTATCACTCGTTGGCGGAAGATTTACTTGGCATGAAAGTGGTTGCCGTCAGTGATTCGCGCGGCGGTATATTGAACTGGGATGGGCTGCCGTCAACGGCCGTCAAAGCCCACAAAGCCGAAACGGGCTCCGTCATCGGCTTCCCCGGCGCGCAAAGCGTCACCAACGAAGAGCTGCTAGAGCTAGAAGTGGTCGTCCTGGCCCCGGCGGCGCTAGAAAACGTCATCACCGCCCGCAATGCGGCCAACATCAAAGCCAAAATGACCGCCGAGCTGGCCAATGGCCCCACCACGCCAGACGCCGACGAAATCTTGTACAACAATGGCGTGTATGTCATGCCCGACTTTTTGTGCAACGCCGGCGGCGTCACCGTTTCTTATTTCGAGATGGTGCAAAACGCCTACCAATACTACTGGTCGGCCCCAATGGTCCATGAACGTTTGGACCATAAAATGACCGATGCTTTCCACGCCGTCTATCACATGGCCGAAACAAAGAAGGTCAACAACCGCGTTGCCGCTTACCTGGTGGCCGTAGATCGGGTGGCTCAGGCTGTTCGTTTGCGGGGCTGGGTCTAATCCTTACTTCACCCTAACCGTCATGCATCACGTCAGCCTCCCGTGATGGTCGTTTTGCCGGACACAGACACGCAGGGCGTGCCAAAAGCAAAACGCCGGGTAATCGGCGGTACTAAATGCATCGCCTATCGGCCAAAATAACCGCCGATTACCCGCATGACGCATGTCTCATGACACAAGTCATGTGCCAGGCCGGCCAGAATATGACACTTGGCACCCCTGTTTTATTCCTGGTTGCAGACACCTTTCACTTGACAGACGCCACAGAATTGTCGACACTTGGGAATATCCTCGCCCACTGATGGCTGAGGTTGTCTTGTTCGTTGAAAGTGCGAGATCGAAACCACAAAATTTTCCCATCAGGAGTTTGAACATTCCCATGACAGAGAATTTGAACCCGTTTGCAATAGCGCAAGCCCAATTAGATGGCGCTGCGGAAGTTTTACAACTAGACCCGGATATGCATGCTTTTTTGCGGCAGCCGATGCGTGAGTTTCATTTTACCATTCCGGTAAAAATGAACGACGGCCACACGGAGATCTTTCAGGGTTTTCGCGTGCAGTACAATGACGCGCGCGGTCCGGCGAAGGGTGGCATTCGCTTCCATCCGCGCGAGACCATCGACACGGTGCGCGCCTTGGCGGCCTGGATGACCTGGAAAACGGCCGTTTCCGACATCCCCCTCGGTGGCGGCAAAGGCGGCGTCATCTGCAACCCGCGCGAGATGCAGCCCGATGAATTAGAGCGCCTCAGCCGTGGCTACATGCGCGCCCTTTCCCGTTACGTCGGCCTGACCAAAGATTCGCCGGCGCCCGACGTATACACCAACCCCCAGATCATGGCCTGGATGTTGGACGAATATGAAATTCTGACCGGTCACCACGAGCCAGGCGTGATCACCGGTAAGCCATTGCCGTTGGGCGGCTCCGCCGGGCGCGGCCCGGCCACGGCCATGGGCGGCATGTTCACCATCCGCGAAGCGGCCCGGCTGCGCGGCCTGAATCTGGCAGGCGCAACCTGCGCCATCCAGGGCTACGGCAACGTCGGCGGCTTTGCCCATCGCCTGGCGCACGATCTGTTTGGCCTGAAAGTGGTCGCCGTCAGTGATGAATTTGGCGGCATCTACAATGAGCACGGCCTCAATCCCGATGACGTGGTAAAGCACGTACAGCAAACCGGCAAAGTGATCGATTGTCCCGGGACAGAGAAAATTACCAACCATGAACTGCTGGAGTTGGACGTTGACATTCTTATCCCGGCCGCCATCGAAAACCAGCTAACCGGCCAGAATGCAGACCGGGTCAAGGCCAAAATCGTAGCCGAATTGGCCAACGGCCCCACGACGCCCGAAGCCGACAGAATCCTGGACGACAAGGGCATTTACACCATCCCGGATTTCCTGTGCAATGCGGGCGGGGTGATCGTCTCATATTTCGAGATGGTCCAAAATGCGTATCAGTTTTATTGGGATGAGAGCATGGTGAATGATCGCCTGGATAAAAAGATCACCACCGCCTTCCTGGCGGTCCATGACATGGCGCAAGCCAAGAAAGTGGGCACGCGCGTTGCTGCTTACCTGGTAGCCGTGAACCGGGTCGCCGAGGCAGTGCGGCTCCGGGGCTGGGTATAGCTTTCCAGGCCAAAACAAAGCACTGAACAACGGCTCGATTTATTTGACAGGGGCACAACTTCTCCAGGTTGTGCCCCTTTTTTCTCTGGAATTGGTTGTGGCAAAAATTGTCAAAACAGAACATGTGTGCTACAATGTAGGCAGAATTGAGTTTGTTGGCTGGGCGTTGAAACGGTACGACCCGGTTGCGGTGAAACCATAAACCATGCTATCATTTTTTACCGCGTTTCGACGCTTTTTAAAGTTCAGTTTTACAACTTAAGGAGAGAGTTCAATGTATCAAAAGATCATCATTGTCGGCAATTTGGGTCGTGATCCGGAAATGCGGTACATGCCAGATGGCACGGCCGTTACCAACTTCAGTGTAGCCTCTTCTCGGCGCTGGACCGGCCAGGATGGGCAGCAGCATGACGAAACAACCTGGTTCCGGATCGAAGTCTGGCGGCGCCAGGCGGAAACGGTCAACCAATACCTGACCAAGGGCAGCAAGGTGCTGGTGGAGGGCCGCATCAAGCCCGATCCCAATACCGGCGGACCACGTTTGTGGACGCGGCAGGATGGCACCATTGGCGCTAATTTTGAGGTCGTGGCCGATACGGTGCGCTTCCTGAGCAGCCGGGCGGACGATGGTGGCTACAGCGGCGGCGGTGAGGAGTACAGCGGAGCTCCCGCGCAGGAAGAGGACGACATTCCGTTCTAGTCTGTCTGTG
>Ga0209607_1001711_pt1 | contig 18289 bp, 14 predicted proteins | sample AD_UKC117_MetaG_FD_184413 | JGI IMG/M metagenome (GOLD analysis project Ga0209607, IMG submission 184413) | Active sludge microbial communities of municipal wastewater-treating anaerobic digesters from Hong Kong - AD_UKC117_MetaG (SPAdes)... | ecosystem: Engineered > Bioreactor > Anaerobic >... | reverse complement strand
TCTGGAACAGATGGAATCTCTTATGCACTTACTTATCCAGAGTATGCTTCGCACATAGCATTAGGAGCTACAACCCAGATAGGTGTTACAGGAAATGCAGGAGTAATAGGAACAACTCCAACTAACTTTAGTCTATCCGGACTAGTTCCTATGTATGATCTAGTAACAGATACAGATGGCGATGGAGTTCTAGACTTTATTGAAGTATGTGTTAATGGAACTAATCCAGAAGTTTTTGATAATGTGACAGTAACTCCAACTGTAACGCCAGAAGTAACAGAGGAAATTACTCCTACAGTAACCGAAGCTGTTACACCTGCAATCACTACTGTTCCGATTCCTACTGATGATATAGATATGGACATAAAGGATTCAGATAGTGATGGACTTCTTGACAATATGGAAGGTATGTACAGAACAGATCCAAACAATCCCGACTCTGATAGTGATGGTTTACTTGATGGTAACGAATTAGATATAGGTTCAAATCCGTTAGCTCCAGATACTGATGGAAATGGAGTAACAGATTTCGATGAGGACTATGATGGCGATGGTATTTCAAATGGAGAAGAGTATAGTACTGACACTTGCATGTTTGCATCTGATAGCGATTATGATGGAGTGAATGATTTTGAGGAACTTAACACCTTTGGAACTGAACCACGCAACGAGGATTCTGATTTAGATGGAATCGTTGATGGTGACGAAGTAATTCTCGGGCTAGATCCTTCAAGTGATGACTCTGACTCTGATGGAGTGACGGATGATTATGAGACTTTCTTTCAATCCTTATCTTTTGAAGTATCAGAAGATGATCATCCTAAGGCTGTAAGTGATATTCAGATAAGCGGAGATATTTCTGGACTAATCTCAAGTAATACTACAATTGAGGATCTATACAACAGAGATGTATATTGTTCTAATACGGTCGGACTATTAGGTGTTCCATTCAATATCGAAACAGAAGGTTATTTTGATTCTATGACTTTGACTTTAACATATGACGAACAATACCTAACTGGTTCCAATGAAAGTGACATTGGCGTCTTATGGTTCGATGAAGAAAGTGGTTTCTTTATTATTCAAGAACAGGCAGTAGTAGACACTCAGAATAATACAGTAACACTTGAGTTAGCACACTTTAGTACTTACATGATGGTTGATTTGTCGATATGGAACAGTATTGAGCCTATTGATTACGATATACCAACGGAAGAAACTAATTACGACTTCTATTGTGCTTTTGATTTATCACAGCATATGTCAGTAACTGCTAGGAACAATGCATTGGAAGCGTTTCAAACTCTATTGGATAACATGAGTAGCGGAGACAGGGTATGTGTATTCTACTTTGACACAACCTATACTGTAGATGGCATTTACGATATAGATGATAAGGCGGCTATAAATGAGTTACTAATCAGAGTGACTAACAACTTAAGAGGAGCTTCTCTTGGAGGAGACTATGGTTCACTAGTAATTCCGTTCCAGGTAACAGACGCGATAATAGATCGATTGGCAACTGACGTAGGTAACATTAAAGAACTACTAATATTTACTAATGATACAGAGATAACACACACTCCACGAAACGCAAACATCATGTCAATAGCAAAAGAAAATGGAGACTTTAGTGCAGAGTTTCTTATGATGGCAAACACGAACGAAGGAGCATGGAACTATGCTTGGCAATATGCGGAGGAGAGTGACTCAGGGTACTACAAGTATCCTTCATATAAATCATTATTAGATCCTAATTACTGGGGTGAAGGAGTAGTTTACTTAAAAAACTTAGATAGTGATGGAGATGGAATAGCTAACTATCTTGAGGAACAGGGGATTATGGCTCCCAATGGTGAAATAATTACTTCTGACCCTAATTTGGTGGATACTGATTCTGATGGTATAAACGATCAAGATGAGTTTGGCACTATATATGTGTTTAGGAGAGACTTAGACGGCAGACATATTTCTATATTAGTTGACGGGAATTTAGTTTACGATAATTACAATAATACTATTGATCCAGAATCTGAGTATTATGGCTATCTATATATTTTTGATGTGATTGAGCCGGGTGGGTCGATAACTATGAGTACAAGAATGTCTAATCCTAGTTCACCTGATAGTGATGAAGATGGATATTTGGACTGCGTTGATGCTGATCCGGATCGACATAACACTGATAGGATTTATGTATTTTCAAACCCAGATTTTCGTGATAGTGCATTACTACGTGCAGAGGAATACCAACACAGTGGCCACGATGTTACCTTTCGAGAATTCTATGATGTCTTATCTTTCGAAGAAGCTTGGAATGGAATTGGATTATTTAATTCATACTACTTCAGTGGTAAGAAACCATTTGGAGATAAGTACTATTATAATGCAGAGAATGTTGTTATCTGTTCACATGGGTCACCAGACGGCATCATATTAAATGGTTCAGAGCAATCCAATACGATAGCACTGGTTAGTTCTACATTCATCTCTGGTGACAGATTAACTTCAGGTAATAATGTGTTTATCAGTACAGGAAGAATAGTACATAAAAGAATTGATTCACTTAATCTATATTCTTGTTCGTGTGGAGCTCCAGCTCCAGCAGAAGAAATGAATTTGGCTGAGAGTTTCCTACAAGATATCCCTGGTATTAGTCAAGTAATTGCGGCTGATTCGACACTTTATTTTGTTGGTCAACAATACTTGTTTTTTTCATATAGAGATTTTCATGAATATAGTGAAAGTGAATACGATACTCTATATATCTCAGTTGACAAAGTACGCTATTTCTATTATGAAGATTATGTCAATTTATCAAACGTCGAGGGCTTTGTCATCTTTCGTAGAGACTTTCAAACAACGGATTACTATTCAGACGATGTTGTTTTCGGTACATTGTACGCTACTGCGAATAATTATGAAAATAGATGTGAAGGTATATTGGTGTTTGATCAGTACCCCTTTGATTATTTGGAAGATGATGATTGGAATGATCCAATATTGGGATGAGTGGAGTGAGTACTATGATAATCAAAAAATGCATTTCTTCGGTGCTACTATTGGTAACAATAATTGTTGCTTGTTCTTGTGTACCTGATTCAACAGTGACAAAATCAACAGAGGACATAGAATCAAATGATAGTTCTCTCACTTCTTTGGAAGATAATGAGTCTACTGCGGAATCGATAGTTGTGCCAGACTATGATGTAAACTCTGTAGAAATAGATGTGACTTTCGATGAGATTGTTGATGAGTGCCTGGGTTATACTGGATTCGATGACCCGCGAAATAGTGGAGAAGATCATGTGATAAATGATGATTTGACATACTACTCGGACTATTCTTATTTTCTAGATGATGTTTCTTCTCCTGATGCCACTGGCTTTGTGTTATATCATCCAGCAGAAAGTGATCGCCATATTGAAAGATTCTTCTCTCTTCATGACACTTCCCTGGGTGTTTTTGAGTTTGATAGCGAAGAATGGGCTGAAGTTGCGTTTTCTTCGAACTTGACTATAGTTCTGGAAATGGAAGACTTTAATTCAATAGATAGGCACGAGTCAGAGGGCTATTATTTTACTCTGAATGACTATTGCTATGAAGTTGAGTACTTAGTTGGTAATTGTATTATTCAATATACTTTTCCTTTCAATGACCATGGGACAGATGTGAGACATACGACTTACATTAACATTTGTGATGAGCTTGGTCTTCCTATTAGTGCTGAAATGGCTGCTGAGATTTTGGGGTAATTTGATTCATTCAAAGATAGACTTAGGGGAGCTGTTTTTTTTAACTTCAGACAATTATTACAACAGAAGTGAAGGTGTATTAGTGTTTGATCAACTCCCTCATGATTATTGTGGTAATACTTGGCATGATCCGGTTATAGAGTGAATGGAGCGAAAACTATGTTAATTAAAAAATGCATTTCTTTGGTGCTTCTATTGGTGACAATAACAGTTGTTTGTTCTTGCGTATCTAATTCAACAGATTCGAGTATCACAACATCTACGGTGGACACACAATCTAATGATAATTCTCTCACTTCTTTGGACGATAATGAGCCTACTACGGAATCGATAATTGTACCATACTATGATGTAAACTCACTAGCAATAGATATGACTTTCGATGAGATTGTGGATGAGTGTTTGGATTATACTGGCTTTGATGATCCAAGAAGTAGTGAAGAAGTAGTGTCAAATGATGATTTGGTATACTTTCCAGTTTATTCATATTATCTAGATATTATGACTACGCCTGATTCCACTGGTTATTCAATTTATCAACCATTAGAATATGAGTACCATATTGAAAGAGGTTTCACTCTTCTTGAAGCTTCCTTGTGGATTGATGAGTACGATAGTGAAGAATGGGCTAAAGTTGGGTTTACTATGTACTTGGATTCTATTCTGAAAAGTGAAGACTTGATTTCAATAGATAGACACGAATCAGAGGGTTATTATTTTGCTCAGTATGACTATTGCTATGAAGTTGAGTACTTAGTTGGTAATTGTGTTATTTATTATCGTTTTCCTCTCAATGACAATGGAACGGATGTGATGTATACGACTTACATGAACATTTGTGATGAGCTTGGTCTACCTATTAGTGCTGAAATGGCTGCTGAGATTTTAGGGTGATTTGGTTTTTTAAGACAAGCACATGATGAACTCGTTAATCTTTTCGGCAACAGTTTTGAAAATAGATGTGAAGGTATATTGGCGTTTGATCAGCTTTCACATAATTTATGTGGCGATACTTGGCATGATCTAATTATAGAGTGAATGGAGCTAATACTATGGTAATAAGAAAATGTATTTCTTCGGTGCTGCTTTTGGTAACAATAATTGTTGCTTGTTCTTGTGTACCTAATACAGCAGTGAAAAAATCAACAGAGGACACAGAATCAGATGATAATTCTCTCACTTCTTTGGAAGATAATGAGCCTACTACGGAATCAATATTTGTGCCAGACTACGATGTAAACTCAGTAGCAATAGATGTGACTTTCGATGGGATTGTTGATGAGTGTTTGGATATAACTGGATTCGATGATCCACGAAATAGTGGAGAAGATCATGTGTATAATGATGATCTGACATACTATTTGGAGTATTTAGATTATATAGATGATATGTCTTCTCCTGATCCAGATGGCTTTGTGTGTTATGAACCATCAGAATATGAGTACCATATTGAAAGATACTTCTCTCTTTATGACACTTCCTTGTTTGTTTATGAGTTTGATAGTGAAGAATGGGCTGAAGTTGGGTTTTCTATGTGCTTGGATTCTATTCTGAAAAGTGAAGACTTGATTTCAATAGATAGACACGAATCAGAGGGTTATTATTTTGTTTTTTATGACGATAGCTACAAAGTATATTACATAGTTGGCAATTGTATTATTTTTTGTGATATTTATCTTGTTCACAATCAAAGTTATTCGATGTATACGCCTTACATGAACATATGTGGTGAGCTTGGTCTTCCTATTAGTGATGAAATGACTGCTGAGATTTTGGGGTAATTTGGTTCATCCTGTAACGACTTGTCAACAACTTTTTAGTATTTTCTATGCTAAACTGCTTTCTGTTTTACATCCCCTACAAGAAGACGATTGATTTTATCCTGCATATTCTCCTTTGCATCCTCATTGAAATGCACTCTGACCAGATATGTGGTCTTGCCGATTGTTTTTCGCATTGCCACAGGGTTGCCCTGCATGGCAGTATTATTATTTGGTACTTTCTCCATTCAATTTCCTCCCGATACTAAAAATACCCAACAAAGAGAGACGTCAACGAAATGTGTCAACAGACACGAAAAGACTTTTACTACTCTTTATTGGGTTTGCTTTTTCTATATTTTTTCTTTTTATTCCCTTTTTCTGTTTACAAGAAGAAAAAGAATATTAAAGTGGCTAAAACACAGGGATTGACCATGTCAACCAATAGGTCACGAAATGTCAACGGGATACCCCTTTTGTTGACGATTTTTAAGGAAATGGTATTTCCATCTGTTCCCCGACAGGCTCAAAGCCATCGCCAGAGGAAGAGACCCCGTTGACACTTTCCAATTTTTGTTCTCGTTCCCATGCTCTCTGTTGACCATATATTCCTAATCGTTTCTGCCCATTGCATTTCTTCCAACCGATGACACTATTGTTCATAATATCATTCAGTTCACGCAATTCCTTTTGATTGGGTTTATCATTATTTTTCAAAGCTTCTTGGTACAACTGCAAGGAACACACATAATCTCCCTTAAATTCATCCAAATACACCTGTACTCTGCCAGCTACACTATCATCTGGCATACATTCCTTTTGAATGGCAAGAAGTTGTTCCTGCAAGTGTTGTGGAAAATCTAATTTATAATCTCCACTTTTATAAATGACCATTGCCTCTGCCCAGACCTGCAAAATATATTCTCTGCTTTCTTTCTCATCCCCCAGAATATGCTTCTCTGCATTATCCATATCCACCAGAACAGGAAGAAACCGTCTGTTACCTGTTCTATCAAGTGGCAGAAAGTCCATTCGGTTGGTAGTGCCACCAAAGGTACATTGACGTAATCTGTCTCTGACAAATTTATCATAAGGGTCTTTGTAGGTTTCCTTTTGCCTACTCAGGAATGATTTGACTTCATCGGTACTCTGGGCAGTTCCTATACTAATCATTTCAGACATTTCCAATATCCAATGCCCCTGCATCTTACGATAGACATTTTCATCATTCAATTTCTTCAAATCATCCGAAAATAATTCATCCTTTATTGCTAGGAAACGAAAGAAAGTTGATTTACCTGCACCCTGTCCACCTACAAGGCATAGAATATAATCAAATTTACAGCCTGGCTCATAAACTCTGTGGATACTCCCCAGAAGAAATAATTTCATAACTTCATACGCATATTCGTCTCTTGGAACACCCATGTAAACAGGCAATAGCTCTTTGATACGCTCCACACCATCCCATTGTAATTCCTCTAGCATTTCACATACAGGATGAAATCCCTGCTCATTTGCAACAAGTTCCACAGCTTCTTCTATGGTACTTGGATTAGACAGACCATAATATTTTTCCATGTAGAAACGCATATATCGTAGGTCAATGTCCGTCAATGCAGTTCCCATTCTATGCCACCCGACAGGCTTCACAATTTCCACTCTATCGGTCATTCGATTACATTTAATTGCGTTCTTAAATAATGGATCCCTGACAAGAACCATTATATAATTCTCAAATTTCTGTAAGACCTCACCTTTCATATTTCTGATTAGTAATTGGCTTATTTCTTCTGTTGTCTGCATTGCACTCATGCTCTGCATCTGGAAATACAGTTCTATCTGTGTCTCTGGACTTAATTCCGTCAATTCTTCGCTCAATCTTAACTACCTCCTTCCCGTAATCAATAATAAGATTGGCTTTATCCTGCTTCGACCCATCAAGTAAAATATCAAGAAGATATTCCACCTTAGTTATGTTTTGCAGGGCTTCCACAAACAACGGATGCCACTCTGTATCTGCATTGATTGGAGCATATTCCTCTTTCCAATGTTTTAATGAATGCAGATAATCGCTCAATACCATGAAACAATGATTTGTTTCCTTTAGGAACTGTTGCTCCATTGTTAATTTTCTTTTCAGAGATTTCTTTGGTGGTGGACTTCTCTGATTGTCATAATTCAGACCAAAATCAGATGCAATTCTCATAGCTGCATCCAACGGAGATAAGTCATAGAGCCTTGCGGTAAAATCAATCACATCTCCATCTTCTCCACATCCAAAACAATGAAACCTCTTATCGACTTTCATGCTTGGCGATTTATCATCATGAAACGGACAACAAGCCATCCCATTTCTTCTGACTTTAATTCCATAATGTTCTGCCACCTGTCTTGTGGTTACGTTATCCTTTACAACTTGAAATACACTCATAATTCCTGCTTTCTGGCACAAAAAAAGACATCCACTTTTCTCCAATTCCTAAAAGTTAAATGTCTACTCTATACCGATATCCTGTTGTTTTTTCTTCGGTGGTTCTGTCAGCTTGCGTTCTCTGTCCTGTTCTGCTGATTTCTTTTTCATTTCAGCGATTTTATCTTTCAATGATATTTTCGCTCTAGCCTTTACCTCAACTAAATTCTTTTCTTTTACATCTGGCGATTGCATTATTTCCTTTACTTTCTTCACAATCGTCTTTGATAGATTACTAATTTTTTCTTCCATCCTGTTCAGAATTTTATTAGCAATCTCAATTCTCTCTGGCTTCATTTTTCTTTCTGGGGCATTGTACCAATCCCGATATTCTTTTACGGCTTCTATATCAGCTTCTCTGGTCTTTTCCGTAACACTCTGGGTAACAACATCAACTGCCTTGTTATAGGCATCCTCTGCAATTTCTTCCACCAGACTTTCAGCATCTTCAATCTTCATTGTGATTTTCTCTAAAGCCTGCTCCTGTTCTGCCATTTTCCGTTTCTGATTCTCTATGATATAGTCCTGTTTTTCTAAATACTCCCTTCCACCATGTTCTGGGTTTCTATCTAAATGCAATCCATATTTTTCACAGATTTCAAAAAATATTCTTCTGCATTCTGCATCATAACTCATTTTTCTGTTATTATTTCTGCTCTTCTTTTTGGTCGGGTCTGGAAGTTCAAAACCGAGAAGTTCACATGCTTTTTCTTGTTGGGGGCATATTTCTCCATAAGTATTTTCACAATCAAAAACATGACGCTCATGAATGTGGGGAGTGGCTTCATCCAAGTGCAATGCCCAATCTAAAATGTGAACGTGTTCCCCATATTTTTCTTCAATCTGTTGCATCAATTCCACCGATACTTTGCATAATGTTTCCCCTGTGACCGATGAATCTATATTTCCAATCTGATACACAGTTTCTTCTGGACAGGTCTTTGTATTTTTCAAAATATCATCAACACTTCTGTTCCTTTCTGTGTGTCGGGTTTTCTCATTTCTCTCATTTTGTGCCATCACATAATCGCTATAATTTTGCTGATAATAAATCTGCTCTATCTTCTCAAAACTTAATTTCGGCTTTCCATCCTCTCCCAAAAAATCTTGCGTTCTGAAACCTTGAAAACAATCCCAATAGATATTTTGTCTGGCTCGTTCTTCATCAATGTGGTCGCTATTTGCAATTTCAAAATCTCTGTCATTATGCTTAGGATTATAAGCACCATGCTTTCCTGCTCTTCCATTATGCCTTGTTAATTTCATTTTGCATTTCCTCTCTTTCTGCTTTTTTCTTTTGAGCGAAGCGGTGGCAGTTTACTGCCAATCCTGCTTTTTTGCGTCAGGTAATACCCAGTACTTAATGACGCAAGCATCATTAAACTGGGCAATGGCTACCGCCCTTAACCTGTTGGAGGCTCTGCCTCTCAACTCCGTCAAAGGTTGCACCTCTGAACTCTGCTACAGAACAAATCTTCTTCGACAAGGTGTCTATTGTCTCTGATTATTTGCTCCGTCTTTCTCCAATGCTTCACGCATTGAAGAAATAAAAAAGCCGATGTACATTTAACTTTTTCAAGCTATCTGTTCATCGACTTTCTTAAAACGAAAACCAATCTTATTTGTAAAATAATGTTTCCAATACATCTAACGACAAATCATAATCTGTATTCGATAGTTGTGATGCTCTTTTACACCATTCAAGTAAACGTGTATTTCTACTATCTACTTCCGTCCCCCAATTTTCTATAAGAATTTTGTTTTCCTCAACATCAAGTAAATGGACAATATATTCCTTGTTCTCTTTAACTCTGCGATATATGCCCGGCATTTTTACAATAACTCCAGATGATGTTCTCATTTCTTCTTGTCCACCTGCTGAAAAGCCATCTCTTACATTGCTTGAGTTTCCGCAAAATGTAATTTCAAAATGATTAATTTCTCCTAAAGTGTCAATCCGTCAGTTTTCTGAATGATGATGAGTGACGTTGAACAGAGTAGAGGCACTTTAATAAGCCCCGCCGGAACCGGACTTTGGGAGAACTATTCTTTTATCTATTTAAGCGACTAGCTTAAGGCAGAGTTGACGGTATGCTGGACGTTTTGTCCGAAACCAGAGCCTGACGCCCTCTTTTGCATAGGAAAGTATGCCTGAGATACCTTTTGCCAGTCGGTAATAGCAGAAGAAAACTTTTTCCTTTATAGGATCTGCTGTCTTTATGATGGAAACCTTAATGGCATTTGTTTCTGATTCCATTGAGATCATCGCAAGAAATGCCATGCATAAAGTGATATAAAAGTTAAGTGCGTTTATTGCTTTGAGCTTGCGCACACGAAAGTTCTCAAACTGGAACATTTGCTTTTTACAGCGGAAATATTCTTCGATTTTCCAGCGTGAGAAGTATGTTCTTGCCACCCGGATTACATCGTCTTTTGATTTGATTTCTTTGTTGGTGGCAAGCATCATTGGATGCTCGGTAATGCCATAAACAAGCACCAGATAAATATCTTTTTTGGATGCAGTAATCTGCACTTTTACATGAGAGAGATAGGCTTCATGTTCTTTTCCCTTGTAGAACACACTTGTTTTGACTTTACCTTTTCTGCGATTGCGAAGTTCTGTAGCCATTGTCCATTTGTTATGATACAGCAGCTTACGCCTGGAGGTCAGACGAATGACATAATCCTGACCAAGTTCATCCAGTTTCAAAAACATCTTATTGTCATCGTATCCTCTGTCCATGGCAAAAGTCGCTTTACCAAAGAGGGCAGCGCCTTGTTCCATGGCATGAAAGGTGATTGCATTTGCAGATTTATAGTCTTTTTCCTGAGAAGAATGTATCTGGGAGAAAATGCTGACAGGATGATTACTGGTTGTAAGGACACAGGCTTCCGTTACATGGTAGCCTTTCTTATAAACATTTTTTGTGGCAGTACTTTCAGAGCCATCCCTGACAATACCAAGGGCTTCAAATTTATAGCCATCAGGTTTTACAACGTCACTGTCATCAATGTGAATAACAGGTTCCGCCGGAACCCATTTTTTAATCGCATGAAGATAGGATACAGCTGCCTTTGCAGGAACTCCTTTGTCAAGATGTCTTGAAAGGCGGTCAACAATATTTATCTTCTTAGAAGACTCATGAAGCTGGTCAACAACATCTGTTAGCAGGCAGCTTCCAGATGCCAGGATACCGTAAGTAATATCCGCAGTGAATTTCCGATCTGGCTTAGATAGATGCCTGGAAATTTTATTTGTAAAAGTTAAGATTTTTCGTTTCAGTGTGTAGGTATTTGATGTACAATTAGCCATAGGGAATCTCCTTCTTTTTTGTTTAGTAAGATTTTTGTTTGATAGCTTAATTTTACATCAAAAAGGGAGCAGATTCCTTATATTTGGGGCATTTTTTGAAAGTTGTTTATAAAGACATAGTTTAATTCAGGTCTATGTGGATAAAACTGCGGAAACTCAAGTATTGAAAAAGATTGAAAGGTGGTGGTAAATAATGTCACAATGTGGGAGTATCAGTTTAAATTCTTCGTGAAATAGTGTTCTTTTAAGCTAATAAAAAATGCACGTGGAATTTAGGTTGTAGTATTATGGTATGGGTGTAAGTACGTAGTGGAGGTTTGTATGATGGATTACTCTAAGTTGGTTGTAGTTTATTTTTCTGGTACTGGTAATAGTAGGTTTATTGCTGAGCATTTTGCAGAGAATATGGGTTGTGGTTGTTATAGTATAGAAGATAGTGTTGATTTTGATGGTATCATAGGTGGAGCTGATACTATAGGGGTGGTTTATCCTATTTATGGTTCTTGTGTTCCTCGTATCATGAGGGAGTTTGTAGGTAAGTATAAGGTGGCTTTTTCTGATAAGAAGCTTATTATTTTTTGTACTCAGATGATGTTTTCTGGTGATGGTGCAAAGGCTTTTACCAGGTTGCTTCCTGGTTGTGCCGATAGGGTCATTTATGCTGAGCATTTTAGTATGCCTAATAATATTTGTAATTTCTTTTTGTTTCCTATGACGGAAAAGGAGAGGGTGAAGAAACCGAAGAAGGCTTTGAAGAGTCTTGAGGTTGTTTGTGAGAACATAAGGAATGGTGTAGTGAAAAAAAGGGGATGGAACTTTTTTTCTGTTCTTTTAGGTAAGTCTCAGAGTGTTGCTTTTCCTAAAATAGAGAAGAAGCAACGAGGTTCTTTTGTTGCTGATGGTGATTGTGTTCAGTGTGGTTTGTGTGTCAGGGAGTGTCCTATGAATAATCTGGAGCTTTCTTCTAATGGGGTAAGTGAGAAGAATAATTGTACTTTGTGTTATCGTTGTGTGAATATTTGTCCAACTAAGGCAGTTACTGTTTATGTTCGTAAGAAGGTTAAGAGACAGTATAAGGGTGTTAATTAGTTCTTGAGTTTCCGCAAAATGTAATTTCAAAATGATTAATTTCTCCTAAAGTGTCAATCCGTCAGTTTTCTGAATGATGATGAGTGACGTTGAACAGAGTAGAGGCACTTTAATAAGCCCCGCCGGAACCGGACTTTGGGAGAACTATTCTTTTATCTATTTAAGCGACTAGCTTAAGGCAGAGTTGACGGTATGCTGGACGTTTTGTCCGAAACCAGAGCCTGACGCCCTCTTTTGCATAGGAAAGTATGCCTGAGATACCTTTTGCCAGTCGGTAATAGCAGAAGAAAACTTTTTCCTTTATAGGATCTGCTGTCTTTATGATGGAAACCTTAATGGCATTTGTTTCTGATTCCATTGAGATCATCGCAAGAAATGCCATGCATAAAGTGATATAAAAGTTAAGTGCGTTTATTGCTTTGAGCTTGCGCACACGAAAGTTCTCAAACTGGAACATTTGCTTTTTACAGCGGAAATATTCTTCGATTTTCCAGCGTGAGAAGTATGTTCTTGCCACCCGGATTACATCGTCTTTTGATTTGATTTCTTTGTTGGTGGCAAGCATCATTGGATGCTCGGTAATGCCATAAACAAGCACCAGATAAATATCTTTTTTGGATGCAGTAATCTGCACTTTTACATGAGAGAGATAGGCTTCATGTTCTTTTCCCTTGTAGAACACACTTGTTTTGACTTTACCTTTTCTGCGATTGCGAAGTTCTGTAGCCATTGTCCATTTGTTATGATACAGCAGCTTACGCCTGGAGGTCAGACGAATGACATAATCCTGACCAAGTTCATCCAGTTTCAAAAACATCTTATTGTCATCGTATCCTCTGTCCATGGCAAAAGTCGCTTTACCAAAGAGGGCAGCGCCTTGTTCCATGGCATGAAAGGTGATTGCATTTGCAGATTTATAGTCTTTTTCCTGAGAAGAATGTATCTGGGAGAAAATGCTGACAGGATGATTACTGGTTGTAAGGACACAGGCTTCCGTTACATGGTAGCCTTTCTTATAAACATTTTTTGTGGCAGTACTTTCAGAGCCATCCCTGACAATACCAAGGGCTTCAAATTTATAGCCATCAGGTTTTACAACGTCACTGTCATCAATGTGAATAACAGGTTCCGCCGGAACCCATTTTTTAATCGCATGAAGATAGGATACAGCTGCCTTTGCAGGAACTCCTTTGTCAAGATGTCTTGAAAGGCGGTCAACAATATTTATCTTCTTAGAAGACTCATGAAGCTGGTCAACAACATCTGTTAGCAGGCAGCTTCCAGATGCCAGGATACCGTAAGTAATATCCGCAGTGAATTTCCGATCTGGCTTAGATAGATGCCTGGAAATTTTATTTGTAAAAGTTAAGATTTTTCGTTTCAGTGTGTAGGTATTTGATGTACAATTAGCCATAGGGAATCTCCTTCTTTTTTGTTTAGTAAGATTTTTGTTTGATAGCTTAATTTTACATCAAAAAGGGAGCAGATTCCTTATATTTGGGGCATTTTTTGAAAGTTGTTTATAAAGACATAGTTTAATTCAGGTCTATGTGGATAAAACTGCGGAAACTCAAGTATTGAAAAAGATTGAAAGGTGGTGGTAAATAATGTTACAATGTGGGAGTATCAGTTTAAATTCTTCTTGAAATAGTGTTCTTTTAAGCTAATAAAAAATGCACGTGGAATTTAGGTAATAATAACTGGGGATGATATGTGATACAATATAATATTGTTTTTTGTCAGCCAGTATTTTTGAAACCCGGCGGGAAACTGCCAATCAACCAAACATCAAAACAATGGAGGTAATGATGATGACCGAACAAAACAACAATTTTGAAAGCAGCGAAACAGCTGCAGCACCTGATGCTGAACAGGTTCATGAGGACGCTTATTCCAGCGAAGATATCGAAAAAGGAAAAACCATGGCAGGGCTTGCCTATCTGATTTTTTTCCTGCCGCTTGTCGTTTGTCCTGATTCCAAATACGGACGATTCCATGCAAATCAGGGCCTGCTTCTGTTGATTCTGGCTGCTGCCGGAAATATAATCTTAAGTATAATTCCTATTGTCGGATGGATCCTGCTGCCGCTCTTTAACATTTTTACATTAGTTCTTTTCATTATGGGACTTGTTAACGGATTCGGAGGAAAGGCAACCCGCCTGCCGGTAATCGGCAAATTTGATATTATAAAATAATTATGGATTCCGGTTTTAAAACAACGCGATAAAAACAACAGACCCGCCATTGCAATGGCGGGTCCTATTATTGTATCCTGTTTCAATTCCGGCAAACCTGTTATTGTACGACCGTCAGATAACTTGTAACGGCATACAGTGTCTGCCCGTTATAGCTGATGCGGGACCAGCCTTTACTGCTGATACCGGTCCGTGTAAGGGATTCCCCACATATATTTTGCCTAGTTACACATAAATCATTTCATTCAGAATGATTTCATCAACACGATTTCTGATGCTATTCATAGCTCGAACCCATGCCATCTGGTCATGCTCTTTTAAGTCCTCTGTGACGTTTTCAGACTCTTTAAACTGCTCAACCATAACTTCATACCTATTCATTGCTTGCTCGTTTAAATCGGCTAAATAAGTCCATAATTCGCACGATAAAACAAGACTATTATAGATATATGAACGATGCTCCCTGATGTAATCTCTGTGCAATGCTCCAAATCGACCAATCGGTCTTTTTTCCTCTGGTATTATTAAATCGGGAATAAGATAATCTCCCACTTGTGTATATGTTAATTTCATGCTCGTATCCCTTTCTTTGGCTCTGGTAAAGGAAGTGTAATCATTGGTATAAAAATACCTTTTTCCACATCCTCTGCTCTAATCTGCTCTTTCATTGCTTCCATTTTCTGACGTTTTTCACTCTTTACTCGTTCGTCATATTTCTTCTGCCAACCACTAGCCTTGCGTCTAAGGTACTCTTCATGACGTTTGTTCTTAATTCGCTCGATTTCTTTCTGCTTCTCTAATTCTTCCTCTGATACCTCTGTTTCCAAAGTAGGTGGAATGTATCTGCCAACAAAATTGAAGTATATTTCGATTTCCTGCGTTGTCTGGCTACTTCCTTTCCTGTCTCTCTCATGAACAAACACTTTCTCAACAAATTCGTTCAGCATTGTAGTGGTCAATTCTTGGAAATTCTCATACTTTTCGATAAGAGCAATGAACTTTTCTGTATCATGCTTACCTGCCTCAAAACTCTCGATGCTCTTCGTCAACTGTTGTATTTCATCGGTTAAGGCTTTCAATTCGCTTGAATACTGCTTGTCCAGAACTGCATATCTTGTATCTGGGAGTTTTCCTAGAATATTATCCTCATATATTCTGCAAATCAGTTTTTCCAACTCTTCACTTCTGGTTTTTGCTACTACAAGTCGGCTCTTATTTCGCTTGATTTCTTCTGTTTCCGTTGTTGCCTGTGCTTTCTGTATCATATTGATAAATTCTGTTTTGTCATATTTTGCATACTTGAAGATTTCTCTAAGCATATCTGCAATCAATTCCATTACAACCTCTTCGCTGATACGATGTTGCGTAGAACAACGTGTTCCGACAGGTGTTTTTGTATAGGCAGAACAGGTATATTGAGGCATTCTTTTTCCGTTGTAGATTCTGTGAACATACATCTTTGCACCACAATCTGCACAGTACATTAACCCCGTCAAAGGATGTGTTTCGCCCCATCCGTCTGGGTATCTTCTGACATTGGCTCTAATTCTCTGCACATTGTCATAAGTCTCCTGATCGATGATTGCTTCCTGCGTATTTTCAAAGATTACCCATTCATCCTCTGAAACATAATGGCTCTTTTTGTCCTTGAAGTGCTTTTGGGTCTTAAAATTCACAGTATGACCAAGATATTCTCTTTTCTTCAATATGCTGACTACCGTAGAAGAACCCCAATTATAAGGGTCTTTGAACGTTTTGTTGCGGTTCAATCCCTGTCCAAATCTAGCCATATGAACAGCAGGTATCTCCACTTTCTTTTCTTTCAATAATTGCGATATTTGATAAGGTCCGAAACCATCAATTGTCCATTGGAATATCTGTCTAACCACTTCCGCAGCCTCTTCATCTACAATCCATTGATTTTTGTCTGTTTCTGACTTCAAATACCCATACGGAGTAGAACTTGCAACGTGCTTTCCAGACTTTCCTTTTGCTTGAAATGTTGAACGTATTTTTTTGCTAGTGTCTTTTGCATACCATTCATTCATAATATTTCTGAATGGCAGGAAATCGTCATCCCCATTTTCACTATCATGATTGTCATTGATTGCAATCAATCTGACACCTTTCTGTCTTAGCATTTCTTGTATCTGACCAACCATAAGATAATCCCTGCCTAATCGACTCATATCCTTAATTATGATTGAGCTGATTGCCCCATCTGTGACTGCATTCATCAATTTCATAAAGCCTGGGCGGTCAAAACGTGTTCCAGATATTCCATCATCGGTAAAGTGCATGAAATTATTCAATCCACGTTCCTTTGCATAGCTTTCTAGAAGTTTCTTCTGGTTCGATATACTGTTGGATTCCCCTTGCAATTCATCATCATGGCTAAGTCGCTCATACAATGCAGTAATTCCCATATAATCCATATTGTTGTTACTCTCCTTTCCCTTCTGTTAGGTTTTGTTGTAAACTATAAGAGACCTTTTAGCTTTTAATACACTAAAAAGTCTCTTATAACTTACAACACCAAAGACGAGTTAAATGTGGAAATGGTTCACTTAGATGTGTGTACATCTAACTAAGGGATATAGCAGTTGAACCAGCCTATTCAACAGGTGACACGATTCCCAGACTCTATGGTAGTAGTCTAGGTTTTTGGAGGTATATAGGATGAGAAATAGAAATTGTGTAATTCTATTATTATGTATTTCAATAATTCTATCAGGATGCAATCCTGTAGAGGAAAGCACTAATTCAAGTGCCTCATCTTCTGCTACTACAGATACTACTACATCCAATGAAGTAACTGAGACCCCCACCGATTCTTCATTAATTACTATAGAAACGGAGACTTCCATAACATACGAGTCATATTCTATCCCTGAAGGATTGAGTAGAGAAGAAATCTATGAGGATGTTGGTTATACGTTACTAACCGGATGGAGCAGGTACTTCTATATTGATTGTGATAGACATATTTATCTACGTGAGTACTCAGAATTCAGTGAAACTATGATGCTGGAGTTGCTTTATACAGCCCTTCTATTATATATTCCGCCAACCTTAAGTGGAAGGTCACAGATTTTTGATAACTGTCACAGGAATGAAGGTCAGACTTCGATAGATTACACAATACAAGCAATGCGTTTTCTATTTAATTGCGAGATTAGTAGAGAGCAAATAGAGGAACTGCTCTCTGCTTCTGAGGATGATTCTTATACTGCTCAATATGATGAGAGTACTAGTTCGCTGATACGCGAGTACTCCTCGTTAAGGGATATAGAAGTTGAAATCACAGACACAAATGTTGAGAATAACGATTATGATTTTGTGACAGATTGTTCAATAGTAAGTTCAGACGATACTTCTTGTACCTATGATGTTTACTGGACTCCTGGAAGCTCGGGTGAACATCTAACTAATGGGCGCCTTGCTCCTGTAAGAGATATTGCAACAATAACCGTAACCTTTGATTTTGATGACTCCTATGACTTAGGATTCATTATTACAGATATTCAGGTTGAACGGGCACAATAGCAATGACAATGCTGAGAGCTTCATTAATAGGGATGGAGCAATAATTGTAATCGGTTAAGGGGGGTCAGAATGAGTATGAAGAAAATTTTAATGCTAGTACTTATTGCGTCCATGCTTCTGTCAATGACAGGTTGCCATAAGGCAGTTCCTCGTCAGTC
>Ga0209607_1001709_pt1 | contig 18294 bp, 17 predicted proteins | sample AD_UKC117_MetaG_FD_184413 | JGI IMG/M metagenome (GOLD analysis project Ga0209607, IMG submission 184413) | Active sludge microbial communities of municipal wastewater-treating anaerobic digesters from Hong Kong - AD_UKC117_MetaG (SPAdes)... | ecosystem: Engineered > Bioreactor > Anaerobic >... | reverse complement strand
CGGTAGCTATGATGATCTTGTTATAGCGCAGGTTGTCCAGATCTTCTTCAATATTCAGGGCAGCCTGCAACAGGTTGAACTCTTCGTTTGTATAGACTATCTGTTTGTTCAGGCCGTATGTGTTTTCCGGTTTCCCCCTAAGACTGAAGACTGCCTGTATGTTCGGATTCCTGCTTTTGGTAATGGATCCGCTGGCGGAATCACCTTCAGTTATGAACAGCATGGTTTGTTCGGCCTTGTCGCTTTTATCTGTAAAATGAATGCGGCAATCCCGGAGTTTGCGGTTGTGCAAACTGATTTTCCGGGCATTTTCCTTGGCCTTTTTACGGACTGCTCCGACGGCTTTTCTTTCTTTTTCGTTTTCAACGATCTTTTTGAGCAAGATATCTGCCGTTTCCGGATTTCTATGCAGGTAATTGTCCAGGTGTTCTTTAACAAAATCACTTATGAAACTGCGCAACGTAGGGCCTTCAGGTCCCATATCCCTGGAATCCAGAATGGTTTTGGTCTGGTTAGCGAACTTGGGTTCTATCAGGCGAATGCTTATGGCTCCCACTATGGATTGTCTGATATCCGAAGGTTCAAAATCTTTTTTATAAAATTCTTTGATGGTACGTGCCACTGCTTCTCTGAAAACAGACAAGTGTGTGCCTCCCTGGGAGGTGTTCTGCCCGTTGGCAAAAGACATGATACTTTCCCCGGTTTCGTTTGCGTGGGTTATGACCATTTCTATATCATGCCCGGTTAAATGGATGGGGGGATAGAGGGTTTCTTCCGCCATGCTTTCAAGAACAAGGTCCAGCAGCCCGTTTTTGGAAACGTATTCATTTCCGTTGAGTTGCATTTTCAATCCTTTGTTCAGGTAGGCATAATGCCGCATCATTTCCTGAACGAATTCCAGGTTAATGGAATAATTGGGAAACAAGCCGGGATCAGGAGTAAATGTGACAAGTGTCCCGTCTTTTTCGTCCGTTTGGGTGGTCCCTTCTTCCAGCAAAACACCTTTGGAAAATTTCCCGAAACGACTCTTTCCTTCCCGGAAAGATTCTATGTAGAACATGGTGGAAGTAGCATTAACGGCTTTCAATCCCACCCCGTTAAGGCCGACGGCCTTCTGAAAGGATTTGTTGTCGTATTTTGCGCCGGTGTTCATTTTATTGGCGGCATCAATCACTTTTCCGAAAGGGATTCCCCTTCCGTAATCACGAACCGAGATCTCTTTGTCACGAATGGTTACCGAAATAACTTTTCCGTTTCCCATGGCAAACTCGTCTACCGAGTTGTCAATGACCTCTTTAATCAGCACATAAAGCCCGTCATCGGGGGTGCTTCCGTCACCCGATTTTCCAATGTACATACCCGGCCTCAGGCGGATATGCTCGTTCCATTCCAGGGTTTTGAAACTCGCTTCTGAGTAAGATGATAATGGGTTCGACATACGGGGCACAAAGATAAAAAAAACTGGTAGAAGTAGTCTAATTTATGATTACATTTGCCGCTGGTTCTATTAACAAAATAATTCATTATGTCAGATATGAAGGGATGCATCTCGCAAATTATAGGGCCGGTAGTAGACGTTGTTTTTACTCCTGCAGAAACCGGAAAAGTGAGGTTGCCTTCCATACATCATGCCCTTGAAGTAAAGCGAAACGACGGCAAGGAAATTATACTGGAAGTACAGCAGCATATTGGTGATTATACGGTGCGTACAGTGGCTATGGATTCTACCGACGGCCTTTCACGAGGGATGGAAATCAAGGCTACCGACGGTCCCATTACCATGCCTGTGGGGGAAGCTGTGAAAGGAAGGCTGATGAATGTTACCGGGGAAACCATAGACGGATTGAAACCGTTGGATAAAAGCACGGGTTCTTCTCCCATTCACAAAACGCCCCCGAAATTTGAAGACCTTACCACTTCTAGTGAAGTGTTGTTTACGGGTATCAAAGTCATAGATTTGCTGGAACCATACCTGAAGGGAGGAAAGATAGGTCTTTTTGGAGGGGCGGGTGTTGGCAAGACAGTGATTATCATGGAATTGATCAATAATATTGCCAAAAAACACAGTGGGTTTTCTGTTTTTGCAGGGGTAGGAGAACGTACACGGGAAGGGAACGATTTGTTGCGCGAAATGATTCAGTCCGGAGTAATTCGTTACGGAGAAGCTTTTCGTAAGAGTATGGAAAAAGGGGAATGGGATCTGACCAAGGTAGATTACAAAGAACTTGCTAAATCACAGGCCACACTGGTGTTCGGTCAAATGAACGAGCCACCCGGTGCTCGTGCTTCCGTGGCCCTGAGCGGGCTTACCATTGCCGAGTCCATCCGGGACGATGACGGGAGTGTAAAAGATATTTTATTGTTTATAGATAATATTTTCCGTTTTACCCAGGCCGGCTCCGAGGTGTCTGCTTTATTGGGGAGGATGCCGTCAGCCGTTGGTTACCAGCCGACTCTGGCTACGGAAATGGGGCTTATGCAGGAGCGGATAGCCTCTACACGTAACGGATCTATCACGTCTATACAGGCCGTTTATGTTCCTGCCGACGACCTTACCGACCCGGCACCTGCAACTACATTCTCCCATTTGGATGCAACAACGGTTTTATCCCGCAAGATTACCGAGATGGGAATTTATCCCGCGGTAGATCCCCTGGAGTCCACATCGCGGATACTGGATCCTGCGATAGTCGGGCAGGAACACTACAACACCGCCCAGAAAGTAAAACAAATACTGCAACGCAACAAGGAACTGCAGGATATCATCTCTATCCTGGGCATGGAAGAACTTTCCCGTGAAGACCAATTGACGGTAAACAGGGCCAGAAAGGTGCAGCGATTTCTTTCTCAACCTTTTACCGTTGCCCAAAAATTTACGGGTCTTGAAGGAGTGATGGTCCCCATTGAAGAATGTATCAAAGGATTTAATATGATCATAGACGGGGAAGTAGACCAAATTCCCGAAAATGCATTCCTGAATGTGGGTACCATAGAGGATGCGATAGAAAAAGGAAAACGAATTATGCAATAACCGCTATGATAGCACCGGTATATCTCCAGGTTATGTCTCCTGAAAAAGTCCTTTTTGAAGGGAATGTCTCTTTAGTAAGATTCCCCGGAAAAAAAGCCTCTTTTACGGTCATGAAAGATCATGCTCCCATTATGTCGCTGCTCAACAGAGGCTATATTACGTACGAAGGCGAAATGGGTGACGGAAAGATCCCGGTCAGCAGCGGATTCGTTCAAGTCAGAAACAACAAGGTGTACGCCTGTATTATACAGAAACTGTTATGATAAGAAAAATGATCACCGTACATACAGCGACCATACTACTTGTGGGAGGTATATGGGGCCTGATCATGTACCTTTTTATGCCTAAGTGGTGGTTCCATGTCTATCCCGTAATTCCTGCCACCTTTTTGCTGGTAGGTTTGCTGGAGATCCTGATGATGAAAAAAAGCAAAACCCAGAATGCCAAAATGCTCAATAGCATGCTTATACAACGTGTCGTACGCTGGGGTATTGTTCTGGTTATACTGATTGTGTTAATTGGGGTGGCTCATCCTCCCAAAGCGTCCTTTATTATTAGTTTTATGGGGATGTTTATCACCTATAGCTTTTTATCAATATGGTTCCTTTTAGTGGATTGTAAAGAACAGAAAAAGATCAAGGAAAAAGAATCGTAATATGATATGCTGACAGCCCGCAGATCCATATTGATTGTTTTGTCGTTTGCTTTCATCATGATGGCATGCGGGACTTCATTATATGCTAACCACGCTAAGGAGAGACCTCCGGTAGATGTCAGGCATTTGATCCTGGAACACCTGAAGGATTCTTATCACTGGCATCTTTTTTCCACAGAGAAAAAAGACATCGGGATTCCGTTACCTGTCATTGTCCGCAGCCCGGAAAGGGGCTGGTTTTTCTTCCTTTCTTCCCGCCTTGTAGAAAAGGAGGAATACGAAGGCTTCCATATAGCCGAAGAAGGCAGGTATGAAGGAAAACTGGTTGAAACAGATACGCAGGGTCAAGAGGTCAGGCCTTTTGATATTTCCATTACTAAAGATGTGCTGGCCCTGTTCTTTTCCTGCGGCTTATTGATGTTACTGGTGTTGCGCCTGGCTAAGTGGTATAAAAAGCAGGAAATGCGTGGGAAAACAGATGCCGTTCCAACCGGAGTCATGGGAATCATGGAGTGGTTTATTATGAGTATTCACGACGGGATGATCAAAAAATGTGTGGGAAAGGATTACAAACGTTATGCTCCCTATTTACTGACTGCTTTTTTCTTCATTTTCCTGAACAATGTCTTGGGGCTGATCCCGCTTTTTCCGGGTGGTGCCAATTTGACCGGTAATATTACCATCACATTCGGGCTGGCGTTCTTTACCATGGTAGCCGTCAATCTGTTCGGGAACAAAGAATACTGGAAAGAGATCCTGTGGCCCGATGTCCCGGTATTTATGAAGGTCCCGGTCCCCATCATGCAGATCATTGAATTTTTCGGTATTCTTACCAAACCCATGGCACTGATGATCCGTTTGTTTGCCAATATTTTTGCAGGGCATATAGTTATTCTTGCATTGACTTCGCTGGTATTTCTTACCGTAGCAATGGGACCGGTGATCAATGTCTCCATGAGTGCCGTGTCGGTGCTCTTTTCTGTTTTCATGCTGTGTCTGGAATTACTTGTAGCATACATACAGGCGTATGTGTTTACCATGCTTTCGTCCATATTTATTGGACTTTCCCGTCAGGCAACACACAAGATAAAACCGGCCTGTGCCGTAGAAACGAATAAAAAATGAGGATTAATTTTTAAACTATATTATTATGTTACTTTTTACTGTATTGCAAGCTGCCGTTGCATCTGCCGAAATTGCAAAATTAGGAGCCGTTCTGGCCGCTGCCATTGTAGTCGTGGGAGCCTCTTTTGGTATCGGAAAAATCGGGAGTGCTGCGATGGAGGCCATTGCGCGTCAACCGGAAGCGGCTGACGGGATCAGAATGTCCATGATCATCATAGGTGCGTTGGTGGAAGGGGTTTCCTTGTTTGCGATCATTGTCTGCCTGCTGGTAGCTTTATAATTTTTGCGTTATGGATTTGATGATTCCCGATTCCGGATTGTTATTCTGGATGTTCATTGCTTTTGGCATCCTTTTCCTGGTGCTGGCCCGTTTCGGCTGGCCTCTGATCACCGGTGTGGTGGAACGTCGCAACGAAAAAATTGAAAGAGCACTTGCCGATGCGGCCGCTGCCCGCAAATTACTGGCCACCCTGAAACAACAAGAAGAAAAAATCCTCCAGCAGTCACGCGACGAGCAGGCAAAAGTCATAGAACAGACTTCCCTGCTGCGTCAAAAACTTTTAGATGAGGCCCGTGAAGCAGCGCGCCACGAAAGCCGCTTAATGGTGGACCGGGCAAGGGCACAAATTGAGAAAGAAAGGGATTTGGCCATGCAGGAAGTCAAAGCTTATGTAGCCACACTTTCTGTTGAAGTAGCCGAAAAATTGCTCAAAAAACAACTGGATCCCGAAATCAGGCAAAAGGATCTTTTAAACAGTCTGATGGAGGAATCCGCAAAACCCCGGGCGTAATCTCATGAACACAGGACCGATCGTTTCCCGTTATGCCGCTGCTTTGTTGTGTTATGCTTCAGATACCGGAGCAGATCACGACGTATATTGCATGATGAAACGTTTGTCGGAATATTTTACCGAAGTTCCCCATCTGGAAAAGACGTTCTGTGATGGAATGGTACCAGCCCGTAAGCGAAAAGATATGTTCCTGGATCTTTTCCGGGATTATTCACCGCATTCATTACAGGTGTTGTCGGGTTTCCTGGACCTGTTAATCAGGCATCAAAGAGAACACGTGATCCGGTGGGTCTGTCTGCAGTATCTGGACAAATACAGGCAAGAACAGGGCATTACCAGCGGTGTGCTGACAACTGTTGTACCTGTTGATGAAATTACGGCAGAGAAAATTAAGGAAATCCTGGATCCGGAACATCCCCAAAAGGTGGAACTGGAATTGAAACAGGACAAACAATTGATAGGAGGATTCTTACTACGGGTAGGCATGAAGGTCTGGGACGCATCCCTGGCCGGTCGTATTAGAGAAGTGAGAAAAGCCTTTGGAATAACCGATAAACAGTAGACGTATTATGTCAGATGTGATTAAACCTGCTGAAGTTACTGAAATATTGCGCATGCAACTGGAAGGTCTTGACAACCGGCCCCTTTTTGAAGAAAAGGGTACGGTGCTTCAGGTAAGCGACGGCGTAGTTCGCATTTACGGTCTGTATCAGGCCGAGTCGAATGAATTGCTGGAGTTTGACAACGGTATGATGGCCATTGTGATGAACCTGGAAGAGGACAACGTAGGTGCTGTATTGCTGGGACCCACAGACAGGATAAGAGAGGGAGACATGGTAAAACGGACGGGCCGTATTGCATCAATACCGGTCAGCGAGAAATTATTGGGCAGGGTTATAGATCCCCTGGGCAACCCCCTGGACGGAAGGGGAGAGATTCCCGGACCGTTTACTTCCATGCCGTTGGAAAGAAAAGCCCCCGGAGTGATTTTTCGCGAACCGGTATCCGAACCCCTCCAGACAGGTATAAAATCCATAGACGCTATGATTCCCATAGGCAGGGGGCAGCGGGAGCTGATCATAGGTGACAGGCAGACCGGCAAGACCGCCATTGCCCTGGATACGATCATCAACCAACGGTCCAATTTTCTGGACGGGGATCCCGTATATTGCATTTATGTGGCTATAGGTCAGAAAGGGTCCACTGTGGCATCCATTGTTAACACCCTGGAGAGATACGGGGCACTGGAGTACACCACGGTTATTTCAGCAACAGCCGGAGATCCTGCTGCCATGCAGTATTTTGCACCTTTTGCGGGAGCTGCGTTAGGCGAATTCTTCCGGGATACAGGGCGCCACGCCCTGGTTGTATACGACGATCTGTCCAAGCAAGCTGTTTCTTACCGGGAAGTTTCACTGATCCTGCGCAGGCCGTCCGGACGGGAAGCCTATCCCGGAGATGTCTTTTACCTCCATTCACGTCTTTTGGAACGGGCAGCCAAGATCATTGCCCAGGATGAAGTGGCTTCGCAGATGAACGATTTGCCCGAATCCCTGAAGGATAAAGTCAAAGGAGGCGGGTCACTGACAGCCCTTCCAATCATTGAAACCCAGGCGGGAGACGTCTCGGCATACATTCCTACCAATGTCATTTCCATAACGGACGGACAGATATTCCTGGATACCGACCTTTTCAACCAAGGGAACCGACCTGCCGTCAATGTAGGCATTTCCGTATCCCGTGTGGGAGGCAATGCACAGCTGAAAGCCATGAAAAAAGTGGCCGGAACCCTGAAGATAGACCAGGCACAATACCGGGAACTGGAATCTTTCTCCCGTTTTGGCGGGGATATGGATCCGTACACCGCTCGCATACTGGATAAAGGACAGAAAAATTCACAACTTCTTATTCAGAAACAATACCATCCGCTGGAAGTCGGGAAACAGATCGCATTGCTTTATTGCGGAACACACGGTCTGCTAAGCAGGGTCCCTTTGGATAAGATCGTTGTGTTTGAAGAAAAATTCCTGCATGTTTTGGAAAGCAGTCATCGCAAAACCGTACTTGAACCTTTGAACAGGGGCGAAATAAACGAGGAAATTACCTCGATCATAGAAAGCGTAGCAGAACAAATTGCCGGATAACCATGCCGTCTTTAAGAGACATAAAAAGAAGGATCAACTCCATAAAAAAAACGCAGAAGATCACAGAAGCCATGCAGCGGGTGTCTTCAGCCAAACTCCATAAGGCACAGACAGCCCTGGGGTATATGCTTCCCTACGAAGAACGTTTACATTACATGCTGCTGACCTTCATTCATGAGGAACGTTACATGTATGAACACGGGTATCCCAAAGGAATGCATACCTTGCGCCAGACTCCCTTTGCCATAGCCCGTCCCATAAATTACGTGTCAATTATTTTTATGGCTTCTGATACGGGACTTTGTGGCGCGTACAATGCCAATATGGAAAAAAAGCTTCAGGAGGTACTGGATGAATACGCACACCTTCCCCGTGAAAACATTACCCTGTACCCTGTTGGGGTGAAAATGCTGGAAGCCGCCAGAAAGACCGGATGTGTGGTCTGTGACAGTTTTACGGATCTTACATCCCGTCCCGATTATTTGTCGTGTGAGCGTCTTTCCAAAAGACTCGGGATAGGATACATGCGGGGAAGGGTAGACAAAGCCGAGTTGATTTTTTACCATTTCAAAAGCATGGCAGTGCAAATCCTTCAAAGGGATACATTCCTGCCTTTTCAGTCCGAGTTGGTAAAAAGTTCCAATCCTTCCTTTGGACGTGAATTGAGAGGTAAACAAGGATTGATCATCCCTCAGGAATATCCTGTTGAGGAATTGAATCCGGAATATTTTGAAAATTATATCATAGAACCTTCCCGGCAGGAACTCATAGACAATTTGTTACCCAAGGTACTTCGTTTTCAGATTTACCGATCCGTACTGGATGCCAATGCTTCTGAGCATGCTGCCAGAACCATGGCCATGAAAGCGGCTTCTGAAAATGCCAAAGATCTGATACGAGATCTGACCCTTCAGTACAATAAAAGCCGCCAGCAGGCCATCACTTCGGAAATACTTGATATTTTGTCCGGGTCGCTCAGATAGGAATTATACGCCCCGCATTTTCTCTTTTGCTTTAACCAGGTTTTCTTTTAATATATCCACACCTGTTGCTACGGCTTCTTCAAAAGTCGGACAGGTACGTTCCGCGATCAGATCGTTTCCGGGTACTTTTACACGAATGGTGGCTTTTTTATTATCGTGACCGGGTACCAGGGAGAGCGTCACCTCAGCTCCCATAATGGCATCAAAGAATCTATCCAGTTTCCCGACTTTTTCCTGTATGAAATCAAGCAATTTCCTGTCTGCATCAAATTTGACGGATTCAACCTTAATGTCCATGATATACCTCCATTTTATATTGTTAATAAATTGGCTTCCGGGACTTTATGCCCTTGGATGAGCCTTTTTGTATGCTTTTTTCAATACTTCAAACGAGTTGTGTGTGTACACTTGAGTGGCAGCAAGGGATGTGTGGCCTAACAATTCCTTGATGCTGTTCAGATCGGCGCCCCGGTTCAGCAAATGTGTTGCCAGTGAATGGCGAAGCACATGCGGACTTTTTTTCCCCGTAAAAGCAGGGTCACGCGCTAATTCTTTATGTACCATTTTACTTACGGTTGTCAGGGCCAGTTGATCTCCGTTCTTCCGGCTAAAAAGCCATGGAGACGGCACTTCTCTTTCTTCCAGGAAGCGTTGCAAATCCCGGACCATATCTTCGCTCAGGGGAACGTCTCTTTCTTTATTTCCCTTTCCGCAAACGCGGAGCAGAGAACGGTCAAAATCCAGATCCGGGACACGTATGCCTGCCAGTTCTGCACGCCGGATACCCGTGGCATACAACAAATGGATCATGACAGATACAGGAGTAGGGGCTTCCTCCTTATGATCTATCCAGTCATTGATGCTGGTCTGCGAATAAAATTCCGGAATTCTGCGTCCTTTTTTTGGCCGGATCAGCAATTTCAGGGGATTGTCCCTGAGTTTTCCTTTTTTGACCAGGTAATTGCAGAAAGAGCTTAACGCAGACAGCCGCTGGTATACGGTGGAAGGACTCAGACCCCGTTCCAGCAGTGACCCTGTATAGGCCCTTAAAGAAGACAGTGTCAACAGCTCTGAGGGATTGTCATCTGCCTGAAAATCCATGAATTCATAAAAGTCTTTAATTGCCTGATCATAAATGGATTGGGTCCGTTCAGAATAACGTTTTTGTACCCTCAGGAATTCTATGAATTCACGCCTTTCCATCATACACAAATATACAAAAAAAAACGAGGATTACTCCTCGTTATTCTGTAAGCGTTCTTTGTATATCGCTTTCTTTTTTTGTTCTCTTTTGGTAACAGAAGGTTTGGTGAAAGACTGACGGCCTCTGAGCTCGCGCACGATCCCGGTTTTTTCAAATTTGCGTTTGAATTTCTTTAAAGCACGTTCTATGTTTTCGCCTTCTTTAATCGGTACAATGATCATATTTACAGACACCTCCTTTTGTTACGGGGTGCAAAAGTAGATAAAAAAATGGGAAATCAAAGCGTAACCTGTATATTTGTGAGCAAATTTTAACTATTTCTTTCAAATCATGAGAATTGAAGGTATTCCTTCCCGGATTCCGCCGGCAAAACCTATGGATGCCAATGTCAGTCATGCCCCGGTAAGGAAAGACATACTTACCCCGGAAGAGAAAAAACTGGCGCTGGCCAATGCCCTGCGTTATTTTCCAAATGAACAACATGCCGGGTTGGCTCCCGAATTTGCCCGGGAACTGAAACAATATGGACGCATATATATGTACCGTTACAGGCCGGAGGAACCACTGACGGCTAAAAGTATAAACGATTATCCGGCAAAATCTCTCCAGGCTGCAGCTATCATGCTGATGATCAACAACAACCTGGATGTGGCAGTGGCCCAGCATCCCCACGAGCTCATTACTTACGGGGGAAATGGGGCCGTATTCCAGAACTGGGCGCAATACCGCCTTACCATGAAATATTTGTCAGAGATGACAGACGAACAGACATTGGTACTTTATTCCGGACATCCCCTGGGTTTGTTTCCCTCTTCCAAAGAAGCCCCCAGGCTGGTAATCACTAACGGTATGGTCATTCCCAATTATTCTTCCAGGGATGACTGGGAAAGACTGAATGCACTTGGCGTTTCCCAATACGGACAAATGACGGCCGGATCTTTCATGTACATAGGTCCGCAGGGAATTGTACACGGGACGACCATAACCATCATGAATGCTGCCAGAATGCGTCATGCGGACCACAAAGGATCCCTCCTTTTTGTTTCCAGCGGCCTGGGCGGTATGTCCGGGGCTCAGCCAAAAGCAGCGCGAATAGCCGGTGTAGTGGGGGTTGTTGCGGAAATCAATCCCAAGGCAACCCAAAAGAGATACCGGCAGGGATGGGTGGATGAAGTGTACGACAACCTGGAAATGCTGACCTCCCGTATCCGTAAAGCAAAGGAAAACGGGGAGGCCGTTTCCCTGGCCTACCAGGGCAACGTGGTAGATCTGTGGGAATACCTGGAACAATCCGGAATATCCGTAGAGTTGGGATCGGACCAGACCAGTTTGCACAATCCTTACTCGGGCGGGTATTATCCGGCGGGTTATACGCTGGAGGAATCCGCAAACATGATAGCCGACAATCCAAAAGCTTTTGAAGAAGCAGTGCGGAAAAGCCTTATACGCCAGGTGTCTGCAATAAACAAACTGGCACAAAGAGGCATGTATTTCTTTGATTACGGGAATGCATTCCTGTTGGAGGCTTCACGGGCAGGAGCGGACATTTTGAATGAAAGCGGCAAGTTCAGATACCCTTCATATGTGCAGGATATCATGGGGCCGTTGTTTTTTGATTACGGATTCGGTCCTTTCCGGTGGGTATGCACTTCTTCTTTGCCGGAAGACTTGCGTGCAACAGATGAAATTGCAGCCGGGGTATTGGATGCATTGGCCCGTCAGGCACCGGACAATATCCGGAACCAAATGCTGGACAACCTTCATTGGATACAACAGGCGGAAAAAAACAACCTGGTAGTGGGATCCCAGGCGCGTATCCTGTATGCAGATGCGCAGGGACGCATTCGAATAGCCCTGGAAATGAACCGTGCTATACGGGAAGGCCGCATTAAAGCTCCTGTTGTACTGGGCCGTGACCACCATGACGTGTCAGGTACCGATTCACCATTCCGGGAGACTTCCAATATATACGACGGATCTAACCTCACTGCAGACATGGCCGTACATAATGTAATAGGGGACGCCTTCCGCGGAGCTACGTGGGTGTCTTTGCATAACGGAGGAGGCGTTGGTTGGGGAGAAGTTATTAACGGAGGCTTTGGGCTGGTTATAGACGGCAGTCAGGATGCCGAAAAACGTATTAAAAGCATGTTATACTGGGACGTACACAACGGGATTGCCAGAAGGTCCTGGGCCAGAAACCCGGGAGCCCGGGAAGCCCTGGAACGGGCTATGCGCGAAGAGCCGTTGCTGAAAGTCACCGTGCCTAATTTGGCAGATCCCGGTGTCTTGAATGTATTTGACTGATATTTATCCAAAAAACACAATATGACAGAAAAATTGTTCAATGATTTTCCACCGGTCGAAACCCGGCAATGGGAAGAACAAATTCAAAAAGATCTGAAAGGGGCCGATTACGAAAAAAAACTGGTATGGAAAACTTCCGAGGGATTTTCCGTCCGGCCGTATTTCAGGGATGAGGACCTGAAACAAATCCCATACCTGGATACCTTTCCCGGGCAACAACCGTTTCTACGAGGAACCCGACAGGACAACAATTGGCTCATTAGACAGGGATTTACGGTGAACGGATCTCCGGAGCTAATCAATCAAAGAGTGCTCAATGCACTGAACCGGGGCGTGGAATCCATTGGATTTCGCCTGGACACGGAAAAGGATTATACTCAAAAAGACATGGCGGATCTTCTCAAAGGCGTGTTTTTGCCGGCTGTTGAGATTTCTTTTGAAGGGGTCTCCTGTAAAAAACCGCAAGTTCTGACTGCTTTTCTGAACTATCTAAAATCAGAAGGAACGGATCCCTCACAGGTCAGGGCACGATTTGAATTCAATCCTATTGGCCGGGCTTATGCCGGGTGTCAGAACCTGTCAGATAAAGATACGGAAGTATTAAAATCACTAATAGAAACTTGCAGAGAATATCCACATATTAATGTGACATGTGTCAGGGGATACGACTTCAGGAACAACGGTTCCGGTATTGTTCAGGAGCTGGCCTTCTCCATGGCCATGGGTACTGAATACCTACACTTGTTAAAGAAAAAAGGCATGGATCTCTCTTTAGCGGCACGTTCCATTCATTTTCACACCGGCATAGGATCCCATTATTTCCTGGAGATTGCCAAATTCAGGGCAATTCGGGTGTTCTGGAGCAGGATTTTGGAAGAACTGGGAATCAATGATCCGGAAGATCAAAAGATCCGGTTGCATGCCACAACCAATTTCTGGAACCAGACTGCTTACGATATGTATGTGAATTTACTAAGAGGTACTACACAGGCCATGTCTGCAGCCATTGCCGGGGTAGACTCCCTGGAAGTGACCCCGTTTGACCGTTTAATCAGGGACGGTAACGATTTTGCCGACCGTCTGGCCCGGAACATACAGATAATTTTAAAAGAAGAAGTGCATTTTGACAAGGTTACCGATCCCGCTGCCGGTTCCTATTATGTTGAAAACCTGACCCAATCCATCCTGGCAGAATCGGGGAAGATCTATGATCAATTGCTGGAAAAAGGAGGTTTTTCTTCTGAATCCGGCAGGGAATGGGTCTCTGGACAAATCCGCGATGCCCGGGAACGTTCACTCAAAAGTCTGGCTTCCCGCAAAGAGGTCATGGTGGGGGTTAACCAGTATCCGGATTCTGCAGCCAAGGCACCTGAAGGATTGTCAGAAGCAACTGAAGAAAAATGGATGCGTGCAGCAGCCCCGTTTGAAAAACTGCGTTTGCAAACGGAAACGGCCATAGAAATTCCGCAGGTTTTCCTGCTTACGTTCGGGAACCTGGCCATGTGCAGGGCAAGGGCGCAGTTTTCTGCAAATTTCTTTGGTGTTGCCGGGTTCAAAATTACCGACAACAACCGTTTTGCTTCTGTGGAGGAGGGTATACAGGCAGCTGTCCGTTCAGGGGCAAAAATTGTGGTGGCTTGCTCTTCCGATGAAGAATACGCGGACGCAGTTCCGCAAATAGCACATGCCCTGGGAAAAGACGTTTTACTTACCGTCGCCGGGGAGCCTGCCTGCAAAGAAGAACTCATGAAACAGGGAGTTACTCATTTCATCAGCCTTAGAAGCAATGTGCTTGAAACGCTTCTTCAATACCAAAAAGAACTGGAATTATGAAACAATATTATACTGCCGCAGATCTTGAAAACATGGAGCACCTGCAATATGCTGCAGGGATTCCTCCTTACCTCAGGGGGCCTTACAGTACCATGTATGTACAAAAACCGTGGACAATAAGACAATACGCCGGTTTTTCCACTGCAGAAGAATCCAACGCTTTTTACCGCAGGAACCTGGCTGCCGGTCAAAAAGGCCTCTCCGTGGCTTTTGACCTGGCCACACACCGCGGGTATGATGCCGATCATCCCCGTGTGGTGGGAGATGTGGGCAAAGCAGGGGTTAGTATATGTTCGGTAGAGGACATGAAAGTTCTGTTTGATCAGATTCCTCTGAACAAAATGTCTGTATCTATGACCATGAACGGAGCGGTACTGCCCATCCTGGCTTTTTATATTGTTGCCGGACAGGAACAGGGTGCCGGTCTTGCCGAGTTAACGGGTACCATACAGAATGATATCCTCAAAGAATTCATGGTGCGTAACACCTATATATATCCGCCCGATTTTTCAATGCGTATCATAGGCGATATATTTGCGTACACGGCCCGGAACATGCCCCGATTCAATTCCATATCCATATCCGGCTACCATATGCAGGAAGCCGGTGCTACCAGTGAAATTGAAATGGCATACACGCTTGCCGACGGATTGGAATACCTGCGTACCGGGGTTAAGGCCGGTATGGATATTGATGCATTTGCACCCAGAATCTCTTTCTTTTGGGCCATCGGGATGGACCATTTTAAGGAAATTGCCAAAATGCGTGCTGCCCGGATGATCTGGGCCAGGATTGTCAAAGGATTCAATCCCAAAAACCCCAAATCGTTGTCTTTGAGAACGCATTGCCAGACCTCGGGTTGGTCTCTGACAGAACAGGATCCGTTCAACAACGTCTCCCGGACCTGCATCGAAGCCATGGCTGCAGCCCTGGGACACACGCAGAGTCTGCATACCAACGCACTGGACGAAGCCATTGCCCTGCCCACGGACTTCTCGGCAAGAATCGCCAGGAATACCCAGTTGTACCTGCAGGACGAAACAGAAATATGCCGCAGTATTGATCCCTGGGCCGGTTCTTATTATGTGGAATCCCTGACTCACAAGATTGCACACGATGCCTGGGAACTCATAAAGGAGATCGAAGACCTGGGCGGTATGGCAAAAGCTATAGAAACAGGTATTCCCAAACTGAGGATAGAAGAAGCGGCCGCCCGTACCCAGGCACGTATAGATTCCGGTATGGATGTTTTGGTGGGCGTTAACAAATACCGCCTGCAGAAAGAAGATCCCATTGAGATTCTGGACGTAGACAATACCAAAGTGCGTCTTTCGCAGATAGCCCGGCTGGAAATATTGCGAAAAAACAGGGATTCCGCAAAAGTGGAAGCATCACTGGACGCGATCACCCGTGCCGCACGTGATAAATCCGGGAATTTGCTGGAACTGGCTGTTGAAGCAGCCCGTAACAGGGCCACCTTAGGTGAAATATCTGACGCCTGCGAAAAAGTGGCGGGACGTTATAAAGCAGTAATACGTATGAACAAGGGAGTTTATTTATCTGAAGTAAAAGACGATGCTCACTTTGCCAAAGCCAGGGAAATGGCTGCCCGTTTTGCTGAACGGGAAGGACGCCAGCCGCGCATCATGATAGCCAAATTGGGACAGGACGGACATGACCGCGGGGCAAAAGTGGTAGCTACGGGATACGCAGACATAGGTTTTGACGTAGATATGGGGCCTTTGTTCCAGACTCCGGAAGAAGCTGCCCGCCAGGCCGTGGAAAACGATGTCCACATCCTGGGCGTATCTTCCCTGGCTGCAGGACATAAAACATTGGTTCCCCAGGTGGTGAACGCGTTGAAAGAACTGGGAAGAGAAGACATCCTTGTAATTGTAGGAGGTGTCATACCTGCCCAGGATTACCAGGAGTTGTACAATGCGGGAGCAGTGGCTGTTTTTGGACCGGGAACCCCTGTCTCTTTATGTGCCGTGAGAATGCTGGAACTCCTGGAACAGCAATCAGAGCAGTAATTCCATAAAATCTTCCGGAGGGATGTTGCGAAAGTAATCTTCCATCCGGAAGTTCTTTAGCTTTTCCCGGATGGCTTCTCTTGTATGCGGGCAGCCTTTCAGGGCTTCTTCAATATCCCTTGTGGGAGTCAGGAAAAAATAATCCCCGTATATTTTTGCTTCTTCTATTAATCCATTGTGTACATTTAAAAGTACTTCCATATTGCCTCCGGGAAACCGGTTTTTTCGTATCGTGCTGTATTCAGTGTCTTTCCCGTAATTCCACATATACGTTCTGTATTTGACATCGCACAGTTCATTAATGACCATTTTTTCCTTTTCGTTCAACGGTTCATCTTTGTATGTCTTATCCGGATTTTCGGCAATATGTTTTTTTAGAATATCCAGAAATTGAGTGGCGTTCATTTCTTGCTTCAGGTATTCGGAAATGTTACACACGGCACGGGGATTGCTCGGTACTCCGCGTGATTTTTCACGTACTTTTGTTTTCAATGCAAGAGAAAGATCTTTCATGGAAGCACTGAAGAGCAGGGTCCCGTGCATAAGGATGCGGTTTTTGTGGAGAGCAATGGCATTGCCGGAGAATTTTCGACCATCTATAACCAGATCGTTTCTTCCCTCCAGGCTGGCATTTACTCCCAGAGTATGCAGAACATCCAGTATGGGGCGGGTAAACCGGGCAAAGATTTCCGATGTGTCTGTTCCCGGAGGATAGCGGTCAACGAATGTATAATTGATATTGCCCAGATCATGAAATACCGCACCTCCTCCACTGAGTCTGCGCACCACGGCGATATTGTTTTCACGGGCATATTCGCTGTTGATCTCTGACCGGGTATGTTGGTTGCGTCCTACTATAATGGCAGAAGAATTTCTCCACAGTCTGAAAACGGGCACGTGCAAACGGGTCAGTAAATATTCCTCAACGGCCAGATTCCAGTACGGATCTGTTGTTTTATCTATCAGGCAGCGCATGTTTGTCCATTTTTAAAATGATGAAAGCATAGATCTTGTATACGAGCCATCCCAGCAGCATTCCAATAAGAGCTCCGCAAATAACATCTGCAGGAAAATGCTTGCCAACGTAGATACGGCTGTATCCCACCAGGAAAGCCCACAGGAACAGAAGTATTGTATACCATTTTTTCCTGTAAACCAGACTCGTGAAAGCGGCCAGCCCAAAAACATTAGCCGCATGAGACGAAACGAAAGAGAAGAGTCCTCCTTTACCTTCAAGCATATGAATCCTGCCTTCCCATGCGGGTACGTGACAGGGTCTGATTCTTTGTGCCCATTCCTTGATCAGTGAAGAGGAAATCTGATCTGTCAGTAAAAAAGTCAACAATATCCCTCCGATGGCCACCAAGGCCTTTTTCCACGGAAGCACCAAAAAAAAACTTCCCGCAATCAACAGGTACAATGGTATCCATACGGGGATATTTGAGAGGAGCTTCATCACCGGATCCAACAGGGGACAATGAGCTCCGTTGATGATGAAAAAAAGATCCTGATCCAGCCGGATTATTGATTCCACAATATGTTCCATACCTGCTCCTTTAGTTGGTCAATGTTTTTTCCGGTAACAGATGATATGAACAATACCGGGAGGGAACGCGGAACACGTCGTTTGAGTGCTTTTTCCTGTTGCTCATCCAAAAGATCTGCCTTGGTAACGGCCAGCATCTTTTGTTTGTCTATGAGTTCGGTTTTGTATTGCCTCAATTCCCGGAGTAATATCTTGTATTCAGCGGTAATGTCGGGACTGTCTGCAGGAACCAGGAACAACAAGATGGAATTTCTTTCTATATGACGCAGGAAGCGGAGTCCCAGACCCCGGCCTTCGTGGGCTCCCTCAATGATACCGGGTATGTCTGCCATTACAAAAGAACGGTTGTCGGACAAGGATACTATTCCAAGTTGAGGGACGAGTGTAGTAAACGGATAATCCGCTATCTTGGGTCTGGCTGCCGAGACAGCGGTTAAAAGTGTTGATTTGCCGGCATTGGGGAATCCTACCAATCCCACATCTGCCAGCAGCTTCAGTTCCAGGATAAACCAGTTTTCTTCCCCCGGTAGTCCCGGCTGGGCATATCTTGGAGTCTGGCGTGTGGAGGATTTGAAATGATTGTTTCCCAAGCCGCCTTTGCCTCCCTTGCATAAAATATATTCTTCTCCAGGGGTAGTGAGT
>Ga0209607_1001706_pt1 | contig 18312 bp, 10 predicted proteins | sample AD_UKC117_MetaG_FD_184413 | JGI IMG/M metagenome (GOLD analysis project Ga0209607, IMG submission 184413) | Active sludge microbial communities of municipal wastewater-treating anaerobic digesters from Hong Kong - AD_UKC117_MetaG (SPAdes)... | ecosystem: Engineered > Bioreactor > Anaerobic >... | reverse complement strand
TGCGGGTCTCCGTGAAACCGGCTGCCAGCTCGGTCATCTCACCCGTTGCGGTGTCAAATGTTTTCTGTGGCACACCCGTGCTGGCAGCCGGTTTCACGGAGACCCGCATGACAAGATCATTGCCGTTGGTTATCCCGCCGTTGATGCCACCAGCGTTGTTAGTGGAGGTCTTGCCCCTGGCGTCAACGAAGGGGTCATTATGCACTGAGCCATAACTTCGCGAGGAGGCAAATCCCGCCCCGAACTCCACTCCGTTGACAGCTGGTATTCCGAAGGCTATCATTCCCAGTGCTGCCTCTACGGACATGAATGCCGGTTCGCCGAGTCCTTTGGGGACATTCTTAACGACGCACTCAACCACCCCTCCCACAGTATCATTTGTCTCCATTGCCCTGGCTATGGCCGCAGCTGTATCCGTTTCTCCTCCGGCTTCCACCAGGCTGGCTGATATAATTGCTGGTGACAGAATCTGGCGTGCGAAGTAGCCGGCAGCCACAATACCCCAGGTCAGGCGTCCGGAGAAATGGCCACCGCCCCTCATGTCACTGAAGCCTTTATACTTGAATCCTGCCGTGAAATCTGCATGACCAGGGCGCGGAATGCTGGTGAACTGTTCGTAATCGCCCGGCCGGAAATCACGGTTGCGTGTACAGAGGACCAGCGGGGCTCCTGTTGTATGGTCATTAATGATCCCGCTGATCACCTCAGGCTCATCACTCTCCCTGCGTGCAGTGGTACCCGGCAGTAAACCCTTTCGTCTTGAAAGGTCGGCCATGAGTTCTTCCTTCCAGTATTGCAGGCCGGCCGGGCAGCCGTCAATTATTACACCCACAAACGGGCCATGTGACTCTCCGAATATAGATACCCTGAATATTGTTCCTATTGTATTCATTTTCCCTGTTGTATTGACTGACTGTTATCTTTTCTTTCGTTGTAATAATTTACAAATGCCTGCAGGTCTGTGAGGGAGAGCCGCCGTACAATTGCTTTTCCCACAGCTCTCAGCAGCACAAAATTCACTGAACCTGCCTCGCTCTTTTTATCCCTGGCAATTCTGCCGATTATATTCGGTGGCAATTCTACCTTCCGGGTCAATCCTGCCTTCTCCAGCTCCACCCTGAGAAGCCTGTACTCTGCATGGGTCATCTCCCCGGTCCAGGCTGACAGTTCCGCGGCTATTACCATTCCCCGGGCAACAGCCACTCCATGAGGCATGCCGTAGTGGGTCTCCAGAACATGTCCGAATGTATGACCAAAATTCAGTAACCTCCTGATGCCATTCTCCATCGGATCACGTCTGACTATTGAAGCCTTGATCCTGACTGATCTGAGGATAAGGTCACCCAGAATCCCGGGATCACGGGCTGCAAGCCGGTCAGCAGAGGCTGAGAGGTCAAAGAACAGGTTTCGGTCCCGAATAGCTGCATGCTTGTACATCTCTCCCATTCCTGACAGGAATTCATCTTCAGGCAGTGTAGCCAGCATATTATGGTCACACAGAACAAATTCCGGCTGCCGGATGGTTCCTATAATATTCTTGTTCTCTGCCAGGTTCACACCGTTCTTTCCTCCGATGCTTGCATCTATCTGGGAGAGGAGGCTGGTTGACACAAACGCATGCCTCACTCCACGCATGAACAGTGAGGCTGTCAGGCCAGCAACGTCACAGACTACCCCTCCACCAAAGCCCAGCACGAATGATGAACGGTCAGCTCCCGCATCAAGCATCCTTCTGCAGAGATCAATCACCACCTGCGGTGTCTTGCTTTTTTCGCCGGCTTCTATCTCCAGCACCTCGCCCTTCGGGAAAATATCCCGGTAAATCCTGCCAACATTAGTGTCAGTGATTATATACAGGCCTTTTGCGGGTAGTCTTTCGCGGAGATCATCCACGGTACCACCCATTAAGATTACTGACTCTCCGCCTGCAGCATTGATCTTTATGCTCTTCATCAAGGCGAAAAATAGCAAACAGAACCGTCACTTACCATGATTTTATTCACATAGTGAATGTTTGGCAAAAAAAAATTAAAAAAAATACTACATTCAACTCCTGAAACCAAGATGGGAGCGTGAAGATAAGTGACAGGTACAGGTATGTGCTGGACTGGTTTGCTGCGAACATGCCTGTCGCTGAGACAGAGCTCAGGTACAATGATCCTTTCCAGCTGATAGTGGCGGTGATCCTTTCGGCGCAGTGCACTGACAAGCGGGTCAACATGATCACTCCTGTTCTCTTTTCGCGTTTTCCGGACCCACTGTCCATGGCTGCTGCCACGCAGGAGGAGATTTTTGAGCTGATAAAGAGCTGCTCATATCCCAACAGTAAGGCAAAACATCTTAAAGGGATGGCTGAGATGGTAGTCAATCGCTTCGATGGTCATGTTCCATCCGGGAGAGATGAGCTGACGCAACTTCCCGGTGTAGGCAGGAAGACTGCGAACGTGATTGCTTCAGTAGTATGGAACAGTCCGGTGATAGCTGTTGACACCCATGTTTTCAGGGTGGCGCGGCGGCTGGGGCTCACCCCGGGGGCAGGAACGCCATTGGAAGTGGAACTCCGGCTTACGCGTGAGATACCGCCTGATGTCAGGGCAAAGGCTCATCACTGGCTACTTCTTCATGGCAGGTATGTCTGCACGGCACGCAAGCCCGGTTGCCAGGCATGCGGACTGAAACAATGGTGCGCATGGTATGCGGGCCATGACGGGAAAATAAGTTGACGGGAAAATGCGTTATATTCCTTACATAGATCAGAATATTAACACCATTCCGTCATTCCCCGCATTCAATGTACAACACAAGCACTCAGATGGAAAAGAGAAAAGAGAGAGTCACTGACCCGGAAGAATCGCCGGCTTACCTGACTGCGCTCAAACATCTTGCAGACATTCCTGAGCTGGCCTTCAACACCACCAACCAGCTGATAACCCTGAGTAACCTCGAGACACAGAAATACATAGAGGTAAACCAGGCTTTCCTTGAGACAACCGGATACAGCAGGGAAGATATTATCGGAAAAACTTCCGAAGATATCCAGCTTTATGTTGACCTTATCCAGAACCGAAAGTACATGAGACTGCTCACAAGGCTCAAGAGGGTAAGTGATCTCGAGATCAATCTGCGCATGCGTTCCGGGGAGGAACGTGCTTTTCTCTTCAGTGCCCGTACCTTTTTCGTTGGTGAGGATATTTATCTGATAACATACTACAATGATATAAGCGCGCTCAACGGAGGTTATGCCAGGGCCGAATCTGAAAAGATCCTCAGGGAAATATTCGATTCAATGAGCAGCTATGCCATAATACTGAGGCGGGAAGAAGAAAACAGACACTTCATCATAGATTTCAACTACAGGGCTGAAGATGTGGAACAGCTCGAGCGTAAGGAGATGCTGGGCAAGGAGATCATGGAGACTCCGCTGGCGACGAACGAAGCCTTTATCAGCCTGCTCGAAAACCTCGAGTCGAGCCGCCGTCCCTACAAGTTGCCCGTCTCCCCCGACGGGACTGACGAGGCTGGTTACTACATCGGTCTTCTGCTCTCAACAGGCGACATACTTGTCACATGGGAGGCCGGGAAAGCCCAGAAGGAAAGGGAAAGTGAGATACTCAAGCAGGGGATTGTTTTTGAAACCTTTGCCGAACTCCTGCCGGAGATGATCATTGAAATAGACACTCAGGGTCATGTCACCTTCATGAACACTCAGGGAATGATGACCCTGGGGTTTGACAACAATGACCTTGCCAGGGGGGTGATGTTATCCGACCTGTTTCTGCCAGATGACCTTGACAGGCTGATGAGAGAACTGTCAGGGCTGACCAGGCCGGGCCAGATCACCTTTGATGAATATGTGCTAACAAATAAGCTGCAAAGAAATGTTTCGGTACTGTTCCATGCCGGGCCCATTATCATCCGAGAGAGGGTTACCGGTTACCGTTGTGTTCTTACCGACGTCAGTAAGCACAAAGAGTATGAGCAGAAGCTGTCAAATGAGAAGGCCCTGCTGGAACACCTCATTGACGCCGCTCCCGAGGCCATTGTCCTTACTGATTTTGACGGGCGCATAATCCGAATCAACCGTGGATTCACTGAACTCTTCGGCTATGATGCCGATGAGTCTGCCAACCGGATGATTGATGATCTGGTGGTCCCGGACGAGCTTCGCGACGAGGCTGTAAAGATAGATGAGGTTGCCCTTGCCAATGGCACCGGTTACCTGGAAACCATCAGGAAGGACAAACAGGGGAACAGGATAAACGTATCATTGATAGCCTCTTCTGTCATCTCAAATGAAAAAACCATAGCTTTCCTTGGCATCTACCGTGATATCTCAAGGGAGATAAAGAGCAGGCTGATGCAGGAAATACAGTATAACATATCTACTGTGGCACTGCAGGACAGTGATATCTTCGATATCTATCCGACAATTGTAAAGGAGATCGGAAAGCTCTGGAATGTCAACAATTTTTTCATCGCCCTCTACAACAGGGAGAAAGACACCCTGACATTCCCCTTCTTTGCTGATGAGCGTGACCATTTCCAGGAGACAGCTGCAAGGAATACGCTCACAGGGTGGGTAATCAGAAATAACAAATCCGTGCTGCTTGATGAGAATGATATCCTTAAGATTGAGAAGACCGGCGCCATCAGTCTTGTTGGCTCCCCCTGCAAGATATGGATGGGGGTGCCGCTCAGGATGGATGACGAGGTTATAGGGGCCATCTGTCTGCAGGACTACAAAAAGATTGATGCCTTTAACAATGATGACCTGCAGGTCTTTGAGTTCATTGCAAACCAGATTGTAATGACGCTGCAGAGGCGCCGCATGCTTGACAACCTGATCACGGCCCGTAAGAGAGCCGAGGAAGCTGCCTTTTCCAAACAGCAGTTCATGTCAACCATGAGCCACGAGATCCGGACCCCTCTCAATGAGGTGATTGGCATCACCAATCTCCTTCACCAGAGCAACCCGAGGGAGGATCAGATGGATTATATAAACACCCTTCGCTTTTCAGCCAACCATCTCCTCTCACTGGTCAATGACATACTTGACTATAACAAGATGGAAGCCGGCAAGATCGTCTTCGAGAAAACGGAGTTTGACCTGGCCAGCATGCTCGAGGATATCAAGAGATCATACAGCCACAGGGCCCTGGAAAAAGGAATCTATTTCGCCCTGGAAAAGAGTCCTGATCTGCCTGTGACACTCATTGGTGACCCGATCAGACTTAACCAGATTCTTTCAAATCTTCTCTCGAATGCCATGAAATTCACCTCCCGCGGCGGAGTCACTCTGAAGGCCTCGGTGAAGGAGCGACAGGAGGGCAAGGCTTTGATTGAGTTTATTGTGGCGGATACCGGAATAGGCATAGCTGCCGAGAAGCAGGATGAGATCTTTGAGAGCTACGCGCAGGCATCGTCTGACACAACCAGGAAATATGGCGGAACAGGATTGGGACTGGCTATCTGCAAGAGGCTGGTTGACCTTCAGGGAGGCGCCATCAGTGTTGAGAGTGAGCCTGATAAGGGTTCGGTATTCACCTTTTCAATTGAATACACCGTACCCGTAACAGAAACCAGATCGCCTGATCAGGCAGCTGTGGCAGACAGCATGAAAGGGCTTGCCGGAAAGAGGATCCTGGTAGCTGAAGACAATAAGATCAACTTCTTTGTTGCCAATAAATTCCTTGAGAGCTGGGGCGTAATAGTCACCCATGTTGAGAATGGCGCCCTGGCGCTGGAGGAGATAAAGAGGCAGGAATTTGACCTGATACTAATGGATCTCCATATGCCGGTGATGGATGGCATTGAGGCCACACGGGTTATCAGGAGCTCGGCCGACAAGAAGATCAGCCAGATACCTATAGTGGCCCTCACTGCCGCAGTCATGTCAGAAGCTCATGACAAGATAGAGAACCTGGCTATCAATGACTATGTGCTTAAGCCTTTTAAGCCCAGGGACCTGTATGACAGGATCTCGAGAAATGTGAGATAATAGGGTTTGCGGGTTTCATTCAACCCTCATCTAAGGCAGTGTTTTGCAATGTAAGCGTTTGCTTCCCTTATACCAAGACTTCGCGCCCTGCGCAGATAGTAGCAGGCATCGCCACTCCTGCCGCTGTTGATGAGAGCAACAGCCAGGTTAAGGTTCACCTGCCCGTTCTCCGGATCAAGGTCAAGGCTCATGGCATAATCTTCCGCTGCCCTGTCCCATGTGCGGGCAGCCAGCCAGGCATCACCACGCAGGCTGAATGCTGACGGTTCTCCCGGATGTTTTTCAATATTCTCATTAAGGTAAGGGAGAGCTTCATAAATGGCTCCCTCCTCGGCATAGGTCTTTCCAATAAGCCCCAGTGCCTCCGTATTGTCAGGATCAATGGAGTAATATCTCTGCAACTCCTTTTTGGCCGCCTCACGGTCACCTGACCTGAGCAGCATGCGTGATCTCAGCAACAGCAGATCAGGTTCGGGATAATGAGATCTGATGAGCCTGTCATACAGGGCAGCCGCGGCATAGTGGTTCCCCTCACCTTCCCGGGCAGCAGCAAGGGCCATGATCCAGTCAGGGGAAGCATCTTCCTCTGAGACAAGATCAGCCAGGATGGCTGCTGCTTGGCTGTGTTTTCCCTGGCTCATCAGTATCCGGGCATTGCAGTACTCAGTGACAGGCATTCCCGGATAAAGGGCTGAGAGTTCAGCATAGGCTGCAGAAGCCTGTTCGGGCCTTTCTGCCCTGAGATAATGATCTATCTCCCAGCTCTTTCTCTCATCAATCCTGTACCAGTCCTTTCTCCATAATGATCTCCATTCAGGGGTTGCAGATATCTTCCCGAAGATGTTATCAAGCATTATCTCTGGTTCAGATTTGCGAAGGGATGACTTAAGGTGTGACTCAAGCAATGCGACTGCCGTCTTCACATCGCCGGTAGCGGCTGCACATCTGGCCAGGCCGTGGAGACCTGCTCCCCGGCTCAGGTTTTCAGCTTTCATGAAATCACTTTTTGCCTCACCTGTCATACCGGCCTTCAGGTAAATATCTCCCCTTATGACCAGCAGACCGGCATCGGCATCAATCTCCCCGAGACTACCAAGAATGATGGCAGCCTGCTCAGCCTCACCCCTCTCAGCAAGTATAACTGCCCTTAGCAGATTGTCGTAATAGTGTTGTGCTGAGATGATCTGAGCAGACAGCATTATGACCACGCAAACGAATATCTTTTTCATTTCTCTCATTTCTTTTCCTCAATAATTCCGGGTCCTGCACCCTTTTCAGCAATTACATGAATGAAACCGCTCAGGTGGAACTGCTCCAATCCGCTTAATCTTCGTTCAAACACTTCACAGTCGTAATAGTAGACACCTGTCGGAACCACCTTGCCTTTATAGGTGCCATCCCAGTTAAGCCTTGGTTCGGTAGTGCTGAAGACAAGAACGCCTGCCCTGTTGAAAAGTCTGAACTCCACCTGCTCCACCAGCGCCGAGGTCTTTGCCAGTAGCCAGTCATTGACCCCGTCACCGTTCGGGGTGAAGACGTTGGGTATCTCGTAGAAGTTGCATGAGTCAACACAGATCATAGGTGACAGAGGACTCTCATTTCCCAGTGCGTCAAAGGCGGAAACTGCATAACAGCCTGCTACATAGTCCGGCAGTGAGTGTATGTACTTCAAGATATCCCTGTCATCAAAGGAGACCAGCAGCCCGAGCTCCTCCCCGGTAGTCTGCTTGTAATACAGATTGTATCCGGCGACATCTTCATAACAGAGAGGATCTTCTATTGTCCAGCGCACCATGTTGTACATACTGTCACACTGTGAATAGACTGTGAGCGCCGGGATGCAGGGAGGCTCATTGTCCACCGGAACGGCACAGGTGCGTTGCGAGAGATTGACCAGGTTCTTCGGCGTGCCTTCTCCCTGGTATCCTCCGGTGGAAGACACATAATAGCAATACTCCGTTCCATTTTCAAGATCCGGGTCTGTAAACTCCAGCTGGTTGGTGCTCCCTGCCAGTTGCCAGTCTTCTCCTTCCTGCCGGTAAAAATCATAACTGGTGTTAATCCATGGCACGTTCCTGACAAGGGTAAAACGCATCTTCCGGTCACCGGGCAGTGCGGTAATAAAGAGTGATGAGGCTATTCCCGGGTCTCCTATCATGAATCTGTTTCCGGCTGCGTTATTATACAGTTCAACCCTGTATATCCAGCCCGTATCGAAGGTATTGATGAGGGTATCCACATATACCGTGTCATTAAGATCTGCCGTGGGGAGGGTATGGATCAGTTCCCAGTCAGTTCCTGCTACACCCCTTGCGCGGTAGATGAGATACTCATAGGGTCCGTTGGCCGGGATGGTATCAAGCTGTCCGGGCTTCTGCCAGGCCAGCATGAGAGAGCCGTTGACAGGGTGAGTATTTCGGACAGATACATTGGTTATCAGCGGTATGCCTGATATGAGTGAGGTCACAATCTCATTGGAGGGTTTGCTCTCTGTCCCGTTAGGATAGACAGCCACAATCCTGTAGGCATATTCCGTACCTGCGTTGAGGCCATTGCCATTGTCAGTATCAGTGAAGGTTATTGTGTTATGGCCTTCGGCATACCCCACCTTGACAAATCCGGCAGACGGCGGGATGCCGTCATAGCATGTGTCAGCAACCAGTGATGAAGCACCATCACGACGGTAGACACTGAAACCTGCTATCTGATCAGTATTGTAGGCTGCCCAGCTGAGCTGCACGAACTTACCTATGGGGACAGCTGAGAGAAGAGCCGGAGAAGGTCCGAGGACCTTGATGCTCATATTGTCTATGTCAACAAGCTGAAGGTCGTCATTGGAGTCCTCTGCTTTAACAACTATATCATATGGCTGATGACGTATTGAGCTGTGGCAGGGCACCCAGCTGAGCCTTGCCCTTGTCACGCCGGGTCCGGAGGAGAGTGTGGTGAAGGTGGCAGGGCAATCCGTTGCTGTAAAGATGCCGGAGGTGGCAAGGAGGGTCACCGAATCAAGGTCGGTATCGGTGGCGGTGATGTCAAGGGATACTGTCTCGCCGGCCTCCACGCATAGATCCGGCAACGGTGATGTCACCGGCGGATTGTTGTCAGTCTCGTAAACCTCTATCTGCATATCGCGTACAACGACACCTATCTTGATGCCGGCGCGCCATTCCTGTATCTCCATGGCTACATTGTAGATACCCAGGGCTGTAGGGGCATCCCACACAAGGTCGCCCGTAATTGAATCAACATAAAAAGCCCGTGATGCCGGAGGAAGGGAATAGTTAAGTATTGGTTTGCCGTCCTCCTTGGTGCATACAGTAAGCTCATACGAGAGGCTGTCACCGTCAGGGTCAAAGGCAGCTGGATTGTGGATGAAAATCTGACCAAGAGCGGCCTTGTCATAGGGCGGGTTTAGCAGTACGGGAGTGCTGTTTCGTCCAACTGCTGTATTGACAATCAGGATTGTAGAAATTGAGAAAACCACATTTACCGAGTTGGGAATATTCTCCACCCCCAGGTTGCGGTTCGGGTCCTGCACCACTATCCTGTATACACCCGGACCTGGATAGGTATGCTGGGCCACATAGACATTCTTTTTGTAGTCATTTGGCAGGAAAGTCTCTGATACTCTTGCCACGTTCGTTATGGAGTTATCGCCCCATTCAACGTCAAGTGAAGGTCTGTCAGCCTTGCTGAGGGTATAGGTGAATGTAGTTACGGTGACCTCAAAAGTAAGATCTGATATCTGTTTGTAAGTTATCTCCCCGGCACGGTTATGTGTTGCTGTTACCAGCGAGGCTGTGGACAGCATTATTGCAGCCACAAAAAAAAGTCGTCTTCTCATCTCATTCCCTTTCATTTCACTTTATAGCTCCTGATGGTATCCGTTACGGTGAACCGGTATCCCTCTTCATGGTCACCCAGGCTAATAAGCATCATGTTTGCCTGATCTTCATAAAGCCTGGTCATGATTCGGTTCAGTACTGTCACGCTCCCGACCTCCCCATTCCCGGTGGCTGTGAGAGTAAAGCGGTGTTCCAGTCCGTCGACCTCAGCTACAAGCAGTTGCATCTTCACCGGCACATCGTCCTCCAGTATAATTAACCTGTCTGAAATATACTGAAAAAAACTCTCCTCCGGGCCGCCTGTTATCTCGCCGCCTCCGCTTTTACCCAGTTTCATGTCAGCCTCAAGGTCATCACTCCAGACCTTAACAAATACTGACCATACCCTGTTCGCTGCATCATACTCAATGCCTGTCAGTGAGACGTGAACGGGATGCATAAAAATCAATATGGAAAGCAATAGTATCTTCATGTCTGAACTAACATAAATGCATCAAAAATCAAGCCATCAGGTCAACCTCGGTTATTCCTGACCGTTCACGCAGGTAATCAATTGTTCCCACCTCAATGAATGAGAATCCCGTACCCCTGGAGAAGTTACCGGCAAGGACCACCACGATATCGTTTTTTCTCAGGGTATGTCTTGTCAGAAGCTCCTTTATTGCAGTATGAATGAATTCGTCAGCTGACATCTTCTTTTCCACAAAGACGGGAATGACTCCGTATGAGAGTGCCAGTTCGCGCATAGTGCTCTGAGAGTAGCAATGAGCGATGACCGGGTTAATGCCGCGGAATGCTGCCATGTTTTTAATTGAGGTGCCATTGACTGTATCTGCCAGTATGGCTCTTGCTCTGATTCTGATGGAGGTTTTTACTGCCACCTTGGCGAGGTAAGCCGATACCGGGCCGCTGAGTGAACCTGCCGGCATCTCAATATACTGCTCCTTTTCCTGCTCCACCTCCGCGGCTATCCTGGCCATGGTCTTAACCGCCTCCACCGGATACCTTCCCATTGCCGTCTCACCGCTGAGCATGAGCGCATCGGTCTGACTGTATACAGCATTGGCCACATCACTCACCTCTGCCCTGGTGGGCCTCGGATTCTCTATCATTGAATGGAGCATCTGTGTGGCAACGATTACCGGTTTGCGTTTCTCAATGCACCGGGCAATAATGTTTCGCTGTATTCCCGGGATACGTTCAAAGGGCACCTCAATGGCCAGATCACCCCTTGCAACCATAATACCATAGGAGTAGTCCATAATCTCTTCCATGTTGTCAACCCCCTGCTGGTTCTCGATCTTGGCTATGATCTTGATGTCACTTGATTTCCTGTCAAGAAGCCTCTGAACAGCCAGAACGTCCTCTTTTGACCTGACAAAGGAATGAGCTATAAACTCTATATCGAGCTCTATTGCCAGATCAATAAAATCCAGATCCCGTTCGCTGACGGAGGGAAGGTTGATCCTTACCTGTGGTATGTTTACTGTCTTGCGCGATCCAAGAACGCCATCATTCTCAATGATGCCAATAAGACTCTTTCCCTGCCGGCCGGTGATCTTTATCTCCAGCTCACCATCATCTATAAGGATGGTTGCTCCTTTAGGAACGTGCCTGGCAATATCGGAATAGTTGACGTTGATAGTCTCATGCGTGGTCTTCGCGTCCGGATTGCCTTCCACCTTTATTGTTTCGCCCTTGACAAACCTGACCGGTTCATCACAGATGGTGGTCCTTATCTCCGGGCCCTTGGTATCTATAAGAATGGCAATGGTGTCTGAAACGCTCCGGACATTGTCAACAATCTTTCTGACACCATCAGGATTGAGATGTGCCGAATTTATTCTGACAACATCCATTCCTGCATCGTGCAGTTTGCGCAGAAAAGAGGGCTCACAGTTCTTGTCTGAGATAGTTGCAACAATCTTGGTTCTCTTCTTCAGAAGGCTCTTTACCATGTTACTCAGGATTATTTCATTAGTTCAATCAGTGCATCGGCTGCCAGCCGGTAACCATCAGTGCCCAGCCCCATGATACTACCCCTGCAATATCTTCCCGTCAGGCTGGTGTGACGGAATTCTTCCCTTGAAAGAAGGTTGGAGATGTGCACCTCTATAACCGGTATGCTTATGGCAGCTATGGCGTCAGCAAGTGCCACTGAGGTGTGAGTGTATCCGCCGGGATTGATGATCACCCCGTCAGCATGAGTGGCTGCAGCCTGAACCATGCTGACAAGTTCACCCTCAACATTTGACTGTGAAACTGTAAATGTCACCTGCGGATAGCGTGAGCGGAGTATGCTGATCACTGCTTCGAATCCTTCCCGGCCATATATATCAGGTTCCCTCTTCCCCAGAAGGTTAAGGTTAGGTCCATTGATTATCTCTATCTTCATGTGTACTCAATTTGGTTTTTCCGGTTCAGGCGAAACCCTCCTGTTCAGATAACTGTTGGTAATATCGATTGTAATGTCAAGACATGGGGGTTTCATACCCTGAGCTGTCAGCCGTTGTTTTTGCTGTGAGTACAAAAATAACGAAACGTGCGGATTTAAGACCTTAATAAAACATAACTTTAGAGCCGTCAAGGTGAGAAGATGACAACATCATGGAATGATACCCTGAGGGGATTCGGGAGATATCTCAGGATTGAGAGATCTCTCTCTCCCAACAGTGTGGCGGCTTACCTGAATGATGCACGCCGGTTGAGGGACTATATGGCTAAGCACAGGGAAGGTACTCCTCCTGAGGCTCTGACATACCGTGACCTGAGCGACTTCGTTTCCTGTGTTGCCGGGGAAGAGATTGCAGTACGTACGCAGGCAAGGCTCATCTCCGGGATAAGGTCTTTCTGTCAGTATATGCTGGTTGAAAATCTTATAACGGATGATCCTTCAGCCCTGCTTGAGGCGCCCATGGCCGGCCGGCACCTCCCTGAGGTACTATCCGTGGAGGAGATAGACCGGATGGTGTCATCCATTGACCTTGTGGCAGACCAGGGACACCGTAACAGGGCCATTATTGAGACCATGTACGGATGCGGGCTCAGGGTGTCAGAGCTGGTGAACATGCGTCTTACAGACATCCACCGCACGGAGGGTTTTGTCACCGTAACCGGGAAAGGCGACAAACAGCGCCTTGTGCCTATAGGGTCAATCACGCTGAAGGAGATTGACAATTATCTGGCTTACAGGGCAACGATGCCGGTGATAACAGATCAGAATATTCTCTTTCTCAATCGCCGGGGAAAACGGCTGTCCAGGGTAATGGTATTCAACATAGTCAGGGAGGCGGCTGCCGCTGCCGGGATAGAAAAGACAATCAGTCCTCATACTCTCCGTCACTCCTTCGCCACACACCTGGTGGAGGGTGGTGCCGACCTGCGTGCTGTGCAGGAGATGCTGGGCCACGAATCAATTACAACCACCGAAATATACACCCATATTGACAGGAGTTATCTCAGGGACACAGTATTGATGTACCATCCCAGGGCCCGAAGCAAACGTGACCAAAAGCGGCCCGGTGCTGAGTGACGGCATTTCCACACTGAAAAGGGACCATAAGTAAACGAAGAAAGGGGTATTGATTAAAAATCTCCTTTTTATTACCTTTGCGGTTCAAAAAAACAGAGATTTTTAATCAATAATCAGATCGAATATGTCAAAAGTTAAGCGCGTTTATTCCTTCGGTAACAAGACAGCCGAGGGCAGAGCAGATATGAAGAATCTGCTGGGCGGTAAGGGAGCCAATCTGGCCGAGATGTGCCTTCTTGGTCTTCCGGTTCCTGCCGGTTTCACCATCACCACGGAAGTATGTACTGAGTATTATGAAAACAACCATCAGCTGCCGGCTGAGCTCATGCCTGAGGTATGGGAAGCAATGACGAAGACTGAAGAGGCCATGGGTCTCAGGTACGGCGACAGTGAGAATGCTCTTCTTGTCTCATGCCGGTCGGGTGCCCGCAGTTCAATGCCGGGAATGATGGATACTGTTCTCAATATTGGCCTCTGCTCGGCAACCATCCCCGGTCTTATCAAAAAGACGGGTAATCCCCGTTTCGTTTGGGATTCATACCGCCGTCTCATCATGATGTATGCCGATGTGGTTATGGAGAAGGCTGAGGGTATTGAGCCTGCCGACGGCAAGGGCATCCGCAAGCAGCTTGACGAGATGCTTGAAGAGTTCAAGCAGAGCAAAGGATACAAGTCAGATACCGAGCTTACGGCCGTTGAGCTGCAGCAACTGGCTGAGGAGTTCAAGAAGAAGATCAGACAGTCACTTGGCAAAGAGTTCCCCGATGACGCGCGTGAGCAGCTGGAGGGAGGCATCAAGGCCGTGTTCAAGAGCTGGAATGGAAAGAAGGCTGTATCATACCGCCGCATTGAAGGAATTCCTGATGAGTGGGGTACAGCTGTCAACGTTCAGGCCATGGTGTTCGGCAACATGGGTGACACATCGGCCACCGGTGTTGCCTTCACCCGTAACCCGGCAACAGGTGATAACCTGTTCTATGGAGAGTGGCTTGTCAACGCACAGGGAGAAGACGTTGTGGCCGGCATCCGCACCCCGAATCCTCTCAATGATGACACCAAGAACGAACAGAATATGCACCTGCACAGCATGCAGGAGTCTATGCCCGGCACCTATAAGGAGCTTGTAGATATCAGGAACATACTGGAACATTCATTTCATGACATGCTTGACATAGAGTTCACCATCCAGGAAGGCAAGCTTTACATGCTTCAGTGCCGTGCCGGCAAGCGTACCGGTACCGCAGCCCTGAACATGGCGATGGATATGCTCCAGGAAGGTCTGATAGATGAGCAGACGGCAGTCATGCGTGTTGATCCGTCACAGCTTGACGAACTCCTGCACCCAATCACTGATCCGGAAGCAGAAAAGAGCGCTACTCCCCTGGTCAAGGGTCTCCCCGCCGGCCCCGGCGCCGCCGTGGGTAAGATAGTCTTCACAGCCGAAGATGCTGTAGCATGGAACCGCAAGGGTGAGAAGGTGATCCTCGTCCGTGAGGAGACCAACCCGGAAGATGTTGAAGGCATGCGCGCTGCCGAGGGTATCCTCACCGCACGTGGCGGTATGACCTCACACGCTGCGCTTGTGGCACGCGGATGGGGCAAATGCTGCATAGTGGGTGCAGGTGGTCTGCACGTTGACGTGGCAGGCAAGAAAGCAAAAGTTGCAGGATCAGAACTGGTTCTCAGAGAAGGTGATGTCATTACTCTCAACGGAACGAAGGGTAATGTCTACGCCGGCTCGCTGAAGCTGATGGACGCCACTGAGAACCCCAGGTTCCAGACTTTCATGAAGCTGGTAGACAAGAACCGTACTATGGGTGTACGCACCAACTGTGACAACCCCGAAGATGCACGTATGGCACGTGAATTCGGAGCTGAAGGCATCGGTCTCTTCCGCACAGAGCATATGTTCTATGGAAAGGGCTCAGAACAGCCCCTCTTCATTCTCCGTAAGATGATACTCAGTGAGAATGAGCAGGAACGCAGGCAGGCGGTTAACGAGCTCTTCCCCTTTGTCAAGAAGGATATGAAAGGCACCCTGGATGCTATGGACGGACTGCCGGTGACCTTCCGGCTGCTCGATCCGCCGCTGCACGAGTTCGTTCCACAGGGAGCAGACAAGCAGGCTGAGCTGGCCAAAGCACTGGGAATATCAGTTGAGGCCATAGCCAAGAGAGGTGAAGCTCTCCACGAGTCGAACCCAATGATGGGGCACCGCGGCGTACGCCTCGGCATAACCTATCCGGAGATCACCGAGATGCAGGTCAGGGCAATGTTCGAGGCCACTGCAGAACTGATTAAAGAGGGCAAAAATCCCCTTCCCGAACTGATGGTGCCGGTTACCTGCGATGTTTCAGAACTGGACGTTACCAAGAAGATCTTTGACAGGGTTTATGCTGAAGTATTGAAGAAATTCAACCTGAGCAAGATAGATCATAAGTACGGAACAATGATCGAGATCCCGCGTGCCACACTGCTGGCAGACCGCATGGCAAAGACCGCGGAATTCTTCTCGTTCGGCACCAATGACCTTACCCAGATGACCTTCGGTTTCAGCCGGGATGACATTGGTGGATTCCTCCATGATTATCTCGACAAGAAGATGCTTGCAGCTGACCCGTTCCAGACTATTGATCAGGACGGCGTAGGACAGCTGATAACCATGGCATGCGAGAAGGGCCGTGCAACCCGTCCGAACCTGAAGATAGGTATCTGTGGCGAGCAGGGCGGTGATCCGGCATCGGTTGAGTTCTGTTTCAGGAACGGACTCACCTATGTCAGCTGCTCACCCTTCAGGGTTCCGATAGCAAGACTGGCAGCAGCACAGTCAGCCATCAGGGCAGCCAGGAAGTAAGACTTACCCATGACAATAAGGAAAAGGAGGCTCATCAGGAACCTCCTTTTCTTTTAGTCGGCAGTCGGCAGTTCAGTCGGCAGTTGGCAGTCGGCAGTTGGCAGTTCAGTCGGCAGTTGGCAGTCGGCAGTCGACTTTATCTCACCACCACCCACCTCCGTGCCTCCTGTCTCCATACTCCTTCTCCGGCTGGCCGATAGCTCAGTCGCAAGGTATAGGCACCCGGAGTGATGGCAGGTGACGGATGCCAGGGTATTGTATGTGCACCCGCCTCCATAGTACCGGTGAACAGGTTCGCCGTCAGGTTGCCATCGGAGGAGAAGAGGTCGATATCCACCTCACAGCCCGACTGGAGAAAAAATGAGATTCTGCCCTCATCCGTCAACGGGTTAGGATAGAGTGCCAGTTCCATGTAATCATCTTCCTGCTCTTCAATACCGGTAGGCGAGATGACCATGGCATCATCAAAGTACATAGTGCCTGAACGGAGACCGTCCGGGTGCTGTACCACCACCAGGCTGTGATACTGCCAGTCGCCGCTTCCGCCTATGCTGCTGAAGGGTATGGCTATCAGATCCCATCCGGCCCAGTCAATGGTTGCTGCAGAAACAATCTGGTTAACCGATCCGGGTGAGTAAAACCAATACTCGAGATAGTTGTTGCTCAGGTCACCATAAACCCACATGGCAAACAGAAGGCTGGTGCTACTGCCTATTAGTGGTTTGCTGGTGTCAAATACACGGCACACTCCGCCTCCGCTGCCGGTGAAGAGATAATTGAGCCGACCGGCCGGGGGGTTTGTCTTATATATTGTATTTGATGCTGTGAAGGTGGTCATGGGATTATCGGTACCCGTGGTGCTGCCGCTGGCTTCCGGGTCCCAGAAAGCGCCGATATTATCGAATGTCTCAACGACGTAACCAGTCTGGTAGGCCTTTGTGCGCGTGGTGAAGGTGGCATTTACTGCCTCTCCCGTGGCAACCCCCACCACGTCCTTTACCGATGCATCTATCTCAATGCGATAGCTGCTGTTAATCTGCAGGGGAGCCGTGAGTTCAAAGCTGTAGCTGCCCTTGCCTCCAACAGAGGTAAAGAGTTCACGCTGTTTGGTTACGGGAGCCGACTGGCTGTCGAGGAGCCTGATGCCGGAAGATGCAGATTCCTGGTCAAGCGGGGCATCAAACCGTACTGTGATTCTGGGAAAGAGGGTAATTTCCGTGGCACCGGCAGCGGGCCACACCTGTTCAATTACCAGTTTCGGCCGCGACTTTGTGACGAAGCTGACCTGGTACTCCTCCTGAAGGTGCACATCCCATAACGAGGTTGCATCAGTGGTAAGCCTGAGGAGATAGGGCGTTTTGGAGGCAAAGCCGGTTTGCGGGCTGACCGTAAGCACCCTGCTCTTGTCATCCCACTCATATATCACATCTGCTGCCGGCTCAAATATGAGTGCCGTCTGCACAGCTAATCTGTCCATGGGGACGTTGAAGGTAAAGGTAAATGACTGGTTGAATGGCAGACTGTCACTGGTTACCGGCATATGCTCCACCACCACAGGCACCCGGGCAGTGTCAAAGGAGGGAAGAAAATCTGCAAGGGTTGTCTTTCCTGCGGTAACCGCAGCTGAAAGAGTATCATTGTAAAAATCGTCCATACCGCTGACAATGACCTCATAATTGCCTGGGGGCAATGAGTCAAACATGAAGAATCCGTTGTTCAGGTCATCAGTAATGATTGTCCTGTTCAGCGGCATGAGGGTAACGGTTGCACCGTTTATCGGCATATGCTGATCCCTTGTGCCAGCACCGAAATAGTATGGCGGTGCGGTGAGTTCGTCCCTTACCGTTCCGGCGATGATTCCTGACGGCTCAACGGCTACATCGAAATGTTGCTGCAGTGCCCTGAGCATTGCCCATGCCTCATGATGAAGATGGTTCCCGTTACGCAAACGCCACCCCTCAGGTATGTAATCATGATAAGATCCTTCGGATAGTACGCCGGGCATATTGAGGGTCCTGAGCACACCCAAGCCCACTTCCGTTCCCCATTCAGGGTAAAAGGTCCAGTCACCCTTGACCCA